>Ga0302324_100000139_pt1 | contig 181796 bp, 147 predicted proteins | sample Palsa_T0_1_FD_201949 | JGI IMG/M metagenome (GOLD analysis project Ga0302324, IMG submission 201949) | Peat permafrost microbial communities from Stordalen Mire near Abisko, Sweden - Palsa_T0_1 | ecosystem: Environmental > Terrestrial > Soil > Palsa > Peat permafrost | place: Sweden: Abisko...
CCTTTATATGCGCTGAATGTTTTGCCTTCCTGCGCGAGGCGCGCAAGCAAAGGTGCGGGAGTCCAGAAGGCCTTGTCGGCGTTCGGCTGCGTGGATATGTGCTGCAGGCTGCGCGCCACCTCGCTCAAACCGATCTGATCTGCATAGAACATCGGGCCGCCGCGCCACGCCGGAAAGCCGTAGCCATTGAGATAGACCACATCGATATCTGAACTGCGCTGCGCGATGCCCTCCTCGACGATGCGCGCGCCCTCATTGACGAGCGCATAGATGCAGCGTTCGACGATCTCCTGGTTGCTGACCTTGCGCGGCGTAATGCCCTTTTTCTGGCGGTACTTTTCGATGATGGCCGTGACCGCGGGATCTGGAATGGCATTTCGCGAACCCGCTTCGTAGCGATACCAGCCGGCGCCGGTTTTTTGGCCGAATCGGCCTGCTTCGCACAATTCGTCCGCCACGTTGGACAAGTCCAGGCCAGGCGATGCGGCGGCGCGGCGCTTGCGTCCCGCCCAGCCGATATCGAGGCCTGCGAGATCGCCCATGCGAAACGGCCCCATCGCCATGCCGAAATCCTGCAGTGCGCCATCCACCTGGGCGGGCAGCGCTCCTGCCAAAATCAAATCGTAGGCGGCGGCGCCGTAGCGCGCCACCATGCGATTGCCAATGAAGCCGTCGCAGACTCCCGAAATCACGGCGATCTTGCCGATTTTCTTGGCCAGCTCCATGGCGGTCGCCAGCACGTCTTTTGCCGTCTTCGCGCCGCGGACGATTTCGAGCAGGCGCATCACGTTGGCAGGGCTGAAAAAATGCAGGCCGATGACATCCTGCGGGCGCTTGGTGAATTGGGCAATCTGATCGAGGTTCAGAGCCGACGTATTGGAAGCGAGGATGGCTCCCGGCTTCACGACCTGGTCGAGCTTTTCAAACACCTGCTTCTTGACATCCATGCTCTCGAACACGGCCTCGATGACCAGATCGACGTCCTTGAGGGCGGCGTAATCCAATGTCGGCGTGACCTGCGCCATGCGCTGCTCGAGCGCGGCTTCGGTCAAGGTGCCTTTTTTCAGAGCTCCCTGGTAGTTGCGGCGCATGGTCGAGAGCCCCTTGTCGAGCGCTTCCTGCTTCATCTCCAGCAGCACGACAGGGATTCCGGCATTGATCAGGCTCATGCTGATGCCGCCGCCCATGGTGCCCGCACCGATGATGCCGACCTTGCGAATGGGCCGCGTCGGGGTGTCCTTCGGAACATCGAGGATATGCGACGCGGCGCGCTCGGCTTGAAACACATGGCGCAATGCCGCCGATTCGGGCGACATCATCAAGCCGGCGAACAACTCGCGCTCGCGCTTCAAACCCGCCTCGAACGGTCTGTCGAACGCGGCGGCAACGGCCTCTACGCAGGCCACGGGTGCCGGATAGCGGCCCGCCACCGCCTTGACGGTATTGCGGGCGAATTGAAAGAAGGCCTCATGGTTGGGCATGGCCACCTTCAGATCGCGTACCCGCTTGAGGCCGAGTTTTTCCGCAACTACGCGCCGCGCGAAGGAGAGCGCAGCCTCGAGCAAGTCCCCGTCGGTGAAGGCATCGAACAATGGCGTGCCCTTGAGCTTCTCGGAAGGGACGGTTGTTCCGGATGCGATCATGTTGACCGCGGCCTCGGCTCCGATGAGCCGCGGCAATCGTTGAGTGCCGCCCGCGCCCGGCAAGAGCCCGAGCTTTACTTCAGGCAAAGCAATTTTGGCGCCGGCAGCAGCCACTCGATAATGGCAACCCAGGGCGAGTTCCAGACCCCCGCCCATGCAGACGCCGCTGATGGCGGCGATGACCGGCTTGGGACTGTCTTCAATGGTGCTGATCAGCGTGTGCAGATTCGGTTGTGCGCCGGCTTTGGGGGTTCCGAATTCGCGGATGTCGGCCCCTCCTGAAAAACCGGCGCCAGAGCCTATCAACACCAGGGCCGAAACGCCGGGGTTCGCGTTGGCAGCGTCGATCCCCTGGATCAGCCCTTGGCGCAGTTCCAGCCCCAGACTGTTGACCGGGGGATTCTCCAGCCTGAGTACCGCAATACCGTCTTTGATTTCCAAACCAGCCTTACTCGTGTTCATTCTTTGTTCCACTGTGCAGAACTTGGTTCCGTCTTAGGACGGCTAATGTATCAGCGTGGAGTATGCATTGAAAGGTCGGAAAAGCCGCTAAAAATTAGGTGTTCCGAGGCCTGCGCAAAGTCAAATTCGACCGGTGCCTTCTTTAAGGTTGTGCCGTAAATGCGATGAACCGGCCTGCAATGATGACTCCCAGCCACAAGCCCAACGACAGCGCCGCAATCATCTTTGCAAGAGCTGACTCCATCCTCGATTGCTGCAGGCGAAACCAAATCGCATTGAGCCCAGCGGCGCCGATCAGGAACAGCTTCAGACGAAAACTTAGGTTGAAGGCGTATTGAAACGGGTCGTGCGCGAAGAACAGTGCTCCGGAGAGCAAGTTGATGCCGAATCCCACCAGAGCCAACGGCAAGAGACGCATCACGGAATCGATCGGTAAGGGGCGCCCCACGCCGAGCACGCGCAGATCGATCGTTCCCACAGCGCCGATCAGAAGCGCCATGCCGATGAAGTGCAGACACTGCAGTGCGGGAAACGCCCATGGGGAATCGCGCACAAAGGCTGCCGCCGGCGTGTACTTGATCCAATAAAGAATCGGGTGCGCGATTGCCTGCGCCGCAGCGCTCATTCGGCACCGACATCGCCGAAAGTTGAATAGGCCAGCAACCGGCCGCTGACGATTGCGCCAGTCCAACACAGCAACGATGCAAGAGCCAAGAGTTTTGCTCGCGCCGTCGGCTCAATCGCAGCCGGGGCGTCTGAGACCGAGAGCACATTCGAATCGATCACCTTGGCGAGAATCACTCCGGCGGCGATGACCGTCAGCTTGACGCGGAACAAGCCGCTGTAAAAATCCTTTTTGGCGTCGATGGAGAAGAGCACGGCACCCGAGGCGGCGTTGATCCAGAAACCGATCCAGGCGCCGTTCATGAACTGCCGCAGCGCTGGAAGCGGCAGTTGCCTGGCAAATCCCAACACGCGCAAGTCGATCACGGTGAGTAATCCAACCAACATCGCCAAACCGATTGCGTGCAGGGTGACGACAATCGGGTACAGGGAGGATTGCGCCCAATGCGAAAAAGCGCTGCCCTGAATCGATTGCAGCAGGTAGTCCATCAGCTGCAATCGAAGGCGCCCTTCCATCCCCAATGATCGGAAGTGCGTTCTATCGCGCTCATTCTCAGACGATGCTCAGCGGCGATGCGTCCCGGACTACCGGTGATCCTCACTTTGTCGCCGGGCTTGAGTGTTTCACTGTTGATGTTGTCGTGAGCCAACAAGATGCCGGGTCCCCACTCCACGGACCATTCTTGAATGACGCCCTGGTTGTCGGGCACCGCCACGTGAATGAACGAATGGGGATTGCGCAACAGGAACTGTATCACCGTGCCTTCAATGGCGATTTTCTGATCCAGAAAATAACTGGTCGGAGCCGAATGGTGCGCTTGCGCCGGCAAACACGCGTCGCATCCGAGCACGAACACGCCCAGCGCCGCGAGCTTTGTGCGAACCGGCCGGAGCGCACTCATGAATTTGATGGCGCGTTGCGAATGATCAGGGCATCCACCGCAATCATGTTCGAGCCTGCGCAGATGATCGGGTTGATGTCGGCTTCGGCGATGAAGGCGGCTTGATCCGCCGCGAATTCCGAAACCCGCACGACGATGTCGGCCAGGCGCGGAAGATCCACAGAGGCGCCGCCGCGAAAACCATCGAACAAGGCGGCGCCTTTCAATCTGCGCAGCATGCGCGAAGCTTCGCCGGCATCGATAGGCGCCAGGTCGACGGCGGAATCGCGCAGCAGTTCCAACAGCACGCCGCCGAAGCCAACCACAATCAGGGCTCCGAGCAAAGGATCGACGCGCACCCCCGCGACCACCTCGATCCCGGCGTGCACCATGGGCTGAAGCAGCACGCCGTTGATTCTAGCCGCTGGCGAAATCAGCCGTGCATTGGCCGTGATGCGATCGTAGGCGGCATGCAGATCGGCCAGGCAGCTCACGTTGAGCGCAACCACCCCGGCTTCCGTCTTGTGCACGATGTCGGGCGATTCAATCTTGAGGGCGAGCGGAAATCCCAGTTGCGCCGCCGCCGCCGCGGCCGACTCAACCGAGTCCGCTCTGATTTCCCGCACTGTGGGAATCCCGTAAAGACTCAAGATCTGCTTCGATTCCCGCTCGGTGAGGCGATCGCTGGATGCGGCGGCGATCAATCGGGCCGCCCGCTCCGCCGCCTCCGGATCCGAAACGCGAACCAGCCGACGCTCGCCGCGAGCCTTGAGGTCGGCGTGATGGTGCCACGCTGCCAAGGTGCGGAAACACCGGTCCATCGAGCGAAATAACGCGATATGCGGATCCGTTTCCGCTTCGAGCGTACCCGGTCCCTGCAACCACCCGGAAATCAGCACGCTGCAGGTAATCTTACCGTATTGCTTCGATTGGCTCGCCAATGAGGCCAACCGCATCTTGTACATGTCGAACACGAGCGTTTGCGGCATGACCAGCGTCCCATACGCCGCATCCGACAGCAATGCATCGCTGCACGCCGGCATCGATAGAGGATTGTTGACGACCTGTCCGGTAACATCGCACGGGTTTCGCGCAGAGCCGAAATCGGGAATGTTGGCTTCAAGAATTCGTCGCACCGCATCGCTGGGTTGCGGCAGCGAAACGCCATGAAGCTCTGCCTTGTCGGCGGCCATGATGGCGGCGCCGCCCGAGGCCGCGATGACGGCAACCCCGCGCGCCTTCGGCGCCGGCGCCTTGGCGAAGAATGCGGCCGCTTCCATGAGACCTTCGAACTCCTCGACCACGATGGCGCCGCCGCGTTCGAACGCGGCGCGATATGCGTCATCGGAGCCCGCCAAGCTGCCGGTGTGAGAAATCGCCGCCTCCGCGCCCAGCGTGCCGGTCGCAATCTTGCTGATCAGCAAAGGTTTGCCGTTCGACCAGGCAATTTGCGCAGCCTCCAACAAGCGCCGCGGGTGTGCCATCCCCTCGAAGCCGCAGGCGATGACACGACAGCTCGGTTCGTCGGCGAGATACGCTACCAGGTCGGCTACGTCCACATCAGCCTGGTTGCCGGCGGAAAAAACATGGCTGACCGAAACGCCGCATTCGACGGCTTGTGCCAGTGCCTGCGACAGTGCACCGGACTGACTGGCGATGCCGATGGAGTCATCGCGCATGCCGCGCGGCGGCGGATACTCGGAGAACGTAATGCGCGCTCGACGGCAGTAGTTGGCAATTCCAAGACAATTGGGGCCGATGATCTTCAATCCGGATTCGAGCCCAATATTGCGCAGGCGACGCTGCAGTTCGATCCGTTCCGGCAGCCGTGTTTCCGCATAGCCGGAGGCGTATAAAATTACGCCGCCCACCTTGAGCTGCGCCGCCTCCAAGACAATCTCTTCCACGGCATCGCGCGGCGCGACCACGGCTACGCAATCCGGATTTTCAGGCAGCGATGCGATGGACGGATAGCAGCGCCGGTCGCCGATCTTGTCGTATCTGGAGTTCACCAAGTAAACATTGCCTTCGAAGCCGTTCAGATTGGCGAGCACGCGCTCGCCGAAGGATCCGCTCTTGGGAGAGGCGCCAACGATGCAAACGTGCCTCGGATTGAGCACACGGTCGAGTTCGGCGTGCCGGTACACGGGTCGGCTGATTACGGGGAATCTAGGTGTCAATGCGCGGACCCCGCTGCGGTTGCCTCAATCTGATCATAGGGCGATACTCAAAAAATCAAACACGAGGACGGTATGGACATACTAAAGGGCAAGACCGCCATCGTCACCGGCGCGGCCAGCGGCATCGGCCGCGCGAGTGCGATGTTGTTTGCCGCCGAAGGCGCCGCGGTGGTGGCGTTGGACCGCGCTCCGCAAGTCGAAGCGACGGCGGCGGCGATTCGCGCCGCGGGAGGCCGGGGCATTGCATTGATCAAGGATTCCTCCGCAGAAGAAGAGGTCGCCGGCGCAGTGGCCGCGGCGATCAAGGAGTTCGGCGGCCTGGATGTTTGCTACGCGAATGCCGGCATCAGCGGCGGCCTGGTGCCTTTCTTCGAGGAAACCGCCGAGCATTGGACTGAGGTTCTGAAGATCAATTTGATCGGCACGTTTCTCTTGGTCAAGCATGCGGCGATTGAAATGATCAAGCAAAAGCGCGGTTCGATCATCTGCACCGCCTCGGTTGCCGGACTGCGCTCCGGCGCAGGCGGAGTTCCTTATAGTGCCAGCAAAGCCGGAGTCGTCAGCCTGGTGCAAACGATGGCCAATCAACTCACCGGGACCGGCGTGCGCATCAATGCCATTTGCCCCGGGCTGATCGAAACCGGCATGACTCGCCCGATATTCGAGCGGGCCCGCGAGCGCGGCAGCGAAGGAAAGATCGGCCAACTCAATCCGTTGCAGCGCCATGGTGTCCCGGAAGAAATCGCCCAGGCCGCCTTATTTCTTGCATCGGACGGAGCTTCCTACGTCAACGGTCAGGCAATTGCCGTGGACGGAGGCTTGTCCTCGTCTCATCCTGTGGTGATGACGCGAAAAGGCCCCTCGCAAACGTAAGCCGCGCCCATGTGGCGGGTTGATCGCAAAACGTCCCGCAATTCCTATTGCTTCTTGGTACCCACGGCCGGTGGCGGCGTCACAGCGGCTGTCTTGTTGGCGGCAGCCTCCTTGGCCTTCTCCGCCGCCGCCGCATCATCAGCGCGAGCTCCGGAGAGAATGCCTTCGAGCGCGTAGTTGCCCTCGTGACAGGCGTATTCAAAGATCCGCCCCTTGGAAGCCGTGAATTCATACTCGCCGCCCCATGGCCGGTCCCAGGTGCTCGGATCCTCGACCTTGAACTGGTACAGAATGCGATGCGGTCCCACTCGCGTGAATCGTTCGGTGACTTTCATATCCTTCCAACCGCCGCGCAATGCCGTGGCTTTCGGGAAATTCGTGGTCTCGACCACCAGGGTGGGGCCTTCGTACCAGCCGATGGAGTCGCCCATCCAGGGCCGCTCGCCATCGGTCCGATGTTTGGCGCCGATATGAATCATGCGCGCGTCATGCACCATTTCGACGACAATCGCCACGGTGTCCTTGCTCTGCGCAATTTCGTAGTTGTTGTTGTAGAGCAATGGCAGCATCACCGGCCCCGCGCTGTAGCCAAAGGACCAGAGACATCGCTCGGCCAGCGTCATGTTCTCCGGATTCTCGCCGCGATGCGCGTACTGCTCCATTCCCGGCGCGGTGACGCCGGCTTTGTACGGCGGTAGGCGGCCATCGGCCGGATCGGTGATGAAGGAGGTCCGCGGTTGGCCGTTGACTCGCATGACAGTCGAGCCGGGATCGATCCACGCCGAATTGTAGCCGCATCCCGCGCCGCTGAAGCCGCGGCCGCACTCATGCGGCAGATCGGTGGTCTTGACTTTGGGATCGGTGGGCGCGTTGCCGGCCGCAACCAATTGTGCATCGGCGCCCTCGATCTTCTTGGCCTCTTCCTCGGTCATGACCTTCCGGTCGCCGAATTCCTTCGACCGTTCGAGCACCGTCAACGATGCATTGGTCCAGGTCCCTTCGAGATCCGGCTGGCCGTATGCATTCAACGGCGCCTTGTATGCGCCGGTTGCGGGTGCGTCCGCCGCCAATAGCGCGGAACCGGCGAACGCCGAAATGGCCGCGCCGGCCATTAAGGCAATCAATTTCTTCGTGCTCATTTCAGGGGCTCCTTACGCAAGTCGCCATACATTAGCTCTTCAACGAACTCGACGCACTTGAACTGCTGCAGACGGGCATCATCGCCCAGGCGGCGATACATGAGCATGCTCATTTTCCACGGTCTGGTGAACGTGGCCGGATCGGTGATCTCAGCTTCATAGCGAATGGTGTTCGCATCCTGCAGCTTCCAGCGTTCGACCACCTTCATGTCGGCGGAATGAAAATTGCCCGCGCGATCGAACCAGGTGCTGTCGTTCATGCCCGTGACCGTGACGACCAACGTGTCGCCGTCCCACTTGCCCACCGATTGGCCCATCCAACTGTCGATCGGCGCGGGACCCGGGTCGCTGAACAGAATGTCGCGCACAGCGCCGTCATATTCATAGGAGATGAGCAGTGTCTTTGCGGATTGCACGATTTGAAACGGCAGCGCCATGTAGTTGGCGCGAGGAACACCGGGCAGGTCGCACTTGACCTCCGGGTCGCGCTCCAAATAGTGCTTCTGATTGTCCTGCCGCTTGGCGAGCGCCTCAGGCGTGTACGGAATCGCGCCTCCCTCAACCACGCCCATGCCCGCGGGTACGGATCCGACGGCGCCGAGAGCCAGGATCGCCTTGGCTGGCACCGGAACCACCGGACCCGGACGAAGCTCGAGAGCTGCGCTTGCAAGATGCGGTTCGATGTTCCAGTTGGCGGTGTTCATGACGGACCAGACGCCGCTGAAATTCGGGTGCCCGCCCACGCGTTCCAAAGTGCAGGCCGCGCATTTTTTGGCGGCAACCGCCGGCGCCGCCGCATAGCTCTGGGTCAGCGTTGCCGCCGATCCCGTCAAGGTCATCAGAGCCAACACCTTCATCTTGTTACTCAGAAACTTCCCCTCGTTCGCAGCCTCATCCACGACCTTGAATCAACTTTTACTTATTACTTCTCGTTCGGGTCAGCGCCATCTTTCGGAGCGCCGGTGCCGCTCGAGCCCATGAATACTTTGTGGCCATCCAGGAACGTGACGTCACGTCCATTGGCTTTGCAGGCCGGACGGCAGCGTGCATCCTTGGCTCTGTATCCGCGCACGATGATTACCTCGCCGGGCTTCAGCGAGTCGCGCGTCAGCCCCTCGCGCAGCAGCGTGTTGGGAGTGCCGGCCTCGACCATCCATTCCTGAGTAACTCCATCGGTAACCACGTCCATATGCACCCAGGTATGCGGATTGATCCACTCGACCTTGGTGACCGTACCCTGAAGCATGACGGGCTGATTGCCATCGAACTCAGCCTGAAATGCGTGGTGCGCCAACGCGGGCACGCCCAAGGCGAACACAGCGATGATGGCGGACGCAATTCCTGCAGCTCTGTCAATACGTAGCTTCATTTGAGTTTTCCTCCAGCCAGCGACACCTTTAGATTTCGCGCCGAGCATTGCTGGACGGCGCGAAACTCAGGCCCCTATAATCACCGGTTATAATCGCTTTAGATAGCTGTTTTTGCAATACAGTTCCAGTCATCGCCTCACCCGATCTGGGAATGAGCGCAATTCTGCGTGGCGGCACACCAAGCGGGGGATCAATGCTCGAGGGACTCGTCAATAAATTGGCCGAAACACCTTGGAGCATCGGCTTGCACGAATCGCTTTATATGTACGCGATCACCGAATCCACGCATGTCATCTCCATCATGTTGTTCGTCGGCACCATCGCCATGGTGGATTTCCGGCTGCTCGGCGTCTCCTACCGGCAGGTTCCCGTCTCTCAGATGCTGTCGCGGATGCTGCCATGGACGGTGGCCGGTTTCGTGCTGCTGGTGACCACCGGCGCGATGTTGTTCCTCGCCATTCCAATACGCACCTATCACAGCATCTGGTTCAGGCTCAAATGCATCATGATTCTCATCGCCGCGGTCAACATCGCCGTCTTCACTTTCAAAGTCGAGCGCGACAAGGCCGCCTGGGACTTGGGGCCGGTACCGCGGAAATCTAAAATCTGTGCGGCGGTATCTTTGGGCGCATGGGGATGCGTGATCGTGTTCGGCCGGCTGATCGCTTACAACTGGTTCGACTGCGACAGCATCAATTCTCCCACGCTGCTCGAACTCACCGGCTGTCCCCAAGACATAGGTTAGCAATGTCCATTTACCACACTGCACAGGCGATCGAAGCCTCGGCGCTCGGCCAGACGATTCGGGAATCCACCTGGCTTTTTCCGGCGATCGAGGCGACACACCTCTTGGCGCTGGCGCTGCTCGGCGGTTCGGTCCTGATCATCGCGCTGTCGGTGCTTGGCTTGGGACTTAAAACAGCGCCGGCTGAACTCTGTAAGAGCGCGCGGCCGTATATGAACGGCGCGATCATCGCGCTGCTGATCACCGGTATATTGCTCGGGGTATCGGAGCCGGTGAAGCTTTACGGCCGGCAGGCTTTCTGGGTCAAAATGATTTCTCTCGCAATTGCCTTGGTGATCACTTACTTCGCCTTCAATCCCGCGGTGGCGCGCGGCGGCAGAGGCGTTGGCGTTCGAACCATCACGGGTCTGACCCTCGCGGCATGGTTGATGGTCGCGATGGCGGGCCGCTGGATAGGATTCTCATGAATAATTGCCGCATTTTGATCAGAGCAAGCGCCGCGATGACTTGCGTCCTTACGTTTGCCGCGATCGCCCACGGGCAGCAGGCTGGCGCCGTCATGAACGGCGAAGCCGTGTTCAACTCGCGTTGCAAGAGCTGCCACGATCCTGCGGTGGAGCGAGCGCCCGGCCGGATGGAGCTGGCGTTTCGCCCTCGTGCGGACATCGTCGCCGCGTTGACCACCGGTGTGATGGCGCCCATGGCGCAAGGGCTTTCGCGTGAGGAGATCGATGCGGTGGCACTTTTCCTGGCGCCGGGACAGCAGCTGGGGCCGGCAGGCACCGACAGGATGTGCGCAGCCAGCGGTCCGATCCAGGCGAGCAACTCCGACTGGCCGACGTTGGGCTTCGATGAAAGCTCGAGCCGCTTCCAGCCGAATCCCGGATTTCGCGCCGCCGACGTGCCGCGCCTCAAAGTCAAGTGGGCCTTCTCCATGCCGGGCGGCGGCCAACCCATCGTCATCGGCGATTGGCTATTCATCACCAACCGCGGCGGCAAGTTCTACGCCTTGGACGCCAAATCGGGCTGCGTTCACTGGGCTGTCGAGGACGCCTCATCGCGCACGACACCGATGGTGATTCGATCGTCGATTTCGCCCAGCGGTTGGGCCACCTTTGTGGGTGTGGGGAGACGCGTGGTGCGGGCTTTCGATGCGCAGAGCGGCAAGGAAATTTGGCGTAGCGAACCGCTCGAGACCCATGCGGCGTCAGTGATCAGCGGAACCCCGGTGGTTTCAGGCGAGCAGATCTTCGTGCCCATATCCTCGGGAGAAGAAGCCGTCGCGATGCAGCCGGCATATGCCTGCTGCACCTTTCGCGGCAGCCTCGCAGCGCTCGATCTGAAGACCGGACAAAAGCAGTGGCAGACGTACATGATAACCGAGCCGCTGCAGCCGACCCGCAAGAACAGCAACGGCGTGCAGATGCAGGGACCTGCGGGAGCCCCCGTCTGGGCTTCGCCAACCGTAGACGCGCGCCGCGGATTGGTTTATGTGGTTACGGGCGACAGCTATACCGATGTCATCACCGACGGCGACGATGCCATCGTCGCCTTGGACATGAAGACCGGCCAGGTACGTTGGCGCAATCAGGTGACCACGCACGACAACTTCATCATGGGTTGCAGCGGCCGGGTGAAAGTGGCGAACTGTCCCACGCCGACGGGCCCGGATTTCGATTTTGGCGCCACGCCCATTTTGTTCAAGCACGGCAGCAAGCAGATTTTGGTCGCGGGCCAGAAGTCCGGCGCCGTTTACGGCGTGGATCCCGACAACGGCCGCACGCTTTGGAAAACCGCGGTGGGCGTGGGCTCGGCGCTTGGCGGAGTGGAATGGGGAATCGGCGCCGACAAGAAATACATTTTCGTTCCGATTTCCGACATCCTAGAAATCTTCGGCGAAATCGCCATTGCGGCGGGCGCACCGCCGCCGCCGGACTACGCGCCGGGCAAGCCGGGACTTTCCGCTCTGGATCCGATCTCGGGAAAGATCATTTGGTACACGCCTGCGCCGGCAGCGCCCTGCCACTATGCGGGGGATCGATCCAAGGACTTCACCAAGGGCGCCTGCGTGCGCGCACAGTCGGCCGCGCCCGCGGTCATGCCGGGCATCGTTTTCTCGGGCACGATGGACGGTTGGTTCAGAGCTTACGATGCATCGAGCGGAAAGATCGTCTGGGAGTTCAGCACCACCGCACAAACTTACGATACGGTGAACGGCAACCCAGCGCAGCCCGGCGGCGGCATCGACGGCATGGGACCGGCCATCGCCGGCGGCATGGTATACACCATGTCCGGATTCAGCGGCGCGGCGCGCACCGGCAGCAACGGAATCAACGTTCTTCTGGCGTTTTCAGTCGACGGTAGATAACCCAGCCTATTCCAGGCAGACCACCAGTTTGGCGGAATGGGTACGCCAGTTGATGGGAATCACGAAGGAGCGTGTATGCGGCGTGGTTACTTTTTCCGTCTCGTGCGCGATGACGACCGGAACTGAGATCACGAAGTTCTTGCCGAAGTCGCGGCGCGCATTGCCGGAAATCGTGTTGGCCACTTCGCCCACGAGATCCTTGATATTCTCATCGCTGGTGTCGGTCTCCTGCATTCGCATCAGCAACACCGTGAGCATGCCGCGCGGCGCGGTGAAATAAACGATGCCTTTGCGCGCACCGGTAATGCCGATCACTCCGGTGTACTCGTAGGCGCCCGGCTTTCCGTCCGTCACGAGATAAGGCGAACCCACGGTTGCCGACTGTTGAGCCGACACCTCGAAATAATTGGTCGTTCCTTCGACGAAGGTGCGGATTTCGGCCTCTTTGAACATCTTAAGCCTCCGACAACAGCTCTTCCAGCGCATCATTGAGCTGTCGATCGGTAAATGGCTTACAGAGAAATCCGTTTGCGCCCTTCTCAATCGCTTCCACGGCGGTGGCCTTATCGGCAAGAGCGGAAACGACCAGGATGAGTACATTTGAATTGAGGGAAACCAACTCTTCCACGCATTCCACGCCATCCATTTCGGGCATGGTCAGATCCATGGTGACGACATCCGGTTGGGTTCGGATGAACATCTCCACGGCCGCGCGACCGTTGCTCGCTGAACCCACAACTTCGAGGCGTGCGATCTGCTGCGAGCGCTCGATGCGCCGTCGAATGATATTCGAGTCATCGACGATCATGAGCTTCAAGGTGGCTTTTGTGCTGTCGGTGATTTCCATCAAGCTGCTTCCGTGTTGCCGCTGCGTTTAGCCGGCGGCATGCTCAAAGTCAGCCGCGTGAATTTTCCGGGCATCGTGGCAACAGAAACCTTGCCGCCGATCTGCTGCATGAGTCCAGCCATCAAATTCATTCCTACCCCGCGCCCGGCATCCTTGGTGGCGGTTTCGACGGTGGAAAATCCCGGCTGGAAGAGCAGCGAAAAAACCTGCTTCGCATCCAGGGTCGCAGCCTTCTCCGCCGTGATGAAGCCTTTTTTCAGCGCGGCATCCTTGATCTTCTCTGTCGATAAACCTTGGCCGTCGTCCTCGGCAATGAGCTTGTAGCCGGTCTCGCCGAGTTCCTGGAATATCAGCTTGAGAGCCCCCTGCGAGGTTTTGCCGCCGGCAAGCCGGTCGGCCGGTAATTCAATGCCGTGAACGATCGCGTTGCGAACCGCTTGAACGGCGATGTCCTTGACGATGCGCCTGTATTCGTCCGGCACGGTGTCGAATCCCATGCATTGCAAGGCAACATCCTTGTGGTTTTCGCTTGCAACCCGGGCGGTGAGCTGCTGCAGCATGGACGTCACGCCCGCTTCGGGTTTGCTGGGGCCATCCGCCGCGGCCGCTCCGAGCACGGCGGTTTCCGTGTGCGCTTCGCCGCTCGACGCCGACGCCACGTGCAGGCGCGCGAGGCGCGACACCAGGTCGCCGACCGACTGCAAATGGGTCAACAGATCATCGAGCTTGATGACCAGAGGGAGAAAATCGTTGCCGGACAAATCCGACTTGTCCCGCAGCAGTTTCAAATCGTCTTCGAAAGAATGCGCGCGGCTTTCGATCGATGACAATCCCAGGGCTGCCGCCTCGCCCTTTACCGAGTGCACTTGACGGAACAGGGTGTCCAACTTTTTGCGGAACGCGCTTTCCTCCCGCGCCGGCTCGCGCAATACGGCGTTGATCATCTTCATCGCCGCATTGGAATCGCTCAAGAATGAGGCCAGCTGCGCCGGATCGACGTGCAGGATTCCCAGCAAGGTATCGACCTGCGCTTGTGCCTGGGACTGCGAGGATTGCAGCTCGTGGGCAAGATCGACTCGTGCGCTCACGTCGGACACGGACACCAACACGTGGGTGATCTTTCCCTCGACGCGTACCCGGTGAAAATCAAACTGCAGATAACGGGTCGAGACCTTTCCGTGTCCGGTGTCGAAGTTGACTTCGACCTCGCCCAGCGGATTGATGCTCTTGACCAAATTCTCCTTGGTACGCTCGGACCAAAGCACGCCGACGAACTTCAGCGCGGTGGACAGAGTCTTCTCCGACACGATGCCTGTCAGCAGATCCTCGAAATGAAGTCCGGCGAAGTCGTCGCGTTGAAAAAGCGATTGCAGCGCATTGGAGTAGCTCGCGCCAATCACCAGATGCTCGTCAAGCAAGAACAGCCCGTCCTTCACCGTGCGCAAGATATCCGCGGTCTGCTGGCGCGCCTCGCGCAACGAGGCCTCCTGCCGTTGCCGCGCGAGAAGCAAGATGGTGACCAGGGCTGCCAGCACGACGGCTATCAGAAGTCCCACGACCATGACGAAGCGCAACTCGTTCGCGGAACGTGCGTTCGCCGCCTGCAGTTCGGTGACGACGGCCGTCAACTCGGTGTCGATCAGCGGCATCGTGTGCCGGCTGGAGCGAATCGCCGCGCTGACGTCGCGCTCCAATTGCCTGCCGCTTTCGTTCAGCACCGTACCGGTCGACTCGTTGTCCTGGTACGGCACGCCGTTGAATCGCAGCAGCGGGTCGAGCTCCGCCTGCTCCTTCGACCAAAGATTGCGCAAGGCAACGGCGTGCTTGCCGGAAATCGGCGCCCCGGAAGCGCCGGTGGCGCCTAGTATGGCAAACCAGCTCGCCGGTCGCGGCGCATTCATTTCCTGCAAGCCGGCATCCAGTTTGGTGGCCGCTTCGCGCAACTGATCCAGGGACTCTTGAATGTAGCCGCGGTTGGTCAGGTGATCATGCATCGAGTCGAGCGATGCGCGGATGAGCGCGGGATTGCGTTGCTGCTGCCCGACGAACTTGAGCGTCGTGGTCGTATCGGCCAGTTCACTCGCAAGTTCCAGGCCTGGAATCAGCACGACCGCAACGAAGCTAAAGGCAAGAATGATGACCAGTACCGCAAGACCGCTGGCGGAGAAGCGAGGGACAGATGTTTCGGCAAGACGACGCTTCATGAATCAAGGGCTCCGCTGTGGTTTACTGGTTTTACGAGCGTTCGACTCCGCGCGTGCCGCATCCAATGCGTCGAGAAATTCCGCCGCGGACGCATATCGCTCCTGCGGCAGTTTCGACAACAGTCGATCGATGATGGGCTGGTAGAGGGACAGCTGCTCAGGCAAGCGCGGTACCGGCGCGGAGCGATGAGCCGCCAGGATGTCGGCCAGCGTCTTGCCCATAAACGGCAGAGCACCCGAGAGCATTTCGAACAGCACCACTCCGAGGCTGTATAGATCGCCGCGCGCGTCCGGCTCGCGATCATCGATCTGCTCCGGACACACGTAGTAGGGGGTCCCCGTGCAATCCTCCGTGCGGGTCATATCAGTCGGCGTGAACTGAGCCCGCGCCGATCCGAAATCGATCAAGACCAGGCGATTTTCGTTGGTCAGCATTAGATTCGAGGGCTTCAAGTCGCGGTGAACGATGCGCGCCGCATGCACGATCTGCAGCGCTTCACCGATCTGGTGCGCATAATTGACCGCGTCCGCTTCACTCACTGGATGTTTCAGCCGTTCGCGCAAGCTGCCGCAGGGAAAATATTCCAGCGCAAGATAGAGATATTCGTCGCTGACGCCATAATCCAGAATGTTGGCGATCGATCGGTGATTCAGCTTGGAGAGGATTTCACATTCCCGGGTAAAGCGCTCGCGATCGGCTTCGGTCACGACCTGCTTACCCTTGGTCGCCTGGACTTTGAGGGCCACAGGCTGCGCAAATTCGTTATTGCGCGCCAGATAGACGCTGGCCGAGGCGGACTGCGCGATTTTCTTCATGAAGGTATAACCGGCAACTTCAGGTTGCCGCCATCGATCCACTGCCGTAACCGTCGCCGGCACGGCAGGCTGCGGTTGAACCAGAGGCTGGAGCGCGCTGCAAAGCTCGCCCACCACGACGGAATGGATCGGCCAGTAATCGCTTGCCCCGAGCTTCATGGCGCGTGCGGCGCAGCGTTCGTTGCCGCCGCGCGCAAATACGAATATCGGCAGGCTGGGGATCTGACTGTGCAGACGCGATAGCGACGCCAACGCGGTTGCCGCGGCCTCCGGCGGGGTGAATTCGATGATGAACATCACGGCGACATAGGCGCGCAAACGCTCGGCAGAAATCGCATCGAAGCCGGCACGCGTGACGGTATCCGCATCCATCTTCGGCATCGCCCGACGCACCAGTCCCGCCAACCTTAATCTCAGCTCGAGCTCATCGTGCACGACCAAGCACAGGACCGTGCCGCGGCCGCGCGGCTCCGGACGAATCGGCGCGCCGAGGGGATAGGTTGTCGTATGGGTATCCATCGCACTCACTCTATTTTGGAACGCGAAAGACGATTCGGATCATGGTGACGACCGCTTGCGCTCTGCCGTTTTGCGCAGGCGGCTGATAACGCAAGCGGCTCACCGCTCTGGTCGCGGCCGCATCGAAGACCTTGGGCGGCGCCGAATTGACGACCTTGACGTTGGAGACCGCACCGTCGGCCGCGACGCTATAGCTGATCTCCACCCAGCCTTCGACCCCTTGCTCCAGCGCGCGGCTGGGGTACTGAGGGTCCAGCTTGTTGAGGCGGGTCAACGCTTGTTCCGGCACTTGCGGTATCTCGCCGCCCGCGGCCTTTTTCTGGCGCAACTTCTCGTTGAACCCATCCAGTTCGGACGAGGCACCGAGGCCGGAGGCGAGTTGCGCCATGGCCTCGGATTTTTCGATATCCCCGGCGTCCAATGAGGCGCGTGCTCGCTCGAGTATCTGGGTCTGCAGTGCACCGGAAATTTGCGCCAGGCCGTTATTCTTCGGATCCGCGGCGCGTAATTGATTCACGTAATACAAGGCGCTGTCGTTCTCCGGATCCGTCAGCTTCCCCTGGGCGAGCCGCGACTGCGCCAGCTCGAGGTATTGCGGCTGCTCGCTTCTCAGCGCTGCCAGGGTGCGCGCCGTGCTCAGCTCATGCTGCAGCCCGACAATCGCCTCCTTCGGCGCGCCGAGCTCACGCATCGGGTTCAGCATCCGATCAACATCGCTAAAACGGTGCTGTTCGATGCCGGCGTGCGCGGCCTGGTTCAGATGTTTGAGCAGCTCCTGGGCTTCGGCCTGCAGGTCCTCCGCGCTGGCACCGGCCTGTCTTGCCTGCGCCAGGTAGTACATCGCACTGTCGTTGCGCGGCTCGATGAGGCGCTCCTGCTGCAGGCGCGTATCGAGCAGCTTGAGCAGGCGGGCTGAATCGAATTCATCGCGCCGGCGGTGCACCTCGTCGCGCAGCTGCGCCAGCTTCGCCGCAGGCAGGGCTTTGGTGCGGGCCGCATCATCGATCAGCTGAGACGCGCGATCGAAGTTCTGCGCATTGAGCGCGGCCATGATCTGAGCCGGTCCCAATTCGGCGCGCAGACTCGCGATTTTTTCGTCGAGTGCGGCCACGCGCTGATCGTTCGCGTCGATGCTTCTCGCCGTCTCCAACGACTGCAAGGCCACATCAAATTTGCGGTCATCGAGAGCCGATTGCACCCGTGCGATGAGGATCTCGGACAATCGTTGCAAGCCTTGCAGCGCTTCGCCGTTGTCAGGCTGGATGATAAGCACTTCCCGATAGAGGGACAGCGCGCTGCCGGCCACGGGGTCAATGAAATGCCGGTCGAGCATCGCTTGCTGCGCTTTCTCCATCAGCGCATCCACTTTCTCATCGACGTCCGCCGGCGACTTGCTGATGGGCGCCGGCGCGGAAGCCTTGCTTGGCGCGGCCGCGGTTGCGGGCGCTGGCGCCGGCGCGGGCGTGCCGTGGCGCATGAGCAGGATCGTTGCGGCGGCCGCGCCAAGCACCGCGATGGCGATGCCCGGAATCAGCCAGGGCTTCCTTGCCGTGTCGGGCGGTTCCGCCGGCGGCGCGGTGCCATCGCCAAGCAGCACCAGTCGCGAGTTGACTTCTTCATGCGCGTTGTCGAGCACGCCGGACAAGCTATCGCCCACAATGGGCAGGCCTACGTGCGCGACTATTTGACGATGTTGGATTAGAAGCGCCCAGGCGCCGGCACTGTCCGCGTTGTCCAAGGCAACAATCGCGAAGCGAGACGAATGCGAATGGATACGCGACAATACTGATGCTGGATCCGCATGATTTCGGGCATCCCATAAGACGATGGCAGCTTGCCCCGACGGAGTCGAACTGATCAGTTCTTCGATGGAATCGAGCTGCTTGAGGATCAACCCGCCGGTCATGTCCGCACCAATCTGCGGCCACAGGGCTTCGTCACCCGTCACGAGAAGAACCGCGAGCTTCTGCTTTTTTACCGATTGAATTGCCGTGCGGTCCGATTGCTCGCTCGCGGCAAGTTCATGTTTTCTCAAGGCCTTCGGCATCGTTATAGTCCCATATCGCGATCGCCTGTGATTCGCGTTGTTGCGCTGCGAACGTCATTTCGCTTAACACAATAAGGGTCGGGCAAATGAGGCCTTGCCGACATGCTTTGAGTCACATTTGCGTGTGCCGGCGCGAGCGGAACTGCCGCGCCGGCCGGGCAATAGCCAAAGATGAGAACTACTTCGCAGGGAGATGCCGCTGCGGTGCGGGGAATTCGCCGTGCATTGTGCTGAAGGGCGCCCGCCGAATGGTTCGCACTGTGGTTTTCGCGACACCGGCCGGCACGCATATTGTGACCGGCATCACACAACTACGGAGCGGCAACGGCGCCCGGTAGCTTGCTTTTCGAAGCGGATTCCCCGGCGGAGCTACTGCTTGGTGCCTTTAAAAGTACCCTCGCCGAAGCTGCCCAGCGACACTTTTCCGCTCATGGTTTTACCGTCCACCTTGCCCGTGTACTTCACGGCGAGGGTCTGGCCTTGCGCATCCACCGTGTATTGGATGACGACATCATCACCCATGACAGTCCCGCTCACTTGCGCTTCGCCGAGCTGGCCTTTGTAGCTGCCGGTGAGCGTATCGCCCTTCTGCACCAGCACAAACGTCGGCGTGCCGCTGCCGGCTCCCGTTTCCACCGCCATGATCCAGGTCCCCGTGACATCGGCCGCGCCCGCGATTTGCGCAACCGAGAACGCAACTATCGCGAACAGCGCGCCCAAGCCGGTCTGCATTTTCATCGTCATTCCCCTGCGTGTTGATGATTGGTGCTGGAATGATGATACGCGATGTGCACCGGCCTGAATAATCACGCCCCTGAAAGCCTGCTCCCTTACTCTACTTTGCAAAGTACTTGACGACATACGGCGTATTGGCTACTTTAGCCGCGTGAGCAAACCCATGATACGCATCGACTCGCACGCAGCGGCCTCGCTGCGCTACATTCGTGCCTCGATCGAGGGTGCCGCCTCGCTGGCGGTTCCAGGGTCCGCCGGTATCGTGCTGGGTGTGCTCGGCCTTGCTGCCGCGGCGCTCTCTTCGGCGCCAAACTTTCGTGAGCATTGGTTGGGCATTTGGCTGGCCGCCGCGCTTATTGGCGGGGTCATCGGCAGCTTCCTGGTCGTCAGAGAATCATCGTTGCAAAATCTAAGGCTCGCCGGCACCCCGCTGCGAAAATTTGCACTGTGCCTGTCTCCTTCAATTGCGGCGGGTTTGGTCATGACCTGGGTTCATTGGAGCGGCGGCAACCTGCACGCCATTCCCGGCACCTGGCTGCTTCTTTATGGCAGCGCATTGATCGCAGCTAGCGCGGCGACGACGCGCACGATCGGAATTCTGGGAGGATTGTTCACGCTCTTCGGTCTTGCGGCCCTGTTGCTGCCGGATGGTTCGCAGATACTGGTGTTGGGCGCGGGATTCGGCGGATTGCACATCGTTTTTGGATTCATGATCGGATGGCACGGCCATGGCCGCAAAACCTAACGTTCGCGCCGAAACCGTGGTCCACAAACGCCCGAAGTTAGGGGCCGTTCCTACTGCGCCCCGCGACAAAGACGATGCCAGATTCGATCGGCTGGTGTACGAGCGCGTGCGATTGGGAATCATGAGTGCGCTCGCGGTACGGGATGAACTCACCTTCACCGAACTCAAGTCCCTCTTTGACGTGAGCGACGGCAACTTGAGCGCTCACGCCCGCAAGCTTGAAGAGGCGAAATACCTGACGTGCATCAAGGGGTTCGAGGGGCGGCGTCCCAGAACTGTCTACCGGCTGACGACATTGGGGAGAAACGCGTTGCACCGTTATCTCGATCACGTCGAAGCGGTGATCAAAGCGACGCGTCGCTGATGCCTTTTTTTGTGTCAATTAACTCTGTTATGTAGAGTACTCTATAATGCACATCGCGATAATCATGGATGGGAACGGACGTTGGGCCGCACGGCGACGCCTACCTCGCGCAGCCGGCCATCGTGCCGGGGCCAAGGCCGTCGACACGGTAGTCGAAGCGGCTGCGCGCCAAGGCATTGAGATCTTGACTCTTTACGCATTCTCGGCGGCCAACTGGACCAGGCCCCAGCCCGAGGTAAGCGCCCTGTTCACTCTTCTGCACCGCTACCTGTCCACGCAAACGCAGCGCTGCTTGGAACAGTCCATTCAAGTAAACATCATCGGTCGCAGAGATCGATTGGCCCCGGACTTGCGCCGGGCGATCGAGCATAGCGAGCGGGCAACGGCGCACTGCTCCGGGATGCGATTGCGCATCGCGATCGACTACTCGGCGCAATACACCCTGCTCGAGGCCTGCCGGCGAATGACCCGAGACCCCGCCATCGAGCGCCTTCGATTTATCGAGCATCTTGCCGACGTAGATCATTCCGTATCATCGGCCCCCGAGGTGGATCTTCTGATCCGCACCGGCGGCGAGAAACGCCTGAGCGACTTTCTGTTATGGGAATGCGCATACGCCGAGCTTTATTTCGTGGACACCTACTGGCCTGATTTCGACGCGGCCGCGTTTGCGCAAGCCCTGGCAGAATATGCGAATCGAGAGCGGCGATTTGGGCAGATCTCGGCACTAGCGCGGGCGAGGTCGAATCATGGATAGCCGACCGACAGACATGGCGATTGCGCCGCGACTTGGCCCCGCATTGTTGTTCAGACCGGTAAAGCCGCTTTATGCGCTTCTGATAAATCCGTTCTACCCTAAGGATCCGCGCGCGAGTTTCGGAAAGCACGTGCTCACCCCGACACTGGCACTGACCAGCATTGCGGGCGCAACCCCAATTCATTGGGGAGTTTCCTATTGGGATGAAAATCTGTTGCAAGGCCCACCGCCGCGAGAACCATTGCCACAGGTAGTGGGCATCACAGTTCACCTGACCTTTGCGCGGCGCGCATACGAGTTGGCGGCCTGGTACCGGGCTCAAGGCTCGCTCGTCATTCTAGGAGGACTACACGTGTTGTCCTGCCCGGACGAAGCCCTGCAGCACGCGGACGCCATAGCCATTGGCGACGGAATTCAGCTCTGGCCGAAGATTCTCGGCGACATCGAGAGTCGTTGTTTGAAATCTCGCTACCAGGCGGATTTTTCTCGACCCTACGCGCTCGATCCTCCGGCACGCCGTGCGATTCTGCCCCGCTCCTCTTTCCTGACCACGACCAGCGTGATCGCGACGAGGGGCTGTCACAATCGCTGCGGCTTTTGCTACCTATCGACAGAGGGCCTGCACATGCCGTATCGGATGCGGGACGTCGATCAAGTAATCGCTGAAATCGTCGCCGACGCTCAGCCCTATGTGGTGTTCGTTGACAACAATTTAGGATCGCGACCCGCCTACTTGCGCGAACTTTGCGCGGCGCTACGGCCGCTGAAAATCATATGGAGCGCGGCCGTTACCATCGATATCACGGATGATGTTTCACTCGTCCGCGAAATGGCGCTTGCCGGCTGCACCGGCGTGTTCATCGGGTTCGAATCGCTGACTGAAGTCAATCTCACGGACGCGCGAAAAAGAACTCCTGCACCCGATGACTACGCCCGCAGGGTCGCGGTACTGCATCGCTATGGCGTCCAGGTCAACGGCAGCTTTGTGCTGGGCTTCGATCACGACCGGCCCGATGTGTTCGGCAAGACAGTCGATTGGATCGAAGCCAGTAAGCTCGAATGCGCGACATTCCATATTTTGACGCCCTATCCAGGCACGCCTTTGTTTCGGCGTTTGGAATCCGAGGGCCGAATACTTCATCGGGACTGGGACAAATACGACACGGCGCACGTGGTGTTTCAGCCCAAACATTTGAGCTGCGAGGAACTCGATCTCGGCTACGCGTGGTGTTACCGCAAACTCTTCTCGCATCGCTCGATCTGGAAGCGCCGACCCACCGACCGCCAAGCCATAATCGCCTACCTTGCCATGAGCTATCTGTACAAGCGCTCCAATCGCTTCTGGCACACGTTGATCAAACACCGGCTGACCGGAGCGGTCTGGAAGCCGTTGATCGAGCACTCGCGACGGCGCCACTTGCAACTTCGGCTGCGTCTCGAAAGTGCGGACGCGGATGGCGGGTCAGGGGACAAGGCCACGAGAGCCAGTCAATGCGTAAGCGCGGGCGTATAGATGAGGGCGTATCGATGGGCGGCTATCGCTCCAAGCGCATTCTTGACTTGGCGGCCGCCGGCACTGCTTTTCTTGTCTTCGCCCCGATTGCCGCCGCCGTCTGCATTGCGATCTGGTTGGATGATCGCGGTTCACCCCTGATCTCGCAGCCGCGTATCGGGGATGCGCGCCAATCATTCACGATCCTGAAGTTTCGCAGCATGAAAAACAGCCAGGTTACGCGAGTCGGTCGCTGGCTGCGGCGCACGGGAATAGACGAGCTGCCGCAATTTGTGAATGTGTGGCGGGGCGACATGAGCGTGGTCGGCCCCAGACCCCTGACGGCCGGCGACATCGAGAGGCTCGGCTGGAACGATGCCTCCCACGATTGGAGATATTCGACCAAACCCGGCATTACCGGAATATCTCAGCTGCTCGCGGGCCGCGGCGCCCGCTCTTGCGAGCGTCTCGACAGGCTCTACCTCCGGCGCCAGGGCCTTTTATTGGACCTGCGCCTGGTCGCTCTGTCCTTCGCCGTAAACGTTTTCGGCAAACGCGAGATCCGTCGCCGGCTGCGTGCAACCGGCGAACGCCGCCGCAAAATGCGCTATTCTCGCGGCGAACGCTGGAGACGAACATGAACGAACGGTCGCGGTCGATTGGATTTTTTGCACTCTGCCTCGGGCTCGCTGCAGCAGCTTCGCTATTCGCGCCGGCCACGCGTGCGGATAATTTCGGCCGCGTCTACTACGACAAGAAAACCGCCCAGTTGGTGGTCACGATGATCTACCGCGGAACGAATCCCAACCACCAGTTTTCATTGAAGTGGGGAGAATGCAGGTCGGGCGATCTACCCTCCGTCACCGCCGAGGTATTGGACGATCAGTTCAACGATGCGGCACGGACCGACTTCAAAAAGACCACCCGCTTCAGCTTGATGGATATGCCCTGTGCCCGCCCTGCGAGCGTTACGCTGCGCAGCGCGCCGCGCTTTTTCTACACGCTGACGGTTCCGGGATAAGAACGCCGAACGCGGCTCACGCGGAATACTCAGACAGGCTCCTAGTATGCGGGTGTTGCTCGTTGAGGACGATGTCATGATTGCGCAGGGGCTGCAAACAGGCCTTCGCCAGGGCGGCTTCGCGGTCGATTTGATGCGCAGCGCCAGGAGTGCCGCGGCCGCATTGCAGACATCGGTGTTCGACGTGGTGCTGCTCGACCTCGGATTACCGGACCGCGACGGGATCGATGTCCTGCGCGAGCTGCGCAAACGGGGCGACAGCACTCCTGTCATCATTCTCACAGCTCGCGATGAGATCCAGCACCGCATCGCGGGACTCGATGCCGGCGCCGATGACTATATCGTCAAGCCGTTTGATCTGGATGAAGTGATGGCCCGGATGCGCTCCGTGCTGCGACGCGCGAGCGGACGCGGAGACTCAAGCATCCAGCACGGCGAGCTGCGCATGGATCTGGCCTCGCGCACGATCGAGCGCAATGGAATTCCGGTGAGTCTGTCCGCTCACGAGTACGCGGTTCTGGAAGCGCTGCTGCAGAGGCCGGGCGCCGTGCTGTCGCGGAGCCAGCTTGAAGATCGTCTCTACGGCTGGGACGAACAAATCGGCAGCAACGCGGTCGAAGTGTATATCCACGGCTTGCGCCGCAAGCTGGGAAGCGATGCCATTCGGACTTTGCGCGGCGTCGGCTACTTCGTTCCTAAAGTATGAAATCGATTCGCGCGAGGCTGTTGTTTGCTTTGATCATTCTCGTGGCGCTGATCTCGCTGCTGGCCGCCGGGGTCACCTATCGGCGCGTGTTGAATGAAACATCCATCCTGTTCGACTATCAGCTGCGGCAGATGGCGCTGTCGCTGCGCAGTCAAATTTCGTTGGCGCCGCGCATCGAAGTTCCTCCGGATGAGGGAGACACGGACTTCGTCGTGCAGATCTGGGACGTTTTCGGCTCGCGCACTTATTTGTCCCGGCCCGGCCTTCCCATGATCAACCAGACAGTTTTGGGATACGCGGATTTGTCCCTTCGCGGCGAAGCCTGGCGCGCCTACGGTCTGCAGACCGCGGACGGGGTGATTCAAATCGCCCAACCGGCGCGAGTGCGCGAAAATCTCGCGCGAGCTGCGGCGGAGCGAGTTGTGATTCCGCTGCTCCTGCTGCTGCCCATCATGATCGCGGCGGTCGCCTGGATCGTAAGCCGCGGCCTATTGCCGCTGCGCTACGTAACCGCCGAAGTACAGCGCCGCGATGTGCGCAGTTTGCAGCCGCTGGCCACCGACCAGCTGCCGCGGGAGATCGAACCGCTGGTCAGCGAACTCAATCGCCTCCTGGCCCGATTGCAGCACGCATTCCAGAATCAGCGCGCCTTTATTGCGGATGCCGCTCACGAGCTGCGTTCGCCGCTGACGGCGCTGCGCCTGCAGCTGCAGCTGCTGGACCGTGCACCGGACGCGCCCGCCCGCGAGGAAGCGCGCGCCCGGCTTGGCGGAGCGGTTGAACGTGCGATTCACCTCGTCGAACAGTTGCTGACATTGGCTCGCAGCGATCCTCAGGAAGCAGCCGGCGAATTCGAACTGGTGGATTTGGGTGCGACCGCCGCGCAGGGAATCACCGACACTCACGATTTGGCATTGGCGCGCCATACGGAATTGAGCCTCGATGCCGCGCCACATGTAATGGTTCGCGGGAACCCCGAAGCGCTGCGCACGCTGGTGCGCAATCTGGTCGACAATGCTGCGCGCTACACGCCGCCGAACGGCTCTGTTCAAGTGCGTTGCCGCGCGACACCCGACGGGGCACGGCTCGAAGTCGATGACAACGGACCGGGAATCGCCGCCAAGGACAGGGACCGGGTATTTGACCGCTTTTTTCGCCGCGCAGCGGCGCAAGAGAGCGGCACGGGCCTGGGACTGGCGATCGTCAGGGCGATTGCCGAGCGCCATGGCGCCCGGGTCGCCCTGGATGAGTCGCCTGGGGGCGGCTTGCACGTTGAGGTTAGCTTCCCAGCGGCGTCTTAAGACTATCTTAAGCATGGCATGTGATCCTGCGCCCGAGAGCTACCGCTCGATTGGGTTTCACTTCGCAGGAGTACACATGCAAATTCGCACCAGCACACTGGCATGGTCGGCGGCAGGCTTGCTCGCTGTCGGCACCGCCACAGGCTTGTCCGCCCCCGCATTATTGCAATCGGCGGCACCTCAGACCTCAGCGCCGGCGGCGGCCGGGGATGCAAATCAGGCCGCAGCGCCGCAGGCAATACCGATGATGACCGCGCCCAACTATCGCGCCATCGTCGCGCGCAATCAGGCCGCCGTTGTCGGCATAACGACCGCAGGGCCGATCAACACCGCCTCTTCGCAAGAGTTCAACTTCGGCGATTCCAACGGCCCGGACGACAATCCGCTGTCGCAGTTTTTCCGCGGAATGCCGATGCCGAAGCGCCATGGGGTGCAGCACGCGCAAGGCTCGGGCTTCATTGTTTCTTCGGATGGCCTGGTGCTCACCAATGCTCACGTCGTTGACGGCGCCAGGGAAGTGACGGTCAAACTCTCGGATCATCGCGAATTCAAAGCCAAGGTCTTGGGCGCCGACAAGAGCAGCGACATCGCCGTGCTCAAGATCGATGCGCGCGACCTGCCGAGCGTGCGGATCGGAAATTCCGACGAACTTGGCGTAGGCGACTACGTGCTTGCCATCGGCGAACCCTTCGGTCTTGAAGAAACGGCGACGGCTGGAATAGTCAGCGCAAAAGGACGTTCACTTCCCGGCGATGGGTATGTGCCGTTCATTCAGACTGACGCCGCGGTCAATCCTGGCAATTCCGGTGGACCGCTATTCGATGCCAGCGGCGCCGTGGTAGGCATCAATGCACAGATCTATACCAACTCAGGCGGCTACCAGGGCGTGTCGTTCGCCATTCCGATCAATCTGGCGGTATCGGTCAAGGATCAGATCGTCAAGACCGGCAAGGTTGCGCATTCACGGCTGGGCGTGGAAGTGCAAACGCTGGATCAATCGCTGGCAGATTCTTTCAAGCTGAAAACACCCAATGGCGCATTGGTGGCCAAAGTGGTGCCTGACAGCGCCGCCGCTCAGGCGGGAATCAACGTGGGCGATGTGATCCTCAAGTTCAATGGCAGCGCCATCGTGGATGCTGGGCAACTGTCTGCACGCGTCGGCGTCGCTGCGCCCGGCGACAAAGCTACGCTCGAGATTTGGCGCGACGGCAAGACACTGACTCTGACCGCCACCATCGGCAACGCGGCACAGGCCGCCGCCGCCGACGAGGGCTCCAATGCAGCGGAACCGGCGCGATTGGGCTTGGCGTTGCGGCCTTTGAATCAGGATGAACGTCAGCAAGCCGGCGTTTCCGGCGGCTTGGTGGTTGAAGACGCCCAAGGCCGGGCGGCCGAGGCAGGCATCCAAGCGGGCGATGTCGTATTGTCGGTTGACGGGACACCCGTGCAAAGCGTTGCGCAGCTGCGCAAGATGGTGCAGGAACACGGTAAACAGATCGCGCTGCTCATTCAACGCGGCGATGCCCGTTTGTTCATCCCGGTGACCTTGGGCTAGGAGAGAACTTCGGCTAGACCCGCCTGAGACTTTGGAGATCCTTGGGCTTTGAAGATCCGAAAGCTGGTACGCGCGCGAGCGCGTACCGGCTTTCACGCAAGCGTGACAGAGTTGATTCGATTTCGATCGCCTTTAGACTCTTGCGGCAATTTCAGCGTGATTCTCGCCTATTTCACTTTTGCGCCGCTCCATTCTAGATAGGTCTTCCAATCGGTTTGGCCCGGCGGACGCATTTGAAACCTGCCCCACAGAATGGCATCCTTTAATTCGTAAGTAAGCCGGAATTGAGGGCCGGGTTCTGAGGCGTCCGACAGAAACAGCGCGCTTCGCGCGTTTGGGGATGAAACCTCGTAGTGAATGACGTGCCCCTCATTATCGAAGTAAATCGCCTTCAATGTCTGCCCCGGCGAATCCTGATAGATGTACAGCAGGTCAGCGTGCTCGCAATCGAAATCCGTCGGACCTTTGCACTCGGTCTTGCTCGTGGCGTGCCGCGCCAGAACGTGATTCCGTAACTCCAAACTAAATGTATATGTTCCCATCACAGCGGCACCACCACTGCCCGTGGCATTCGCATCCCAGGTCCCCTCGAGAAACGCGAGTCTCTTCCATGGGTCCGTCGGAGCCGAAGCAGCGGTCTGGGCGAAAACCGGCGCCGCCAGAAGCGATGAAAGAATACAGGCAAGAATTTTCATTTGACTCCCACGCAAAATTACGCCAGCCATCCGCCGGCAGTTAGTTCTGATCATTCCGCGGCAGAACCTTGCTGAGAAATGCCAGCATCGCCGTGTTGAATTGTTCGGGTCTTTGCAGCGGCGCGAAATGGCTCACCGCATACAGATCGATCAATTCGGCGGCCGGGATGGTCCGAGCGAGATTTTCCGAGTGCTCTCGCCTGATGAACTCGTCATGCTCACTGTGAACGACCGCAACCGGCACCGAAATGCCGGCGAAATCGCGCGACGAATAATTGGGCTGGGTGCTCATCATCAAACTGACCGCCTCGACGAACCCCTTGAACTGGTCCGGCGTGCTCGAGAGACGCTCGTAGTCCTTTTGGTGCCGGCTGACGCACCGCTCGAGGATGGGACTGAACTCGGTGATTTGCTTTACTCCGTGCGGATCCATGTCGCAGGCAAAGAAAAAGACGCCGGCAATACGTTCGGCAGCCTGCATGGCGAGGATCAGGGCGATGATTGCACCATCGCTCCATCCCACGAGAGCTGGCCGTTGCAAACCCAAGACATCCATGACTGCCAATACGTCGAGCGCCATGGGTTCATACATGAACAATCGCGAATCGCGGGTGCTGCGGCCGTGACCGCGGCTATCGATGACGATGGCGCGATAACCGGATCGCAGCAGCGCCGGAACTTGGTAGCCCCAATTGCCGCTGTGGCCAAGGCCGCCGTGCAACAGGATCACCGCCGGCCCGGAGCCATAGGCTGCGTACCAGATGCGAGCGCCATCGCGCTCGACATGGCCTTCAATGTCGGCAACGGGCAGCGTGGGCGCCCCGTCGGCTGCGAACCGGCTGAGATCGTCATCGAAAGGGTCCATTTGAAACCCTCTGCGTAGGCGACCTATGGAAAACCGATTGTCATTAATGACGCCGCATCAACTGATCGAGAACTGACTCGTGGCGAAATTCATGAGCAGTACATGCCCCTGGAATAGCTCATCTCCCACGGTCCCATCGAACAATCCATCCGGCTGGTGTACCCCGGGGGTTGGGAAATAAATCGGTGCGCTTCGCTTGAGGCTTCCTTTGCCGAACCCTTCGCTGATCCCCTGGGCCTCGAGCATCTGCACTCCGCCATCGGTAAACGGGAAAGAGCGCTTCGTTTGGCTGGCGGCGGCGCTCGATAAGCCGAGCTTTGCGACCGACGTATCGTAGATCAGCATCGTGCCGCTCCACAGCGTATCGATCTGCATCGACACCGGAGTACCGTTGACGGTAAAGCCCGACGTCACGACCATCGGCGGCCCTTGTTTGCCGAACGTAGGATGAGAAATCTCTCCGCAGAAACCGGGACATGGCGCGTTATCCTTGCCTGCCGGAGCGATGGCGATCTTCCGATGCGCGTAGTCGAGCATCAATAGTTTTTCTCGGAATGCCGTGTACGCGAGCGTGCCGTCGGCCGCCGGAATCGAGCCCTTGGCGATATCTGCCTTCAGATCGAGCACCAGCACCTTGAGATCGCCCAATGGCGCATCGCCGGCGTAGCAATCCTTCAATGTTGCGACGACGTAGCCTGCGACTGGTTTCCCATCCCTGCCGATGGCGGGATCGAGCTTCAGGCCAAGTTGCTCGGCCTTGGCCTTATCGAGAAGCGAGCTGGAATTGCCGGTGTCCATCAACATCCGAATCGAGTTGCCGCCGGCGAAGTGAATATCCATGCAGGGCAGCCCGGAGCATTTGAGCATTGCTCCGCCTTGAAAGCTTGCAGCGTGGGCACCGAAGGATATGAGAATTGCCAACATGACCGGAAGCTGTAGCAAGTACTTAGGCATTGATCCTCCGAAAGATTGAAGGGCGCTAATCGAAAGCTCGCCTGCTCAGAATACTCGGTCTCGCGATTGAAATCCCTTTGTGCGGTTCGCTATCGCGCTCCGCCCGCGCGCAAATTGATCCCGTACTCGAGCAGGGCCTTGAGCGAACACATCATGTGCATCCAGCCTCCGGCATTACCGTGCGACGCCTTGATGTCCTGAGGCGTGTCGCGCCAGCCGCTCTCACTGATCTGCACCATGGTGTTTTCGGGATCGAGCACCTGGAAAACCATTCGTACTTCGATCTTGTGGCCGGTGGCCCCCAGCCACTCGAACACGATTTGCTGGTTCTGAACGACACGAAGCACGTGCACATCGTGCTCGCCCGGAACTTCAGCAAACCGCCATTTCACCGTCGCGCCCTCGGTTAAGGGAGCGCTGGCAGCCTGAACAAAATAACTGCTCAACTTTTCCGGCCTTACCACCGCATCAAAGACTTCCGCGGCTGGCTTCCGGATTTTCAACTGCACCTCGTATCTCTGTTCCATGACCTTCTCCGTTTACGTTTGAGTCTCAATATGTTATATTTTTATAACGTGATAGGCAACGTAAATGATGATTTGATTTTCAAAGGCTTAGCGGACTCGCGTCGACGCCAGATTCTAGATTTGCTCAAAGAGGCGCCCCGAACGACCGGCGAGCTTTGCGAACGGTTCAAAGGGCTCGATCGGTGCACGGTCATGCAGCACATCGGCGTGCTGGAGCAGGCCGGTTTGATCATTGTCCGGCGAGAAGGACGGCGTCGATGGAACTACCTCAATCTGGCGCCCTTCAAGGACATCTACGATCGCTGGATTTCCTCCTATGCCGGCGATGCCGTCGAACTCCTCGCCCGACTGAAACTAAATTTGGAGAGCACGTAAGAGCGATTCAATGTCTTGGTAGTCGGGCTGTCAGGGGAAGCTTGAGGCTGGGCTGTGGTTGCCATAGTGTCGTTGGCGAAACAGAACGCTGCAGTTGCTGGCCCAGGACTTGCCGGCTAGTCGATCGCGCGCCCATGCTAGCTGCTGGGATGTTGTCTGTTGCATCAGTGGGTCATGGTCGAGACCCGGACGATGAACGTATTCAATCGGCAGGCCCATGCTGCACGCTTCCCGCACGCCGAGGGCGATATTCGCGATCGCGACGGACATGTCGTCGTCGCCCGCCAACACCAGAAGCGGACCGCGGATCGGCTTGTTCGCGCTGCGGCTGTCCCGTTGGTATCGGTGGATTTCTGGCGACTTGTCCCAGCCCGGTCTGACGACTCTCTGCTGACCAATCTCTGCGAACGCCGCGTACCCATAGTACCAGCAGCCCTTCGCTGTGACGTCCTTGTAGCGGGCGATCGCCGGCGGCGTCAACATGCGACTCACGTCGAATGACGGGTAACTCGCTTTGATCCCGAATGCAGTGAATGGCCAATACAAGTCTGTGGTCGGGTCAAAGGTTTCGGCGTCGTGGGCCATGAAGGCCTCGAAGCTCATGTCGCCGGCAACCGAGATCGCACCGGCGTAGTACGGATCTTTGAGGCTCAATTCGAGTTCGGCAACGCCCCAAACCGCAACTCCGCCCTGTGAATGGCCGATTGCGACCCACCTTTGGCCGAGACCGGGTACTGCCGTGTGGGCAGCCGGAATCGAGTACACCACATCGTTCGCCTGCGGGATCTTGTTGTCATACTGATGCGGGCCCGGTGTGCCGAGTCCCGCGTAATCGGTTGCCACGACGGCGAACCCGGCCGCGACCATCGGCATCAGCCCTTCGTCGCCATATTCCAGGTCTTTCATCAGGGAGGGTGCGCACATCCGGGCGACGCCGCTGGTGCCGTGGGCCCAAGCAATGAGCGGCCATCCACTCAGTGGCGGAGTGCCTGCAGGGATCAACACTACTCCTGATGCGGCAACGTCCTGCCCATTCAAGGCGCGTGAATGATATAGGACGCGTACGGCGCTGGCGCCTTTGGGTAACTCGTAGCCGGCGAAGGGCTCGGAGCGGATCAGCGTCCCAGGCGGCGCTGGCGGCAGTGGGTACGGCGGCTCGTAGAATCGCGTCAGAGGCAGTGCATCCCGTGCCTCCATCGCGAGAGCCTCGGCCCGCGACTTCGGCATAACTTCATCTGCCATAGCTGCCGAGGACAGCACCAGCAATGCAATCAAAGACGGAAGCCTGAGGAGCCCAATCACTACATGCCCCATGAATTACTCAAAAACAGCCCCTAGAGCCTGTGGTTACTGACGGTCACCGCGACATGGGGTTACGCCGTCGGCCATCCCAAGTCCCTCAGTCCGCGTGTGCCGCCGCGCCCGGATCCAGCCCGACATCGGCGGCATGGGCGCGCCGGCGATCCTCGCCGATATCAAGAGAGCGGCACGCAATGACATACACCACCGCGGACACGGGCAATCCAATCAGCATCGCAATATCGGCGCCGCCGAGCGAGGCGGCGACAGGCCCTGTGTAGAGCGGCGTGCTGAAGAACGGGATCATCGAAACGAAACCGATGCCGTAGGCCAGCAGGCCGCGCCAATTCCACTGCCCATACATCCCCTGAGCGTTGAAAATCTCGCGCACCGAATAGTGTCCCTTTCGGACCCAGTAGAAATCCACCAGGTTGATCGCCGTCCACGGCGTGAACAAGTACAGCAGTACGGCGAGGAAGGCGCCGAATTGTTCCACGAAATCTTGCGATGAGGCGATCGCGATCGCAGTCGCGGCGATAGCGGCGAACAGGAGCGTCGCCATGCGTTTCGTCAGCGTCGGGCGGCTCGGCTTCAAAGAATCCATGACGCTCAACAGCGTGAGCGAGGCGCCGTAGAAATTGATCGACGTGATGGTGACCAAGCCCAGCAGAAAGCAGAGCAATAGCGGCTTGCCGAAGCCGGGAATGACCCCGTCAGCCACCGTGCGCAACGCCGTGGCAAGTTCCATGTTCGGGTATACGGCCGCCGCGACGGTACCGACCAGCATGGTCCAGGCTCCGCCGATAAATGCCCCCAGATAGGTCCACCAAAATGAAGCGCTCACTCCCACGGTGCGCGGCAAATAGCGCGAATAATCGGACACATACATGGACCATGAAATTTGATAGGAAGCGGCGGCGAAGAACTGCGCCAGGAAGGACACGTTGTGGAACTCGCCCCATGACAGCAGCGCCGGGGACAGGGGCGTCCTCACCACCACCGCCGCGGTGAATATCAAGAGTGCCGCGATCAGCACATAGGCGGTCCAGCGCTGCGCGATATGAATGAGGTCATAGCCGATAACCGCCAGGACCAACGACAGCACGGTAAATCCCAGCATGATGGCCCGCTTGGAATCAATTCCGTAAAGCGTGTGCGCGGTCTGAGCCGCGAGAATCTGGTTGAAGGCGTTGAAACCGATGTAGGCGATCAGAGCGACTCCCCACACCAGCAGCGCGCCCAGATACCCGAACTGCGGCCGGGATTGGATCATCTGCGGCAAACCCAGCTGCGGACCCTGGGTCGAATGAAACGCCATGAAAAACGTGCCGAATGCGCAACCGAGAACCACCGCAAGGGCCATCCATGCGAAACTGCCCCCGAGAGCTACTCCCACCACGCCGGTGGCAACGGTCGCCAAATGCGCATCGCCCGAGAACCACACCGGCCACAGATGCCAGACCTTTCCGTGACGCTCCGCGATCGGAACATAATCAATCGATCGCTGCTCGATGAATTGGTGGCCCATAGACCGCCATCAGATAGGGAATACGCCGCTTCGTCAACGGAAATCCGGGCTCATTGGCCGGCGCGCCATTTGCATCCGTCGAGCGGGCCCAAGTCTGGCCGCCGCCAAAGTTGCTCCCGCCGCCGCCAAACTTGGTTCCGCGCAGCCAAAGTTGCTCCCGCCCGGTTTAAATATTATCATCAAGATAATAAAACCACGATTTGTCCGTCCTGGCGAGGAGGCCCTTATGAATCAAGACGTCATTATTTCCTGCGCCGTCACCGGCGATGACACCAAAGTGACCAAGAGTCCGCACTGCGCGATCACACCTGAGCAAATTGCGGCCACGGCCATCGCCGCAGCACGGGCCGGCGCCGCCATCGTTCACATTCACGTTCGGGAACCTGAAACCGGCGAGTTCAGCATGGAGACCCGCCACTACCGCGAAGTCGTCAAGCGCATCCGCGAAAGCAAGGTTGATGTGATCGTAAATCTGACCTGCGGCATGGGCGGATACATCGTGGTTTCCGACGATGGCCTCAAAGGCACGCCCGGCGCGGGCAGCGACTTCGTCAGCCAGGAGGATCGCATGCGCCATGTCATTGACCTGTGCCATGAAGGCTTGTACCGGCCGGACATTGCGACACTGGACTGCGGCAGCTTGAACTTCGGCGACAGCAATCGCGCCTATGTGTCGACGCCGAATTACCTGCGCAAAGGCGCTGCCATTTGCAAGGATCTTGGCGTCAAGCCGGAATTGGAAGTATTCGATACCGGCAATCTGTCCTTCGTCAAACAGATGATCAAGGAAGGATTGCTGGTCGCTCCGTCGATGATTCAACTGTGCATGGGGATTCCCTACGGCGTGCCGGCGGACGTGGGACACCTGCTCGCCATGGTCAACGCGTTGCCGGACAACTGCAATTGGGGCACGTTTGCGATCAGCCGCATGCAAATGCCCTGGGTGGCTCAGGCCGTGCTGCTCGGCGGCAATGTGCGCGTCGGGCTCGAGGACAATCTGTACTTGAGCAAGGGCGTCTACGCCAGCAACGCTCAATTGGTGGAGAAGGCCCGAACCATCATCGAGGCCATCGGTGCCCGAGTGCTCACTCCGGCCCAAGCGCGCGAGCGCCTGCAGCTGCATTGAGCCTGCCGGCATGACGGACCTCCCGGTCTATCACGTCAGGATCGAACCGGGGTGGATCGATTTCAACGGACATGTGCGCGATGCCTATTACGGTCTCGCGGCAAGCTACGCCGTCGACGGCTTGATGGATCATTTGGGTCTGGATGCGGGCTATCGTGAGAGTACCCGCTGCACGCTGTATACCCTCGAAATGCACATTCACTTCCTGCACGAGGTGAAGGATTCGGACGATCTCAAAATCGTCACCAGCATCTTCGACGTCGATCGCAAGCGAATTCACGCCGGTTTCACGTTTGTCTGCGGCCGCCTCGCTGATCCTGCCGCGACAGCCGACATGATGCTGCTGCATGTGCACCAGGGCCTAAAGCCCGCCAGTGCGCCGCTCCCGGACGCGGTGACTGCAAAACTAAACGCCGTTAAATTATCGTCCGGCGCGCGCGATGCATGGGGTCCACTCTCGCGAAAGATCGAACTGAAGCATCGCTGAGCCATGGCGTCGATGGACATACGCCGATTGATTGCGCCGCGAAGCATCGCCTTGATCGGCGCCGGCGCATGGACCGATGCCGTCGCCGCCGGCAACGCCGCGATCGGCTACTCAGGCACGATCTGGCGGGTGCATCCTTCGCGCGCATCGACGGCGACGACGGCTTACTACCGCTCGATCGACGAACTACCCGGTACGCCGGACGCGACTTTCGTCGCAGTACCGAATCATGAAGTCCCCGGGGTGGCGAGCGCTCTCGCATCGCGCGCCGCCGGCGGCTTTGTATGTTTCAGCGCGGGATTTGCCGAAACCGGCTCCGATGCCGGCCGTGAATTGACGGAACAATTGCTAAAAAGCGCCGCCGCCCTGCCCTTCTTCGGCCCCAACTGCTACGGCTACGTCAATTTTTTCGACCGGGTCGCCATGATGCCCGACCAGATCGTGGGCGGAGCGGTAGAACGGGGCGTGGCGCTGATCTGTCAGAGCGGGACCATCGCATTGACATTGATGTTCAATGATCGGTCGCTGCCAATCGGCTATTTGTTCACGGTCGGCAATCAAACGCGGCTGGCTGTCGAGGATCTCATCGAGATTCTGTGTGAAGACACGCGCGTATCCGCGTTCGGGCTGTATCTCGAGGGCATCAAGGATCCCGAGCGATTCGCACGCGCCGCCGAACTGGCAAGGGCCGCGCGAAAACCCATTGCGGCGATCAAGTCCGGGCGCACGGAGGCGGCCGCACGCACCGCGCGCAGTCATACGGGCGCACTTGCGGGCGCGGATCAGGTATTCGAGGCTTTTTGCCGGCAGGCGGGCATTGCCCGATGCGATACCTTGGGGACATTGTGCGAGACGCTGAAGCTCTTCCATGTCGGCGGACCGCTCGGCGGAAACAAGGTACTGGTCATGGGCGCTTCGGGCGGCGACATGGCGATGACCGCAGACGTATCGCGCGACTTGGAATTGGAATTCCCCAGTATCCCGCCCGCGCCCGCCGCCGCACTGGGCGCGCTCTTGACCGACCGCGTCACCATCGCCAATCCGTTCGATATCCATACCTACTTATGGTTTGATCCTGCAGCGCTGAAGCGAGTATTTTCCGAGGTTCTGCACGCTGGATACGACGCGGCGGGTTTCATGCTCGACTGCCCGCCGGCGCACAAGGCCGATACCGCGTCGTTCGATGCCGTCATCGATGTGTTCATCGAAGCCTCGCACGGCTCACCGACGCGCGCCGCATTGATCGCCTCGCTGCCCGAAACAATGGGCCCAAGCGTGCGCCGGCGCTGCATGATGGGAGGTGTGACTCCGCTGCAGGGACAGCGCGAGGCGCTTGAAGCCCTGGCGCTCGCCGGCGGCGTCGGCGCGGCGTGGCGCGACAATCCCGTCGTGGAATTGAATCTACCGCCTGTGGATGCCGCGGCGGCGCAACCGATTGAGACGATTGGCGAACAGCAAGGCAAGACGGAACTCGCGGCCTTTGGGTTGACGATTCCGCGCGGCAAGATCGTGCCGGCACACGCGGCCGCGGAGGCTGCAGCTGAACTGGGCTTTCCGGTAGTCATCAAGGCCGCGGCCGCGAATTTGGAGCACAAAACCGAGGCGGGCGGTGTGGCGCTGAACATTCGATCTGCGGCCGAGGCCGCGGCGGCGGCCGAACGGCTGGCGAAGTTATCGCCCATGCTATTGGTGGAGGAAATGTTCACCGATGGCGTTGCCGAGATCCTGATCGGGATCATCAATGATCCGCAATTCGGCCAAGTACTGGTTCTGGGTGCAGGCGGGGTGTTTACCGAAATCATGGCCGATAGCGTCAGCCTGCTGCCGCCGTGGTCGCGGGACGCGATTGCAGCGGGGCTTCGCCGCCTCACGATCGCCAAGCTATTTGGCGGATATCGGGGCAAACCGGCCGCTGATGTCGATGCGCTGATCGAGGCGGTTTTGAGCGTGGCGCGCTACGCTGCCGCAAACGTGTCAAGGTTGGTGGAACTCGATGTTAATCCCATCATCGTCCGTCCGGCGGGCAGAGGCGCGGTCGCAGTTGATACCATGATGCGGATGAAAAAACTCTAGTTAACGGGGGGAAGCTAAATGTCCGACGGAATCCGCACCGCCACCGAGGGCGCCATTCTTGAAGTCACGATCGATCGGCCCAAGGCGAACGCGATCGATTTGAAGGCCAGCCGCCGATTGAACGAGGTCTTCACCTCCTTTCGCGACGATCCGGCTCTGCGCATCGCCATCATCACGGGCGCCGGCCACCGATTTTTCTCTCCCGGGTGGGACTTGAAGGCCGCCGCGGCCGGCGAGAAGTCCGATGAGGACTGGGGTGTGGGCGGCTTCGGCGGATTGAATTATCCCCGGAATCTCAACAAGCCCATCATTGCGGCAGTCAATGGTATCGCTTGCGGCGGCGGCTTCGAGGTGGTGCTGGGTGCCGACATCATCGTGATGGAAGAGCATGCGCAGTTCGCCCTGCCGGAGATCCAGGTCGGGGTGCTGGCCGATGCAGGTACCGTCAAACTACGGCGCCGCATTCCCTACCACGTTGCCGTGGAGTTCCTTTTGACGGGCCGATGGATGGACGCGTCCGAAGCCAAGCACTGGGGACTTGCCAATCATGTCGTCCCCAAGGGCGAGGGAATGAAAAAAGCCCGCGAAATCGCGCGGCAACTCGCCGCAGGTCCGCCGCTGTTGTTTCCGGCAATCAAACAATTGTTGCGGCATACCGAGATGATTCCCGAGCACGAGGCCTTCGAACTGCACGACGCGCTGGACGCGGTACAACGCGTGGTCAGATCCGACGACCTCAAAGAGGGCACGCGCGCTTTCAGTGAAAAGCGCAGTCCGCGCTGGAGCGGCCGCTAGCCCTCCGAAGGACGCTAATCTCCCGGGACGCTAACCTCCCAAGGGACGCAGCAGGCTGCGGGAAATGATGTGCCGCTGGACCTCGCTGGTCCCGTCCCAAATTCTCTCGATCCGGGCGTCGCGCCAGATCCTTTCGAGCGGCAAGTCGGTCATCAAACCCATGCCGCCGTGAATCTGCAGCGCTTCGTCGGAAACCATGGCGAGCATTTCGGTGGCTTTGACTTTGGCGATCGCCATGTCCATATCGGTATCGATCCCTTGATCGCGCTTCCACGCGGCTTCGAGGACTAATAGCTCCGCGGCGCGCAGTTCCACTGCCATGTCGGCCAGCTTGAAGCTCACGCCCTGAAATTTGCCGATCTGCTGTCCGAACTGCACGCGGTCGACGGCCCACTGCTTGGAGAGCTCGAGCGCCCGTTCGGCGCGCCCCAGGCATGTGGCGGCGACTTGCAGCCGTGTGGCGCCGAGCCATGTGTTCGCGACATCGAATCCACGGTGTATTTCACCGAGGATTGCCGATTTCGGTACGCGGCAATTGTTGAATTCAAGAATGCTATTGGTATAGCCGCGATGCGAAACATTTTTGTATCCCGGCCTGACCTCAAAACCCGGATGCCCCATATCGATCAGGAATGCAGTCATTTTCTTGCGCTTGCCTTGCGATGTGGCCTCCTCGCCCGTTGCCGCGAACAAGATCACGTAATCCGAATGATCGGCGTGACTGATGAAATGCTTCGTCCCGTTGATCACGAAATCTTCGCCCGCGGCGACGGCTAGCGTCCTCATGCTGCGTAGATCCGATCCAGCATTGGGTTCGGTCATGGCCAGGCATTCGGTTCGATCGCCGCGCACCGTCGGCAATAGATACCGCTCTCTCTGCTCGCCCTCGCAGGCCAGCAGGATGTTGGAGGGGCGGCCTACGCACGAGTAATGCAGCGCGTAATTGGCATGTCCCAACTCTTTTTCGTAGAGCACCCAGGTGACGGTGTCCAATCCCGCACCGCCCACATCCACCGGCATGTTTGCCGCGTACAAGCCCGCATCGATGGCTTTTGCCTTCAGCTCGCGGTGCAGTTCCGGACGCAAGACCCCGGTTTCTTCCACTTCTTTTTCGTGCGGATAGAGTTCGTTGCGCACGAAATCCCGCGTCGTTTTGATCACCAGCTGCTGTTCATCACTGAGTGAAAAATCCATGGCGGCTCCCGTTAACCAGCCCGGCTCTTGCGCTTTTGCATGGCCCAGCGACGCAGCAAATCCAATTGCAAGCGCAGTTGTTCAACCTGTGCGGCCGCCGGCCAATCGCGCGGGCTGGTGACGGCGCCGGCCGTCAAGCCATTGATGAACGTCACCACCGATCGCAAAACCTGATCGCGGATGGCGGGCGGCCAAACCCGCCATTCCGGCCAATGCTCGGCGAAGCAGCGTTCGTATAGGCGCAGATACTCCCGATGCACCCACACATTGAGGCGCTTGAGCTTCTTGTCCGCGGAAACCTGGCCCCAAAAAGCCATCCAGAAAGCGCATTCCGCAAACCGCTGCTCATCGATGGCGAGCGCCTCGGACAGCACGTCCAACAGAGTCGCTTCTTGGCCGTTGCGCTCACGCGTGAGCCTTTGCTCGATGCGCAGCAGAATCAGGCGCAAGGCGGCGAGTATGATTTCCTGCTTGGACTCGTAATAGTGGGCCAGCATGCCGGTGGTGTAGCCGGCGGAGCGCGCGATTCGAGCCACCGTGGCCTGCTCGAAACCGTAGGCAGCTACCGCCTGGCAGGCTGCCTGGGCGATTTCATCGCGGCGCTGCGCGTGATCGACAACTTTGGGCATGGCGTTGAGCTTTGGGCTTGGAGCTTGATAGCGGCGTTAAGCGTTCAGCGCCGCGTCGGGCTGACGCGCCTGTCCGACCGAGCGACCCGCCTCATGCGGCCTGAGAAGTCTTGCGTGATCCTGGCGAATGGCCTCCAGCTTGGCGCGAACGCCAGAATCCACCGCCGCCGCCTTCACCCGCACCGTATTGACATGCAGGTGCAGCTGTTCCGCCGTGGCAATGAGTGCGTCATCGCGGCCGCGGTGCAATCGATGAAACACATGCAGGCGCTTATCATCGACCGCCAGCAGTTGCGTGGTGACGTAAATCGCTTCGCCCGCTTTGGCTTCGCCCAAGTGCCGGATATGACTTTCTACCGAGTAGAACATGTGCCCGGCCGCCCGGTATGTCTCATCCACCCCTACCCGCCGACAGAGAGCGTCCATGGCATCGCCGAAGACCTGGCCGTAGCGAAAGTCGGTCATATGACGGTTGTAGTCGATCCATTCCGGCCTGACGATGGTATCCACCAACCGCAGCGGCTTTCCCGGCTCAACCGCAATGACCGTCGCGGCGGCCGCGGCATCTTTGTAGAGGCGCTCCTCGAGAGCCCGCAGCGTTGCGCCGGCGCCGATGTTGGTTTGGCGCAGGACTTGTTGGACCGCCACCAGCGAATCGTCCCGCAAGCGCTCGAGTTCTCGAATCGACCGGCCGGCAGCCTGCGCCTGGGTGCCCTCGACCATGCGGTCGATCAGCGTGTCGGTCAGCTCCGGCGCCTCGAGCTTGGTCCATGGCCACTTCAAACAAGGACCGAACTGCGCGAGCATGTGCCGCATTCCACTCTCGCCTCCGGCGAGGTGATAGATGAGATTCGTTCCCATGGCCGCCCAGCGCAACCCGGGTCCGTAAACGATGGAATCGTCGAGCTCACCCGTGGTGGCAATGCCGTCATTCACGAGGTGCAGAATCTCGCGCCACAACGCCTCCTGCAGACGGTCGGTCAGGTGGCCCGGCACTTCGCGGCGCACTTTCAGCGGGTGCATGCCGATGTAAGTGAAAAACTTTGCGGCCGCCTCGATGGCGGCGGGCGCGGTCTTATCCCCGCCCACGAGTTCCACCAAGGGCAATAAATAAACTGGATTGAAGGGGTGCGCGACCAGGAAGCGTTCCGGCGCCGTCATGTCCCGCTGCAGGTCGGTCGGCGTCAGTCCTGAGGTGCTGGATGCGATCAAGACATCGGCTGCGGCGTAGCGGCTCACTTCGGCCAACATGCGCTGCTTCAACGGCAGCTGCTCGGGAATGTTTTCCTGGATGAAGTCGGCGCGCTCCGTCATGAATCTCATGTCGGTCGTGAAGGAAAGCTTGCCCTTGGGCGGCAGCGGAGCGGCGACCAGACGCGCCAGGGCCGGCTCGGCATTTTCCACGGCGCCGCGTATCCAGGCCTCCATCTCGGGTTTGACGTCGGCGGCGATGACATTGACGCCAAAATGCAGTGCGCGCGCGGCCCAGCCGCCGCCGATCACGCCGGTTCCGAGAAGCCCAAGAGTTTTAACGTCGCGCATTGGCTTACCTTAAGAGTCGCGGATCTTTGTAATGTCACGAGTATAATATAAAAAAAGATGCTCGGCATGTCGCACCGCCAGCGGGTATTACGAAGCGGCTCGCCGCGTCAATAGAACCCGGCCCTGATGGCGATTTAACACGGAATGTTTCGAAACCTATGTATAGTCGTTGACATGTATATACCTAATACAGTATATACCTCCCATGGAATCTGCGTTCAATGTTCTAGCCGAGCCTCGCCGCCGGGCGATCCTGACTCTCCTGGCCAGTGGCGAGCACTCCGTCGCCGATATCGAATCGGCGCTCAATCTCTCGCAACCCTCGGTATCCAAGCATCTGCGCGTGCTGCGAGAAGCGGGCTTCGTAGAGGCGACGATCGATGCGCAACGCCGCGTCTATCGCATCCGGCCCGAACCGCTGCAGGAAGTGGACGCATGGATGGCGCCGTTTCGCAGATATTGGGAGGCGCGCGTGGATGCGCTCGAGCGCCACCTTGACCGCATAGCGACCCAAACGCGTACCAAGAGGCAATCGAGGAAGCAACGATGACAACTCCCCCGCAGTACACGCCAGGCCCCGCCAACCTGGCGCGGGTTCAAAAGGACGGCGAGAATTGGACACTGGTGGTGGTAAGGCAGCTGCGCCACTCGCCTGAGAAAGTCTGGCGCGCGCTCACGGACCCGGCTCAGCTGCGGGAGTGGGCTCCATTCGACGCCGATGGGAACTTAGGGCTAGCGGGCAGCACTGTTAAGCTGAATACGGTGGGCACACCCACTCCAGTGATCTCGGAAACCAGCATCAAGCGGGCCGATGAACCCCATGTCCTGGAGTACCGCTGGGGCGACGCAGATCTGCGCTGGGAGCTCGAAGATTTCGGCGGCGGCACACGTCTCACGCTTTGGCACAATATTGATCGCCGTTACATTTCCATGGGCGCCGCCGGCTGGCAAATTTGTCTCGACGTTCTGGATCACGCGCTCAGTGGCACCCCACTCGGCCGGATGGCCGGTCCGCAGACCATGAAGTTTGAAGGCTGGCAGCGGTTGAACGCGGATTACGCCAAGCAATTCAGCGGGGGGATCTGAGAATGTCCAGAACCAAAGGCATTATTGTCAGCTCTTGGCTCCGGCAGTTTCACCGCTGGATGTCCATTGCCTTCACGGCAACCGTCATCGCCAACTTCGTCGTGGTGCAAAAGGGACGCCTCCGCCCTGGGTGACCTACTCGCCGCTGCTCCCGCTCGCCTTGCTTCTGCTAACAGGCCTCTATTTATTCGCGCTGCCCTACACGGTGAAGTGGCGCAGCAGGAGCGCGTGACGACTAGCTTGCGATTTCAGCGACATCGCTGAGCGCTTTGGCCGCGATTTCAAAGGAGCGCAGGCGCGCGGTGTGATCGAAAATCTGCGAGGTGATCATCAACTCATCCGCGCCGGTCTGCTTGAGGAAATTGCGTAGATCGGCGCGCACCATCTCAGGCGTACCGATCGAGGCACAGGACAGCACCTGATCGAGGATGGCTCGTTCCTGTGGCCCTATCCGCTCAATGTACCCTTCAACGGGGGGCTGTAGCTGCGAAGGGCGGCCGCTGCGCAGATTCACGAATGCCTGCTGCATCGAGGTTGCCTGGAGTGCGGCTTGTTCCAGAGAATCGGCGCCGAACACATTAAAACCCAGCATCGCGTACGGTTTGTTGAGCGCTCGTGAAGGCCGAAACTCGCTGCGGTACAGCCTAATCGCGGCCATCATTTGCGCCGGCGCAAAATGCGAGGCAAAGGCAAAGGGGAGCCCAAACATCGCGGCAACTTGCGCGCCAAACAGGCTCGAACCCAAAATCCATAGCGGCACGTTAAGAGCCGTGCCGGGGACCGCACGCACCGCCTGACGGGGCGAGTCCGAGAAATAATCGGCGAGTTCCTGTACATCACGCGGAAACTCATCGGGGTTCGAGGCCAAATTGCGGCGCAGTGCTTCGGCAGTGCGCTGGTCGGACCCGGGTGCGCGACCGAGTCCTAAATCGATGCGGCCTGGATACAGCGATTCGAGCGTGCCGAACTGCTCGGCGATAATCAGCGGGGAATGGTTGGGCAGCATGATGCCGCCGGCGCCAACGCGTATCGTGGAAGTGCCGCCCGCGACGTGACCGATCAGGACGGCGGTCGCCGCGCTGGCGATTCCGGGCATGCCGTGATGCTCGGCCAACCAAAAGCGCTTATAGCCCCAGCGCTCAGCATGGCGCGCCAAATCGAGCGTGTTCCGAAAGGAATGTGCCGCATCGCTCCCTGCAGTAATGGGCGAGAGATCAAGGACGGAAAAGGGCACCATGCAGGCCGAGGTGGGGGCAGCGGTTGCCGTTCTCAACCGCTAATTCGCGGGGGCAGTTCCCAAAACGGCTGCGATGGGCGGTGCCGCCTTCGGCACTGCGGCGTTGTAGTCCTTGCCGATGAATGCGGCCACGGTGGCCGCGATCTGCGCTTGAGTCACCGCCGCTGTATGCGTGCGCTCACCGAGCGCGGGGGTATCCGGCCCGATCACGGCGATCCAGATGTTCTCGGAGCCCTTCTCCTCGATGCCGTGTTCCTTCCATTGGACCAGGCCGCTGCCCCGGCCATGGTCGGTGGTAATGATGAACGTCGTGGTGCCTCGATAGCGAGGCATGGATTGCATGGTGTCCCACAGCTGCTTGACGAAATAATCGAACCGGTGGGCGCTGTCGAGCACCAGATCGTAGCGCCCCTGATGAGCCCAATTGTCGGTTTCGCCGTATCCAACGAACAAGACGCGCGGCTGTCCCGCGCGCACGTAATCCATCAGCGTCACCTGGAGGAAGGAATTGCCGACATCCTCTTCATCGAACTCTGTCGTGGTCGAATACAGTTCGCGCAGCAGCGCGTCGCGCGGCGTCTCTTGCCCCTTGGGCGGCGGCAGAGTCCAGCCGGTTTGCATGATCAATCCGCTGCGGCTCTTGTTGAAAATATTGTCGTAGACATTCCAAGTGCCGTAGATGGCTACGCGGCCGCGCAGCTCATCGAATTTGTTCAGCCATTCGAACACGGTGGCATTGGGGTTCGGGCCGTATTCATTGCTGTCGATGGCGTCGTTGGGATAGCCCGTCGACATTTCGTTATATCCAGGATACGAGAATGCCTTGCCGTTGGTGACGTGCGCATCGCTTCCCCTGCGCCGATTGCCGAAAATCTGGCCCTGCTTGGCAACCGTGCCCCACAGGAATGGAAACAACAGTTCCCGCCGCGCATCGGCATCGGCCAGCCAGTAGCGCTTGCGCAGATCCGCCTCCGACACCCAATTGCCGCCGGTCTTGTCGGCGATCAGGCGCGGGTCCGCACCTGTGAAGATTTCCTGCCAACGTAGACCGTCGCTGACGATGAGGACGACGTTCTCGGTCTTGCCGGCGAATGCCAGGCCGCCGCCGAGCCACGGGACAAGACACAAGGCGGCTATGCGGAAAAAGCGGTTGAGTTGCATATGGCCTCTTCGAATCATTACTGGTGCAGAAGCACCGCGCAATTGGCGGTCCAGCTCAAGTACACCTCATCGCTCCAATCAATCGACCATTCGGAGGTGCGGCGCTCATTCTGCGCGAATACCGTTACGAGCTTTCCGGTCTCGGTCTTGATGCGATAGGTCGAACGATTTCCGAGGTAGCCCAATTCCCACACCACACCCTTGATTTGATTGACCCGCTCGCCCCCTAGCGGCTGCTTGCTCAGGCGAATCTTTTCCGGGCGAAGCGCTACCCAGACGCGCTGGCCGTTGCCGAAGCGGCCCAGTTCGTCCACCACCAGATCGCAACCGGCTTCAGCACTGTGCACGATGAGATGCCCCGGCCTTGCGCCGCTGACCGTGCCTTCGAATAGATTGGTGGTGCCGATGAAATCCGCGACGAAGCGGTCCTGCGGAAACTCGTAGATCTCGGAGGGCGTCCCTACCTGAACCACCTGGCCGCGATTCATCACCGCAATCCGGGTCGATAGCGCCATCGCCTCGTCTTGATCATGCGTGACAAAAACGAACGTGATACCGACCTGCGATTGGATGCTCATCAACTCGAATTGCGTTTGTTCCCGCAGCTTCTTGTCGAGAGCACTCAAAGGTTCGTCGAGCAGCAGGACTTTGGGTCTGCGAATGAGCGCACGCGCGAGGGCAACCCGCTGCCGTTGGCCGCCCGAGAGCTGGTGCGGCTTGCGTTTGGCCAGCGGCCCGAGCTGCACCATGTCCAAGGCATCTTGAATGCGCTTGGTTTTGACCGGCGCGTTAAGGTTCATGCGCCGCAAGCCGTAGCCGATGTTGTCCGCAACGGTCATGTGCGGAAACAAGGCATACGATTGAAACATCATGTTGACCGGCCGTTCATGCGGCGGCACTCGGGTCATGTCGACATCTTCGATCATGATTCGCCCCGAACTCGGCGTCTCGAATCCCGCCAGCATCCGAAGCAAAGTGGTCTTGCCGCATCCTGAGGCGCCGACCAGTGCGAACATCTCGCCCTTGAAAATCCGAAGATTGACGCCGTCAACGGCGGTAAACGCGCCGAAGGTCTTGTTGATGCTTTCGATGACGATTTGCGGCTTGGCATCCGGATCGAGCCAGGGCCGGTCGGCGATCGATTTAGGCGCAGCGGCCACGCTTGCTAGAACTGCCCAGGCGGCGTCGCGCGCCTGCGCTCGGGCGCAAAGAACGGGCGCTCGACGACCTGCGCACGCGACATCCGACGCTCCCAGACAAGTTCTCGGCTCAAATAGATCTCGGCCCAAACGGTTGAGCCACTCTTAAAGTATGGCGCATCGACCATAGCAAGGGCGATGTTGCGCTTGCAAGTCGGCGACCAAATAGCGGAGCTCACATTGCCGATTTCGCGTTTGCCGCTGTTGTCCGTGTACAAGAGCGCGTTATGCCCCGGTTTGTTGCCTTCGATGTCCAGGCCGACGAGTTGGCGCTGCACGCCGCGCCGCTTTTCTTGGAGCAGCGCACGCCGGCCGGTGAAATGCCCCTTGTTGAAGTCCACGAGCCATCCTAATCCCAGCTCCAGCGGCGAGCGCTCGGTGCCTATGCGGATGGTATGTTCGGCCGATACGAAGTCGACATTGGGGCTCAAGAAGCCGGCCTCTATGCGTGCAATGTTGAGCGCTCGAGAACCGATCGCTCGAATGCCGCGCGAATATCCGGCCGCCATCAGAGCGTCCCAGTTCGCTTCAGCGTCGTCAGGTTCCATCCAGAGCTCGTATCCCAAGTCTCCCGTGAATCCCGTGCGCGAGACGGTGACGGCGCGCGAACCCAACGCAAAGCGGCCAATCTCGAATACCTTCAGTTTTTCCACGCCCGACAGGCCTGCGTCCTTGAGCACGGCGCAGGAGGTCGGACCTTGCAAGGCCAGAGCGGCGATGCGTTCGGTGATCTCACTGATCTCTACGTCAAAACCGATACTCGAATCGAGCAGCCAGTCGATCTGCCGCTGCGCCGTGCAAATCCGGTATTCAGATTCGCCCATGCGAAAAATTGTGCCATCGTCGATCAGATGTCCGGCGTCGTTGCACCAGACGCAGTAGGCCACCCGATCCGGCTTCAGTTTGCCGACGTCTCGCGTCACCAAGCGATTGAGGTAGGCCTGCGCATCGCGACCGGCCACGCGGTACTTGACCATGGGCGTCAGGTCATACAACGTCGCCGCGTTGCGTATCGCAAAGTATTCCTGTTCCACCGTGGTGAACACATCGACGGTGGTATATCCGGCCCACGGGACGAAGCTATCCATCTGGCTCAAGGCGCGGGCGCGCTCATGAAACGGGGTTTTCAAGAGCGGCTGCTTGAAATGCGATTCGGCGGACATGGTCACGAGGATGGATTCCCCCTTAATACCTGCTCGGCTGCGTTGCGGCCGGCGATGCCCATCACACCCCCGCCGGGATGACAGCCGGCGCCGCACAGGGACAGTCCATCGATGGGCGTGCGGTATTGTGCGGCACCCGGTACCGGTCGCACCATCAAGATCTGGTCGAAAGCCAGATCGCCGTGGTGCCAGTGGCCGCCGCTGCCGCGAAATTCCTTTTCCATGTCCACTGGGGTCACGACCTCGGCGGCAACGATGCAACTGCGCAGCTCCGGCGCCAAGGATTCCAGTGCATCGAGCGATGCGTCCAAGAAATGTTGTCGCCCGTCGTCCCAGCCCTGCTTGAGCGCGTAGGGCGCATATTGGACGATGGCCGAGAGTACGTGCTGGCCGGCCGGTGCCAGGGTCGCGTCGTTGATGCTGGGAACGGTAATTTCCATCACGGGCGATGCTGAGTATTCGCCGTATTTCGCATGGTTGTATGCGTGCTCGATATGCTGCAGGGAGGGAGCCAACAACAGGCGGCCTCGAAGCGCGGCCTCGGACACTGCGACAAACGGCGGCAGACGATTCAAGGCGATATGTATTTTAGCGGCAAGGCCGCGGGAGCGAATATGGTTTACACGGCGCACAAATCCCGCATCGAGGTGAGCCGTTCCAAGCAGCTTGAGAAAGGTGGTTTTCGGGTCGGCGTTGGAAATCACCTGTTTCGCCCCGATGCGCTCACCGGACTTAAGCACTACTCCACAGACTCTATCGGCCTCGACGCGAATATTGGCTACCTCGGATTCCGTGCGGATAACGGCCCCTGCCGCGCCGGCCGCTCTGGCGATGGCATCGCACAGCGCACCCATGCCGCCCTGCGGTTGCGACAAACCCGTGTCGCCCGCGGCTGACTCAGCCGCCAATCGATACAACAAGGTCAACACCGTTCCCGGCGAGCGCGGTCCGAAATTTGCGCCGAGTACCGCATCGAACCCCAGCGCCCCTTTGAGCGCCGCGGAATCGAAGTTTTCTTCGAGCAAGTCATAGACATTCATGCCGCCGATTCGCAGCAGCTCGCGCATGTCGCGGCGGCCGAGTTTGCGTATCTGCCACGCCATGCGCAGCAGGCTTAAACGATCCGACCAGGCTTTGGTGCCCAAGCGGGGCGGTATTCTTGAAAAGACGGGCGCGATTGCCGCGGCGAAACGCCGCATGCGCTCCTGGTATGCGCCATAGGCCGCCGCATCGGCAGCCGACAGACCATCCGCAGAGCCGCCGTGACTCAAGCTGAGAGGAGGCGCACCCGCGGTGAGCGCGGTGGTCGGCAGCCGCTGCCCGGCCCATTGCAATCCGTGCGACTCGAGCTTCAGACGGCGAAGCAAATCAGCCGGCATCAAATGCAAAAGGTGCGCACCCGAAGAGACCTTGAAGCCTGGGGCGAATTCGCGCGTTACCGCAGCTCCGCCGACTTGTGCGCCGGCCTCCAGCACCAGCACCGATCGGCCTGCCTGCGCCAGCAGAGCGGCGCAGATGAGCCCGTTGTGACCTGCGCCGATGACCACGCAGTCGTAGTCCGGTGCCATCTGCGGTTGCGATGCCATCTGCGGTTGCGTCGACATCTGCGGGTTCGGCATGCTCAGTGCGTCCTGCCAAGGTCGCGAAGCACCGCGCGCGCGGCGTTCGCCCCCGGTGCTCCCATGACGCCGCCGCCGGGGTGAGTGCTCGAACCGCACATGTACATACCTTTCACCGGCGCCCGATATTGCGCGTAGCCGGGCACCGGCCGGTTGAACAGCAACTGGTCCATGGTGAGTTCGCCTTGAAATATATTGCCTTCGGTCAACCCCACTTCGTTTTCGATATCCCAGGGCGTGCGAATCTCCGCATGCAGAATCAGATCTTTGAAATTGGGACTGTGGCGCGCGATTGTGTTGATCACGGTGTCGCCGAAAGCCTGTCGTTTGGCCGCCGTCCATTCGCCATCGGCAAGTTGGTACGGACAGTATTGAACGAAGACCGACATGTAGTGCTTGCCGTTCGGAGCCATGGTCGGATCGATCTGCGAGGGAATCAGCATGTCGATGTACGGCGCACGCGACCATCGCCCATCCTTCCAATCGTCATAGGCGCGCTCCATCATCTCGAGGGTATCGGTCACGTGCATATCGCCGCGAGTCGAAGGGCAACCATCGGGTATGGCAGGAAATCGCGGCAACCCGTCCAAGGCTATATTCAATTTCCCCGATGAGCCGCGAATCTTGAAATTCCGTACCTGGCGCAGGAATTCATCGGGCAGGTGCTTCGCGTCCATCGTCTCCAGAAAGGTGCGCCGCACATCCAGATTTGAGATCACCAGCGGCGCTTTGATTTCCTCGCCGTCCGCCAAGGTCACGCCGACGGCGCGGCCGCTGCGCACCAGCACTTTTGCCACCGGTGCGTCGCTGCGAATGGTGCCGCCGCTGGCCGTAAAGGAAGCGCCCAATGCAGCGCTGACCGCGCCCATGCCGCCGCGGGCAAAGCCCCAGGCGCCGACGGTGTCGTCGATGTCGCCCATATAGTGATGCAGCAGGACGTAGGCAGTGCCTGGCGAGCGCGGCCCCAAGGCCGTGCCGATGATCGAACTGCCGGCGAAGTGCGCCTTGACGATTTCACTCTCGAAATACTCGTCGAGAAAATCCGCCGCGCTCATGGTCCAGAAACGCAGCGTGTCGTACATGCGTTCTTCTCCGAGTCCATGAAAGCGCTTGCCGAGGTACAGCAATTCCTGGATGTCCCTCGGCTTGAACGAGGTGGGATCGGGCGGCTCGCGCATCAACAAAGGCTTGATGAACTTGCATTGGCGCATCACGTCGCGCGAATAGCGATCATAGGCCTCGGCGTCGCGCTTGGAGTGGCGCGCGATTTCGCGTCGCAGCGCATCGTGGTTGTCGTACAGCGCCAAATGGCCGCCGCCCTGCATCATCGTACAGCCGCCCTCATAGGGAATGACCTGCAAGCCAAACTTCGGCAGTTCCAGCGTGCGAATGATTTCCGGACGCAGCAGACTGCAAACATACGAGCAGTTCGAGTATGTGAAGTCTTGGTACAAGCGTCGGCTGACCGCCGCGCCCCCGATATAAGGCTGGCGTTCCAGAACCAGTACTTTGAGTCCGGAGCGCGCCAGGTAGCACCCGGCCACAAGACCGTTGTGGCCGGCGCCGACGACAATCGCATCCAGATCCTTTGGACGCGCCGCCGAGGCCATGTTCAAGCCGGCACTTTGTGCGTGGCGCGGCTCGATTTCAGTGTCGCATCGACCGCGAATTCAAAGGCTCTCAAGGTATCGGCCAGGCACGAGGCATCGTGCGCAGCGGAGATGAACCAAGGCTCGCGCGAATCCGGCTCGCACAGAACCCCCTCGTCATGCAGCACTTGCGCCATCGCATCGTAGAAAGAGTAATCGCTGCTCTTCCAAGCTCGATAATTGCGCGGCGGCTCGTGCGCGAAATACAGACCGCTCATCGAGGGGTGGCCGACGAAGCTATGGGCGATGCCGCGTGCGCTCAAGATGGCGCGCATGCCGCTGCGCAAGCTGTTGCCATAGTCGGCGACTCGATCGAGCGCGTCGGTCTCATCGAGGATTTGCAGCGTTTTCTCGGCAGCGGCCAGCGAGACCGAGTGTGCAGTGTAGGTCCCTCCGTGAGCCACGCCGCGGCCGATTTTGCGCATGATTTCTTCGCGGCCCGCCAGCACCGAGATGGGATAGCCGTTGCCCAGGGCCTTTGCAAAGGTGCAAAGATCCGCCTTGATTCCATAGAGTTCCTGAACGCCGCCGCGCGCCACGCGAAATCCGGTTTTTACTTCATCAATGAGCAACACCACGCCATGCTGGTCGCAGAGCGAGCGCGCCGCGCGCAGATATTCAGGCTCCGCCGCGATGCCTAGGCAATTGCCCATAATGGGTTCAATCAGCATGCAGGCAATGCGATGCGCATGGCGCCTGAATACATCTTCCAGCTGGTTGGCGTCATTCGCCTGCACGAAGTGCGCAAAGCTGCGCGTGCTGATCGGCACGCCCTCGCTGTAGGGCTTCACTTCCGGATCGCCAACCTGCGACCATTTATCCATGGGCGTGAACCACATTGCCGCATCGAACAGGCCGTGATAGCCGCCTTCGAGAATCACGTAGTCATCCTTGCCGGTGTAGCCGCGCGCCAGACGCAGGCCGGCCATCACCGCCTCGGTTCCAGAATTGGAAAAGCGCACCAGTTCTGCCGCGGGAACCATTTTGGAAATGCGCTCAGCCACTTTGAGTTCGCGTTCGGTGGACAAGGCGAATACACCGCCGATCTCCATGCCTGAGCGCGCCGCCTCATCCACCTCCGGGTGCGCGTAGCCTAAGATCGCCGGACCGTAGCCCATCCGATAATCGACATAGACGTTGTCGTCGAGATCCGTAATACGGGCGCCGCGGCCGCTCTTGACGTAGATCGTGCGCTGCTCTCCCCAGTAGCGGAAATTGGAGGCGACCCCGAGAGGCAGACGTTTCACGGCGCGCTGAAAGTGCGCATTGTTCTTGGTCAGTTTTCTAGCCATGGGTGTCCCTCTCGTAATCTGGCTAAGGCCGAGGTCCGTGACCGTAACACTCGCCGCGCGTCGCGTCCAGATTTATTATATGACCATATAGTTTTGGTTGTATGCCGCGGCGCAAAGGGGTACAACTTTGGCGATTGAGAAGCACAAATAGCGGCAAATACCTCTTGCTGCAGCGCGTTTCCTTGCCAGCAATAGCCGCTCGGAGTACATTAAATAACCATATAATCGATGGCCACAATATGAACAGCCTGTCCGTCGCAAAATCAGAGAATCAGGCGCCGCCGGAGATGCCGCGTGCGCTCCCCGCGTGGGTTTACAACAACGCGGAACTGACTCGGCTCGAGATCGAGCGCGTGCTCAAGCCAAGCTGGCAAATCGTCTGCCACATCAATTCGATTCCCAAGACCGGGGATTACGAAACCTTCGACTTAGGCTCGGAGAGCGTCGTGGTGCTGCGCGACCGCGACGGATCGATACGCGCCTTTCACAATGTATGCCGCCATCGGGGTGCGCGCCTGCTCGATGGCGCCGGCAACTGTCCCGCGGCCATCACCTGTCCCTATCACGGCTGGACTTACCGGCATGACGGCGGGCTAATCGGGATGCCGGTCAAGGAAAGCTTTCCTGGTCTCGATCGCAGCCAACACGGTCTGCGGCCGGTACGCGTGGACATCGCCTTAAGCTTCGTATGGGTATGTCTCGCCGGCGACCCTCCGCCGGTGGCCAAGGTTTGGGGCGAACTGGCCGATGAGTTCCTGCCGTACCGCCTGCAGCACATGGTGCCGCTCGGCCCCATCACCCAGGAAAGTTGGCCGGTCGACTGGAAGATCGCGATGGACAATTACCTCGAGTCCTATCATGTGCCGATCGGTCACCCGGGGCTGTATCGCATGTTCAGCCCCGACTATGAGGATCAAAGGGCGGTGCCCGGCGTCGCGCGAGGCTTGAGCTGGATGCGCGAGCATGATTCGTCGCGCTGGGCCGAAGGACAGTATCAGCGCTTGATCGGCAAGGCCGCCACGCATCTGCCGGCGGAGCTGCGTCGCTGCTGGCGCTTCTATAGCGCGCTGCCGAATCTGGGGATCGATGTATTCCCGGATCAAATGGACTTCTTCCAGGTGCTGCCGGATGGCCCGGGACGATGCCTGATTCGCGGCGCCGTGTTCGGTCTACCCGATGAAGGGCGCGAGATGCGCGCCGCTCGTTATTTGAGTTCGCGCATCAACACCCAGGTCAACAATGAGGACAAGTGGTTGTGCGGGCGCGTGCAGCGCGGGCTGGCATCCGCCAGCTACCGGCCCGGACCTTTGTCACAGCTGGAGCGCTGGATGCTGGAGTTTCACAATCTGCTGCGGGAGCGCATTCCCGAATTTAAGCTGGCACACGCGCCCGAACAATTTGGCTGAAGATACCTTCAGGCATCGGACGGTGGCCGGTCGAAGCCCAAGGCCGGTACTCGAGTGAGCAGGTATTGCCGGAATGCGGCAACTTCGGGGGCAGTCGAATCACCCCGGGCCGTGTGGTTGCCGAAAATGGCGAGGCCTTTCTGGGTTGACTCCGCGACCGCAATCATCGCTCGGCTCATCTGCGGGCGCAGCCGCGATGCCAGGTACTGCGCGGCTCGCGCCGGCCGGTCGGCCGCGCACAGCGTGTAGTGATGCGAGCGCAGGCAGCTGCGCCCCGGCGCGATGGGCAGAACTTGAAGAATCGAGACGCCGTCCGGTCTTATATCGATCAGATGATTGGGCGGTACGAAGCTTAAGTTGCGGCCGAGATCCACCCCGGAGCCGAGCAGCCGATCGTACGACCGCCGGCTCCAGCCCGCCGCGCCGCTGCGCCCCGCGCCCGCGGCGAATTCCAGACATTGTTCGACGACCAATTTCCAATCGGCCGACACGTAAATTTCCGCAGGATCTTGCAACAGCTGCGATCCTTTGGGCAGCGCCAAGTCCAGCCATGAATTATCGCCATTGGGTGCGTGCGCCGCGCGCTGCGAAGAGCGCACCAGGATCAAATCCTCGATCGGGTACAATTCCAGCGCCGTAAGGTCGGCGCCCTCCCGCCCGCCGCGGCGCGTGCCGTCGAGATTGAATTCCACTCCATGAACCGCGCACTTGATCACGCTCAAATGGCCGTTCAATGCCGGCGTGAGAATGTGAGGTGCCTCGGTGCAGCTGTTGCGGAAGGCGCGCAGTTCCCCGGCATGATCGCGCAGGACCAACGGGCGTTCGAATCCAAGGTCGGGCGCCAGAAAATCTCCAGTGTTCGGGACCTGGCCTCGGTGACCTACAAATTGCCACGACTCTTGGAACAGCAACTGCCGCTCCATCGCGAACAGGCGATGGTTCTCGTAAGCCCAATCTGCCACGCGACCGGCGCCGGCCTCAGCGTGCGAGGCACCCGGGAGCAGAGACGCCGAAAATTGGCCGGGGAAAACCGAGCGAAGGTAGGCCATGCAACGCTGCTTCGCCGCCGCCCGGTCGATATCGGCCTCGGTGCGGAAGGCGAAATCCTGCCACAACATTTCCAGCGCTCCCATGAGGCCGAGGGCGACACCGTTGGGATCGAGATGCGGCTGCGAGGTATCGATGATCAGCCGCTCGATGAGTTCATGCACCAGCGCGGCAAAGCGCTCATCTATCTGCCCGCAAATATCGTAATATTCCTGCCGTGAACTTGCCTCGCCCCAAAACGCATACCACACGGAGACCTTACGCGGGCTCGCGATCTCCGAGTCGAGGTACAAATCGACCATCATTTGCAGCGCGGCGACCGGCCGGGATTTGAGCCGGCCGACCGGCACCAACAATTGCTCCTCGAACTCGGCCGCCAGAAACTGCAGCGAAGCGACCAGCATCGAGGCCTTGGAGGCGAAATAGAATCTCACGATGCCAGGCGACATATTGGCGATCGCGACCACCTTCTCCACCGTGGTACGCGACGGCCCATAGATATGCAGCGCGGAGATACAGGCGTCGATCAGCTTTTGGCGCTGCCGGCTGTGAGTATTGCGGGCGCGCGGTATCGGCGGGCGCGACCGGGATTTTTTCTTGGGCTTGCGCATGCCGCGGGTTAGGCGCTCATGAAACCGGCAATCGCACGCGAAACCGCCGCCGAGTGGCTGAAGCGCCGCGGCAAATGGCTGATCATTCTGCCGCCGCTTCTATATCTGTTGGTGTTCTTTCTCATTCCCTTTGCTTTCGCGTTGGCGATCAGTCTTGCGGATACAGCCGTCAGAGTGCCGCCCTTCACGGACATTCTATCCATCAGTCCCGACTGGCACATCCATCTGACGCTGAACCTCGGCAACTTCAAGTATCTGTTTGCCGATGAAGTCTATGGTCTTTCATATTTCTACTCGCTCAAAACCGCGTTTTTCTCCACCGTGGTCTGTCTCGCCCTGGGCTATCCGATGGCCTATGCCATCTCGCGGACCTCGAAGAGCACCCAAAGCATTCTGCTGCTCATTGTCATCCTGCCGTTCTGGACCTCGTTTCTGCTGCGTGTCTATGCGCTGGAAGGGATCATCCGAGAGACCGGCTTGCTGAATACCGCGCTGCTCTGGTTGGGCATCATCGATCATCCTCTGCAAATCATGCGCACGACCTTTGCCGTCTACGTCGGGATCGTCTATTCCTACCTGCCATTCATGGTGCTGCCCCTGTTCGCGACGCTCGAGAAACTGGATCACTCGCTGCTCGAGGCGGCCGGCGATCTGGGAAGCCCTCCCTGGCGGGCGTTTCTCGACGTGACGCTGCCGCTGTCCATGCCGGGAATCATCGCAGGCTCCATGCTGGTATTCATTCCCGCCATCGGGGAATTCGTCATCCCGACGTTGCTCGGCGGCCCCAACAATCTCATGATCGGCCGGGTCTTGTGGGATGAGTTCTTCGGCAACCGCGATTGGCCGGTCGCCTCCGCGGTGGCCATTGCTTTTCTGGTGCTGCTGGTCGGCCCGATAGCGCTCTACCAGCACTACAGCACCAAGCAGCTCGAGTCCTAGCGTGTACAACCGCATCTCTCCCTTCTTGATCTCCATCCTGTGCATCGGAATCGCTGTTTTATACATTCCCATGCTGGTGTTGATCGGTTACTCCTTCAACGCATCGCCGCTGGTCAGCGTTTGGGGCGGCTTCTCGACCAGCTGGTACACGCAGCTGATTCACAACGACCAGATTCTCGACGCCGCGTGGCTGTCGCTCAAGATCGGCGTCATGGTGTCGACCGGCGCGTTGATCCTGGGCACGCTCGCCGCCATTGCGCTGGTGAGATTCAAGTTGTTCCGCGGCCGTCTGTTGCTCACCGGCATGGTCAACGCGCCCTTGGTGATGCCTGAGATCGTCACGGGCATCACGCAATTGCTGCTGTTCATCTCGATGCTGCAGCTTTTCGGCTGGCCGCATCGCGGCATCACCACCATCGTGATCGCGCATATTGCGTTCTGCACCGCCTATGTAACTATCACCGTGCAGTCGCGATTGCACGGCGCCGACCGTTCGCTGGAAGAGGCCGCCATGGACTTGGGCGCGGGCCCGGTTCGGGCCTTCGTCGACACCACGCTGCCGGCAATCGCTCCCGCCCTGGCATCGAGCTGGCTGCTCAGCTTCACCCTCTCGCTGGATGATCTGGTGATTTCGAGTTTCGTGTCCGGACCCGGCGCCAGCACTCTTCCCATGGTGATTTTCTCGAAGGTGAAGCTCGGCGTGAGCCCCGATGTGAATGCTCTTGCGAGTTTGATCATTTGTTTGGTCGGCATTTGCGTGCTGCTCGCCGGCTATTTGATGCGGCGCACCGAACGGCGGCGCGTACTCGATGCTCAAATGGCGCAGCATTGACTTCTAATCCGCAGTCTTGATGCGGGTCCATGTGCGCGTCCGGATCCTTTCAGTTGCGGCGCTCACTTCCGCCGATCTGTACAGGCGCGCCTCTATTTCCGGTGTGGGATACAGCGTCACGTCGTTGAGGATTTTCGCATCGATCAGCGGGCGCGAGGCGATGTTGTCATTGCCGTAGAAAATCTGATTGGTGATCTCGGCGATCACATCCGGCCGCAGAATGAAGTTGATGAAGGCATACGCGGCCTGCGGATGCGGCGCGCCCTGAGGTATCAACAGCGAAGAGAAGGTCTGATTCGCACCTTCCTTCGGCACAGTAAAGGCCAGATGCACATCGACTCCAACGGCTTTGGCACGCGCGCGCGCGTAAGCGTAATCGCTCGACCACGACATCGCGATGCAGATTTCTTGATTCGCCAAGCCATTCATGAATTCGGTGGAATCGAAGGAACGGATATAGGGCCGTACCTTCAGCAACATGGCTTCGGCGGCCTTGAAGTCCTCGCGCTTCGTGGTGTTGGGATCAAGTCCCAGATACTTGAGCGCCAGCTGCAGGACGTCCTCGGCGGAATCGATCAGCGTGACGCCGCAATCGGCGAATTTGGAGACGACTTCCGGCTTGAAAATCAGATCGAGGCTGTCGACCGGCGCGTTCGGCATGCGCGCGCGGATCATGTCGACGTTGTAGGCAAAGCCGTTGATCGAATGAAGATACGGCACGGCGTGCTGATTGCCCGGATCGTACTGCCCCTGTATCGCCAGAATTCTCGGATCGAGATTGTGCCAATTCGTCAGTTTGGTCTTATCGAGAGTTTCGTACACTCCGGCCTTGATCTCGCGGCCGAAGAAATCCGTCGAGGCGCTGACCACGTCATAGCCGGAACTCCCGGCCATGAGCCGCGCTTCCATGGTTTCCTCCGCGTCATAGACATCGTAGGTAACCTTGATGCCGGTCAGCTTCTCAAACTTTGCAATCGTGTCGGGACCGATGAAATCCGACCAATTGTAGATATATAGGCGCTTCTCTTCGGCCGCGCCGCACGCGCTGCCGCCGATCGCCGCGGCGAGCAGAAACACCAGCATCCCGGCCGCATGACGCTGCCTGAATCTCATCTTCGCCAACCTTCCTAGCCGCTGCCGTTCTTGCCTCCGAAGCGATACTTCAATCTCAAGCCGAAGACGCGCGGTTCATTCGTGGTCTGACGCCCGTCATAGTTGTATCGATTGGTGTAAATCACCGCGCGGGTATTGTCGATGTTCGCGATGTACGCCTCCACACCCCAATTGTCCGCCGCATTGGTGAATCCCCAACGAAGGTTGCTCAAATTGTAGGCCGGCTGCAATACGCGGCTGGTTTCGCTCAGGTCGCTGGTGTTCAAATCGCTGTACATATCGCCGGTATGCGAGACGTCGAATTGGGCATAGGCGTTGATGTTGGGTCCCATGGGCCATTCGTAGCGCGCGCTGGCGCTGGCCTTCAGATAAGGCACGAAGGGCAGCCGCTGGCCCTTGGTCACCAAAAATTCAGGATTGTCGAACGCATTGCTGGTCAATACGGAATCGTTGTAGTTGCCGGCCAGCGTGAGAGTCAACCCGTGCAGTGGTCTGACTTCGATGTTGCTTTCGACGCCGTAGATGCGTGCATTGCCGATGTTGGCGTTGAAGGTCACCGGGTCGATAGCCAGGTCGAACACCGCCGTCTGATAATTCTTCCAGGGCATGTAGTAGGCCGCGCCGTTGAACAGGAATCGCCCCTCGGCCAGCACCGTTTTCCAGCCTATTTCATAACTATTCAAGGTATCGGGTTCGTAGTTGGCCGGCACCAGGGGGTTGGCCGGGCCGGCGGAAGTATTGAATCCACCATCGCGAAAGCCTTGCGCGAATGAAACGTAGTACAGCGTGTTGTCGCTGTATTTGAAATTGATGCCCGCCTTGTAGTCCTGCTTGGAGAAAGACACGGTTTCCGTCGGCGTCGGCACCTTCTGATTGTAGAAGTAGCCGCTCCATTGGTCAGAGCTTGCATCGTGCGATTTGAAGTCTCTGAAGCCCAAGATCACGCTCCATCGATGCGTGATGTCCTGCGTGATTTCGCCGAAGCCAGCGATCTGGTGGTTGTCGGTGCGCGCATTGCTATAGCTGTACCATTCCTGAGGCAGCGGTGCCGCGCCCTCGTAGTAACTGAGCCACAGTTGCGCCTCCTGCCCCTGAAAATTGATTCCGGGGTAATCATAAAAGTCCGAATACACATCCTTGGTCTGTTCCAAATAGACCCCCACGGTCCAGTGAGTGGATCCGCCGGGCTTGGACGACAGGCGCAGCTCCTGCGACCAGCGGTCGGTCTGATCGCGGTAATTCGTGTACATCGTGGGCACATTGCAGCCGCCAAAAGAATCGGCCACGCCCGGCGTGCCGGATGGCGCGGAGGTCGCGCAGGCGAAGCTTTGCACCCAGCCCGCGTAGGTCTGATATCCCGTGGTATTGGGCTGGATGTTGGCGTACTGCACGTATTCCGAATACTCGTCGACGGTATGATTGGCCCTGTTCCAGTAGCCGCCGGCGTAGATCAGATCGCCGATGCCCACATCGCCCTGGACGGTGAGCGACATCAAGCGATTGATGCGCTCGCCGCTCTCCGGCCCGAAGCGCGACACGTTGCGCTCACCGTACCTCGCCGGATCCTGGTCCCAGGCGCCATGAGTCGACTGAGTCTGGAAATCTCCGGAAAGGATTGCCGACCAACCATCGCTGAACTTGTAGTTCACCGCCGCCCGGCCGCCGTACAGCTGTTCGTGGTTGTAGTTATTGCCGGCCCATTGGGAATTATTGCTGGTGGTGCCATTGATCCAATCGCGCGTGGTCAGAAGATTATCGATGAACCCGCCTTGGTGATCGTAGAAGCCCGACACGCGCAGCGCCGCCGTGTCGCTGATGAGCGGAATGTTGACATATCCTTCGACGATTTCATTCTGCAGGCCGCCGTCGATCTGGCCGCCATCGAAATCCACCCCGGCGGCGAAGGCCGAAGGATCCGGCTTGTTGGTGATGATTTTCACGGCACCCGACATCGAGCTCGCGCCGTAGAGCGTGCCTTGCGGCCCATTCAGCACCTCGATGCGCTGGATGTCATACATGTGCAGATCGGGAATGCCGCCGAAGTAGCTCAAGCTTTGTTCGTCGAGATATAGCCCGGTGGTCGAGGTGTTGGAAACGTTGGGGTTGCTGCCGTCGGAAACACCGCGCATGAAGAATTCCTGATACCCAGGCCCGATGCTGATGAAGGAAATCGACGGCGAGCGCGAAGCGTAGTCCTCGAACTGGTTGATGTTCAGGTTCTGGATATCTTTCGAGGTAAATACATCGATGCTCTGGGGAACATCCTGGAGATTCTCAGTTTGCTTGCGTGCGGTAACGGTGATTTCCGCCAACGCATCCGAGTCCGCCGCCTGCGCAGGCATGGCGCTGACCGCGGCAGCCCCCGACAAGATCGAAGCTATCGCCATGCGCAGCGCGGGCTGCCTCGACGGTCTTACGGCAGGTGCACGGATTATGGCGCGTAATTTCATCCCCGCTTCTCCCAAAGTCGAATGTCGACGCCATCATTACTTGCGCTCACATCGCCCGTCAATCGATTTTATATGACTATATAACAAGATGCTGGCGCGGGTCCGTTTCGTGGGAGTCAATGGTGCGGCGCAGCGAATCTCGCACGAGCGATCTATGCCGCGCAAAAAGCCTGCTTATGCGCGGCGCAGCACGAAAACGCTGGATCGCCGCGCACCGCAATGGCGGCTTCACTCCGCAGCAGCCGCACTTTCGGGCCGCCCTTATATGACTGTATAACTTCTATTGTGCGGGAAATCGCGCCAGGATGTCGCCCAGACTACGCCGCAGCGGCGTAAGTTCGGTCTCGAAATGCCGCCAGTAACCGATGCTGGAATCGTACATGGGCACCCGCACCTGCTCGGAGCTCGCCGTTCGCACCGAGCGCTGGGTTTCATGAAAACGCAGACACGACGGCTCGAATTCCAGGCCGCAGTGCGCGATCAACTGGCGCACCACCGTCTCGGTATTTTTCACCAGATCCTCATAGGCCAGATGGAATACCTTGCCCGGCAGCGTCCGGTCCCAATGATCCATGAGTTCGATGTAGCTTCGATAGTATCGGCCCAGGTCCTCCAAATCATAAGTGAAGGCCTGCCCTTGAGCGAAATGCTGCTTATAGGCACTGAAGCACGCGTCCATGGGGTTGCGCCGCACGTCGATGATCGTCGCATTCGGTAAGATGAGCTGCAGCAGGCCCACATGACTGAAATTGTTGGGCATCTTGTCGATGAATCGCGGCCTGTCGCTGCGGTAGATGCGTGTCTCTTTGATGTAGCGTGCGCCGAGATCCTCGAGCCGCTGCTTGCTCAAGCCGGTCACGCTCTCCGGATAGGTATCCGCCGCCCCCCCGTCATGATCGAGTTCCCGCACGAATCGCAGGATATGCGGCAATTCCATGGTTCCTTCGATACATGAGTGGCTGGCCAATACCTGTTCCACCAATGTGGATCCCGATCGCGGCAGGCCGACCACAAAAATCGGCGCTGGATCGGGGCTGCCGGAACCGCTGCGCGATCCGACAAACTCCGCGCTGAATGTTGCGGCGACCCGCCGGCATTTCTGTTCGAAGCCCGCTGCGTCGAAAGGTGCGTCGCGCCGGCGCAAGATATTGCCGGCGGCATAGTGCACGAATGCCTGCTGGTATTGCTTGCGTTGCTCGAACGCACGACCGAGAGCGAAATGGATCTGCGCTTGGCTCTTGCCGGCCGTCGGGGACCGCTGCAGAGCTTCTTGCATGGCGGCAAGTTCGCCGTCGGAGAAATTGTAGTTCTTCAGATCGGCAAAGCTGTAATAAGCCTCGCCGAAATCCGGCTGCAGTTCCAGGCAGCGGCGGTAGGCCGCCTCCGCCGCGGCGCGCCGGCCAAGGGTCTTCAGCACGTGGCCTCGCGAAAGCGCCACGCGAAACTGTTTCGGATCGATGTTGAGCGCCCGGTCATAGGCGTCGAGTGCCTCACCCTGACGCATGCTGTGCGCCAGCACCGAGCCGAGCAGGACCCAACTCGGGGAGGACTCGCCGTCGACCAGAAGCGAGTGGCGCACCGACGCCTCCGCTTCCTCAAGATCTCCCGCCTCAAGATAGGCCTGGCCCAGTCCGCGTCGAATCAACGGCATGTGGGCCGACTGCTTCAGCGCATGCTTCAAGAGTCGTTCCGCATCGCGAGGATAACCTGCACCCAGTGATATGGCCGCCAGACCGCATAAGGCGCCGATGTGATTGGGGTTTTCGTGCAAAATCCTGCGGAAAATTGCCTCGGCCCTCTTGCCGTCATCGCGCGCCATGGATTGCGCCGCTTCCTCGAGGATCGGTCCATGGGCATCGGTGTCGATGAATTTCTGATAAGCCTGTTTTGCAGCGGCAAAATCCCCGAGGTTTACCAGCAGATCACCGAGCAATCGCCAACCCTCATGCAGCCTCGCATCTTGTTTCAGAGCCTGGCGCAACAGCGCCGCCGCCCGCTGCAGACGGCCCTGGGCCCTGTAGGCTCGCGCGAGATCGACCATGGCATGCGCAAAGTCAGGCGCGGCGGCCACGACTGCCTCGAGCAAGCCGATTCCCTCGGCGTTGCTGCCCTGCGCCAGCAAGGACACGGCCAGTACTCGCCGGCTGTTCACTTCTCCCGGCCAGCGCCTTTGGATTTCTCGCAGTTCGCGTTCGGCCGTTGCAGCGTCGCCGCGCTCGAGGTTCTCGAGCGCCCGTGCGTAGGCCTGCTGAAATCCAACGCCGAGTTTCATCTGAAAATCACGGTACGGTGGCCATTAAGGAAAACGCGGCGCTCGATGGCGAGGCGCACGGCAATCGACAACCCCTGCCGCTCCGAGTCGCGCCCCACGGCAACCATCATTTCGGGAGTTTCCCCATGATCTACGCGCTGAACGACCTGCTCGATGATCGGACCTTCATCGAGGTCGGCCGTGACGAAATGCGCGGTCGCGCCGATCAGCTTGACGCCGCGGTCATACGCTTGATGGTAGGGCTTTGCGCCCTTGAATCCCGGCAGGAAGGAGTGATGGATGTTGATCGCGCGCCCCGCCAGTTTCGCGCACAGCTCGTCGGATAAGATCTGCATGTAGCGCGCCAATATGACAATTTCAGCGCGGCTGGAGTCGATCAGGTTCAGCAGTTTGCTCTCCTGCTCAACCTTGGTGGCCTCTGTCACGGGAAGATACACGTAGGGAATCCGATGTTGGTTCGCAATAGGTTCAAGCAGCGGGTGATTCGAGACGATTGCCCGCACGTCCATCTTTAGCTCGCCGATTCGCTTGCGATAAAGAAGATCCTCCAGGCAATGATCGAACTTCGATACCATGATCAAGACGCGCGGCAGTTCCGACGTGTCATACATTTGCCAGGTCATTTTTTCGGCTGCCGCTATGTTCATGAACTCGGTCCGCAATCGCTCCATGTCAACTGTTTCTCCGGCAACGGAGCAAAACTTGACCCGCAAAAAAAAGCTCTCGGACGTGGTATCGTCGAATTGCTGCATTTCCATCAAGTAAAAGCGGCGGCTGGCAAGAAACGTAGCCACTGCAGCGGTCGTGCCCATGCGGCTGTCGCACGTTGCTGTGAGAATAAAAGGATGGTATCAAACCTCATTTTCAGTATTTCCTGTAACTGTAGCGATAGTGATGTGAGAACTTTTACCCGGGAAAAGCAAATATGTTGAGTCGCGTACTGGGCATTCTGATAGTGAGCGCGCTGTTTGCAACGGCGCTCGCGGCAATGCCTCCATCGGCGCCGACGCACGGCGTACGGCTGCAGAATACCTGGATTCCGATGAGCGATGGCATTCGCCTGGCTGTCACACTGTACCTGCCTACCGGCGCCAAGCCGGGCGAGCGATACCCTGCGCTTCTTGAATACCTGCCGTACCGCAAAGATGACGACGAGGCGGTTCGCGACTTCGGCACGCATACTTATTTCGCCAAGCGCGGATATGTCGGCGCCCGAGTCGACATTCGCGGCTTCGGCATGAGCGAGGGATCGCCCCCCGACCGGGAATATTCGACGCAGGAGCAGCAAGATGCGGAACGGGTCATTGCGTGGCTCGCGCGTCAATCGTGGTCGAACGGCAAGGTGGGAATGTTGGGGATTTCCTGGGGAGGATTCAATTCCATACAAATGGCCTTGCGAAGGCCGCCCGCGCTGAAGGCTATTTTAGCCATAGCCGCGACCGATGAGCTGTTCAAGGAGGACGTGCACTACATGGATGGTGTATTCCACGTCGATGAATTCGAGCTGACCATGGATCTGGATCAAGGCCGCACGGGCGCGCCCGATTTCAGCCTCGAAGAGTCCGCGATCGGCCCCCGTATGAACTCGCCACCGTGGTCGCTGACGTATTTGAAGCATCAGCGCGACGGAGCCTTTTGGCGCTCGCCGCTGCGGCCAATCGAAACTCTGCAGGTGCCCGCGTTTTTGATCGGCGGCCTGCAGGACGGGTATCGCGACAGCATTCCCCGCATGCTCGAGAAGGTGAAGGCGCCTCTCAAGGCTTGGATCGGACCATGGAACCATGGTTTTCCGAACGACAGCGATTATGGTCCGATGTACGAGTGGCGCGACCAGGCAGTGCGTTGGTTCGACTACTGGCTCAAGGGCCGCGATACCGGCGTCTTGAACGATCCCAAAGTGATCGTTTATCAGCAGCATTGGCATCCTCCCGGATCACAATCTCAAGATGTGCCCGGAGAATGGCGCGCGGAAAATTTCTGGCCGCCCGCTGGTGCCGCCGCAACGATTCTGTATTTTCAAACGGAGCACCGCCTCTCTTTTGAGCGGCCCGAAAACGGCCGCGATCAGCTGCGAAATGTCCCCTCCCTGGGAGTCGAGGCCGGTTTTTGGTGGGGCGAGCTGCTCACAGACCAACGCCCAGTCGATGCTTATAGTTTGACTTATGATTCTGCTGCTCTCACGGAGGACTTTGCCATCCTCGGGCGCCCGCGAGTAAACATGCAGGTCACGGCTGATGCGCCGCTCGCGGACTGGTTCGTACGCTTGTCGGACGTGGCGCCGGACGGAAGCGTCACGATGGTGGCCGGCGCAGGCATCAATGGCGCGCAGCGCGATTCAATGGCCGACCCAAAAGATCTGGTGCCCGGCACACCGTACCCCTTGAGCGTCGACTTGCATCTTGCATCATGGGTATTCCCAAAGGGGCACCGCATCAGAGTTGCCGTGTCGAATGCGCTCTGGCCCATGAATTGGCCGACGCCCTATCCATTGACCACCTCGATCGCGTTGGGCGGCAACGCACCGTCGCAGGTGAATTTGCCCCGGGTGGCGGTTCACGGGGCGGCGCCCCCGCCGTTCGCGGCGCCGGAACCCATTGAAAAGCCCGCAACGATCAACAGCATTGGCGCAGGTGCCTGGCCCGGCTCATGGACGGTACAGCGCGACGAGGTCAATCAGCGCAGCACGGTGACCTGGCAGGGCACCGCGGCGGTGTCCTACCCCTGGGGACGGTTCGATCACTCGGAGCGTTTGATCTATGAGATTGACGATGCCCATCCTGAATTGGCGCGCGTCCAAGGCGATTCTGAGTACGTCCAAAACGTCAAGGATCACGTCCTGACCTGGCGCGGACGGCTGGATGTTTCCAGCGATGAGCATACATTTTTTTACAAGTACACGAGAACGCTGCTGAAGGACGGGGCGCTCGTGAAAACCAAGACCTGGCAAGAGCCCATTCCGCGGGACCATCAATAGGCCGGAAGCGTTGCAGGCGCGCCCAGCGGTCGATGCGAAAATCAGTATGGCGTTCGCCGACCTGAGCGTTTCCCTATGCCCTCATCGCTTCCTCGATTTCGGCGAGCAGCTCTTTGACGTCGCATTCCGCGTCGGATTCGTCGACGACCACCGCGCCTTGATCGTCCGTATCAAGGCGCAAGATTCCGGGGCTGCTGCGTTGAATGCGGTCGAGAGTTGCGGCCTGTCTTTGATATTCGCGCAGCAGCCGCCGGCTTTGCTCCTCGAGGCGCTTGTGAACGAGCGCCTGATGGACCGCGGCGATCAGATCCGCGGGATTGCAGGGCTTGAGGAAGAACCGATGGACTTCCCCCTCGTTGATGGCCCGCACCGCGGCCTCCAGAGAAGCTTGGCCCGACAGAATCATCCTGATGGTGTGCGGAAATTGCTTGCGCACGCATGAGAGAAAGGCGGACCCCGCCATCCCGGGCATTTGCTCGTCCGAAATGACGACATCGACGTGTTGGCGCTCGAGCAGTTCTTGAGCTGCGGAAGCCGACGTAGCGGTCAAGAACGTATAAGGTTCCCGCCTCAGCGAGCGCTTCAACGCATCGGTGACCTGCGGTTCATCGTCAACCAGGAGGATGGTGGCGGTAATCTCTGCGGAGTTCATTGTGTGATCTCAACTGTATGGGAACTTTTCTCGGTCATATGGGCACTTGCACTCGAAAGGGCTCCGCGACGCCGACGCCGGCCGCGATGCTGCCGAGACGCACGATCAACGATCTCGTAACCTCGTTGCCGGCCGGAACCAGACGGATGCCTTTCAGGCTCACCAGATCTTCATCGAGGATCATTCCGGCGCACAAATCCTTGAGGCGAATCTGTTTCATGACTCGATCTCGGCTTGCCGGCGTGAGTGCGCGCACGGCCTCTGCGACGCAGGCGGGCAGAGCGAGCTTCGAGGTGCGCAGTGTTTCCGCCACCGACTCGCGGCGAACGCCGCTCATCGTCAGGCGATCGAAATCCACCGCCGTTCGCAGCAAGAGTCGACCGGCGCTGCGTACATCCCAGAGTCGAACATCCGACGGCATTGCCGCGAAACTCAATGGCCCGAACTGTGCGGTCACGATCTCAGCTACCTCCTCGAGACGCGGTATCGACGCCAGCAGCCGCCCGGCGACCTCCGGATGCGACTCGTGCAGATTGCGCTCTTCATCAGTCAGAGATTGTCCCGACTCGACTTTGAACAGCAGTTCGCTCGGCAGCGCGACGCAACCGATCTGCGAAACAAGAGCCGCGAGACCCCATTGCCATTGACCCGCAAGCTCGAGTGCGGCCGCAAGTGCCACGGTGTAGCGTTGTATGCGCGAGGCTCGGTTGGATGCGGCCGGGCTAACCATGCCGAGAATTTCAATGAGCATTTTCACGCAACCGCTCAAGGTTTGCTCCAGGAGCACCCTCTCGGCCGTCAGCAACTGATACTGCTTCAAGCCATCCTCGATGGCGCTCATCAACTGATCGCCGGCGCAAGGCTTGCTTAAGAATCGAAAGATGTGACCTTGGTTCACCGCATCAATGGTCGCCTGCATGTCCGATTGTCCGCTCAAGATCATTCGGACGATGTCGGGCTGCAGTTCGCGGACCTTGGCCAGGAATTGCGCGCCGCTCATACCCGGCATACGCATGTCGGAAATCACCAACGCGAAGGGACCCTGTTCCGCGATCAGACGCAGACCTTCCGCGCCGCTTGCCGCTGTCTGCAGCTCGACGCGCTTGCGCAAAGAGCGCTGTATGCCTTCCAGCACCTGCGGCTCGTCGTCGACAAAAAGCACACGTTGGGTCATGCCGGCCAACGATCCACGAGACCTGGGACGGGAATCATGCGGCCGCCTGTCGCGCTTCTTCGCCATCACCTGAAGTGCCGATGGGCAGCCGGATGAAAAATGTCGTGCCGCTGGCGCACTCGGTCTTGAAATGCAAAGTACCGCCATGCTTGTTCACCACGATGCTATGCGCCAGCGCGAGCCCTTGTCCCGTGCCCTTGCCCACCTCTTTTGTCGTGAAGAACGGATCGAAGATCTTGTCGCGTGCGGCCACTGGAATACCGGTGCCTGAATCGGCGATTGATATCTCGACTTCGTTGCCATCGAGTCTTGTGCTTACCGTCAAAGATCCGCGCTCGCCGCTGTCTTTGACGACGTCCGATATCGCGTGCGCCGCATTCACCAGCAAGTTGAGCACTACCTGATTGATCTCTCCCAGATGACACGGCACGAGGGGAAGGTCGCCGAAGTTGGTGTGAATCTCCGCGACATACTTGTATTCGTTGTGAGCGATGACCAGCGTGCTGCGAATTGCCTGGTTCAGATCGGCGAGTGCCTTTTCCGCCTGGTCGGGATGCGCGAACTCCTTCATCGAGCGCACGATGGTCGCGATTCGCCCGAGACCTTCGATCGAACTCTCGACCGCCAGGGGCGCGTTCTCCATGATGTAGTCGAAGTCAACCGATTTTTCGGCGGCGGCCGCTTTATCGGCTTCAATCGCGAGATCGGCCGTTGACCCCGCATCTGCGCTCGATTTCACCACCCGCTGGAGATTTCGATACGCTTGGATCACCGATGCGATGTCGAGAATCGACGTGCGCAGGAACTGAATATTGTCCGAGACGAATTGCACCGGCGTGTTGATCTCATGGGCCACCCCGGCCGCGAGCCTTCCGACCGATTCGAGCTTCTGAGCAGCCGACAGTTCGCGGCTCAAGCGCCGCAATTCGGTAATGTCGAGCATCAGACCGCGTAGGATTTTGGCCTCGGCGGTCAACTCGCAGGTTCCCGTCCATCGCATTTCTGCGCGGCGCCCGCCCGTGGGACACAACCAGGTAACGAACTCAAACGAACCGTTCTCGCATTCATCGAAACGCTGGCGGATTTCCTGATTGGTTTCTCGCGGAATGACGATATCGAGCGGCGTGCAGCTGTCCGGAGCAGATGGCGGCAACCCCAAATCAATGAGTCCCTCTGCCCCCAAGTAGGTGAAGCAGGAGCGCTTGAGATCCAAGGTGAACGGTATGGCATTGGTGCTCTCCGCCATTAGCCTGAACATTTCCCGGCCTTGCTCCAGCTCCTTGGTTCGATTCGAAACGAGTTCCTCCAGCCGAGCATGTTCGGTCGATACCAGTTGCGCGTTCTCCTTCGACACTCGGCTCAATTCCGACACCATTACATTGAAAGCTTGAGCAAGTTCACCGATTTCATCCTTGGCTCGATCCTCAAGCGCTGCATGCGACCAGTCGCCGGCCGCCATGCGATTGGCCGCGGCGGCTATGCTCACCAATCGGCGCGCAATGCCGCGCGAAGTCCAGACCGCAAGAATGAGAGCGCAAAGAGCAATGCATATTCCGACGCCGCTCGCGATCCGTACCTGGCGGCCTTCCAACTCATCATTCAAGCGAGTCGAGAAACTCAAGTACAGATGCCCGATGGGCCCCGCGACTGCCCTTATGTTTGCGACTGCGACCACATGCTTGCGACCTGGTTCCAGCGGCGCGTCGATCGATGGCAATTGGACTGGATGGATTCCGCGCCCTTCGATCAGCTCGCCGTTGGCGGCATAGACGGCCACGCCATCAAGCTCGTGATCGCTTGCGTAAGAATTGAAGAGCTCGCGAGCGGTCAGGCGGTCTTTGGACTCGATGACGGGCTCCAGCTGGCGTTGCAAGCGCTGTGCGATCCGCTGAGCTCTATCACGTAAGACATTGTGCATACGTTGGCTGGATAAACTGGTCAGCGTCATGGTGGCGACCGCGGTAGTTGCGGCTGACAAAAATGCGAAGACGATCATCAGCTGTGTAAGCAGCGGGAGGTCTCGCAAGCGCTTGACAGTACTCATCGGCGCATCGCCGTCGGCATGACGGGCGGAGCAATATATTCGCCTGGAATATCGCCTGTCAGTGAGGCCAGCCACGCCGCGATCGAGCGGACCTCTTCCTCGCTAAGGTCTACTCCCAACTGATGCTGCGCCATCATTCTCACAGCCGTGTCGAGCGATTCGGTGGACCCGTCATGAAAGTATGGCGCCGTGCGTGCGACGTTGCGAAGACTGGGTACCTTGAAAACCATGTCATCGGCGGGATTCTTGGTCACTTCGCGCCGGCCATGATCCTGTTGATACGGCCATGGCGCATAAACGCCAAGTTTTTCGTACATGCTGCCGCCGATGTTGGCGCCGGTATGACAGACGAGACATCCAAAGTTGCTGAACAGCTTGCACCCTTCTTTCTCGACTGCCGTCAGCGCATGAACGTCGCCGTCCAAGTAATGATCCCAGCGCGACGGCGTGATCAATCCTCTCTCAAATTCCGCGATAGCAACTGCCACTTTGGCCACGGTGATCGGTTGCTCCTGACCCGGGAAAGCGGCCGCGAACAGCGGTTTGTAGCCCGGAATGCCTTTTAGCGTCCGTTCGACCTGTTCAGGCGGCATACCCATTTCAAAGGTATCAGAGAGATGCTCTGGGACTTGTTCAGCGAGGCTTGCGGCCCGCCCGTCCCAAAACTGGCGGAAGTGCCCGGCCGCGTTGTAGACGCTCGGCGCGTTGCGAAGGCCCCGTTTCCCATCAATGCCGACGGACACTTTGGTATTGGTCGTGCCGTAGCGATCCAGCGGATGACAGGAGTCGCACGATATTTTGCCGGTGCGTGACAGCAGAGGCTCGAAATAGAGAATCCGTCCCAGACGAACCAAGTCCGTCTCACGACCCTTGGGCGGACTGTGGATGGAGGCGAACCGCAGCAACAGCCGCGGATTGAGTTCGTCGGAGCTATCGGCGAGCTCCGGGCGCCCGGTCGATTGCGACAAGTCGACGATGGGCAGGTCCGGTACCCGCACTGCCCCATAATCGCGCTGGCAGCCCGCGGCCAGCAGAATGCCAGCTAACCCGATCGCGCAACCCATTTGCGCGCGAACTACGCCTATCCACGTTCCAGACAGCCCTGCCTTGGACAGCTCTTTCATGTAGCCCTAACGGCTGCGCCGCTGCTTCCTTGAGGCTATCCCTCACGTTTCGCGCAGTTGCTCCATTCCGTCCCCAAACATTGTCTGAATTGGCTTTTTGCGGCGTTGCGGTACCCACATGGCTATACTCGGCGCTCGCTCAATCGGGAGTTTTCGATGGCGCGTCAGCCGCGATTTGATGTTCTTTTTGAACCCGTCAAGATCGGTCCGGTCACGGCGCCGAACCGCTTTTATTGCGTGCCGCATGCGAGCGGCATGACCAATACCATGCCGCGCATGCGCGCGGGGCTTCGCGGCATGAAGGCCGAGGGAGGATGGGGCGTGGTTTGTACCGGCTACGTGTCCGTGCACCCGACGGCAGATGACTCGCCTCTGCCGTACGCGACTCTGTGGGATGACAATGACATCCGCTCACATGCCATGATGACCGACGCCGTGCACCAACACGGCGCGCTTGCCGGAATCGAGCTTTGGCACGGCGGCGGATCGGTGTCGAACAAAACCAGCCGCTTACCGCCGCTGTCGCCCTCGGGGCTCTCCTGGATGGCGACACACGTTGGCTTCATGGGCAACCGGCGTTCCAAAGCCATGGACAAGACCGACATTCGCAATCTCTTGCGATGGCAGGCGGAAGGCGCACGCAAGGCCAAACGCGCCGGCTTCGACATCATGTATGTGTATGCCGGGATGGGCTATTTGCCGTACGAATTTCTGCTTCCCGAATGGAACCTGCGTACCGACGAGTACGGCGGCAGCGTCACAAACCGTGTCCGCATCGTACGCGAACTGCTCGAGGTGACCCGCGATGCGGTGGGCGACACCTGCGCCGTGGCGCTGCGAATCAGTCTCGAGGAACTGCGGGCCCGCAGGAGCGATCGTGCTCCTTCTGAAGCTCATGAGGTCGTCGAGCTGCTCGCCGATGCGACGGATCTCTTCGATGTGAAATTGGACTCGAGCCCCACCGATTGCGCACCCTCGCGTTTCACGGCGGAAGGCAGCCACGAGCGTGTCATCGATTTCGTCAAGCGAATCACCAAAAAGCCGGTCGTCGGCGTCGGGCGATTCACCTCGCCCGACACCATGGTGTCCCAGATCAAGCGCGGCGTCCTCGATCTGATCGGCGCCGCCCGCCCCTCGATTGCCGATCCTTTCCTGCCGCGCAAGATCGATGAGGGCCACGAGCAGGACATCCGTGAATGCATAGGCTGCAACATCTGCATTTCGAGCTGGCATGACAGCGTGCCGATCCGCTGCACGCAAAATCCGACCATCGGCGAAGAATGGCGCCGCAATTGGCATCCGGAACGATTCGAGGCCGCGGCCACGGAATCCAAGGTACTGGTGGTAGGCGGCGGACCGGCGGGACTCGAATGCGCATTGACTCTCGGCCGGCGCGGATATGCAGTGTCGCTGGCGGAAGCCGATGATCGCTTAGGCGGCCGTTTGCGCTTCGAAACCTCGTTGCCGGGCCTGGCCACATGGGGCCGCGTGCTCGACTGGCGTCTCGGGCAATTGCAGCGGCTCGAGAATGTCACCTTGTACCCGGGCAACAGACTCTCTGTGGACGATATACTCGGCCTCGAACATCAACGCATCGTCATCGCCACCGGCGCCCGTTGGACACGAATGCTTTACTCAACCATGGAGCTTCCGGTCGATTCTCTCGAAGCATCCAATGTATTCACGCCGGATGATGTCGCGGCGGGAATCGCCATCGAAGGGCCGACCGTGCTGTTTGACTTCGACAATTACTACATGGGCAGTGCTCTGGCCGAGCACCTGGCAAGATCTGGCAGCCGCGTCACCTATGTCACGCCCGCCGGGCATGCATCTGCGTGGACCATCATGACCAATGAACAGCCACAAGTGCACCGGGCGCTGGCGAAGGCCGGAATCGATCTGCTGACGCTGAGCCGGGTTACCGCAATCAGCCGTGACGAGGTGACCATCGCCAATCTCTTTACGGGAGAAGAACGGCGCCTGGCGTGCAAGTCTCTGGTGATCGTCGGCGCTCGGCTCGCCCGGGATGAGCTTTATCACTCGCTGCTTGAGCGGCAAGAAGAGTGGCAGTCTGCCGGCATCAGCACTGTTGATCGGATCGGCGACTCGCTCGCCCCCGGAGCGATCGCTCATGCCGTGCACAGCGGTCATCGCTTTGCGCGCGAGCTCGATCAAGCGGCGGGCAGCGAGATCTACCGGCGCGACTCGCCGATCGTGGCTAGCGCACCCCTGCTCTACGATGCGGGCCGCGAAGCGCGCGCGCCATGAACGTTGAACCGGTCTTGCCGATCAAGGGACTCGAACAGACCCTGCCGTCGAGTTGGTACTGCGACGAGAGGGTCTTCCGTCAAGAAAAAGAAAGAATTTTCTTCAGCGAATGGTTTTGCGCGGGCCGTGAAGAGGAATTGCCGGCGCCGGGGGATTTCCTGGTCCTCGACATCGTGGGAGAAAGCATCCTCGTGGTACGCAATCGCGACGGAGCGCTGCGAGCCTTCTACAATGTCTGCCGCCACCGCGGTGCGCGCCTCTGCCGCGCAAACGGTGCCCCCACTCCCGGCATGGCGGTGCAAGGCGGCGTGATCGCCGGCCGTTCCATCATCTGCCCCTACCACCAATGGTCGTACGATCTCGACGGACGCCTGATCGCCGCGCCCCACATGGCCAACCTGGCGGGTTTCGACAAGAGCGCCATTCGTTTATACCCGGTAGCGGTGGAGTGCTGGGGCGGGTTCATCTTTGTGCATCTCACGCCCGCAGTAGCCAAGGCGTTGGCGCTCCAACTCGGCGAGATTCCTGCGCGCATTGATCGCTATCCCCTGGCGGATTTACGCATCGGGCATTCGATTCGCTATGAAGTCGCGGCCAACTGGAAAGCCATCTGCGAGAATTACAATGAGTGCTATCACTGCGGCGGCGTCCATCCTGAACTCTGTTCGGTCGTGCCGGCATTTCGCGAATCGGGCGGCGGTGCGCTAGACTGGTCGCGAGGCATCCCGCATCGCGACGGCGCGTATACATTTACCCATTCAGGCACCACCAGGCGGCGCGCATTCCCAGGCCTCAATGCGGACGAGCAAACACGCCACAAAGGGGAAGTCATCTACCCGAATCTTTTCATCAGTCTCGCCTGCGATCACGCAGCGGTCTTTATTCTCCAGCCGAAAAGCGCCGAGCGCACCGATATCATTTGTCACTTTTTGTTCGAGCCTCATGAACTGGAGCAGCCCAATTTCGATCCCACCGATGCGGTTGAATTCTGGGACATCACCAATCGCCAGGATTGGTCGATCTGCGAATCGGTGCAACGAGGCATGCGCAGCCGCGTCCACCAGCACGGCTACTACGCGCCCATGGAAGATTTCAGTCTCGACATCCGCCGCTATGTCAGGGAGCGCTTAGGCCCGTAGTGGAAAATCCAGCCAGGGTCTCGGGCATTTATGCACTGACTCATCGGGTGCGCTGGCGCATCTTTGGGTTCCTGTTCGCATTCGGCTTCATCGCGTACTTTCAACAGAAAGGGATCACGGTGGCCGCCGAGCCCATGATGCCGGCGCTCGGCATCAGCCAGGTACAAATCGGCTGGCTTGAAGAGGCATTCATATTGGGCTACGCCGCCTTCCAGTTTCCGGGCGGTCTGATCGGACAGCGCATCGGCGCGCGGCTCATGTTCACCATCATCGGTACCGTGGCATTTCTCGCCACGGCATTGACGCCGCTGGCACCCCAAGTCCTGCAAGGCGGCGCATTGTTCGAACTGCTGCTCGCACTGCAACTGCTCATGGGACTCGCCCAGGGTGCGATTTTCCCGGTGGGCTCGGGCGTCATGGAGGCGTGGTTTCGCCCGGAGAAATGGGCGCTGCTTCAAGGCTTGCAGACCATGGGGATGCAATTCGCCGCATCCGCGGCGGCGCTGTCGGTCGCCTACCTCATGAGCACGGTAGGTTGGGAAAAGGCGCTGCTCTGGCCCGAATTGCCTGTGGTGCTCGTCATTGTGTTGTGGGCCTGGTACGGCCGCAACACACCTCAGGAGCATCCGTCCGTCACGCCGGCCGAGCTTGCGGAGCTCGATGACCGGCCGACTGAGCCGCCGCCAACGACAATTTCGGGGCATCGGCTCTGGAAGGTGTTCTCCAACCGCTCGGTGCTTCTGCTCACGGTCTCTTACGTCTGTTTGAACTACGTGTTTTATTTGTTATCGAATTGGTGTTTTTTATACTTGGTTCAAGAGCGCCATTTCAACATTCTCGAAGGCGGCGGGCTCGCGATGATTCCGCCGTTGGCGGCGGGCGTCGGCGCCGGCATCGGCGGCAAGGTCGTCCCAATGCTGTGCGAGCGGTTTGGCAGCCGCTGGGGATTTAGGCTACTGCCGATGATTTTTCTTCCCGTCTCCGGCGTCTTGCTCCTGGTCGCGGTGAACCTGAACAATCCCTATGCTGCGGTCATTGCGCTGGCATTGTGCTATGCCGCGATTGAACTCAATGAAGGGCCTTATTGGGGCGCGACCATGTACGTGGCCCGCAGCGACACCATGTCGGCGACCGGCATCCTCAACACCGGCGGCAATATCGGCGGTCTCATCGCCATTCCCATTGTTGGCTATCTATCGGCCAGCGGACATTGGACCAGCGCCTTCGCGATCGGCACGGTGTTTGCCATAGTCGGAGCCCTGCTGTGGCTGGGCGTCGATGCCGACAAAATCATTGCCGAGTGAGAAAGCCTCAGGCGAGTGAGAAACTCAAGCGCGATCGAAGCGCGCAACTGTCTCGACGTGCTCGGTGAATGGCAACAGATTGAACGCGTGGAGTGCGCGCAAGCGTAGCTTGCCCGGCGAGGTCAGGCGCTGCACGTCATTGAGAAAGGATTCGAGCCCGCAGCTGACGTAAATAAAGCGCTCGGGAGGATTCTCGCTCAGGTGCCCGGTCAGTTCGGAATCGAGACCCCTGCGCGGCGGGTCGGCGATCACCACTTGCGCGTCCAACGCAGCCCGGTGCGCGGCACCCGCCGGCCCCGGAACCACGGTCACTTTGGCACGATTTTCCGCATCGAGCTGCGCAAGGCCAAGCTCAAGCCCCTGCAGCGAATGCGGACTCGCTTCGTTCATCCGAATTTCGGAGATTCGATCCAAGAGCGATAAGCCAATCGCGCCGACACCGGCATAGAATTCGGTGACGCGTGCGCCCTCGGGAATTTCATCACGCACATGCTCGATGATCCGCTGCGCTATCTCCAGATTGTTCTGTCCGAATGCGCCCGGCGGATAGTGCACGGCGGCGCCGCCGAATCGCTCGACTATGCTGGCGGGCCCGCACCAGTGCTGGAATTCGTTGCCTAATATGCTGTTGGAGCGCTCGCGATTCGCGTTGAACCACAGGCTGTGCAACTCCGCCCCAAGCCGCTCACGGATCAATTCGAAGCAGCCTGCCAGAGGCTGCGGCGTGGCGCTGTTCGCGACCATCACCACCTGTGCTGATTGTGAACAGCGCTCCACTGCGACCTGCAGGTAGCGCGCTAAGCCCAAGTGGGCCTTGTCCGAATAGCTGGTGACGTGGGTCTCGACCAGAGCGCGGCGCACGATTTCGGCGACATGATTGATCAGAAGATGCTGCACGCTGCAGTGAGGGATGTGAACCACGCGATGAGTGCCCAGCTCAAACAACCCCAGCTTGGGCGAATGCTGCCGGCCGCGAATAGCAAGCCGCGCGCGCAGACGAAATCCGGCCGTTCGACCCGAGTGCACCGGTACATCGGGCACATCGTGGGCTCGCGCCAGCAGTTGCAGTACGGCGAGCGCTGAGGGCGCGACGCCGCGCTCACCGAATCTTGGACAGCCGGGGCACGGCGGTCGATGCGGGCACGACCGCGGTCTGCCGACCTTTAGATTGGTGCTGCGGATACCTAGCCGCGTCCGATAAAAGGCATCTGAGTCGCCATGATGGTCATGAATTGCACATTGGCTTCCAGCGGCAGGCCGGCCATGTGCACGATGGCGTCGGCGACGTGCCGCACGTCCATGGTCGGTTCTGCCCGCCGCGAGCCATCTGCCTGCAGTACACCTTGCGGCATGTGCGAAGTCATGGCGCTGGCCGCGTTGCCGATGTCGATTTGGCCGCAAGCAATATTGTGCGCACGTCCGTCCAGAGACAGCGACTTCGTGAGGCCGGTGATGGCGTGCTTGGAAGCGGTATAGGGTGCCGATTGCGGCCTCGGCACTTGCGCGGATATCGATCCATTGTTGATGATGCGCCCGCCTTGCGGAACTTGTTCCTTCATGAGGCGATAGGCGGCGCGGGCGCATAAGAATGCGCCGGTTAGATTAACCGACACCACCTCGTTCCATTGTTCGAGGCTCAATTCGTCGAACGGAATTTGCGGCGCGCCGACGCCGGCATTGTTGAACAGAAGATCCAAGCGGCCAAATTTTTCCTGCGTCGCGCGAAACAGAGCGGCCACCGATGTCTCGTTGCGGATATCCGTGGCTACAGCGAGCGATGCCGCATCCGTTGGCGCCTGCGCGATGGTTTTCTCGAGTGCCTCCTGACGCCGCCCGGCCAGCACCACGGCATACCCGGCGTTGAGCAGCGCGAGAGCCGCGGCGCGCCCGATGCCGCTGCCCGCTCCTGTCACCATGGCAATTTTCACTATGAGTACCCCGCAGCGCCGCTCATTCAGCCGCTGAGCCTAAGAACGTCGCAAATTCTTCCACGGGCGCGCGAATTGTCCTCAACGCATTGGCCTTGACCGCTTTATCCTCGTAGCCGATGGCCATGCCGCAGAAAAGCATGAGTTCCGGCGGCGGCGAGACAAACTGCGCCACGGTCTGCGGGTAGAGGGACCAGCATTCCTGGGGACATGTGGCCAATCCCTCTTCGAGGGCGAGCAACATCAGGCTCTGAAGATACATACCAAGATCCGACCATTGCGGCGGACCTAGGCGCCGATCCACATAGCAAAAAAGCCCTACAGGCGCGCCAAAGAAGCGGAAATTCTCGTTGAATTGCGCACGGCGCGCCGACTTGTCCTCGCGCGGCAGTCCGATGGCCCCATACAACGCTTCGGCGACTTGTAATCGGCGCTCGTTATAGGGCGACTTAAGATCTGGCGGGTAGATGTCGTATTCCTTCGACTCACCGCGCGGCAGCTCGACAACGCGCCGCGCCATCTCGGACCGCAAGGCCTCGAGCGGCGGCCCCGACAGGACGTAGATGTGCCAGGGCTGCAAATTCCCGCCGGAAGGAGCCCGCGCGGCAGCCGCCACCAGGCGCCGCAGCAATTGTGCGGGAACGGACTGATTGAGAAAGCCGCGCACCGAACGGCGATTCAGAAGCGCTTCAGACACTGACATCAAATCCACCCCGCGATTGTCTATTGTTGCAGCCTGCGCCTGAGTTTCGACATGCCGCCCAACCAGCGATCATAGTCTGCGGTCTTGCGCTGCATGTAGCCCAAGACCACGGGGTGCGGCAAGATCAGAAAACGTTCGGCCGCCAACCCGTCGATGACCGAATCGGCCACCTGCTCCGGCGAGAGGATGCCGTCAACCGAAGCGGAGCCTTTCTCTGGCTCGTTGCCGATCATGGCGGTGCGCACAGCCTGCGGGCATAGCACGGAAACCTTGATGCCATGCTCGCGGTGGGTGATCGCCAGGCATTCGGCGAATCCAATGGCGCCATGCTTGCTCGCCGAATAGGACGCAGAGCCTATTTGGCTGAGCAATCCCGCAGCCGAAACGGTATTGAGAAAATATCCCGAACCGCGCTCGATCATTTGCGGCAGCAGGGCTCGAGCCGCGTAAACATGCGCCATGACGTGAATGTTCCAGGATCTTTCGAAGTCCGCGTTCGAGGCGGACGCTGCGTTGTCAAGGTCAGGATCGGGAAGGGCTATACCGGCGTTGGAGCAGAAAAGATCGATGGGCCCGAAAGCCATTTCTGTTTCATGCACGACGCGCTTGACATCAACTTCTTTCGATACATCGCAAGGCAGGCCCAGCGCGCCAATCTCCTTCGACACTGCCGCGATTTTGACGGCATCGATGTCGGCCACGGCAACCCCACGGGCGCCTTCGGCCTTGAACCGTTTCGCGAGCGCATAGCCGATGCCGCTGGCGCCGCCGGTGATCACCACAACTTTATGGTCTACTTTCATAGTTTCGCCTAAGGATTGCCGATTCCTCAATCGCCGAGCGTGGAGCCGCCGTCCGCCACGATCAGCTGACCGGTGACAAAGCTTGCGGCCTGCGAGGCAAGAAACACCGCCACGCCCGCGATGTCCACGGGTTGTCCGATTCGCCGCAGCGGCGCGCGTTCCTCCACTCGCTGCAGAACGACGGGATTGGACCAAAGCGCCTTGGCGAAATCTGTTTTCACGAGCCCGGGCGCAATGGCATTGACCCGTATGCCTTTCGGGCCAAGCTCCAGCGCCAGATTACGGGCCAATTGAGCTTCGGCTGCTTTCGAAATACCGTATGCGCCGAGCACCGCCGTACTTCTGAACGCTCCAATACTCGAGATGAGAATGATATTGCCGGAACCGCGCTCGACCATGTGCGGCATCACCAGCTTGGAAAACCACCAACTGCTCTTGACGTTGCTCAACATGATCTTATCCCAGGCATCATCGTCGAGTTTTTCGAGCGAGCCATAAAAGGGATTCACGGCGGCATTGCAAACCAGGATATCGATCCGGCCGTAGTGCCCGAGCACGCCCTGGACGAGGCCTTCGACTTCCTCCTTTCGGCCGATGTTGCAGGCAATCGATATCGCCTCTGCGCCTCGAGCCAGGATCTCGTCGCGGACTTGATCGCAAGCTTCTTTCTTGCGTGATGAGATGACCACCTTGGCGCCGGCGGCGGCCATCTCCTCGGCGATCGCCTTGCCGATGCCGCGGGATGAGCCGGTGATCAGGGCGACCTGACCGGAAAGATCGAAAAGTCGTGTGGCCATTTTTGCGCTCCTAGTTTGCACGCGCCGCCGTCATGCCAGCGCCTTCCAATCTGAGATCCCATCGGCTCCTGATTGCAGGGTACCGTCGATGCCGACCGGGCCGCGATCCAAGTCGGTGAGCCGCGAGAGCGTGCGCTCATCGCCGGCAGGCACGCGAGCCAGGGTGCGAAAACCATCGGCCGTGCGCAACACGACCACTCCGTGACTCACGTGGCCGTCGCGGTCATAGATCACGGTGAAGGTTTCCAACGACGCCGTACCCCTGGCTTCGAGCGCGAAAGGAGGAACCGCGCCGCGCCGGGCATCGGCTTGCGCCTGAACCGAGGGAACCCACGATTGCAAATCCCGTCCCGGCATCCGCGAGGAAAGCACCAGGGCATGATGCTTGGTCACGAATTCCCCTTGACCGTACAACAGGCCGATGCCCGCGCTGTGCCGCAGGTGGCGAACCATACCGCAGGCCGCATGGGTCATGTAATTGTTCAACGGCGCACCAAAAAACGTCAGGCCTCCCGTCACCGTCGGCTCGATACTCGCATCCAGCCCGAGAGTCCGGCGCGCCATCTTGGGCACGCAAGGAAAGCAGCTATAGAGTTCAAGCGCATCGAAAGCCTGACCGCCGGCAATGGCAACTGCGGCGTCGAGCACCGCGTCCTGAGCATGGCTGCACCAGTAATGATCGCGCTGCAAGTAGTCGCGAGGCTCATTGGCGGCTGCGCCGCCCCAGACGTGGATCTGACGGTGGGCGGCGATCCCCGCTTCGCGCGCGTGCGCGAGGCTGGTGATTAAAATCGCGGCGCCCTGATTCACGGTCGGATTGGCAACCATGAGCTTGGTGTAGGGCCACGCAATCAGCCGATTCTCGGCGGATGGCGTGATAATTTCATCCGGGGAGAAGCGATGCTTGAGCCACGCGGCCGGATTGCTGGCGGCCACTCGCGCATAAGCCGCCCATAAATTTCCCGATTCTGCCAATGCAGCGCGCGGCGTCTGGCCCCATTTCGCGGCGCACGCCGAATCATAGAAAGGATACACCGTGATCGGCTGCGCCACGCCGAGCTTCACCGCCTGCGGATGCAGGTAGTCAGGTCCCCGCAGAGAGCGCGGAGCCTCGAGCGAGAGCGGCGTCCAGCGCAACTCGCATCCCGTCTTCCTTGCCTTGAGGACCGTGCTCTGCGCTTCGGCGCCGCAGATCGCGGCCAGCTTGCTTTCGCCGCGCGCGATGCGCAGCGCGGCCTCGTGCAGAAGGCGGACAGGGCTTTCCCCACCGACCGGACCATAGATCGCGCATTGCGGCGCTATCCCGAGACGCTCGCATAATTGACGCGCCGGATCCGCATAGCGCCAGCTGACGAGATTGACGACGTCGAGCGAGTCGACGGCGCGCAACAGGCCGCCGCCGCCATCCGTGTCCGCCCGCTCGAGCGCGGATGCCATCAGCGCGAGCGGTTCCAAACCATCCCTGGGATCGCCAGGCCGGTCGGTGATTTCTCCGATCCCAACGATGACCGGGATGCGATCCTCAGTCATACGATGCGATCGCGTTCACGCCTGCAGCAGATTTTGCAGGTCTTCCAGAGCATCGGCGAAATCCAATTTGAATTCTTCGACCACCTGCCGCGCGGATTTGACGCTGTCGATGAGTCCCACGCCCTGCCCGACAAAATACGTCACCAAGTCGCGTGCGGCCGGATTGCCGGCGGCCGCCGAGCGCTCGATCGCACGCAGAGCACCCTCGCTGATGAGCGACTGCAAGGGCATCGGCAGCGGTTGCGGGCTGCCGGGCCGCTCCCACGCATCGGTCCAGCTCGAGCGCAGCTGGCGTGACGGCTTGCCGGTTCGTCCGCGCGATCGGACCGTATCGCGCGAGGTGGCGGCAATCATTTTCTCGCGAAAAATCTCCGAGGTCTCCGATTCCGTCGTCGCCAGCCAGACCGAACCTGTCCAAACACCCGCCGCACCTAAGGCCATGCAGGCCGCCATTTGACGGCCGGTCATGATGCCGCCGGCCGCCAGCACCGGAATGTCGCCCAGAGGCTTGAGCGCCTTTAGAACCTCCGGCACCAGCACCAGCGTGGAAACCTCGCCGCAATGGCCGCCGGCTTCCGCACCCTGAACGACCAGAACATCGACGCCCGCCTTCACCTGTCGTATCGCATGTTCCTTGGCGCCGACCAACGCCGCAACGGGCACACCGTGACGCTTGCCGAGCTCAATCATTGAGGGCGGTGGAACGCCCAGCGCGTTGGCAATGAGCTTGATCGGGTGACGAAAGGCGGCTTCAAGGGTTTGCAGCGCTTGGTCCGGATCGTAGGGCGGCGCGCCGTCGCGCGCCGAGTCGGCGGGTGGCGGCACGTTATTGCGCTTGAGCAGTTCCGCGACGAAGTCGCGATGCTCTTGCGGAATCCGGTCCGCCAGAGCGCGGGCCGTCAGACCCTTTTCGCCGCGCGTGGCTAAATTCTCCGGAATCAGCACGTCGAGCCCATAAGGCTTGCCGTCGACGTGATCGTCGATCCAATTCAGTTCGACTTCGACGCTCTCAGGCGTGTGGCGCGTGGCGCCCAGCACACCGAACCCGCCGACGCGGCTGACCGCAGCCACCACATCGCGACAGTGGCTGAAGGCAAAGAGCGGAAACTCGATGCCGAGCCTGTCGCAGATGGGTGACTTCATCGACGCGCGAGCGCTGACTTACGCGAGCGAGTTTCCAAACAGCACCAGCTGCCGGCTCCAAGCTTTCTCCGCCTGATCATGGTTGTACACTTGCGAGTCGGGCGGACACCAGCCGTGCTGCGCGCCCGCGTAGACTTCGATCTCCGCCGGCAAGTTCGCTTTGGCAAAGGCATCGCGCAGCACATTCTTGGCGTCAGGCTGCCGCATGTCGTCATTCTCCGCAATCGCAATGAGAAAGTGCGCCTTCATCCCGGGGATCAGCAGGTGCGGACTATCCGGTTTGTCGGTGACGAGACCGCCGCCGTGAAAAGTGGCTCCCGCGCCGACGCGGTCCGGGAAAGCCGCGGCGGTGCGCAGCACGAAGGGACCGCCCATGCAGTAGCCGGTGGTGCCTAATTTTTTCTTCTTATCCACCGAAGGTTGACTGTCGAGATACGCGACGAATGCTTTGGCATCGGTCACCGCCGTCGTGGGACTCAAGGTACCAGCCAGAGTCATCAGTGCCTGGCGTGTCGCGGGGTCGTTGAAATCGGGGTGATCCGGCGCGGTCGGCGCTTTCTTGGTTCGATAGAAAGGATTGATGACGAGGACCGAATACCCGGATTCGGCAAGTCGAGTGGCCATATCCTTGAAGGCCGGCCGTAGTCCGAAAATATCCGGCCAGATGAGCACGCCGGGGTGTTTGCCCTTCGCCGGATGAACGAAATAGGCATCCGCTGTGCCGTCGGGGGTCTTTATTTCAACATCCGCTCCCTGGGTCTGCGCGGCATTGGCGAGTCTCGGAAGCGCCGCAACCACTCCCGCGCCCAAGGCCATTGCACCGAATTGCCGTCGAGTTACCTCAGCTGAGCGTCGCGCAAATTCATCCAAATCGTCGTGTTCGCACATATTGATTTCCTACAGCGTCGATGGGTTTGCGATCTTGCGCTCAGACGGGCATGGCCTGCAAGATCGACATTTCTCAATGCATTCCACCCCGGAATGCAAGCCGCCGTGCATAAGGAAGCGGCGCTCGCCGTCGAGGCGCCTTAGGATCTATGCGTTAGCAGCGATCCCAATGCCGGTAGAATCGGCCGCGCTCGTAGCGAAAACCGGGACGGAAGTAGGGACCACGCGCGTAGCGGTGGGGCCCATAGTAGGCCGGCATCAAGCCCGCCGGCTCTACCACGGCGACTCCGGGAACTTGGACACCCACACTGACATAAGGGTGCGCTTCCGCGGGCATACTCTGGGCAACCCCGGCGATTCCGAGGGCAGCGGTTAACGCAATGGATGCAATCTTGTACATGGCGGCGATCCTCGATGAATGATGAACTTACAGCATGTTCAACGGCGCGGCTCGAGCGGCGTTGACCGCCCCTTGGGTTGCCCTCAAAGCTGACGAACACTTAATCTGCGCGATCTGCGCTCACGCTGCGAACAAAGGCGGCAACTTCGTCCACCACGGGTGTGCGCCAGCGCGCCACCCAGGCGAATGGTGCAACGGTGTCTGCGTGTCCTCGATGCGGAAACAGGTGCATTTCCACCCGCACATGCGCGCGCTCGAGAGAATCGCGCAATTCGATGGCCTCCTGCGGCAGGACTTCCTTGTCGGCGAGCCCATGCAGCAGCAGTGTGGCCGGCGATCGTGCATCCACAAATCGAATCGGCTGCCAGTCATTCTCGGTGAAGGGCGGCGGAAACGCAGCCCGCAAAAAATCCGAGTCCGGAACGAATACGTAGGTGCCGGACAGTCCGATGAGACCGACGATGTTCTCCGATCTTGCACCGTAGCGTTCGAGAAAGCCGTGATTGAATGCCAGAAACGCCGCCGTATGGCCGCCCGCCGAGTGTCCCATCAGCACGATGCGGTTCGGATCGCCGCCGAATTCCGCAGCATGCTGTTCCGCCCAGGCGACTGCCCTCGCGCCATCCTCATCGAAGAGCGGAAAAGTGACTTCGGGGTACAGACGATAGTCAGGCAGCACCGCAACGAATCCGAGCTTGGCGAGTTCAGTGCCGACAAAACGGTAGTTTGCCTTGCTGCCCTCGATCCACGACCCGCCGTACCAAAAGATGACGACCGGCAGGTTTTGAGCCCTGGGCGGCGCATAGACATCCAGCTTCTGGCGCTGATCGGTGCCGTAGGCAAGATCAGTGTGGCGCTCGACCCGACTGAAGGCCGTAGGCGCATTTGCCACGAGGAATTCGGAGCTGCTGCAGGCCGACGTCAACAGCGCAAGTACGGTGGTCGCGAGGATCGCTCGGTATCGGGACGAATAGTTGACTAACATCGGTATGGGTGCGGCACGTGAAGTGGCGATGAGACAGTGATTCAAATACCTTCGTCAAGTGAATCCATCGGCGGCCCTGATCCGAAATAAACAGCGAATCATTGAAGAGTCGGGGTCACGCGATGGATTATTTCAAACGGGCGAAGCATCGAATGGCGATTGCGCTCGGCGCCAGCATGATGGCAACTGCAGCCGGCGCCGCGACGCCGATTGCCTGGCACGAGACGTGGACCGATGCGCTATTCGCGCAAGCGGCCAAGGAACATCGCTTCGTCTTGTTGGACCTGCATGCCGTGTGGTGCCACTGGTGTCATGTCATGGACGAGACCACGTACGCCGACGCCGAAGTGCAACGCTTGATTGGACGGAATTACGTGGCCGTGAGCGTCGATGCGGACAGCGATCCTGATCTGACCAGCCGCTACGGCGATTGGGGTTGGCCGGCCACCATTGTGCTCGCCGCTGATGGAACAGAGATTGTCAAACGGCGCGGCTACCTCCCGCCCCAACAGATGGCCTCTCTGCTGCAGGCAATCATCGATGATCCCAGCCCGGGCCCCTCGGTAACGGACCCGATGCCGCTCGCCAAGACCGACGCATCGCAACTCACGGCAACGCAACGAGCCGCGCTAAAGAAGTCCTATGACGCGATGTACGATGCTCACCACGGAGGATGGGGCCGCGTTCACAAGCTCATCGATGCCGATTCGCTGGAACTGGCTTACGTCGATACAGACTCGCGCGGCGCGACCCGGAAGGATGCCGGTTCGAGACGTGCGCGCACCACCCTGAACAACAACTTGCTTCTGATCGATCCGGTCTGGGGCGGCGTCTATCAGTACTCGGATTCACTGAATTGGCGATCGCCGCATTTCGAGAAACTGATGTCATACCAGGCGGACGATTTGCGCTTGTACGCGGAAGGCTATGCGCGTTGGCACGATCCGCGCTACTTGACCGCAGCAAATTCCATATTCGGCTACATCGAAGGGTTCTTGTGCGCCCCGGACGGCGGCTTTTTCGTGAGCCAAGACGCCGATGCTTCTCGCGAGGTCAGCGGCCGCGATTTCTATCCCCACGACGATGCGGAACGCCGCAAACTCGGTATGCCCAAGATAGATACGCATGAATACGCCCGCGAGACCGGATGGGCGATCCGCGCTCTGGCCAAATTCTACGATGTGACGGGCAACGAGCAGGCGCTGCAATCGGCTGAGAAAGGTGCTCATTGGGCGCTCGCCAACCGCAGGTTTTCCAGCGATGGATTTCGGCACGACAAACAAGATCGCGGCGGTCCCTATCTTGACGACAACCTGGCGATGAGCCAGGCCTTTTTGGCCCTGTACCGCTCGACGGGAGATCGCCGTTGGCTAAACGATGCGACCGCCGCATTGGACTTCATCGATGCGAGCTTTCGATACAAGGAAGGCGGTTTCATCGCCGCGCCTGCCGGCAAAGGAACACGCGGCGTCTTCAGTGAACCTGTGCGGCTGGCGGATCAGAACGCGGCGCTGGTTCGCATTGCAAATATGGCCAATCGCTACACCGGAAATCTCCGGTATCGCGAATTGGCAGTCCACGGCATGAAGTATCTGACCGCGGTTGCGGCCTCTCGAAGCGATGAGCTTCTGCCCGAAATCTTGCTGGCGGATCGCGAGCTATCGACGGCGCCCATCCACATTGCCATCGTCGGGTCGAAAAAAGATCCCGCCGCGCAACTGTTGCAGGCCGCTGCGCGAAAATTTCCTGCCGACTACCTGCAAGTCGATTGGCTGGATCGCGCCGAGGGAGAGCTGCCGAATCACGAAATCCAGTATCCGGACATGGGCCGCGCGGCGGCGTTCGCGTGCGCCGATGGCGCTTGCTCCAGCCCTGTCTACGAGGCCGATGAGATCGCGCTTGCGGTACGCAAGGCGCTGATTCGCTGACAACGATACCGCGGTGTCAGCCACCGCAGCGCACAGTTCACTTCGTGCCGGCATCTTCATGTCCGGCAGTTTTCGCAAATTCCACTATAATCCGGCGGATGACCGAATCCCGAGATTTGTCGCGCCGGCACTTCGTGATCGGCGCATCGGCAACGGTGGCCATGACCGCAGCGCCTGTCAGCTTCACCAACATCTCGCCCGATGATGATTCAGCGCACCTCCTTGACTTGAGCGCCGGCGAGGCAGTGGCTCGCATGTCGCGCGGCGAGATCACGGCCGAGCGCTACGCGGCGGCCCTGCTTGCTCGCTGCGAGTCTTTGCGCGCGCTCAATTGCTTCATCACGCTCGAACCGCAGAGAGTGCTGGAGGCCGCGCGCGACAGCGACCGCCGCAGGCGCGCCGGCGAGAAGCTGGGCACGTTGTTTGGCCTGCCGATTCCGGTCAAGGATAGTGTCAACACGCGCGACTACCCAACAACCGCCGGAACGCCGGCGCTGCGCTATTTTCGTCCCGCGCAAGATGCGCCGGTGGTCAAGGCACTGCGCGATGCAGGCGCTCTGATTCTGGGCAAGACCAATCTGCACGAATTGTCGTTCGGTTGGACCAGCGACAACCATGCCTTTGGCGCTGTGCATAATCCCTACGATACGAAACGCATTCCCGGCGGCAGCAGCGGCGGGACCGCCGCTGCTGTCGCCGCTCAGATGGCGCCACTTGGAGTTGCAGAAGATACGCAAGGATCGATCCGAGTCCCGGCGGCACTGTGCGGCATCTGCGGATTCAGGCCAACCACCGGGCGCTACTCGACGCGCGGCTGCGTACCCATTACGCCGCTGTTCGACCAGATTGGGCCGCACGCCCGAACAGTATCCGATCTTGCGCTTTTCGACGCGGTGGTGGCCAAGGACTCGCAAGCGTTGAGGGTTACGCCGCTCAAAGGTGTGCGCCTCGGCATGGTGCGTGACTACTGGTTCACGGGCCTTGATCCCGAAGTCGAGCGGGTCACCGAACTTGCGATTCACCGCATCAAGGCGGCGGGTGCGGAAATCATCGAATCCTCCATGCCGGACCTCGAGCGATTGATCGATCTCACCACCAGCGCGATCCAACTGCACGATGTCCGCACATCGTTGGCCGAATACTTGAGGAAATGCGGCACCGGCGTGACGTTTGACGAGGTCGTATCGCAGGCCAGCGCCGATATTCAGGAGGTTTTCCGCGCCTATGTAGTGCGCGGGGCACCTCACTTTGTTTCCGAGGCAACGTATACGGAGGCACGCGACATTCACCTGCCGGCGCTGCGTCAGATGTATCGGGATTACTTTGCGCGCATTGGGGTTTCTGCCGTCGTTTTTCCTGCGACCCGGATCGCCGCTCCGCCTATCGGCGAGGACCTCACGGTGAACATCGCGGGCCGCAAGGTGCCATTCGAAGCCGCCATCGCGCGCAACATTTCACCCGGCAGCACCGCCGGTATTCCGGGCCTCGTGCTTCCCGCGGGGCTCACCGCCTCAGGACTTCCCGTCGGAATCGAATTCGATGCGCCCGCCTCTTCGGACCGCTCTTTGTTAGCGCTTGGCTTAAGTCTTGAAGGAGCGCTCGGAGCGATTTCGCCTCCGAACATATAGCGCTCGCTTGCGCCGGCAAGTCGAGACCTACCCCAACCGCTGATACCATGGCGGTCCTTTCACGCCCCCAGGGAGTTGGATTTGACCCTCTTGGAGATATCGGCGAACGCGGTTGTCACCGTGTCCATCTGGCTTGCCGCCCGAAACAACGCGTATACATGGCCAACCGGCGTCGTTGGTTGCGCCCTTTTTAGTATTGTCTTTCTTCGAAATCAGCTGTATGCGGACGCGACGCTACAACTCTTCTTCATTGCCACTTGCCTGATCGGTTGGTGGCAATGGTTTCACCCCGCCTTGCCAACGAGCACGGGAGAGCGCCCCATTACACGAGCTCGGCCGCGGACGATCGTTTGGATGATCGTCGCGGCCATCGCAGTCACCGGCGCGTACGGTTGGCTGCTTCACCGATTCACCAACGCGTACATGCCTTACATGGACGCCGCCGTGCTCGCCTTGAGCGTGATCGCACAGTGTCTGCAGATGCAGCGAAAAGTAGATACCTGGCCCTTTTGGCTTGGCGTGAATACGCTGTCGATTGGTCTTTTTGCATCACGCGGCCTGCTCTTGACCGCGGCGCTGTATGCGGCGTATTGGTTCAACGCCTGGTACGGGTGGTGGCGGTGGCAGAAAGAGCGAACTCAACCAGCGCCTGTCGCCGCGTCGCCTTGATGAGCGAGAAGCCTGAACGGACTGTTGAGTTGGGTCTGGTGGTTGGAAAATTCTCGCCCCTGCATCTGGGGCACGAATGGTTGATCAGACAGGCGGCGCTCAAGTGCCGGCGGCTGCTGATTCTAAGTTACTCGAATCCAGAGTTTACTCGTTGCGGGACGGAAATTCGCCGGCGCTGGTTTGCCGCGCGCTTTCCGGAACACGAGACTTGCGTGATCGATGATTCGTGGCTGCAGCAGAAATGCCGCGATCTCGGGACCTCCCCACGCCCCATACCGGATAACCGCTCGAGCGACAAAGAGCAGCAGCATTTCCTGGCGTGGCTTCTGAGAAATATCCTAAGTCTCGTTCCTGACGCGATTTTTTGCAGTGAACCTTATGGCCCGGCCTGCGCAACAGTGCTTACCCACATCCTCGGACACCAGGTCGAGGCCGTGATCCTGGACCCGTCTCGCAGCCATGTGCCCATTAGCGCCACTCAGATACGCCAAAATCCGCATGAGCATCGTCAGTGGCTGGCGCCTGAAGTGGAGGGCGCATTTGTTAAGCGCATCGCACTTCTGGGCGGCGAGTCCAGTGGCAAGACCACCCTCGCAGCCGCATTGGCCGCTTGCTACAAGACGCTCTGGGTGCCTGAGTACGGTCGCGAACTGTGGGAACTGCAGGACGGAGTGATGAGCGAGGACGACTTGCTGAAAATCGCTCACGAGCAAATTCACCGGGAAGAAATGGCCTTGAAAAGCGCGAACCGCTATCTATTTTGTGACACCTCGCCGCTCACAACGGCCGGCTATGGCCTGTGGATGTTTGGACATATCGATCCCGAACTCGAAGAACTCGCGCGTCGGAGCTACGATGCAATCGTTCTCTGCAAACCGGACTTTCCCTTCGTGCAGGATGGATTTCGACGCGAAGAGGCCTTTCGTGACCAGCAGCACGCCTGGTATCAAGACCAAATCGCAAACCTCGCATGCCCGGTATTGGAAGTCGGCGGCAACGAATCGGAGCGAGTCTCGAGCGTGGCCTCGTGGTTGGCAACGCTTGAATAGCCTGACTTTATTGTTTATCAGCGGCCGGACTGACGACTTTACGGCACCGGGAACGCAAGCACGTTATTGGTATACGATTCCACCACTTCGCTGAAGGGTGTGCCGTCCGGCAAGGTCAATACCGCCCGGTGCTCCAACAGAGTTGATGGCATGACTGAACCGTTGAGGTCAGCTTTTGCCGCGCCCGGATTCATCTCCCATCCTTCGGGCAGCGGCAGCCATAGCACTTTCGCGCTTAGGGTGCGCCGTTGGAAATGAAGGGCCTGAACCGCTTTGCCGAAGGGTGTATCGGTGGTCTCCAGCAGCCTGTTCATCTCTGGCGTCAAGCGGCCCGGAACATACCAATTATCGGCTTCGGACAGCACCACGGCTCCGCACCGCAGTTTCACCCTGCGATAGCGGACCGGCTCGGTCGGCCCTACACCCAGCTCACGACGCTGCTCGGGCAATACCGCCTTCTCCACGCCGGGCACCCGTTCGGCAACGATTCGAGCAGGCGATGCCAGCCGATGCACTGCGCACCAATGTTCGAGAGTGAGTGTCGCACTGCTGTTGCTCAGCAACTCCGAATTGACGGTTTGAAGCAGCGCGAGCGCTTCTACCCGCGTAACGAAAGTATCGGACCAATTTGGCGTTGGCGCCGACGCGGAGACTTCCGTACCCGCTGCCAAGGTCCATAACAAGACGCCATTCGCCCAAACCGCGTTACGCACGCTCAGCTTCATTGCAGTTCCCCCCTCGCTGCATCACCTTCTATCCTTATCAGAGATCAGCCGAGCCCCCCGCCGGAACGTGAGGTAGCTCCACAGCCAACTAAAAGCGACAACCGCGCGGCTGCGAAAACCGATCAAGAACCAAATATGCGCCGCTCCCCAAAATAGCCAACCCGCGAGGCCGGTCAGGCGAAACCGGCCCAGAGACACAAGGGCCGATTTGCGCCCTATGGCGGCGAGATTTCCACTGTTGTGGTACTTGAATGCCGGCGGTGGGTCTCGGTGCAGAATGTGCGCCAGGATGACCTGGCTCACATAGCGGCCCATTTGCTTCGCCGCAGGCGCCACGCCCGGCACCGGACGTCCGGTCGCATCGCGGATTGCCGCGGTACTTCCGCACCGGCACCATCTTGCGCCGCCAACAATGCCGCCAGTCTTGCGGTTCGAACAGAATGGTTGGTCGGCTGCCCCTTGCTGAGATCCCCGACAAAAGCCAGCGCCAGCATGGCATCGCTAACCGGAACGGTGGATACGTTTTCCATACTTGGAAAGCAGTCGATAAAGCTTGGACTTAATCATACTGTATTGATCATTTTATTTTAGGATTCAAGTCGAGGTCGGTTAATTGACCGATGCACGGCAACCGACCATTTCAATACCCTTTCCGCGGCTCTGTGCCGCAATATCGCGATTGGGGAAAATTCATGTCCGGATTCATTAAGCGCCGGCGGCCTCAACGTCAAGAAACATCAGTATCGTCAAGAAATGTCGGTGGGAATTGCGGTTCTTAGAAGTGAGCTATTCTTCATCGTCAAATGGCAAAAGAACCGGCACCTCTCGAGGGCACAGAACCGACGCGCCGACGCGTGCGTCTGCTGTGGACCGCACTCGCGCTGCTCATCGTTCTTGCCGCAGTTGCGGTGTGGTGGTGGCGTGGCCGCAGTCCGCCATTGCACTACGTTACCGCGCGCGTCACTCAGGGCGACATCCAGCGCGCCGTCAACATGACTGGCGCACTCAATCCGGTCGTGACCGCGCAGGTCGAATCCTTTGTCTCCGGAAACATCAAATCTTGGTCGTGCGACTACAACACGCTGGTCACGGCAGGCCAAATCTGCGCGCTCATAGACCCGCTGCCGTTTCAGGTCATTGTCGACCAGGACACGGCTGCCTTGCATTCTGCAATGGCCCAACTGGCAAAGGATCGGGTAGCCGCAGCCAATCAGGCCGTGGTCTACGCCTATGACCAGAAGCTGATCGACCAGGGAATCGTTTCTCAGGAGACCATCAACGCCGACAAAGCAACGTTGGATCAGGAACAGGCGCAAGTAAAGCTCGACACCGCCAACATTGCCCAGCAACGAGCCCTGCTGCATGGCGCGGAAGTCAATCTCGGCTATACCAAGATTCCTTCGCCCGTCAATGGCATGGTGATCACCCGCTACATTGATGTCGGCCAGACGGTAGTGTCGAGCCTGTCGGCATCGCCGCTGTTTCTGATCGGTAAGGACATGCATTACATGCAGGTGGACACCAACGTGAGCGAAGCGGACGTCGGCGGAGTGAAGCCCGGGCAACGCGCCTACTTCACCGTTCAGAGCTATCCGAATCGAACGTTTTGGGGCTCGGTGCGCCAGGTTCGCGAGGGACCCATCACAGTGCAGAACGTCGTGACCTATGATGTCGTGATCGACGTCAAGAATGACGATCTGGCGCTGTTTCCCGGCATGACCGCCGACGCACACATCATCACTGCCGAGCGCAGCAATGTGCTGCGAGTCCCATTGCCCGCGATTCGTTTCAATCCCGAAGGACTCAGCCATGCTCCGCGAGCGGGTGGTCAGGGCCGCGAAGGCTCGCAGGGTCGCGGCGCGGCTGAAAATCAGAAGGAATCCGCCGACGAGCGCCATGTGCCGGGAGGCGCAGCTGCCAGGGGCACAGGCAGCGGCCGATCGGGCGCAGCCGGCGGGCGCGCACAGATTTGGTTGCTTCGTGATGACAAGCTGGTTTCGGTGCGGGTGCATACCGGTCTCGACGACGGAACTTTGATTGAGGTCGCCGGCGAAGACCTGAAGGTTGGCGATGTTGTCGTCGTGAATGCGGTCCGGCCCCACGCGACGCCGGCCGAACCCTCGGCTGAAAACCGGCCGCCAGGTACGAATGCCAATGTCCGCGGCGGGGGCTTCAGACAGTGAGCGATCCTAAGGCCGGCGAACCGATTCTCTGCGTACGCGATGCGACCAAGGTCTATCAATTGGGCGAAACGGAGGTGCACGCATTGCGGGGCGTTACGCTCACGATCAACCGCGGCGAGTTCGTCGCGATCATGGGCGCCTCGGGGTCCGGCAAATCCACTCTGATGAACATTCTCGGTTGCCTGGACCGCCCGAGCAGCGGCGAGTACCTGCTGGAGGGCATCAATGTTGCGCAGCTGGATGAGCCTGCATTGGCCCGCATCCGCGGTCGGCGCATCGGCTTCGTATTTCAGACCTTCAATCTGTTGCCGCGGACCAGTGCGATCGAAAACGTGGAATTGCCTTTGTTCTATGCGGCGCAGATTGAAGGCAACATTGCGCGAGCACGCGACATGCTGCACATGCTGGGATTGGCTGATCGCGAGCGCAATCAGCCCAATCAGCTTTCAGGCGGACAACAGCAACGCGTCGCCATCGCGCGTGCGTTGGTCAACGATCCGGCCATCGTGCTGGCGGATGAGCCCACCGGAAACCTCGATTCGCAGAATGCGCTCGACATCATGGCGACGATCCGTGCCTTGAATTTAGAGCGCGGCGTGACCGTGGTGCTGGTGACTCACGAGCGTGATCTGGCGGAACTGGCGGATCGAATCATCACGCTTCGCGATGGCCTGGTTATTTCCGATTTGCCGACCGTTCACTCCGCCGGAAGCAGAGCCACGCGCACGCTGCCGGCAGTGCAGCCGTATCGCGAGCGCCGATTCGCCAGCCGCTTTGACAGCCTGCTCAACGAGGCCGGCTCGATCGGCTGGATCGCCGTGCTCGCAGCGCTTCGGGCTATCGGCAGAAACAAACTGCGCGCTGGCTTGACCATGCTCGGGATGTTCATCGGCGTCGCCGCACTCATCGCGATGGTCGCGGTTGGCGAAGGGGCGCGCGCCGCAGTCGAAGCTCAGGTTCAAAGCCTCGGCACGGACCTGCTGGTGGTGCTGCCGGGTACCACGCGCGTGAACGGTGTGCGCGCCGGCAACGGCAGCGCTGCGAGTTTGCGAGTCAAAGACGTCGGCGAGATTCTCGAAGAGGACTCTGCTGTGGCCGATGTCAGCTATGTCAATCGCCAGGGCACTCAGGCGGTCAATGGTAATCAAAACTGGACCACCAGCGTTCAAGGCATCTCCGCAAGCTATCTGTCAATTCGTCGCTGGCCGGTCGTTGTGGGCCGTACGCTTACCGCCCAGGACGATCACGACGGCGCCGTCGTGTGCCTCTTGGGTCAGACGGTGCTGGCAAACCTGTTCGGCGAATTCGCCGACCCGATCGGCGCCACCGTGTTGGTGAAAAACGTTCCGATGACGGTGGTTGGGGTCCTGACCGCGAAGGGCCACTCCGCGAGCGGGCAGGATCAGGATGACGTGATATTCATCCCGTTCACCACATCGCAAGAGCGCATTCTGGGTGTCGCGGCGCCCTCGTCCACTCAGACACTGTCGAATAATGTGTTCGCAACCATTGGGCCGCCTCCCAACCCGTTCGGGGTCGTGCCAAAGCTGGAAGGGTTCGTCAACACCATTTACGTTCAGGCTCGCAGCCCGGCGCTGGTGAAGACGGCGCTTGATCAAGTGACCAAGACTCTCGAGAGGACACATCGAATCCTGCCCGGTAAACCCGATGATTTCGTGGTGCGCGATTTGACTGAGATCGCCGAAGTGGCGGAACAGAGCTCGAAAGCCATGGAGCTGCTGCTCGCCGCGATCGCCTCGATCTCGCTGGTCGTCGGCGGCATCGGCATCATGAATATTCTGCTGGTCTCCGTGACGGAACGGACGCGCGAAATCGGCATTCGCATGGCCACCGGCGCGCGCCGACTGCACGTATTGGCGCAGTTCCTCATCGAGGCGATGCTGCTGGCGCTGATGGGCGGCATTGCGGGCATCGCCGCCGGAGTGGTCGCCTCGCTGCTGATCTCACACCTTGCGGGTTGGCCAATACTGCTGGAAGTCAACGTGATGATCCTGGCGTTCGCATTCTCGGGAGCTGTCGGCGTATTCTTTGGCTTCTATCCTGCCCGGCAGGCCTCGCGCCTGAACCCGATCGATGCGCTGCGCTACGAGTAATCGCAGGGTGCAAAAGCGCTCGATGACGTGCCGGATAATCGGCGTCATCACTCTCGCGGCGCTCGCGAGCTGCGCTGTTGGTCCCGACTTTCATGAACCGAAGCCTCCGGACGCATCAGGCTACCTGCACCCGAGTTCAGACACAGCGCCAGTGCTGGCTCAGGCGCAGGACGTGCAAAACGTTTCGCCAGGCGCCGAACTCTCCGGTGAGTGGTGGCGGCTGTTTCACTCCCCACCGCTGGACGAGGTGGTTCGTACCGCGATTGCGGCGAATCCGACGCTCACGGCCGCCAACGCGACTCTGGCGGAGGCACGTGAAGAGGTGACTGTGGCGCGCGGCGCGTTTCTGCCCAGCGTGAGTGCGCTGGCCGGCGCGCAACGCTCGGGCACGGGCGCGGTTCGAACACCCGGCACCGGCGCCACCGCAAATCTCTACAGCATCGGGCTGTCTACAAGCTACAGCCCGGATATATTTGGCGGCGCGCGCCGCGCCGTCGAGCAACAGCAGGCGCTCGCGGATTACCAGCGCAATCAGCTCGCGGCAGCGTATCTGACTCTTACCGGCAGTGTCGTGAATGAAGTGCTGATCGTCGCCTCGACTCGACTCCAAATCACCACCGCCGAGGAGCTGATTGCGAGCGATCGCAAGAATCTTGCGCTGACGCAACGGGAATTTGAGGTAGGTATTGTGCCGCGCAGCGATGTGCTCACGGCCGACAGCCAGCTGGCTGCCGATCTGACGCAGCTGCCGTCCCTGCACAAGCAACTCGATCAGGCTTATGACGCGCTTGCCGTGCTTGCGGGCCGCGCACCTTCCGACTGGCAGGTGAAGCCGTTTGACATCGACCAATTCACGCTGCCGCGGGACATCCCGGTAAGCTTACCCGCTCGGCTGGTGCGGCAGCGTCCGGACATTCTTGCCGCCGAAGCGCAGCTTCACGCGGCAAGCGCGGCGATCGGCGTGGCAGTCGCCGAGCAGTTTCCGGATATTAGCTTGTCGGCTTCCATCACTCGAGAAGCCTTGCAGGCAGCTGATCTGTTTCATCAGTTCAACGCACTCTGGGGGGTCGGAGGTTCCTTGACGCAGCCGATATTCAAGGGCGGAGCGTTGCGCGCGCAAGTGCGTGCCGCGCGCGATGCCTTCAAGGCAGAGGCCGCCACCTATCAGGCAGTCGTACTCGAGGCGCTCGGACAGGTTGCCGACGATTTGTGGGCCTTGCAGTATGATGCACAGATCCTTACCGTCGATCGACACTCGATGGACGTCGCATTCGAAGCTTTGAAGCTGCAACAGAAAAGCTACTCGGTGGGTACAACCACGGTGCTCAACTTGATCGCGGCGGAACGAGCCTACGCGCAGGCGCGGCTCAGCTATGTCAGCGCTCGAGTACAGCAGTTCACCGACAGCGCAAGTCTCCTGACCGCATTGGGCGGAGGATGGTGGAACGACACAATTGAGGCCACCGCACAGTAGCGCGATATTCGCGCCTCTCGGCAACAGGCTCCCATGAACAAGCGTGCATTGCAGATCGTCACAGCTTTGCTAGGCGCCATTCCGGTGATCACCGGACCCGATCAATGCACCTTCGCGGGCTGCTCCTGGTCATACGCCGCCCATTCGCGATCGATGGCATAGGCGTGAATGTCATCTGCCTCGGAGACGCTCAAGGCCGGCATGGCGGGCACCTTCGAGGCCACACCGAATGGCATCATGCCCTGCTGCCGGTGTGACCCGCCGAGCACGATGGCATACCAGTCCCGATGCGCATCGGGCGGCATGTAGCGAAGATCGGGCACACCGCCGTTCAGCACCCAGCGCCCCGCCCCGTCGAATTTTGGCGAGTGGCAGTCGGTGCAATTATGGGAATCGGCGAGCGCCTCGCCGCGTTTAACCTGCTCAGCCGTGAATGTCTGCTGAGGCGGTCGCGGCACCTCGGGGATCCGAATTTTCGGCAACGGAAATGGCTGCTGACCGCCTAACTTGAAGGCCAGCAGCCGCGACGGGCCATACTTTGAGGTCGGCGTTACCATCATGGTCGAGGGCGACCACAGCCGGAATGCGCCTCCCCATCCCACCGGCACGATCACATACTGTTCGCCGCGAAGTTTGAAACTGACCGGCACGGCATCGACGGCGGATCCTGTTTGCGCCGACCATAGCTTCTTGCCCGTGTCCGCCGCATATGCAGCGAACTCGCCGGTCCCCTGGCCGTGAAACACCAGATTGCCAGCCGTTGACAGCACACCGCCGTTGATGATGAGCGGATATTCGACGCTCCAGCGCGCAGCCTGCTTTTTCGGGTCCCAGGCGAGCAGTCGTCCCACCATGGGCAACGCATTGGGAATTGATGGTGGAGTTCTGCGCAGGTCCATGATGGGGATGTAAGCCAGTTCAGTGATCGGGTTATAGCTCATCGGCCACCAATTTCGGACGCCGAAACAATTTCCCTTGCAGTCCTCCACGCCATTCACAACGACGCCGGGGTAGTCCATGCGCGGGCCGATCCATTGCTGCTTCACCAGCGGCTTCTGGCTGATGAGCACGCCTGTGGCAGCGTCCAACACATAAAAGGTGCCGTTACGCGCGGAGCTCATGGCCACATGGCGTTGTCGACCATCGATCGACAGATCGGCCAGCATGATGTGGAAATTCTCAGTCTGCCGTTCGGGCGTGCTCGTCTGGTAATGCCATGCGTATTCACCGCTATCGGCGTGCACGGCAACGATGCTGCCGGAAAATAGCTTCGCACCGCCGCTCATTTCCTGGCCGTCGGGACCGTCGCCGCGAAACGCCTTCGAGGTCCCGAACAGCAAGAGTCCGGTCTTGGCATCGTAGGTGATGGCATCCCACACCGCACCTCCGCCCTGCCGCCACCATTCCCTGCCGGCCCAGGTCTTCGCGGCCATGTCGACGGCGCTGTTCTCGAATCCGAGCGCGGGATCCCCGGGCACCGTCCAGAATCGCCAGCGCTCCTTGCCCGTTGCAGCATCGAAAGCCGCAATCGAACCACGCACTTGTTCATCGGAACCGCTATGGCCGATGAACACGATGCCGGCGGCCACGCGCGGAGCTCCCGATATACCATTGAGGGTGGGATCCACGACCTGCGCAGACCAAAGCTGCGAGCCGCTGGCAGCGTCGATGGCGACGAGTCTGCCGTCGCCGGTTCCGACGTACACTCTGCCTGACCAAACCGCGACGCCTCGATTCACGCGCGCGACCGACGAATTCCCCATCGAGAAATCCAATCGCACATGGGGGTCAAATGTCCACAGGATCTTGCCGCTGGCGGCATCGATGGCGCGTACGATGGATCGGGGAGCGCTCACGTAGATGACCCCGTCGACGACCATTGGCTCGGCTGCAAGGCCCATCGGGTCATCCATTTCCGCGATCCACGCGAGACCCAAATGCGCGACGTTCTTGTCATTGATCTGCCGCAGCGAACTGAATTGCTGCTGGGCGAAGCTTCCGCCCTTGACCAACCAGTTATCTCCCGTCGTTTCTGTTGCGACTCGCGCGTCGGTGACATTGGCTGCCGGCTCCGCGCCGTGCGCTACGGCAATCCCCAAGATGCTCAGCGATACGAGGGCAAATACGCCGGGCAGATACCGCGAAAGTTGGTGAGAGCGCATGGCACCTGCGTTCGGGCGTGATGAATCTCTTCATCCTAACCTTATTTGTTCACGCCGAACACGCCGCGCTTAGCGCCAAGAAACTCAAGTCATTGTGCGTCTCGAATCGATCGCATCAATCCTTCTCCTCTGGCGCATCGATCGCACTGCTGCCGCAGAAGCACTCCGGTTCACTGCTCGGCCAGACCCGTTTTCCGTCCAAACTGACGCCGCGGGTAAGGGCATAGCGTCTGCCGTCAAATGCTCGATGACTCGGGATCGCACAGCGCTCCTTATCATGGCGCCACACTGCCTCGGTGATGCCAACTTCGATACTCTGCGCATTCTCGATCACCGAGCGCGCCATCTTGCACTGCGTGCTGGCGACCAGGCGGGCCCTTTCGGGAATAATGCCGAATCGCTCATGCAGGTCGCGGGCAAGACCCGCGACGTCATATCCGCTCATCACGGAATCCCAAACGCACTCCTTGACGTCCTTGCGGTACTTCGACGGAAGTCGATCGATCAGCGCCACTTTGTCGGAGATGACCGCTTGGTAAACCTTCAGCGCAGCGGCCGTGGGTTTGAACGGTGCCGACATCGAAAGCTTTCGAAGGGGCCCCAAGAGAAGGGCGCGCCGAGTACCGGGATTCGGCATAGCTAGAAGGCTACCCGCGGATTGAGCGAACTTAGTCAATCGTTTGATGAGCACCATACGTCGAACCACCCTCCTCAGGCTGCTGGGTGGCACGCTATCCTAGAAGTTGCAGGAACGATGTTGGTCGAGTTCTAGTTTCTGCGATGCGGAGCGCGAAAGGATGTCCTACAAAATCCAGTTCTGCGCCACATTTCGCAGTTTCCCGGGCCCGCTTAACACGGATCAATGTCGGAAAATGTTAAGTTAAATTGCTCAGCCAACGATTGCAAACAGGGCGGGCGGCCCTCCGCCCTGTCGCACGCGCACCTATTGGATCAGCCCATTTCTCAACGCATATCCGGTTATGTCCGCATTGGACTTAAAACCCATTTTTTCCAGAATGCGGCTGCGGTAGGTACTTACAGTTTTGACGCTGAGGCTCAGCTCGTCGGCGATGTTGCTGACGGAGGAGCCCGCCGCCAATTTGCGGAGAATTTGAAACTCCCGTGTCGACAACGTGCTGTGCAGCGGCTGATTTTGATCTTTGGGATTTTCCAGATCCGCGGCCATGGATTCGGCCAGCGATGCGCTCACATATCGACGGCCATTCAAGACGGTGCGTACGGCCTTCAGCATCTCGTCGGAAGAGCCGCCTTTGGACAGATAGCCGCTGGCGCCGGCGCGCAGCACGTTGCGCGCGTATTGTTCCTCGGGCAAGCCGCTCATGATGAGCACGCGCACCCCCGGATACCCCGTTGTGACGTGCTTTAATATATCAAGTCCACTGCGATCGGGCATGTGGATGTCCATCAACAGGAGATCCCAGTCCTTGCGGCGCAGCGCGTCCAACGCTTCGCTTCCGCTCGTGACCTCGCCAACCTCCGTGATCGAGTGCTCACCTTCCAGGAATTGCCTGTAGCCGGCTCTGACGACGGCGTGATCATCGGCAATGAGTACACGTGACATATGGCCCCCTTCTTCCTCGCATCCCGCAATGACGGGAAATACTGCCATTCACGCGAATACGCGATGTCGGCAAATTCGTTCGATAGCTGTAGGACAAACGCTGGTTCTGCAGCAGTCGGCGGCGAGCATGGGCCGACGTTCTGGAATGGAGACTTCGTTGCAGCCGTTATTTGTTCTTGTCGGCACTTGCCGCGGTACGGGCCGCCGAATCGGTCAGAGTTCCGAGCTTCCGCTTTACATCACGAAGTTCCTTCTCCTCGATTACGCGGGCTCCGCCCCGCTGTTTCATGGCGGCCTCCAGTTCCTCTCGTCTTTTTATCAGTTCCGATGCTTCGTCGATGGTATCCAATTGCGGGCAACCTCGGCTGGTGATGACTTCAGTGTTGAATATGCGCGGCGATAAACGCACCGCGACGTGACGTGCATCCCGTAATGGTCCGGCTTAACCTGTCGGCTAGACTCGGCTGAGATCGCTGTCGTTATGCGCAGACGCGCGATGAGAATTGCAGCACGGCCCGTGACACAGTTCCTGTCGAATCCTTACGCCTGGTGGGGCGAGAGGAAACGCATCGATCAACATTTTGTAAAATCATTTATCGGGCCGGTGGGACCGCTGCGCGTGGGTTCCGCAGCGGCTACCTACCGAAGTGGTAGCTGATTTCCGCTGAGTACAGCAGAACGGTGCAGCGGCCGCCAAGGTCGAAGCAATCAAATCCCGCTCCGAAGTACAAGGATTGCACGGGATGCAACAGCAGAGAAAGTCCGGCATCCAACCCGCCGCCGCTCCTGTCGTCCGCGAACGTTCCCAAGGGCGTGAACACTTGTTGTTTCGAGCGAAACGCCAGTGCCGCGAGACGCGGTTCGATGGCGAACCACGGGGCGACATCGAGCGGCGCCGCGAGTCCGAGTGTTATTGCCTGACCCGCCGGCCATAACTTGCGTGCGGTGGTTTGCGACAACCCCGCGATATCGGTGCTCGTCGTCGCAATGCCCACCGGATAACGCCCGAGATCCGCATACCCCAACTCCAGCGACAACGGCCCGAAAAAGGGTACGCCCGCGTAAACCGCGCCGCTTAATCGATGATGCGTTATCGAAGTGTCTGTGCCCGAATAGCCCGCAGCAGCAATCTGCCCGTCAAGATCCGACGATGACTCGCGGTAATCGCCGCTGCCTAGACGCAGGCCTACATACGAATTATCCCAATTGAACTGCAGCTGCGGCGAGGAAGTTTGCGCGGCTGCGGGCATGATGAACCCCAAAGCGGCCACGCCGGCCAATGCGGCGGCGCGGATCGCCCGGCGCGATCGCAGCGCTACCAGCATCGCCAACCCGAACAGGCTGCTCCAACCGAGACCGCCGCCGCCGGCGCGGGCGGACAGATTGGTTTGACCGGGCGGCACTACCACCGCCTGCACCATGACCACGGTGTTCGCGGTCGCCGACGCGTTGCCGCTGCCGGAGCACACCAGCGTATAGGTCAAGTTGCCGGCAGCCGTCGGTGTCTCCTGCATGCTGCCCGAGGTAGCTAACGTGCCGGACCAGGCGCCGCTGGCGGTGCACGAGGTGGCATTGGTTGAGGACCACGTCACCGTGACGCTCTGTCCCACGGTGATCGTGGTTGGGCTCGCCGATAGCGTGACCGTGGCGGCAGGCGCAGTGCTGACAGTCACTGCCGCCGAGGCTTGCCCGTTGCCCCCGGCGCCGGTGCAGGTCAACGTATAGGTCGCGGTTCCCGTTGCGTTGGGAGTGACCGCCAGCGATCCCGACACCGCCTCAGATCCAGTCCACGAACCGCTGGCCGTGCACGACGTTGCGTTGGTCGAGGACCACGTCAGGGTGGAATTCTGCCCGAGCGTAATGCTGGTGGGATTCGCGGCGATGGTGACCGTCGGCACCGGCGTCACCGCCGCTGTCGCTGTCACCGTGGCCGAAGCTGTCGCATTGCCGCCCGTACCGGTGCATTGGAGCGTATAGGTCTGCACGCCGGCGGCGGTCGGCGTCACCGCTAAATTGCCGCTGAGAGATTCGCCGCCGGACCAGGCGCCGCTCGCCGTGCACGAGGTCGCGTTGGTGGAAGTCCAGGTCAAGGCTGAACTTTGGCCCACGGTAACCGAGGTTGGGTTCGCAGCGAGAGTGACCGTGGGCGCCGCCGCTGCCCCGGTCACCGTGAGCTGCGCGTACTCCGTCCCAGTCGGGCCGGTGGGCTCAGGATATGTGCACGATAGAGCGTAGGCATAAGTGCCGGCCGCCGTGGGTGTGATGACCACGCTGCCGTTGGCGGTTTGCGCGCCGCTCCAGGCGCCGCCATTGGTGGCCGGATTTGTCGAGGCTGTACAGGGTGTCGGCGGCGTGCCGGTGCTGACCACCATGCTGAACACCGTTCCATATGGGTTGGCGGTGCCCTCGTCATTGCCATAGTAAGTGGTACCGTAGAATGTGCCGTTGCTGATCTGGAATAAGCTATCAGGGTCGCCGTTGGGATTGGAGGACGTGGCAGGCACGATGTTCGTGTACGTGCCGGTGGGCGTTAGTTGAAACAGCGAATCCGCGGCACTCGAGACCACACCGCCGATGCCATAGAAATTTCCGTCTTGACCGAGCAGCAGCGATTGACCCGGGCCGCCCCCCTCGCTTATCGGAGTGCCGGTCGTGGTCCAGGTTAACGTTGCGGTTTGACCCAAGGTGATGGTTGTGGGGTTGACGGAAAGGGTCAACGCAGTGGCCGTGGCATTGGTGAATTGATGAAGGACGGTGTACACGCCGGCAGAAGTGATCTTGAACAGAGTACCAATTCCGTGCGCTCCACCATTGGTCGTACCGCCGTAGAAATCGCCGTCCGACCCCTGGACCAACCCAGCAACCGGGAACAGCCCATCCATATTCTGGCCGGATGCACCCGCGGGCCCGCCGGTCGCGCCGAATGAATACAGCGAGGTGAGCACGCCGGCAGGCGTCATTTGAAACACCGTACCGCCCCCATAGGTGCCGCCCGTCCATGTGGTGCCGTAGAAGTTGCCGTCGGTGGCCTGGATCAACCGCCCCTCAGGGCTTGCACCGTCGGCATTCACGCCATTTGTTCCCTCAGCGCTGAATGTGTAGAGCGTCGTGAAAGTGCCGGTGGGTGTGATCTTGTATATCGATCCTGAGGGGCCGGTACCGGTGCCATTATTCTTGCTATTCGCCCCATAAAAATTGCCATCGGCGCCGAGAATCAGGAAGTCCCCATCGCCCGCGGTGTAGGCCGGATCCCCGGGCACATCGGCATTGACCGCCGTATACGTGCCGGCGGGGGTGATTTTGAAGAAGGTCGGATCCAAGGCGCTGACGCCCTCGGTCAAGCCATAGAAATTTCCGTCGGTGCCGACCACGAGCCCCGCAGGAATGGGCGCATCGGTTGGGCATGCCGGACAGAATGTGTGCAACGTCGTAAAGACGCCGGCGGGTGTGACCTTGAAGATCGTGTTGTCCGACACTCCGTAGAAATTACCGTCCGTGTACGGCACCAAATCCGTGGGATTTTGACCATCTGCGCCGCCGGTAAACGTATAGACCGTGGCTTCAGTCCCAACCTGCGCCGCTGCGGGCTGCATAGCCGCCAGCGAGGCGATCACCAACAACGCTGCGGTGATTGCCGCATCCCGAATGATTCTTGTCATATTCACCCCTACCCCGACCATATCGGGATCTCTTGATGGGTGAATGCGCAAACTGCGGCCAAATCGCCTCATCGAATTGAAAAATAATTGCGCTAGCCATAAGGGCACGCAGAGCGGCCGGCGCAGACTCGAGAAAATGACACCGCTGACACAAAATCGTTGACGCCGCCCAGCCTTCGGGGTTAGCCTCCCCAATGCGTCGAGCCGGTTCAAGGACCTGCCGATGGGGAGTAGAAAGCGCAAGAAGTACTAGGATCACGGCATCTAAAGCATCTTTCCGCAAGCCAAAGTATCGCGCCGGCGTCGAAGAAGATACAACTAGAGGGAGATCGAAAACCATGTCGCATCGAAGGGAAAAGCGGTCCCGCCAAGCTGCACGTTTCGCATTAATGACAGCGGTGTCACTCGACACTTCACTCGTGGGGCATGCCGCCTTCGCCGACGATCAGGCTCAGGTGGCCACCCAAGGCTCCGCAAAACCTGATGACCTCCAGGAAATCGTGGTCACGGGCTATCGTCAATCGCTGCAAACCGCCTTGGACGCCAAGCGCAACTCCAATTTATCGATCGAATCGGTAGCCGCCGAAGACATCGGCAAGATGCCCGACAACAATGTCGCCGAATCTTTGCAGCGTCTGCCGGGCATACAGATCGATCGCTCCGGCAATAACGGCCAGGGCAGTTCCGTGCTCATCGACGGACTGAGGCAAAACCTCACGACCTTGAACGGCGACGTGTTCCTGACGGGTAAGGAATTCTATGTTTCCGGTGAAGCGTCCGGCGGCGGCGCCGGCGGCAACTCGCAGTACGGTTCGCTGGAAACCATCCCGAGCCAATTGGTCAGCGGCATCGATGTCATCAAGAATCCGAGTGCGGCCATCACCGAAGGCGGCCTCGGCGGCACCATCAACTTGAAGACCGCCGATCCCTTGCTCGCGCCCGACGGCTTGACGCTCGGCGGACTGTTTCGCGAATCGGATGCGCAACGTCAAAACGAAAAAACCCCCGACGGCACTCTGGTGGGCTCCTACAAGGTCAACGATCGACTGGCGTTCAGTGCCAGCCTCACGTACAGCGAATTGAAGACTCACACCGAGGAATACGAGGATTACAATCGTAGCGGTTGGAGCATCACGAATTCAGCGACCAAACCCTACGCAGGGTCGCTGACGGCCGCCAACGTGGGAACGATTCCCCAGAGCTACATCATTCCTCAGCTCGGATATTTCACCGATATCGAAGATGAATCCAAGGAAAAGGGAGCCTCCTTCGACATTGGCGTGAAAGTGACCGATTCGATCACCAGCAATTTGTTGTGGTTCTATTCGCGGGAAGACGAGACCACGATCAATTACTCGGATAAGGCATGGTTCAACGGCCAGGACACCGCGCCAGTGCCCGGCATCGACCCGACGCAGGCCTACTCCATCGACGGCAACGGCGTGGTGCAAAGCGCCACCTTCAATGCCCTCGGCGCCGAGACCGCCACGCTCTTTCAGGAAAACGTTTCCCAGGCCAATAACTTTCAATGGGCCACGAAATTCGACGATGGCGGCCCCCTGCGAGGCATTTTCGATGCGTCCTTTGCGCACGCCACCTCAAACCTGCAGGCGGCTCAGGCCGACATCGAGCATGGTCTCTATCTCACCAACGCCGGGGTAGCAACCTCGCCCACCGCACCGGGCTGCAACAACGGCGGGCTGTGCGCCACGTCGACCACCGGCAATCACGGCTATGAATTCAACTACGCCAATGGCGGCACGTCCGGCCTGCCCTCTGTGAGTTATACCGGCGTCAACGCCGACGTCCTGAACAATCCCGCGTACACCACGTTCAAATCGAATTGGGCGTGGGCGAACCTGACCGACCAGAAGAATTTCGCGGTCAAGGGGGAAATGGCATGGGATCTGGCCTTTATCACGGACGTGAAGACGACGATTACGGCGGGCTTACGCTATGCCGGCCGTGATGTCGACCAGACCTTCGGCCGTTATCTGATCAACGGGACGGAGCCCGGCGGTGTGGCCGGCAGTTGCGGGGCCGGCAATACGCCGGGCGCCGGCTTCGGGCCGTGGCTGTACTACCAGGACCCGGGGTATTGCCAAGCCAGCGCGCCCACCATTCCCTATTCGACGGCGGTCTCGAACCCGGGTTTGGCACTGACCGTGCCGAACTTTGCGGTGGGCAACATCATCGTCAAGAACCCGTATACCAGCGGATTGACCAACCCGGCGACCTATCTGGAAAAGGTCTGGTCCGACGCCGGTGTCGTCAACACTACCGAGCAATTCTTCAAAGACAACCTGAGTTCGTTCGAGGTGACCGAAAGGACCACGGCGCCTTATTTGATGTTCGACATGGGCGGCCCGAGCAGCCGCTTTCACATGAATTTCGGTGTGCGTTTAGTGGACACCGACCTGACCATCGACAGCGGCGCGGCCAACCCGCATCCCACGTATTACGGTACGGCCTCCTGGAATGGTGTCCAATCGAACGTGATCCCCGTAACCACCAAGCGCAACTACACCGACGTGCTGCCGTCCTTCAACCTCGTGCTCGATGTGACGGACACTCAGAAGGTGCGCTTCGGTGCCGCGCGAGTGGTGGCACCGCAGGATCTGTTTTCGCTTGGGCTCGGGCCGTCGTACAACTTTACGCGCGGCGCCCCCAACCCCATCACGGGCAATGCCCAATTCCTGTTCGGCGGCGGTGCGGAGGGTAACCCCAACCTCGACCCGTATCGTGCGTCGCAGTTCCTGATGTCGTACGAGAACTATTTCGCCCCGGGCGGCTTGGCGAGCGTTGCGTCGTTCTACAAGCAGGTGGACAACTTCGTCGAAATCGAAAACATTCCGACCTTCGAGAACGATGACTTCGGCGGCCACACGGCCAATGTGACCGAGCCGGTGAATGCCGGTAATGGCCGCATCTACGGCGTCGAACTCGGCGGGCAGTATGCGTTCGGCGATTTGGTTCAGTGGCTGCGAGGCTTCGGCGCCGCCGCAAACTACACCTACTCGCAATCGCAGTCGACGCAATCAACCAGCTTCGGGAGCAGGGGACCCATACCCGGTGTTTCCCGGGACGCGCTCACCGCAACTCTGTACTACGAGAATCATGGCTTTTCGATCCGCGGCTCGTACTCGTATCGCGACAAAGCCGTCAACGACTCGGAGACCGGCTCGACGTTCGCGTTCGGCGGAAAGGTATACCAGATCTACTCAGCGCCCTACGGACAGCTCGATGCGCAGGCCAGTTACGACTTCAACAGGCATATCGGCATCATCGTGTCGGTGCAGAACCTCACCGACGCAGCCCAGCATACCTACCTGCAATGGCCGAACGAGCCATTTACCTATGATGATTGGGGCCGCCGTTTCTTCCTCGGCGTGAAGGGCAAACTCTAAAGCCCGGGCACCGCCACGCCGATCCCCCTCGGGGAGGCGGTGCTTCTATTTAGGCTCTATTGTCGATGCGGGTGGCTATGACCGACAACAGCCGAATCAAACGCATTGCGATCGTGGGCGGCGGCAGCGCCGGCTGGATGGCGGCGAGCATTCTGGCACGCGCTCTGCCGGGCACCGGCACAGTCATCACCGTCATCGAGTCGCCGGATATAGGCACCGTGGGGGTCGGCGAGGCGACGATTCCGCCGATCATTGACCTGCTGCGATTTCTCAATATCAATGAAGGCGATTTCGTCAAACATACGCAATCGACTTACAAGCTCGGCATCAAATTCACGAACTGGCCAGCGCAGGGGCACACTTATTGGCACCCATTTGGCACGTTTGGCACCATGATCAATTTGCGCCCCTTCCATCACGCTTGGGCCCGCGCACGAGCACAGGGGCTTGCGCCGCGATTCAACGATTTCAGTCTATGCGCCGCACTCGGCGATGCCGGCAAGTTCCGCTTTCCCGATGCCGCGGTGCAGGGACCGGTCGCCGGCCTGCGCTATGCTCTGCATTTCGACGCCGGGCTGGTAGCCAAGTATCTGCGCTCTTACTCGGAGCGCCTGGGTGTCGCGCGAATGGAACGTACGGTCGCGGACGCCACACTACGCGAGGACGGGTTTCTCGACGAACTCGTGTTCAGCGACGGCACGCGCTTACAGGCCGACCTGTACATCGACTGCAGTGGTTTTCGCGGTGTGCTGATCGAGGGGGCACTCAAAACAGGCTATCTGGATTGGAGCGATGTCCTGCCATGCGATCGAGCGGTCGCCGTGCCGACCGAATTGGCTTCTCCCCGATCGCCTTACACGGAAGCCACCGCGCACGGCGCCGGGTGGCGCTGGCGCATTCCCTTGCAGCATCGCGCCGGCAACGGCTACGTGTATTCGAGCGCGCACATCGCCGACAGCCAAGCACTCGATGATCTTTTGGCGGCGGTCGGCGAGAAGCCGCTGGCGGACCCACGTTTTTTGCGCTTCGTGACCGGCCGCCGCAAATTGTTCTGGAATCGAAATTGCGTCGCGCTCGGACTGGCCTCGGGCTTCCTCGAACCGCTCGAATCCACCAGCATTCACTTGGTCATGAGCGGCGTGTACAAATTGCTGGAGCATTTCCCGAACTGCGGCTTCGCCCAATCGAACATCGATTCCTACAACAACGAACTGATTCAGGAGATCGAGCGGATTCGAGATTTCATCGTCCTACACTACTTGACCGGACGCAACGATACGCCGCTGTGGGCCTACTGTCAGAGCATGAAACTACCCGACAGCCTGGTGCAGCGTATCGAACTCTACAAACTCACCGGGCGCATTCGACACAAGGCGGGCGAGTTGTTCACGGACGTGAGTTGGTTTTATATCTTCGATGGGCTGGGCATTACACCCGACAGCTACGATCCGCTCATGGATGTGGTGACCATGCCGCAACTGCGCGACATCCTGGGTTCTATCGCACAGTCCACCGCACAGGCCGCCGTCGGGGTACCCTCTCATGACAGCTACTTCGGCACTGCTCGCCGGCGCGCCGACGAGTGAGCCGCGGTATGGCTGTGAACCATGCGCTCGCCTGAAATTGCAAATGAGTTGCAAATCGCATTGACGCTTCACCAGCGCGGGCAGCTTGCGCAAGCCGAGGCCGTTTATCAAGCGATTCTGAATCACGATCCCAATCACTTCGACGCACACTGCTTGCTCGGCGTTATCGCTTCGCAGCGGATGAATTTCGCGGCCGCGATATTGCTGTTCAATCGGGCCCTAAAGCTCAATCCGAATTCCGCACCGGCGCACGCCAGCGCGGGCAATGCCTTGGCTGCGCTCGGCCAGCATGAAGAGGCCGTGGCGAGCTTCGACCGTGCGCTCGCCATCGATCCCGGTCAGCCGGAGGTTCTGAACAATCGCGGCAACGCGTTGCTCGTACTGAAGCGACGCGACGAGGCGCTCGCCAGCTACAACCGCGCGCTCATCATCAGGCCGGCCGCGGCCGAAATTCTCTACAATCGCGGCAACCTCTTGTTCGAACTCGGGCGCACCGAGGAAGCCCTCGCCGACTACGATCGCGCGCTGGCAGTCAAACCCGCCTATCCCGAGGCGCTGCACAAGCGCGGCGCATCGCTGCGCGAACTCAAGCGCGCTGCTGAGGCGCTGGCCAGCTACGAGTCGGCGCTGGCCATCAGGCCCGACTTCGCCGAAGCCCTGAACGATCGCGGCAATGCACTGCTGGAGCTCAAGCGCCACGCGGACGCGCTCGCCAGTTATGACCGCGCCCTGACCATCAGGCCTGGTTTCGCGGAGGCACTGTACAACAGCGGCACGACGCTCTGCTCACTCGGGCGTCATGCGGAGGCGGCGAGGCAATTTGCGCAGTTGCTGAACATTGAACCCGATTTCGCCTATGCGAAAGGAGATCTGCTCCACTCGCAGCTGCACTGCTGCGATTGGCATGACCACGCCCACCATGTCGAGCAGATCGAAAAGGACATCTTTGCAGGCAAACGTGCCGCCACACCTTTTGCGTTTCTGTCGGTGTCCGAGTCGCCGCCCGCTCAGCTGCAATGCGCGAAGATCTACAGCGGGCACAAAATTCCCGCTTCGGCACGCGCTTTGTGGACCGGCGAGCGCTACCGCCACAAGAGGATTCGTGTGGCGTACATATCCGCTGATTTTCACAACCATGCCACCATGCATCTGACCGCCGAACTATTCGAACTGCACGATAAATCACGATTTGAAACTCATGCCATTTCGCTCGGCCCCGACAATCGGGACGACATGAGAACCAGGCTGCAAAGCGCCTTCAGCCATTTCATCGATGTTCGCAATCGGAGCGATCGCGAGGTGGCGATCTTGCTGAGAAATCTGGAAATCGACATCGCGGTGGACCTGAAGGGCTACACCCAGGATAGCCGGCCGGGCATATTGGCGTTTCGGGCCGCCCCGATTCAGGTCAATTATCTTGGATACCCGGCCACAATGGGCGCGGATTTCATCGACTACATACTTGCCGATCGAACCACCATTCCCGACGAACAGAGCGGCTCCTATACGGAGAAAGTCGTTCACCTTCCAGACACGTATCAACCCAGCGATACCAAACGGCGGATCAGCAAACACACGCCGACGCGCGCCGAGGCGGGGTTGCCCGAGACGGGTTTCGTTTTCTGTTCCTTCGTCGCCAGTTACAAGATCGTGCCGGCCGTGTTCGATTCCTGGATGCGCCTCCTTGCCCAGGTCGAGAACAGCGTGCTGTGGCTGCTGGCGGGAAATGAGGATGCGGTACGCAACCTGCGCCGCAGCGCAGAGGCACGCGGTATCGCCCCGCAGAGGCTCATCTTCGCTCCCCGAATGAGGTTGGAGGATCATCTGGCCAGGCATCGCCTGGCCGGTCTGTTCCTCGACAGCCTGCCGATCAATGCGCATACGACGGCAAGCGATGCTCTCTGGGCCGGGCTGCCGGTGGTGACCTGTCTTGGCGGCGGCTTCGCCGGACGAGTTGCGGGAAGTTTGCTCGGTGCGCTCGGCTTACCGGAACTGATCACTGACAGCCGCGAAGACTATGAGGCATTGGCGCTCAACCTGGCGCGGGATGACAACAAACTCGCCTCACTCCGCGCGAAGCTCGTTCAAAATCGGCGCATGCATCCGCTCTTCGACACCGACCGCCTGCGGCGGCACATCGAGAGTGCCTTTGAAACCATGTTGGAGCGCTGCCGACGGGGAGAACCGCCGGCCGGTTTTGCCGTCGCCCTGAATGATCACCTGACAGCCGGTCGCTCAGAGGCCCCCACGCCGGCGCCCGCCGACATGACCCAGCTCATCGTCCTGATCAATGCCGGGCGCTATGAGGAACTGGAAATCAAGTCGCGCGAACTGCTCGGCAGGCAAGCGTCCGGAATTCTTTGGCAGATACTGAGCCTGGCCCTGACCGGGCAGGGCAAAGATGCGCTCGAAGCTCTGCAAACCGCGGCTCGACTGCTGCCGAATGACGCCGGCGCGCACAACAACCTGGGCAACGCTTTAGCACGCATGGGCCGGCTCGACCAGGCGCTCGCCAGCTACCGGCGAGCGTTGCTGCTCAATCCCGATTTGCCCGAAGCGCACAACAACTTGGGTCGTGCGTACTTGGATCTCGGTCAGATCGACAGCGCGGTGGCGAGCTGCCGCCGCGCGGTGCAATTGAAGCCGCGATACGCGGAGGCGCACGAAACCCTGGGCAATGCGTTGCTGGGCCTCGGCCAGCTCGAGGAGGCCAGCGCAAGCTACCGTCGCGCGCTCAAGATCAACCCGAACTTCGCCGACGCGCAGCGCAACCTCGGACTAGCCCAGCGACTTCAGGGGCATACCGCTGAAGCCGATGCCAGTTGCCGCAGAGCGCTGGAAATCGATCCGCAGTCGGCGGCGACGTACGTGATCATGGCCGATTCCAGTGCCGATCGGGGCCAATTCGCCGAAGCGGAGGCTTTGCTCAAGGAGGCCATCGCGATTGAACCGGAGTCGCCGGAAGCCTGGGGCGGCATCGCTCGTTTGCGCAAGATGACCGGCAGCGACGCGGCCTGGTTGGCGGAAGCGCAGCGGATCGTGCAACAGCCGCTGCCGGCTCGCCAGGAAGTTCAGCTTCGCTATGCGATCGGCAAGTATTTCGATGATGTGCGGGATTTCGAACAGGCATTCAGCAACTACCGGCGTGCGAACGAACTCACCAAACTGCATCGGCCGACATATGACGGGCTGCAGCTGACTCGGATCGTCGATCGAACGACTCATTGCTTTGATCGACAGTGGCTGAGCCGGACCGGGCTCAATGTGCCTGAATCCTTCCGTCCGGTATTCATCGTCGGGATGCTGCGCTCCGGTACCACGCTCGCCGAGCAGATCCTCGCCTCGCACCCGGCGGTATTCGCCGCCGGAGAGTTGGGGTTCTGGAGCGGCGCTTCGGCCGCCTATCAAGCGGCCGCGCTCGTTGGGGAAGCGGGCGGCGCAATCTTGCGTAAGCTGGCCGACGACTACCTGCGGCTGCTGCAGGATCTATCGCGGGGCGCGCTGCGGGTGGTGGATAAGATGCCTACCAATTTCGGGTTTTTGGGTTTGATTCACGCGGCATTGCCGCAGGCCCGCATCATCCACATGTGGCGCAATCCCATCGATACCTGCCTATCCATCTACTTCCAGCACTTCGAGTCCGCCGTTTCTTACGCCAACGATCTGGAAGACCTCGCGCACTATTACACCGAATATGTGCGGCTCATGAAACACTGGCAATCGACCCTGCCCAGGGAGGCGATTCTGGACGTGCCGTATGAGGCGCTGGTAAACGATCAAGAGGCGTGGAGCCGCAAAATGGTGGAATTCATCGGGCTGCCGTGGGACCCGCGTTGCCTCGATTTTCATGAAACCAGCCGCACCGTCATCACCGCCAGTAAGTGGCAAGTTCGGCAGAAAATCACAGGATCATCCGTTGGGCGCTGGCGTCATTACGAGAAACACCTGGGACCGCTGCTGCGCCTCTTGGAACTGGACCCGGTTTAGTTAGCGCCGCGCCGGCCGCGCCGTGGAGTTGCGGATGATCAATTCGTGATCGAACAGGTGCCGCGGCATGCGTTCCGGCCAACCTTTGCGGCGCGGCTCCAGCTGAATGATCAAGTCCGCTGCGCGCCGAGCCATGTCGGCCACCGGCTGGCGCACGGTGGTCAGTTCCGGCCAGATCATCGTCGCCAGCGGGGCATCGTCGAATCCGGCAACCGATAGCTGGCTCGGCAGGTCCAAACCAACCTTGCGCGCCATGGAAATGACGGCGGCGGCCATATCGTCGTTGCTGGCGAAAATGGCCGTGGGCGGTGAGGCGGCCCGCAGCATTCGTTCGGCGCAAATCAGCCCGTCAGCGAACACGAAGTTGCCGGTCTGCACTAGCTCGGGTGCCACGGGAATCTGATGCGCGCGCATTTCGTCGACGAAGCCTAGATAGCGCTGTTCGGTGGCGCCGTGGCCGGGGTGCCCCAATATGAACCCAATGCGCCGATGTCCGAGCTTGATGAAGTGCGCGGTGACCTCCCGCGACGCGGCGTAGTCGTCTATCCCCACCGACGGCGAGGCGCTCAAGTTTTCCTGTGGGGCAATGCGCACCACCGGAATGGCCGCCTCTTGCAGCTTGCTGAGCATGAGCCGGTGGTCGCTTAAGGGCGGTAGTAGAATTACTCCTTCGAGACGCAGTTGTCCGAGCAGAGTATCGATTTGCTTCTCGATGTTTGGACTTCTGACGTCCCACGGTTCGACCATCAAATGCACGCTGGCTTCCCGGCAGCGCTCGACTGCGCCGGCCTGAAACTCGCTCAAGTAGTCGCCTGGCCGATCGCAAAAAAGTCCGATGAGAAAGGAGCGATTGCTCGCCAGCCCGCGCGCATTCAGATTGGGCTTGTAATTGAGCTCCTCGATGGCGCGCAGAATTCTCGTTCGGGTGGCACCGCGAACACGCGGCTCGTTGTTGATCACCCGCGAGACTGTTTTGGGCGAAACTTTGGCAAGGTCGGCGACTTCGTTAATCGTGACGGATATAGGTTTTCTGTTCGTCGCCAATTGAGAGCCTCGCCGTGCGCGTGCTGTAACCGCCTGCTTATGGCGCGCCATTGCTTAAATAGCCCGCGGGCAGGCGCGTGCCGCCTGCGCGCCAGCCGGCTCGATGCTCACGTCGGATATCGTGAGTTGAAGGTGTCCGGCGGTACCGATGATGAAGGGCATTTCGACACTGCCTAAGTCCGCGTTGCCCGCGGCGAAACAGGACAGCGGCACTGACAGGCTATGCCACGTGCCGCTTGGCGCACTCAGTGCCGCTGTTACATCGAGCGCAACGCCGTGCGCCGTGGCGCAACGTGCTTCAGTGCAGGTCAGAGCCAATCGGACTGGCTGGTCGGACGCCGCATCGATGCGGTAGCGGAAGTTCAGACTGCCGCCTGCTGATGCGGCGCCGCCCAAGTCCTCGCCGCGACCGGAAATCTCGACCAGGCCATCGCGCGTACCGCCCCAAGTGACCTGAGTTCCCTCGGGCAAGATGTCCGCCGAGACGGCCCCATGCGGACTGCTTTGATGCAGCGTGGTCACATGTACCTGTGCATCGCCGTCGGCCACGAACAACGACCAGGGCGCGGTGACATGGGCGGCGCCGAACAAGCTGCCCGGCTTGGTGCGCCACCGCGGTGGAATTTGCGGATCTTCCTGCAGCACCGCCGCAACATCATTGCTTCCAAGGGTCAGTCCATAGCCGCGCGCGTACAGCGCACCGGACACGGCGCCGTCAGGATGAAACACGACCGGCATAGCGGTGTTGGGCCAGGAAAATCCCAAGCGTCCGGTGAAATCGACCGGCTCGCCCTGGGCACTGCCGAACAGCACATCGGCCACGCCTTCGCCCTCGCTTCCCGGCAGCCAGGCTGCGACAAAAGCATCCGAGGCATTGATTTCCGGGTTCACCCACAGCGGTCGTCCGGACAGGAAAACCGACACAGTGGCAACGCCGGCAGCGCGCAGACGCTTGAGCAGCGCGAGTGCACGTTTATCGCCGGGTGAGAATTCGAGATTCTCTCTGTCGCCTTGAAACTCAGCATAAGGGCGCTCGCCGAAAACCACCACCGCCGTATCCGGCCGTTCGGTAAATGCACCCTCGAGGCTCAACACCGCACTGCCGCCCGCAGCCGCTGCCGCCGCCCGAATGCCGCCGAAGATCGAGGTGGCTCCCAGGAAATCGGTATTGCGATTGTGATTTCCCTGCCAGTCAATGGTCCATCCGCCGGCCTGGGCGCCGATGTCGTCGGCCAAATCGCCGCACACCAAGATGCGCGCACGCGGCCGCAGCGGCAAGGTGCCGTGCACATTCTTCAGCAGCACCAGGGATTCTCGTACCGCAGCTCGCGCCAGGTCCCGATGCGCCGGCGCTCCGAGCTGCGCGAAGTCGCCCGTATCGACGCGATCCTTGGGAGGCAGCCGCGTGAACATTCCGGCGATGACTTTGACGCGAAGGATGCGGCGCACGGCATCATCGATTCGTGCCGAGGGGATTTCGCCGGCGCGCGCCTGAACCAGCGTATTTTCGTACAGCGCCTTCCACCCATCCGGCGCCATGAGCATATCGATACCCGCCACGAAGGCCGCGGCACAGCGCGACTTGGTACAGCCCGGAATCTGCTCCTGAGCATTCCAGTCGCCAACCACGAAGCCCTGGAATCCAAGCCGGCTCTTGAGCACCTCGGTGAGCAAGTGACGATCGGAATGCAGTTTCACGCCGTTCCAGCTGTTAAAGGACGCCATGACGATCATCGCACCGGCCTTGATCGCCGGCGGGTAGCCGGCGCCATGCACCGAGCTCAATTCGGCTTCCGAAACGAGCGTGTCGCCCTGATCGCGGCCGTTCAACGTACCGCCATCCCCAAGAAAGTGTTTCACCGACGACAGGGTGTGTCCGGGCGCCATGAAGTCCCCGCTGCCGCGGCGGCCCTGAATGCCCTCGACCATCGCCGGCGCATACTCCGCCACGAGCTGCGGCATCTCGGAATAACTCTCGTAGGACCTGCCCCAGCGCACATCTCGCGCCACTGCCACGGTCGGCGCGAAAGTCCAATCGATCCCCTCGGCTGCCACCTCAGCGGCGGTCACCTGACCGATCTTGCGCATCAGATTCGCATCGTGTGCCGCGCCCAGGGCGATGTTGTGCGGAAAAATCGTTGCTCCGATTATCTTGGCATTGCCGTGAACCGCATCGATGCCGAAAAGAATGGGAATTGGGGGGTGTCCGCTGACTTTTGCGGCCAATGCCGCGCGGTAGAATGCATCGGTCAAGTTGAGCCATGCCTGCGGAGTGCTGCGAGGATCGTCGCCAGGCGCCGCGTTGCCGCCGGCCAAGATCGAGCCCAGCTTGTAGTGGGTAAGTTCCGCCGGGGAAATCGACGCGATGTCAGCCTGTATCATTTGGCCGATCTTTTCTTCCAAGGTCATATGCAACAGCAATTGAGCGACAAATGCCTCCGTGGACGGGTCCAACGCAGCAGGTTGCGCCGCTGGCCATGCATCCAGCGGTACACTCGGCGAGGGCGAGTCAGGCGCCGAGCCGAAGGCGCCGAGATAAAACAAGCAAAGGCTTGCCGTGGACAGCGATGCCATCAGTTTGTGAGCATTAGCCATTCTGTAACCATTTGTATTTAATGATTTTTCTAGGGAACAACAGCGCCGGATGGATCCGTGGCAGGCCAAGCTTACAGGATCGAAGGGGAAAATGTCAGCGCTGTCACTAGGGACTCAAATGCGGCCCGCTCACTCGAACGTTCCGAGTCAGGCAGGCCGTAATGCTTAGTGCGGCCGCCTCCTGGCTTCATCCGGTCGACTGGGTGGTCATCGTTGTTTATGCGAGCGGCATCATCATCTTGGGCGTGCTGGCATCGCGCCGGCGTTTCGCGCCGGTGGATTATTTTCTGGCGTCGCGCGGCACGGCGTGGCCAATCATAGGCCTGTCGCTGCTCGCGACGAATATCTCCTCTACCGCCTTGGTGGGACTTACAGGGGGCGCTTATTCGACGGGTCTTTCTGTGTACGACTACGAATGGTCCGCGACTCTGATCCTGGTTTTCTTCTGTTTATTTCTCTTGCCATCCATCATCCGCAGCCGCATCTATACCATGCCGGAATTTCTCGAGCGCCGCTACGATCGACGCGCGCGATTGTTATTTGCGCTGCTGACCTTGTTCTTGAATGTGGTGGTCGATTCGGCCGGCGTCTTGTACAGCGGCTCGCTGGTCTGTCAGCTGCTCTTTCCCGCATGGCCATTGTGGCTCATCGTCGCGGTATTGGCCGGCGGCGCCGGCATCTACACCATCACAGGCGGACTGCGCTCCGTGATTTACACCGAAGCGGTGCAAGCGGTGGTCCTGATGGTGAGCGCCGCGCTCATTTCTATTGGCGCCTTTCATCGCGCCGGCGGCTGGCACGCGGTCATGAGTCAGGTCGATCCGGCTTATCTTTCCCTCATCAGGCCGTTGGGAGATCGCGGCGTGCCGTGGTTGGGTTTGCTTACCGGCGTGCCGTTGCTCGGTTTTTACTACTGGTGCACCAACCAATCCATCGTCCAGCGCATGCTCTCCGCGAAAAATATCGAACATGCCCGCTGGGGCGCCCTGTTCGCGGGACTTCTGAAGCTCGGCGTATTATTTCTCATCGTGTTGCCCGGCACCTGTGCGCTGCTGCTCTTTCCACACCTGCCGCGCGCGGATCTGGTGTACCCCAATCTCATTCTGCACATCCTGCCGGTGGGACTCGCGGGGTTAGTGGTGGCGGCATTCGTGGCCGCCACCATCGTATCAATCGCCTCTCTGCTGAATTCCGCATCAACTCTCATCACCATGGACGTGGTGCGACACTTCAGGCCCGGTCTCTCCGACGACAGGATAGTTCGCATTGGCCGCATCAGCACCGCCCTGCTGCTGGTCGTGGCCGTCATCTGGGCGCCGCAGCTTCAGCAGTTCCCCTCGCTCTGGCAATACCTGCAGGCGGTGCTCGCCTACGTGGTGCCGCCGGTCGTCGCCATCTTCGTCGTGGGCATGTTTTGGCGCGGCGCGAATTCCGATGGCGCAGCCGCCACACTCATCATCGGATCCTTGTGCGGCGGCGGCATGTTTCTGGTGAATGGCGTGATGCATTGGACGCACCTGCATTTCTTGTATGCGGCGCCCATTCTGACCCTCATCGATGTCCTGATCCTGATCGGCGTCAGCGCCCGCTCGAATACCGCACAGCGCGCTTCGCAGATGGACGCCATGTCGGTGCAGGTAGCGTGGCGGATCGAGCGCGCGGACGCGACGGCGAGGCCGTTCTGGCAAAACTATCGTTGGCAGGCGGCGGGATTGCTGCTGCTCACGGCCGCCGTGGTAATCGCGTTTCGCTAGCGGCGCGGCGCCTTCGCGCCGGCCTCAAAGCGCTCGCCTTCAGATAAACTGCCGGCATGCGTGAAACGTCGCAGCCTGATTTGAGCTCGTGAGCGATCGGAAGTACCCGCGCGGCGCCACCCGGCGCATCAAGCTCGGAGAGCGCGAAATCATCTCTCATGGGATCGCTCCGGCGGTTTTGCAGGATCTTTACCACTATTTCATGACGGTAAGCTGGCCGCGGCTCTTTGCCACCATCGGCGCGTTTTTTCTGATCTTCGATCTGCTGTTTGGATTCCTCTACCACCTGGTTCCGGGGTGCATTGCGAACTTGAATCCGCCTGGCTTTGCCGGCGCGTTCTTCTTCAGTGTCGAGACGCTGGCGACCGTTGGCTACGGCGACATGCATCCACAAACCTTTTACGGCCATGTCGTAGCGATGGCCGAGATCTTTGTAGGTCTCATGTCTCTTGCGGTCATTACCGGGCTAATGTTTGCGCGCTTCTCACGCCCGAAGGCGCGTTTTTTGTTCGCCAAGGTAGCCGTGGTGCGCCCGATCGACGGTAAGCTCACGTTGATGATGCGCACGGCAAATGCGCGGCAAAATGTCATTCAGGACGCCTCGGCAAAGCTTCGAATGCTGCGCGATGAGGTAACCGAGGAAGGCTTTCGCATTCGGCGCATCAAAGATCTTGCCTTGGTTCGCTCCGAGCATCCCATGTTTGCCCTGGGCTGGAACATCATGCACGTCATTGACGACGCAAGCCCGCTGAACGGCGAGACTCAGGAGTCGCTGCGGCGTTCGGCCAGCATGTTCATCTTGAGCGTCAGCGGCACTGACGAGACGACGGGCCAGACATTGATGGCGAGAGCAGAGTATTCGAATTCAGCCATCCGTTGGAATGAATCCTTCCGCGATATCCTGGAACAAACTGCGGACGGCACCTTGCACTTCGACTACGACAAATTCGATGAGATCGAGGCGTTCCCGAGGCCTAAGGACTAGGGGGATTGGCCGCCAGAAATGCATCGATTACCCGTGCCACCGCGGCCGGGTCCTCCCAAAAGGGATTGTGGCCGAGCCCGTCAAAGACCTTGACTTGAGCGCTCGGCAGCGCCTCACGCAGTGTCGCGCGCACCGGCTCTTCCATGATCGGGTCCTTGCTCCCCCAGATCAGCAGCGTGGGCGCCTTGAGGCGCGGCAGCGTGCTTTGAAGATCGGCAAAGCTGTTGGCCGACAGACCTTGATCGAGGACGGCGAGCCAAACACGCAGTGGGATGGCGGCTGCATCCTGGCGTTGGCGGCGAATGAAGTCCGGGTCGACAGGCGTGGGCGAGTCCCACCAGGCGATCATGAAAGGCGAATCGGCTTCGATCGGTTCTTTGAGCTTGCGGATTTCCGCGGCGAAATCGAACTGCGGCGGCTTCGCAGGGACACCGCGCGGCGGGCCGCCGCTCGACGATATCAAGACCACACGGCGAGTCCGCGTGGGCCAATACTCGGCAAAGGTTTGCGCAATGATGCTGCCTAATGAATGGCCGACGATATCGGCCCTCTCGACGCCGAGCGCGTCCAACAACAGCTTGATGTCGTAGGCGAAGTCGAGGCGGTTGTAACAACATTCGGGCTTGCTGGACTTACCGTGACCTCTGATATCGACCAAGATCAGACGAAATCGTTTGGACAGGTACGGCAGGAGCGGCACCCAATCGCGGGCGCTGTCCGTATAGCCGTGGATCAAGACCACCGCGGGGCCCGATGCGTCGCCCATGTCAATGTAGGCCAGGGCTTCGCCATCGGGCAACGCGGCGGTTTTCTTCAATGCATCGAATGCGTCGAGGTCGATTTTCAACGGCGGCGGGACTCCTGCCGCGAAGGCTGAAGTCGCGCCAAGACCGAGCGCCAACCCGCACGCGATCAAGATTGAAAACAGGCAATGGAGCGGATTTGGGCGGGTGCTGCGAGGCATACGATTCATTGCCCAATGCTCGGCAACACCAATGTTCTCATGACGGCATACCCGTCCCGGTTCGGATGCACTCCATCGTTGGAGAGCGCCTCAATGAATCCTCCTTGAGAATCCGCCAAGACCGAGTGGTAATCCACGAAACGGCTGCCGCTTTGCAAAGCATAGCTGCGCAGCCACTGGTTCAACGCGGTAATGGTCGACGCCGGCCGCAGCGCCGGCTTCCATGGAAAGCGGATTGCTGGCGGAATCGCCGCTAGCACGACCAGGATATGGTGAGCGCGGGCCAGTTCCACCATGGCCACGATATTGTTTTTGAAGCCCTGCTCCGTTGTCGGTCCGGTATTGCCAGCGACATCGTTCGTGCCGGCCATGATATGAACGATCTGAGGCTTGAGATCAATGACATCCTGAAAGAATCGCAACAGGATCTGCGGGGAGGTCTGACCACTGATGCCGCGGCCGAGCACGTTTTGATCGAATAGCGCGGGGTCTCCCCGGACCCAATTCTCCGTGATCGAATCTCCAATGAACACCGCTTTCGGCGAATGCGCGAGCGCGGCGTTCGCCGCCCGATATCGGCATAAATTGGGCCAATCGCCGAGCGCTCTTTCCTGTTGGGCTTTCACATAGGCTTGGACCTCCGGATTTTTGAAGATCTCCGAAATATCCGTGCCAGGTTTACCGGGCTTCAGTGCGGCATCGCCAAGATTCGCGATGGCCTGTGGAACGGCCAGCGCGGGAGGACAGGGGTCCTCGACCATGGCCGTCGCCGGCTGCGGTGCCTGGTCACGGGCTGCAACCGTTTGAGCCCCGCTGGCGGCACAGATACAAAGTCCCAGCACGGCAAGCCCGGCTTGCAGCATCACAGGAGCCAAACCAGGATGGCTTTGCATGCGGATTTCCCCTCGCCTTTCAGATGCACTATTCTGCGCTTCGCTGGCGTCCGCCAGACGTAGGGGGCAGTATGCCAAGAATATTGGAGCATGTGGATTACCGCACGCCTTTGGCCGCTTGTGTTTTCACGCGCCTTCGCCGGCACGACGGCATTTATGGAATCTAACGCAAACAAGATATCCGACATACCGACGACCGGCGTGCGGCGCGCGCATGAGACGCCTCTGGTGGCGGCCTCGGAAAGCAGCTTGAAGGGCTACGGCACTCTGGTGCATAGCGCGCATGGCTTTCCAATTGAGATCACGCGTTGGCCGGCACAGGGCTGGCGGCCAGTTGACGAAAACTCCGGGAACCAAGGCGGCGTCACCGAGGGCGTGTTCGAATTCTGGTGGAAAGGTGAAACGCTTTTTGCGCGCAACAACGCGGTCGGCGACAGCTATCTTTTCGGCTGGAGCAACTGGCCCGAGGAGGCAGCGGCCACCGGCCCGACCTCGAAGCGCGAGCGCGCGCTGATTTGGCGCGCTAACTACCACCCCGACGGCGGCCAACTTGTCTATCCGATGCATGGTGAAAGTTTCGTGGTGCCGCTCGCCCTGCCGGGCGACGACGTGACTCCGGATAAATTCGTCACATTTTGGTGCGACGGGACCTGCGGGCTATATATTCATCCAAACGTGTGGCACGGAGCATTCGTGCCTCTGAATGATCATGCGGAGATGCTCGACCGCCAGAGTCGAGTGCATGCGCGCGTCTACGTGAATTTTCCCGAAGAGTTCGGTTGCTACCTTGCCGCACCGTTGCCGCAGCCGGAGAAAGCATGACGCTGCACCGTAGAGCGTTTCTAAAGCACGTCGGACTCGGCACTGCGGGATTGAGCGCGGCATCTTCTCTTCGAATTGGGTTGCTGGCCGACGAGGCAGGGCCGCACCAGAATCTGCCGCGGAGTTCCCTGCAAACCCAGGGTGTCGTGTCGAGCGGCATTTGGGACTTCCTCGAAGCGATTCCTGTCGCCAATATCGAATTGCATAGTTTCATGTTAGTCCGGCATGGACATGTGGTCAGCGAATGCTGGTGGGCGCCGTATCGGCGCGATGCGACCCATTGGCTTTATTCGTTGAGCAAGAGTTTCACGTCGACTGCGGTCGGATTTGCCGTGGCTGAAGGGAAGCTGAAGATCGAAGATCGGGTCGTGGATTTCTTCCCGGACCGGTTGCCGCCGAACGTCAGCGACAACCTGGCGGATTTGCGCATCAAGCACCTGCTCAGCATGTCGATCGGACACAAGACGGATTCCACCGTTGCGGTCGCATTCAATCCAGCGCAGCCTGATTGGGTCAGGACATTTCTCTCGCTGCCCATCGAAAATCCTCCGGGCAGCGTATTTCTGTACGACAGCGGCGGCAGCTTCATGCTGTCGGCGATCGTTCAAAAAGTCACCGGACAGAAGGTGATCGACTATCTTGAGCCGAGGCTTTTCGAGCCGCTGCAGATCCGGCAAAGGTCTTGGCAAAGCTCGCCGCTTGGGATCAACTGCGGCGGCTGGGGATTGAGTGTCGCCACGGAAACGCTCGCCAAGTTTGGACAACTTTATTTACAGAAGGGTCAATGGAACGGCAAACAGCTGCTGCCGTCGCAATGGGTTGAAGAGGCGACGACGTTCAAGATTCAGCAGCCCGTCACATGGAGTTCCGGGTCCGGTCAGGCGGCCGAAGCTGAACGCGCTGCTGCTCTGGCGGACCCTGCTGCCGCTCTCGCGAGGCTGAGGCAGAGCAGCGATTGGTACCAAGGGTACGCCTACCAATTCTGGCGTTGCCGCCACAATGCCTTTCGCGGCGACGGCGCGTTCGGACAGTTCTGCGTCGTGCTTCCTGACGAGGACGCGGTCGTTGCAATCACCAGTGAAACTGGCAACCTGCAGGGCATCTTGAATCTGGTATGGGATCATCTGCTGCCGGCGATGCACGACGGGCCGGTCAACAACGGGAGGACCGTCGATGCGCGATTGGCGCTGACACTCCGAACTCGGGCGCTGCCGCTGCCTCATGGAGTGCCGAGGTCGGCGATGATGAGCGCCATTTCCGCAAAAACCTTCACGCTCGAGCCGAATAGTCTGGGGATGGAAAGCGTAACGCTGCAATTTGCCGCGGACTCATGCTTGTTTACCTTGAAAAATGCAAAAGGCAGGTATGACGTGCGCTGCGGCTTGGGAAAATGGCTCGATGGAACAACACAAATGCCCGGCGAACCGCCGGCGCTGCTGCCGAACAGCGAACAAGGACCGCTAAAGCTGGCTGCAGCGGGTGCGTGGCAGGAGGATGGGACGTTTGAAATGCAGTGGCGCTTTTACGAGACACCTCACCACGATATCGTCACCTGCAAATTTCATGGCGATGATGTGCAGATTCAGTTTTCCAACAGTATCACCACCGCGCTCGGGCCCAATCAAACGTTGCATCCGGAGAGCCGCCCGGTACTCAAAGGTCACGCCTAGAAAAGACCCACCACCCGTCCGTGCTCATCAATATCGATTTTATCCGCCGAAGGCACCTTCGGCAGGCCGGGCATGGTCATGACGTCGCCGCAAATGGCAACGATGAATTCCGCGCCGGCGGCGAGGCGTACCTCGCGGATATTGACGATGTGGCCGCTAGGCGCTCCTCGGGCAGCCGGGTCCGTTGAAAATGAGTACTGCGTCTTCGCAATGCAGACCGGATAACGCCCGTAGTCAGCCTGAAGCTGATCGATGCGCGCGCGGATCTTGGCATCAGCGGAGATATCGGCCGCACCGTAGATTTTGACAGCCACCGCCTTGATCTTGTCCCACAGCGGCTGCTGCTCGTCATAAACAAATTTGAACGTCGAGCCGCCCTTGTCAGCGAGTTCGACCACTTTTCGCGCCACATCCGCCGCGCCTGCGCCTCCTTCGGCCCAGTGTCGCGCAAGCACCAATGGAGCATCGAGCGCCGCCATCCGCGAAGCGAGCAATGAGTGCTCCGCTGCGGTATCGGCGGTGAAGTGATTGACCGAGATAATCGAGGGCAATCCGTAGTGGTTGCGCACGTTGTTCACGTGCCTTTGCAGGTTCGCCATACCTTTGTCCAGCGCCGCGAGATTTTCCTTGGAAAGATCGGCAACCTCGCAGCCGCCATGATATTTGAGAGCGCGTATGGTTGCCACGATCACCACGGCCGATGGCCGCAGGCCCGACTTGCGGCACTTGATATCGATGAATTTTTCCGCTCCAAGGTCGGCGCCGAATCCCGCTTCAGTCACCACGTAGTCCGCCAGCTTCAGCGCCGTCGTTGTGGCGATCACCGAGTTGCAGCCGTGCGCGATGTTGGCGAACGGGCCTCCATGAATCAGGGCCGGATTATTCTCGAGAGTCTGCACGAGATTTGGCTTGAGGGCGTCCTTCAGAAGTACAGTCATCGCCCCTTGAGCGTTCAGGTCACTGGCGCGGATGGGCTTCAGATCGCGGCGGTAGCCGATGACGATTTTGCCCAGGCGATCTTTGAGGTCAACCAGGCTCTTGGCGAGACAAAAAATCGCCATGACTTCGGAGGCCACCACGATGTCAAATCCGTCCTGACGCGGGAAACCGTTGCTCGCCCCGCCAAGGCCGACGGTGATCTCGCGCAGCGCCCGATCATTCATGTCCATGACCCGCTTCCAAGATATGCGCCGCACATCGAAGCCTAATTCGTTGCCGTGGAAAATATGATTGTCGATGAGCGCCGCGAGCAGATTGTGCGCCAGCCCGATGGCGCTGAAATCGCCGGTAAAGTGCAGATTGATGTCTTCCATCGGCACCACTTGGGCATAACCGCCGCCGGCCGCGCCGCCCTTCATGCCGAACACGGGACCCAAGCTGGGTTCGCGAAGACAGATCACGGCCTTCTTGCCGATTTTGTTGAGGGCATCGCCGAGTCCGACCGTGGTCGTGGTCTTTCCCTCGCCGGCGGGGGTGGGACTCAAGGCGGTGACCAGGATGAGCTTGCCGTCGGGCCGCTCCTTCAGCGTCTCGATGTAGTCGAGTCCGATCTTGGCCTTGTAGTGACCGTAGTTCTCAATGTTGGCGGCCGGGATACCCAGGCGAGCGGCGATCTCGCCGATGGGCTTGAGGGTCGCACTTTGAGCAATTGAAATGTCGGAAGCCACGCGATCTCCCATTCTAATTTGTCAACGATGCTCTGCCGGGTTTGCGGGGACTTTGCCGCTCAGCGCGCAGGCGAGTTTTTTGCTTTTAGATAGCGCGATTCTGACAGATGCCTGGATAGCGATCCATACGGCACCCTCGCTCCCTGTCTTTATGCGAAACTTAGCCGTTGGATCTTAAGACGGAGACCGTCATTGAAGACTCGGATCACGCAGCTTTTCGGCATCCAACATCCAATCATTCAAGGTGGGATGCACTATGTCGGTCTGGCAGAGCTTGCCTCGGCGGTATCGAATGCCGGAGGCCTCGGTATCATCACCGGCCTGACCCAGCGAACTCCCGCGGATCTTTCCGCGGAGATCGCGCGATGCCGAACGATGACCGACAAGCCGTTTGGCGTGAACCTCACATTCCTGCCGGCGGTCACTCAGCCCGATTATCCGGGTTACATCAAGGCGATCATCGACGGCGGGATCACGGTGGTCGAGACGGCAGGCAACAACCCGCAGAAATATCTGCCTGCGCTCAAGGAAGCCGGAATCAAGGTGATCCACAAGTGCACCTCGGTTCGGCATTCGCTGAAGGCCGAAGCCATCGGCTGCGATGCCGTGAGCGTCGATGGATTTGAGTGCGGTGGCCATCCCGGTGAGGACGATGTGCCCAACATGATCTTGTTGCCGCGCGCGGCTGAAGCGCTCAGGATCCCGTTCGTCGCGTCCGGGGGCATGGCCGATGAACGTTCCCTGGTGGCGGCGCTCGCCATGGGCGCGGACGGCATGAACATGGGCACCCGCTTCATTGCGACTCAGGAAGCTCCCGTGCATCCCCACGTCAAGAGCGCGATAGTCGCCGCAACGGAGCTCGATACGCGTTTGATCATGCGGCCGCTGCGCAATACCGAACGGGTGCTCGCCAATGCCGCCGTGGATAGGCTGCTCGCGAAGGAGCGGGCGCTCGGCGACAAGCTGACCTTTGCCGACATTGCCGAGGAGGTCGCGGGCGTGTATCCGCGAATCATGCGGGAGGGCGACATGAACGCGGGCGGTTGGTCGTGCGGAATGGTGGCGGGGCTCATTCACGATATTCCGACCTGCAAGGAATTGATCGACCGAATCATCGCCGGAGCCGAGGCGCTGATTCGTATCCGACTGGAAGGATTGCTCAGGGAGTAAGCACGATGGCAGCTTTCGATACGGAAATTGCTGAAAAGGAAGGTATCTTGTCAGGGCCGTTGCGCGGCCCAAAACAAATGCTTGCCGTCCAGGCCTACGACGGCCACGCGTCGATCCACGATGATGCGACGGCACAAAAATTGGGTTTCAAGGGCGGCACCATCGAAGGCCCGACCCATTTCAGTCAATTTGCGCCGCTGGCTCATGCCGTCTGGGGCACCCGGTGGCTCAGCAATGGCTGCATATCGGCGCATTACCGGGCTCCGCTGTTCGAGGGCGAGCAAGTGACAGCATTCCTGGCCAAGCCCAAGGATCAATCCCGGCAGGCGGACATTTGGATGCTGCGCAGCGACGGCGTGGAAATTCTTCGCGGCACGGCATCGGTCGGCCCGGACTTCCCGCCCTCCGCGCTCGATAATCGATTGACCACCCTCGCGCCGCTTGCAGATGCGGTGATCCTGGCCGATGTCAAGGTGGGTATGCGCGCGCCGCGCAGCCCGGTAATCATGAAGGCAGATCAGCACATGGGCGCACTGTATCCATTCAGTCTCGCGCAGAAACTCGCAAAGATCACGGAGCCATCGCCATTTTATACTGGTATCGCCAACGAATGGGGCCGGCCGATTGTGCCGCTCGAGATGATCAGCGTGTTGATGCAATACAGCGCACGCGAGAACACTTTCGCGACTCGCGGCCCTGCGGTTGGCCTATTTGCCGATCAGGAAATCCGGCTGCTCAATGGTCCGGTATTCGTCGGCGAGCCGTATGAGGTCGAACGCGAAATTGTGTTTTTGAGCGGCAGCCGCCGCACCGAGAGCATGTGGGTGCGCTCGACACTCTACACCCCTGGCACGGATAAAAAAGCCGCGGTGATGCTTCTCAACCTGGCGACGATGAAGGAAACTTATGCGCGCTATGCCGAGGAACATGCCGCACTTTATCGTCATGCGGCAGAATCAGCCCACCCATCGCAGGAATCGAATCGATGAGACCAGTGTTCAAAATTATCTTGGGCGTGCTCGCGGTGCTGGTCATCGGCATTTATATCGTGGCGCATCCGCCGTTGGATGTGCCGGAGGGGGCATTCAGCCATCGCTACTATGAGCGAGGGCCTCATAGCGTCAGCCATGAGTCCATCAACCTGGTCGATTCTTCCAGGCCGACCATGGCCAATCACGAATTCAAGGGTCGTGAATCTCGCGAGTTCAAGGGCCGCATCTGGTTTCCGGCAGACAAGGCGGGCGCTCCCTATCCTCTCCTGGTCTATAGCCACGGCTATATGTCGCAGTACAAGGAGGGCGATTACATTTTGAGCTTTCTGGCCAGCCACGGTTATGTGGCCGTCAGTGTCAACTTCCCGCTATCCAATGGATCGGCTCCCGGCGGGCCCGTCATCTCAGACATCGTGAATCAGCCGGGCGATGTTTCCTTCGTCATAAATCAGATGCTTGCACGCAATCGGCAAGCCGGCAACAGTCTCGACGGCATGATCGATGGCAACCGAATCGCGGCCCTGGGATTGTCGCTCGGCGGATTGACCACGGAACTGGTCGCATTTCATCCTAAGATGAAAGATCCCAGAATTGTGGCGGCCATATCCATGGCGGGACCGAGCGAGTTCCTGACGCCCGAGTTCTTCGAGGGCAACAGCATCCCATTGATGTACATCGGCGGCACTGCTGATGCCATCGTGCCGTACCCGCAGAATGCCAAACCGATTCCCCTCAAATACCGCAACGGCTTTTTGGTGACATTGCAATCCGGCAGCCACGTTGGATTCATCGATATGGCGCCGGCGGTTTTCCGCTGGTTCAACAATCCCGATCAGCTGGGCTGCGCGGGTCTCATGCACGGACTCAAGGCCGCGCAAAGCGCTTCGAAGAGCACTGAGCCATTACCCAAGTTGAGCGAATTGCTCAGTGCGCAGGGCAGCGGAATCGATGCAGCGGCTGCCACGACTCCATGTCAGGCTACTGAATTCGAGCGCGCCATGCGCCCCGTGCGGCAACACAGTCTCGTGGTTCTCGCGATTTACAGTTTTTTGGAGAGCCAGTTTTCTCCGTCCGACGCGACTCGCAAGGAAATGCACGATTACTTGTTCAATCGATTGTCGGCCGAAAACAATGACGTCACCGTGAGCGCAAGCCGCTAAGGCAGCGATCTATCGGCACTTTGATCGGCGACGTTCGCGCCCGCCTGGTCGATGTACCAATCGACACAGTGGGGATTCGCCATGATCTCCCGGTTAATCACTTTCTCGGGTGAATGCCCGAGGAACAGTTTCTTCATCGGCACTTCTTGCTTCTTCCCTGATAAGGTCCGAGGAATCGCAGGCGCCTGAATGATCTCATCGGGCAGGAACCGCGGCGACAGGCGCGAGCGAATCGCCATGTTGATGCTGTTTCTGAGTTCTTCGTCAAGTTCGCGCCCTTCGGGAAGACACACAAACAACAACAGACGGCTGGGACGCCCCAAATACTCGAGGTCCAACACCAGCGAATCAAGTACTTCGGACAGCGATTCAACGGCGGAATAGATTTCGCTGGTTCCCATGCGCACGCCAAAGCGATTGACCGTGGCATCGCTGCGCCCATAGATGATGCAACTGCCGCGCGCAGTGATCTTTATCCAGTCGCCATGGCGCCATATGCCCGGGTAGATGTCGAAGTAGCTTGCGAGATATCGCTGGTTATCGCGATCTCCCCAAAAATAAAGCGGCATGCCAGGAATTGGCCGGGTGCACACGAGTTCGCCTACCTGGTCGATGACCGGCTGTCCTGCCTCATTCCAGGACTGCACCGCGGAGCCAAGCTGTCGACATTGCATTTCGCCAGGCACCTGCGGAAGTTCACGATGACCGGTGCAAAAAGTGCCGCACAGATCAGTACCGCCGGAAATGTTGTACCACCAGATATCCGGAGTGCCGATGGCCGCAAACTGCTGGCTGCCCCAGATCTGCAAGTCTTCGGTGAGCGGAGAACCGGTGCTGCCCAGGGCGCGGATGCGCGACAGATCGCCACAATTGGAAATCTGCAGACCCGCCTTTCTGCAGCCCGCGTAAAAGGCAGCCCCAGCGCCAAAAAAAGTAACCTTATGCCTCGCCGCAAAGCGCCACAGCACACTCCAATCAGGGTTGTCTTTCGAGCCGCTGGGACTGCCATCGAAAGTGCAGATGGTGGTCCCGGAGAGCAGACCGGAGATTTGCGCATTCCACATCACCCAACCGGTGGAGGTGTACCAATGAAAGCGTTCGCCCAAATTGTCGTCTGAATAGCTCGCTCCAAGGTCCCCATGCTTGGCGGTGGCCATCGCAGTAATCAAAACTCCGCCCTGGCCGTGCACGATGGGTTTGGGCAATCCGGTGGTGCCGCTCGAGTACAACACCCACAACGGATGATCGAACGGCAGCCACTCCGGTTCGAATGCGGCCACCGCTTCATCAATGCGCGAGGTGGCCTGATCAAAATTGAGCCCGCTCGACACCGTCGGCGAAGATTCGGCGCTGCCGACCAAAATGGTTGCGCGAAGGCTCGGCAGTGAGTTCTGCAGCTCCTGGATCACGGGACGGCGGTCAACTCGCTTGCCGGCATAGAAAACGCTCTCAACTGCGATGAGAATCTTTGGCTGAATCTGAACGAAGCGATCGGTGACCGCCTGGGTTCCCATATCGGGCGCGCATATGCTCCACACGGCACCCAGGCTCGAGCAGGCGAGAAATGACACCACCGCTTCGGGACCATTGGCGAGATAGGCAGCCACTCGATCGCCGCGCTCGACGCCCAACCCGCGCAAATGCAGCGCGAGCGATGCAGTTTGCCGTTTGAGCTCGCGCCAGCCCAGTTGTCGACTCTCGCCCAGTTCGTTCTCGCTTAACATCGCCGGTTGCCCGCGCGCCTCCGCCGCATCGACATGGCGGAACACGTGCCGGGCGTAGTTGACTTGCGCGCCCTTGAACCATACCGCTCCTGGCATCCGGTCGATGCAAAGCGCGCACTCGAACGGCGTGGGCGACTCGACACGGTCGTAAGTCCAGATGCTGCGCCAGAAGGCTTCGAGATCCGTGACCGACCAGCGCCACATGGCCTCGTAGTTCTCGAAATGCAATCCGTAGTTCGATTCCAGCCAGTCTTGGTAACGGCGAATCTGAGGTGGCGGCCAAGAAGTAGACATGATGCTTTGCGGCGTCAGGGCGATGGGCCCGAAGTAAACCTGCGGACGTAATCGCTCAATAAAATCTGCACTCCAATGTAGCCGATGAACTCCGGCTGAGCCCTGCTCCTCTTGTCGTACAAGATTGCATCGGGATTGTGCCCCGTCACGGCAATGGTGCTCACCGATGCCAGCGTTGCAGCGAATACAAAAAGCAGTCCGGCGGTTGTTGCTCGCATGCACGACTCCTAATCGATGAAGTTTAATTTCAGCTCGCCGAACCATAGTCTGCCTGAATTGCCCTTGAGTGAGCAGTGGTTAAAAATCCATCAGACGATGCAACAGCTTGATTCGCGTTACAATTAACCCGCACGTCGCAGGTTATTCACAGGGTTATCCCCTGCGTTTGGGGATAGCATGAAGAACCGCTGCGTGCGAAATCGATTTGGCGCGCGGCCTAGATTCGCCTAGGATGTTGCATGGCGAAAAAACAGGAAGCCGTTGACGAGCTGCTCGACGCTCTGGTCTGGATGCGGCGCAAAGCTAAAAAGCATGAAGCGGTCGATGATCTGGTTGACGAACTGATTCGCATGCGGCGAAAAGTGAAAAAGAAGGCCGCTAAGCGTAAGACCTTGAAGAAGAAAACGAAAAAGCCAAAGCCAAAGCCAAAGCCAAAGGCTAGGCGCTGACTCGCATCGCAGCTACGGCGCAGTGCCCGCCAAATCGTTCCTGACGACGAGGCCGCCTTTCATGACGAACCTCACGTGCTGCAAGACGCTGATGTCGGCGAGGGGGTCGCCGCGCACCGCAATCAGATCGGCATACTTGCCTGCCTCCGCCGCCCCGACATCGTCCGGCCAACCGATCAAGTCGGCGGCCGAGACAGTAGCCGCACGGATCGCCTCAAGGGAGGTCAGCCCGCGTCGCGTCATCGACTGGAGCTCTTCGGCATTTTTTCCGTGTCGTTCGGCCGTCGCCGGATCAGAGCCATCGGCGATCTTGACGCCCAGGGCCTTCGCGGTGGCCACCGCCTGGCGCATCGATTCCAAGTGAGCTTTCGCCCTGGCGGAGCTGAAATCCTCCGGCGATTGCGCCAAATGCGCGTCCGTGCCCGACAAAGTCGGCACGAGGTACACGCCCTTGGATTTCATCAATTCAAGATCCGCCCGATCGGCATGGTGACCGTGTTCGATCGAGTCAACGCCCGCCAATATCGCATTTCGAATGCCTTCTGCAGTCGTTGCATGCGCGGCCACCTTACGATTGGCCTTGTGAGCCTCCTCGACGATGACCTGCATCTCGGCCACCGTCAGCGTCGGGTAGGTCCAGTCTGCGTAAACCTTGATCAGGTCGGCTCCATGGCTGATCTGCTCGCGCACGGCGCGCCGAGCATCCTCCGCGCCGCTCACCATCTGCGCACCGGTGGGAAAGGCCGTCAGATCGGGCGAGATCCCGAATGGATTGTATTGACCGAGGGCAGCGATGGCGCGAGTCGCGACGCGCATGCGCGGTCCTTCGACGAGTCCATTGTTGATGGCGTCGCGCAGCGCGACATCTGCGTAGCCCGAGCCCTCGTTCTCCACATCGCGAACTGTCGTGAATCCTGCCTCCAAAGTTGCCCGCGCATTGGCCGCCCCTTCGAGCGCCCGATAGGCCTCCGATTTGGTCAACAGATTCAGTGCGTAGCCGTTGGGCCCGGGCGGAATGCGGGCCATGAGATGCGTATGGCAATCTATCAGGCCCGGCAGCACCGTGGCATCGCCAAGATCCATCATCCTGGCTGATGCGGGTGCCTGCTTCAGTACTTCCGCCGCGGCACCCACAGCATTGATGCGATCGCCTTGGACGTAGATCGCCGCATTGGCGATATACGTACCCGACCGGACATCCAGAATTCGTGCCGCGCGCAGCACGATCGCATTCTCAGGCTTGTTGTCCGGCGCGACTTCGGCGAGCGAGCCTGAAGCGAAGAACCCAAGTGCCGCACCGAGCGCTGCGATGATGGCGATGCGGAATTTCACGCGATGTACGCGGCGCGGCGATAGGTCTTAGGACCGCAAGAAACGCCGGGCCAATCGCGCCAATGCCGGAACCACTGCGGGCCGCAGCAATCGGCGATCATAAGCGGCCATGCGCCTGGTGTTTTCCGCGAGGCAGATGCAGAGCAGTTCACGGATATTGATATCGTTGCCGACCGATTTCGCCCCGGTCACCGTGAAATTATTGTCCTGCACACCGCCCCCGACATCGCGGGCGGTACCGATCCGCTCCCAAATGAGAAACAGCCACACGGCCAAGACCTTGAGTTCAAACAGGGGGCGACGCCAAAACGGCATGGTCCGCCGATGCCACGCGGCCCAATTGACGAAGAAGAGGATATGGCGTGCCTCTTCTTGTATCACGGGCTCGAACGTATCGACCAGCGCTTCCGGGAAAAATCCAGAGCGCTTCGCCGATTCGAACAGCCCGAATGCGAAGAAACTGTCGATGCATTCGCTGTAGCCGGTGACCATGAACGCCCATTCCGGGTCACCCTGCACGCAATAGTTGGGCTCGGGCGCAAGTTCAATGCCATAAGCGGCGACGAGATTGGAAAGAACGTGCTTATGGCGACCTTCTTCGAACGCGTTGAGCTCGATCGCTCGGCGAAGCATTTGATCCGAGACCACCGGCGCATAGGAGGCAACATTGAGCCGGGCTCTTCCCTCGGTCTGCACGGCGATGTCCCAGATAGGTAGCTTTACCAGGCGATCGCGCGTTTCATCATCCAGCTTGGGCCAGTCGATCACGGCTGGCTTGTATGGATTGAACGTATCGAGCAGCGTCCGGCAGAACAAGACCCTGTGCGCGTCGCTGCCGACCCGAATGGGCCCTACGGGGTACCCTTCGGGGCAGCCATTGTGCGCCTCGATCGATTCGGTGATGGCGGACAGCGACCCGCTCATTGCGAAATACTCCCGCTGGGTGCCGGCCTTGGAGATACGCCGGATCGAGCAGCCAGCCAGGAATTCTGAAAATCGCTGAATCCGCCCAAATGCAACGACGCGTCGCGGCACGCTGCGATGACTTCTGGATCCATGAGCGCGTGCAGCTCTTCGCTGTAGCGATAACCCGGCGCACCGCCGGCGAAAGGGCCGGTAGCAGGATGGAGATAGATCTCGCTAAGGCCGTCAGGCAAGTTGCGGATCAAGCCGCCCAACCGCCGTCGGGTCATGTTTCCCGACCATTGAAGTCCAAAGACCTGATCAGGCGCCAGAACGCCGGCGTCGCGAACACGCAGTCGCAGCAGATGCGCAAATGGAGCCGTCGAGAACGCGGGCATCCGCGGCGTATGGGGCTCGATCCTTCTTAGAACCTGGCGGGGTTCCAGCGGCACACGTGCCGCGCGCAAACCAAAGCGGCGGCCAATCTCGAGCATCATGGCCCCAATCACCGGATGAAGATGAAAATGCTTGTGCGCGTTGCAGTGATCGAGATTCAAACCGGTCGCTTCAAACGCCTCGAACTGCGCCGTGATTTCGGCCGCCATTTGTCGGCGCGCTCGCCCGCTGAACGATATCAGCACCCCAAAAGCGCTCATATCGGCGCGAAACGCGCCGTTCTCATCCACAAGTCGAGACACCGCGGCCCCGGACAGCATCGGTCTGCCTTCCGCCAGCACCAAATGCAGTCCCACCCGCAGGGAGGGCAAGCGCCGCGCGAGCGCAACTGCCTGCGCCGCCGCCGGTGCGGAGACCATCAAACTCGCGGCGGTCAGTATTCCGCCGCGATGCGCCAGTTCGATTGCATCGTTGACTTCAACCGATGCGCCGAAGTCATCCGCGGTGACGATGAGCGACTTCAAGCAGTGTCCCGCCGCGTCCGCAGGAATTGGAAAAACTCGACACCCTCGCGCAGACGGCGCCTCATCATTTCGGGGCTTGCGATCATCTCGGCCAGGATGGAGGCGATCTTCGACGGGCGAAAATAGAATTTTTTATAAAAGTCCCCGACGGAATTGAAAATCTCCCCGTGGCTCAGGTGCGGGTAGTTCAGAGGCGCTATCTGCGTGCCTTCCTGCGTGAGCAGGTCGATTTCCTCGTTGTACAGCCAGCCATTCTCCTTCGCCTGCTTGTACAAGAAGGTGCCCGGATAAGGCGCCGCCAGCGAAATCTGGATGGTGTGAGGATTGATCTCCTTGGCGAATTCCAATGTTTGCTGAATCGTTTCCTTGGTCTCGCCGGGCAGGCCGAGTATGAAGGTTCCATGGATGACGATGCCCAGCTCGTGACAATCCTTGGTGAAACGACGAGCGAAGTCCACTCTCATGCCCTTCTTGATATTGATCAAGATCTGCTGGTTTCCGGACTCGTAGCCCACCAACAGCAGGCGCAGTCCATTGTCTTTCAAGATTTCCAGCGTCTTGCGCGGAACATTGGCCTTGGCGTTGCACGACCAAGTAACCCCGAGCTTGCCCAATTCCCTGGCCAGGGCCTCGACCCGAGGCAGGTTGTCGGTCAAGGTGTCGTCGTCAAAGAAAAACTCCTTCACCTGAGGGAACGCATTTTTCGCCCATTTCATCTCAGCAACGACATTCTCGACTGAACGCACGCGATAACGGTGGCCGCCTACGGTCTGAGGCCACAGGCAAAAGGTACAGCGCGACTTGCAGCCGCGACCTGTGTAAAACGAAATATACGGATGCTTCAAATAGCCGCCAAAATATTTCTCGATCGTCAGGTCCCGCTTGTAGACCGGTGTTACCCACGGAAGCGAATCCATATCTTCGAGAACTTCGCGATTCTCGTTGTGCACGATGACGCCTTCAGCGTTCCGGTAGGAAAGTCCCCTGATGTGCTGCCATTCTTTCCCGTCGGCAACTTCCTTGATGGTGAAATCGAATTCATTGCGCGCCACGAAATCCACGGCGTGGCCGGCAATCAGGCTTTTCTCGGGCTCAACCGCGACCTTGGCCCCGATGAATCCAATTTTTATGGCCGGATTGATCGCTTTGATCATCTCCGCGGTCTTCACGTCCGACTTGAAGGATGGAGTCGAGGTGTGCATGACCACCAACTCGCGGTCCTTGAGCTGCGGAGCTATGTCGGCAAACTTTAGATTGTGCGGAGGAGCATCGATCAGCTTCGAGTTCTCGATGAGGGCCGCCGGCTGCGCGAGCCACGTCGGGTACCAGAACGAGCGCACTTCGCGTTTCATCTGATAGCGCGCCCCCGCGCCGCCGTCGAATCCGTCAAACGACGGGGGATGCAAAAATAGTGTTTTCATGATTTCAGACTCTCACAATGGGAAGTGCGGATCCGTCTCTGAACACGTGGTAATGCTCGTTGCGCCAGCGCACGCGCCGCGTCATGAAGCTCCAGCCCCACATGCCGAGACTGAGAAACTCTCTGAGGAACACCAGAGTCAATTGAGCGAAAGGCGCCTTTGGGGACCGTTTCTTGAAATGCAACATGGCCCGCGCCAGCGCCGTTATCGCCAGGCCGGCTGCCGCGATGAGGCTGCCCCCTGCCAACACGGTCCCGAGCAGGGCCACTGGCAATCCAAAAGTAACGAAGCAAAAACAGTAGGATAACGGCCTCACCGCGCGAATGGTTCGCAGCCACCGAAGCTCGTGGTGCACGAGAATCCCAAAGGTATTCTCCACGACGGCGACTTCGACCTCGACTTCCGAAAGCACGGTACGCAATCCCAATCCACGGCTCAGCTCACCGAGTCGATAGTCATCCGCCAGGTGATTCGCAATGACGCCGAAGCCGCCTATCTGCGTCAGAACCTGGCGCCTCAGGGCGATGGTTGCGCCAAACGCAAAGCTGCGCGATCCGGCTCTTGCGGCAACCTGCACAGACGGCATGAACCACTCATTGATGAACATCGAGCCCAACATCGACCAGACTCCGTGCCGCGATACGCCTCGATATGGACAGGTCACGATTCCAACGTCGAGATCAAGAAGCGGAGCCACCACATTGGACAGATAATCCGGCCGCACCCGCACATCGCTGTCCGCAAGCAGCAAGTACTCATGACTCGCTTCCGTCATCATGTTGATCAGGTTGCTGATCTTCCGGCTGCTGCCGTGTTGCCGGCGATCGACGACCAGCCGCAAATCGCGCTGTGGAAACTCTTTTTGCAGCCGTTCCACGACTGCAATCGCCGGATCCTCAGAGTCGGCAATTCCAAAAATTATTTGAAATTCCGGGTAGCTCTGATCGCAAAAGGATCGTAGACAATCGTAGGTCTCGGGCTCCACGCCACACAGCGGTTTGAGTATCGTGACCTTCGGAGTTTCGTTCGACGCAGAATGCTGCGATCGCCGAGGCGGCGATCGCACAGGCGGCTTCGCGGCAAGCCATGCAATTACGCTATAGAGCGTTGCGGCGGCGACAAGCGCGTATCCACAGGAAATTGACCACAAGCTGACTATCGGATTGCTCCCAAACGATGGCGCGCGGCAGTGCCCCGCAAAATTGAGCTCTCCGAACCGCACAATAGTACTCTTTGCGGAGCAAAGTAAAGATTAGAATAGTACTGCATGTTCCTTGCCCAAATGAATCTCGTCCTGCGTCGCCGACGCGCCGTGATTCTCCTGCTGCTGGTTTGTTGTTCGCGAACAGCGATTTCACAAACCCCGTCGCCGCTCCAGCAATGGCAATACTCGGGCGGCGTGATCCTGGTCAGACTGTTCGAACCTGACGTACCTGAGTTTCGCAAGATACTAGGAATTGCCTCCGAAGTGGAGCCCTTATACTGCGGAGCGCGCGCGGCCCGGCTGCAGGGCGGTCCTGTCATCAGTATCTATTATCGCGACATCGCCTTTTTGTCCACGGGAGATGGTGGGTCGTGTCGAAGAACTTTCCGCTGATTGTGCGGACCTATATCCGGCAGTTCATCGGCGGCGCCGGAGGGGCGATAGGCGATGCGAGTTATGCAGATCCACACGCCGGCACGAATGCTGCGGACGCAGCGCATGCTTGCCCTATCGCTGGACTACCAATGGTAGCACAGCCCATTCCGGTATTTCGCCTGCAATCTATTGATTGTTTGAGATCTCGTCGCCACTGGCGACGCTGAATCAACGGCTCGCTCAAGGCGATTCGATTCGCTCTTTCGGCGGCGGCGATGTCAGGGACTCGGGAGCGTGCTGTCCGGCAGAGTCGATGTCTGCCGGAGCGTCATTGAGCGATGCGGGCTGACGCGCCGCTGACTTTGTGAGCTCGTCGGGAGAACTCGGAAGCTGCTCCGCAATGAGAGTCGCTCGATTGATCACGCTCGCATCGTCGCGCAACTTCACGTAGAGCGAACCTGCAGCTGGGTGCGGCACCGGTAAGGCCGAGCCTAGGAACCCGTCAGGTACTTGCACTGCATGCGTGAATTGCGGGTCGCCGGACACCGAGTCAATCAAGAATAGATTCGACCCGGATAGTTTGCAGGCGAGCTCCGCCGTGGCTGGGCACTGGATGCTCTTTAGCGCGGGCAAGCGCACCAGGCTCGCGAGCGGTTGCCAGTTTCCCGTGACGCCTTTGACGTTCACGCGAAACTGGAGCGGACCGAATGCTGAAGCACCGAAGGCTTTCACCGGAATGAGAGTAGCCACGGCCACTTGCGAATTCTCAAATGTCATGCCGCCATTGGCCGCACTCAAAGTGGTCATGAACGACTGATCGAGCGTGGCGACCTCGATGCTCTCGTCTCGGGCAAAGGCGGCCGGCGATTGAGATCGCATGGAGAATGTCAGTGTCGCATCCTGTGGCAGTTCAGCAGGGTCGATGAGCTGGATGTTGCTGAGGTCGTTGGAAGCCGAGGGCTGCACGCCTTTGCCGATCAACAAGACCTGGGGGCGAGCCGCTTCGATCGAAGCGCTGAGCGTGATTGCGCGCCCGTCCTTCAGAACGATTCTTGCGGAAATGGAATGTTGGGGCTTGAGTTGAGCTACCGCCGCCGCATCCGTAGCCGCCATCGGCAGTTCGTCGACGCCATGCTGCATCGACAATTCTGCGGGAACAAACACCGCACCGCCCATCGATATGCTGGCGACTTGATCCAGACGGCTACCCTTCAAAATGCCCTGGGTATCGCCGGCGTGGAGGCTGAATGAATCAAATCGGCCCGCTTCGGAGAACGCGTGCAAGGGAATCGGTTGCGGCTCGCTCAACCCAAACTGACTCACCAGCAGAGTCATTGCGCCCGGCTCGACCTCCTGCAGCGGTAGTTTCACTTCGACTTCGTTGGATTCCAATGTCTTCCATTCCACCTTCAATTCCTTGCCGGCGGGATCCTTGATCATGATTCCATCAATGCAGCTGACGCTCTCGGCGCGGAAGTGAACCGTATCCTGGCGTCCGGCGATCAGCGCTCCTGTGTCGCCGGCCGCAAGCTGCCAAGCCACCGCACGCGCATTCATCAGGCGGAAACTGGGACCGTCGTACGGATCGAAGCCCCACTTGCCGCGCAGCGAAGCCTGCACGCTGTCGCCCAGATCGGCGGAGCGCAACCCTGAGGTGTCGACCACGTAGCCGCCCTGCAGCGCATCGGCAACCGCGGGCAGCACAATGTCTTTGCCATCGCGGCCAACCAGCCTCAACGCTACGTCGTGGGCATAGCGAGTGGAGAATACCAGCGGCGCCCCCTCCACCGGCAGAACGAGCTCAGTGCGTCTGGCGCAATAAATTTCCTTGGGGTCAACCACGTGCAAAGGCGGCAACTGCGGCTTCTCGACCGCCGGAAGAGATGCGACCAGCACCGACTTGGGGTTATGAAACGATGGCGCGGTGTTCAAGGTCAATGCAATCCTGTCGCCCTGCGCCGACGCCAACGCCGGAATGTACTGATACTGGGCGACGTGGAATGAATCCATGATGCGCGCAATATCAAGCACCGAAGCAATGTACGGACTGTAGTATCCGTAGCTCAGTTGCGGCGTGTAGCTTGCTTCCATCGCCAAATCGCTGCCGGGCCCCGATGTGAGCGCTTCCACGATGGACGTACTGTGACCATCGTTGAGGATGAGGGATTCCTGGCCCTGCGTGAGACACGGTGCTTGCAGCTGCGCAACGCGGTCCAGACACTTGTCGTCGACCTTGATTGCCAGGCTTCGCGCCAGCATCGGCGCCGCCGCCTTCAGCCGGGATGGATCGCTGTCATTCAAGGTGCGAATCGCAAAAAGGTATTGCTCCAACCGAGATCGATCGAGCTCAGCCTGGTTCAGATCCTGCGAGGCCCGCACAAAGATACCTGGCCGGCCGCGCACCGCGCCGACCAGGGTTTTGAAGTCGCCGCCGGTTTCCGGCGCGAGGAAAATGAGCACTTGTTGCGCGCCTTCCGGCACGATGACGGTGAGCCCGTCGCGCCCGCAGTCCCCGCTCCAAGTCTTGCACTTGAAGAACCAGCTTTCGGGGGGCGGGTTGGTCGAGCCGCTCAAGAACGCCGCCACCAACAAGTAGTGAGTAGACTGGCTCGCGGGCAGCTCGTCCTTGATCCATATGCGGTCGCCAACGGCAAGATTCGGCACTTGAGAGATCGGCAGGGTCTGGGTGGCCCTCGTGACCTGAACTTGCAGAGCCGGACCCGCAAGATCAAACGGGGCCGGTGCGGCGCGGACCAGCGGCGCCCACATGAGCAGCGCCAGCAGGGGCCATCGTGCATTGAGAAGGTATGCGAACATCGTCGCAGGCATCATAGGGGTTTTTCAGGCGCAATTATGTCGGCGCGCCGCAGTCTTAACTGCACATTAATCCGCAGGGATTACAAGCGCTTAACTAAATCGTCCGCGCCAGGAGAGCAATTGTGCCAATCGCCGCGGCACTAAATCCTGCCAGCGCCCATGCCGCGCCGGCGAATGAACCCGTGACATCATGAAGCCAGCCGATCAGGGGATGAGCGAACACCCCCGAGCCATTGCCCAAAACGCCGATGAATGCGTAAGCTGCCGCGGCGCTTCGCCCAGTGACGAATTCCATCACGACCACCCAAAATAAGCCTTGCGCGGCGCCTATGCCAAAAGCCCCCATCGTGAGCCCGGCGAATCCGAACACCGGATGTTGGTCCTGCAGCAGTCCAGCGAGAACGAACCCAAGCGCCGCAATTGCAAACGCGCTGCGCAGCGGCGCCATCCTATTGCGCACTTTGTCGGACAGCCGGCTCATCAGCAAGCAGCCGCAACCCAGAGCCAGCCACGGAATCGCGTTGAGGAAGCCGACTCCCAGATTGCCCGCATCGGACATTTGCCGGATCATCTGCGGCATCCACACGAGCATGACGTTAACCGCGAAAACGCTGGCGAACAGCACGAATCCGAGCGCCCACAGGGTTGGACTGCGAAACGATGACCAAAGATCTTGCGCCGTACTGACGGGCAAGGTTGCTTCACCGGTGCGCAGCTCCGTGTCCAGCCAATTGCGCTCATCGATGGTTAAAAAGTTCATGCGGGCGGCGCCGTCGGGAATCAGGCGTAAGCAAAGCAAGCCGATCACGATGGAAGGCAGGCCCTCGATGATGAACATCAGTTGCCATCCTTGCAGCTGGTAAAACCGCCAGTTGAGCAGCAGTCCGGACAGCGGCGATACGATGATCATCGATGCCGGAACGGCAACGAAAATGATTCCCACGGCAAATCCTCGCACGCTGCGTGGGAATACTTGGTTGATGTAATAGATGACAAAGGCGTTGAAGCCTGCTTCGGCAACACCCAGCAGAAACCGATTGACCAAGAACCAGCGCTGACTCGGCACCAGTGCGGTCGCCGCGGAAATCGCACCCCATGCTGAGGCGATCGCTGCGAACGCCCTGCCTCCACCGATGCGCCGCAGGCCGATCGCGTTTGGAACCTGGAATAGCAAGTAACTCAAGGTGAACAGACTCGATCCCAAACCAAACATCGCGGCGTTCATGCCAAGCGCCGCAGACATTTGCTGTCCGGCGAAACCGATGTTGCCGCGATCCACCGAGAACAAGAAATACAGCAGGAAAATCACGCTCGCCAGCCGCGCGATCAGTTTGCTTTCCGTACGTGCCTGAATGCTCATGCCGGTTATCTCTAGCACATTCTAAAAGCTGCAGGCCGCCGTTGCGGGAACTTCTCGCGGGCGCTTTCAATCGCTAATGATAGCGCTTACAATCCTCGTCATGTCCACTGAAGCCGGCTTCTCGCCGGGCCGCGCCGACTACGATCCGACACTCGCCGAAACCTTTGATAGTGTGCACGAGGATTTCGCGCGTTTGCGGGCCCGCTGCCCGGTAGCGCATAGCGAAGCATTCGGCGGTTTTTGGGCCGTAACCCGCTATCAAGACATCCTGAATATTCTTCTGGACCCTGACACTTTCATCACATCGGTGCGCAACGTCGTTCCGGGATCGGCGGCAACCGGCCGCCGGCCCCCGCTGCATTTGAATCCGCCGGAACACACTCCGTACCGGCGCGCAATCGATCGCGCCTTGAGTGCCTCGCGAATCGCCGCGATCGAGCCTGCCACACGGCGCATTTCCCAGGAGTTGGCGCGGGCTCTGGTCGCCAAAGGCGAGGCGGACTTCGTCGAACACTTCTCCAGTCCCCTGCCGGCCTTTGTATTTGGAGAATGGATGGGCCTTGCGGAACAGCAAACCAAGATTTTGTGGGACACGGCCCGCGCGTACGTCAAAGCGTGGGAGGCTTTCGATAAGCAAAGTGTGGCCGCGGCCGGCGCCGAGCTCATGAAGATGGCCGTCGAAGTCATTGCGCAGAGGCGTGCCAGTCCCTTGGACCCGGCTGTGGATCCGACCAGCTCATTGCTCGCCGCCCGCGACGCTGCCGGCAACCCATTCCCCGATGAGCTGCTTGCCGGCTGCGTGCGCCAGGTATTGGTGGTCGGACTGGTGGCGCCGCCCATCTTTCTCGGCAGCATCGCCGTGCATCTGGCACGCGACGCTTCGCTGCAGCAGCAGCTGCGCAGCGATCTATCGCTCATTCCGGATGCGCTCGAGGAATTCCTGCGCCTGTACACACCCTACCGCGGCTTCGCACGAACGGCGCGGCACCAAGTAAACATCGGCGGCCGCACCATTCAGCCCTCTGAACCTATTGCGCTCGTGTATGCATCGGCCAACCGCGATGAATCGATTTTTCCCCAACCGAATGAATTTATTTTGCGCAGGCCCAATATCTCGCAACACCTGGCCTTTGGGCGGGGGCCGCACATGTGCGCAGGGACATCGCTGGCCCGGCAGCAATTGCGCATCGCCTTGGAAGAGATTCTCAAGAACTCCAAGCACTTCGAGCTATGCGGCGAAATTCGCGTGAGCGGCATGCCGGAAGTGGGGCCGATCTGCGTGCCGCTGCGGCTCACCGCGCCGTAACCGCTGTCGCGGATGCCTTAGCCGCTGTCGCGGATGATGAGCGAGAATCCGATATCGACTATTGGATGCTCGATTTTCTTCCCCTGAGCTCTTTGCATCAGGAACTTCACGGCCTGCTTGCCGATCAACGCCCCGTCGATTTTCACGGTGGTCAAGGCCGGCGTCAGTTCGGCGGCAAAGTTCAAATCGCCGAAACCGATCACCGCGATATCGTCTGGCACGCGTACTCCGCGGCGCTGCAGTTCATGAATCGCACCTTGCGCGCTGAGATCGGAAGAACAGACGATAAGATCGATGGCGGCGTTTTCGTCAAGCTGTGCGGCAATCGCGCTTCGGCCCTGTCCGAATGTGGTGGGGCCGGAGAAGCTCACCGTCAGCGGCTCATGACCGCCCCCCGCAATCATGGTGCGTGAAAAGCTCAGACACCGCGCGAGGGCCCGCGGGCCTGTTGCTGAGACGATCAGCGCCCGCCGCCGGCCTCGGTTCAGCGCGTGTCTCGCAACCGCTTCGCCGATTGCCTCATGCGACATGCCAACCACGAGATCGATGGGATTTTTCGGTAGGTCCCAGGTCTCGATGGTCGGAATCCGTGCGCTGACAATGAGCTTGCGCGCGGCCGCGTCGACCATGGGACCTGTCAAAATAATGCCATCGGGCCGCCGCCCGATGATGGACAGCAACTGGCGATGCAGGTGCTCATCCGCGTTTCCCGACAGCCCCAGCATGACGCTGTAGCCTTGCTCGGCCAATGAGTCCGACAGCGCTTGGATGGTGCTGTTGAAGATGGATTGAGCAACCACAGGTATGACCGCTGCGACGAGTTTGGATCTGTTCGACGCAAGCTCGCTGGCAACGAGGTTCGGGACATATCCCCTGGCCGTGACTGCGGCACGAACCTTCTCGGCGGTTTTGGATTTGAGCATCCCCGGGGTGTTGAAAAATCTGGACACGGTGGCGGTCGACACGCCGGCCGCGGCGGCAATGTCGTCGATGGTGGCGGCCGTATTTCTCTTGCGCTTTCGCTTAGGCTGCGGCGGCTTACGGGAAGGCTTGGATTTCTTCATCAGCAGGAACATTCTAAGCACAATGCCGGCGCGGCCGGTAGGCGGATTTTGACCGTACATTTGAAAGCGGTTACAATTTGCGTCGCAAATCGGCGTCCGCCGCCATCTATTGGTTGACTCCATGAAATTGGGCTCTCTACGCAATCGCGGTGTACTCCAATTCGCCGCGGCCGCACTCATTGCTGCCTGTGCCGTGCCGTTGGTGATATTGGCGGACACATACGATGCGGCGGAGGCTTGGTGGAAGCCCGGCGATCAACGGCTCATGCCCGCCAGTGCCGACTATGACGACCCGCTCGGCCGCGTGCGCATCCTCAATGCGGCAGGCTCGGTGCAGACCAAGGACCATCCCTTCTTCACGCCGCTGGGCGCCAACGGCCGCGCCTGCGTGAGCTGTCATCAACCTTCGAACGGCATGGGACTCTCGGCAGAGACGATTCGCAAGCGCTGGGATGAGACCGGCGGCAAGGACCCGCTGTTCGCGGCAATCGACGGCTCCAATTGTCCGAATCTGCCGCAGGCCGAGCGGTCCTCCCATTCTTTGTTATTGGAGCGCGGACTGTTCCGGGTATTTCAAGCGTGGCCTCCCCGCGGGAGCGACGGAACTCTGATTCAACCGGAGTTCACCATCGAGGTCGTGCGAGACCCGACGGGCTGCAATACCGACCCGATTTACGGGTTGAATGGCCGGTCGCCGACCATTTCCGTGTTCCGCCGGCCGCGGCCGGTTGCGAATCTCAAATACCTGCTGGAGCTGCCGCACGGCGTGCCGCCGAGCGATTTTCTTTTCTATAACGACAAGAGCTTGTTGCCTAGAAACCCTGAGACCGGCGGTTTCGCCTCGCTGCAATTGATGTCTGACGGGCGAGACCTCACGCCAAGAATCCAAGCCCGAGATGCCGCACTCAACCATCTCGAGGCGCATGGCGCCTTGAGCGAGAAGCAGCTGAGCCAGATCGAATCCTTCGAAACTCAAGTCTATTCGGCGCAGAGCTTCGATAAAGTCGGCGGGAACTTGACCGGTGCGGGTGCTCCGCCTGGACTGGGCCCCGAGGCGCTGGAAAAGGGCGCGCCGGCGCGGCTCGGCAATAACCCCATCAACCGGATATTCGGCTCCTTCGCCATGTGGCAGCCGGTGAACTCCGCGCCCGACGCTGAAAATTCAGATCAGCCGCAGCGCGAGTTTCGCGAATCGGTGGCGCGCGGAGCGGATGTTTTCTATTTGCGCCGCTTCATCATCAACGATGTGGGCAAGTACAACGACAAAGGGCTTGGCAACCCGTTCAAGCGCTCCTGCGGAAGCGGCTGCCACAACACGCTGCTGATGGGCATGGACCTCGCCCCGGGCTATATGGATTTGGGGTTGAACAACCTTCCCTGGGCCAATGCGAGACCCGACCTGCCCCTGTTCAAAGTTGTGTGCAATACGGACGCGGCGCCTCAGTCGTATCTGGGACGGATCATCTACACGCACGATCCGGCGAGGGCGTTGATTACCGGAAAATGTGCGGATGTCGGCGCCAGCATGACGCAGCAATCTCGCAGCCTGGCGGCGCGCGCGCCCTACTTCATGAATGGTTCCGCGGCCAATCTGCGCGAGCTCGTGGATTTCTACGATCGGCGCTTCAACATCGGCTACACGGAGCGCGAGAAGGTCGATCTCGTCAATTTCCTGGGCGTGCTGTGAGAGGTCCTCTGAAAGGTCGGTGCTGCGCACTTGGACTCTCTTGCATGGCCGCTTTCGCTTTGGCCGCCGATCCGCGTCCTGGAACTGCGGTGAGTTTTTTGGCATGCCCGATTGCACGCGACACCGGTCCCGACACAGATCTTTGCTTCTTCGCGGAATATGACGGCGTGCGCTACGCCTTGGTGAATCCGCCCGACTGGGGCGTGCCGCAATTGAAGCATCGGGTGCTGGTTGAAGGCCGGGTGAAAGAAGGAGCGCCCTATTGCGGGGCCGTCCCGATCGAAGGCCGCGCATCCGTCATCGCAGAACTCGATGACAGCTGCAACACCCTGCTGCCGTTCGACGGCATCATAAAGGGTATCGCCGGCGGCGTATTCAATAGCGGCACGCCGCAGCAACGCGCGCTTGCCGAGGACCTCGCAAGACGTGCGGCTCTCGATCCTGCTCTATCGATCGAGCCAGCCATTGCCGAGGCACTGCCGCCGCCGCCGCCCGTCCCGCCGTTCGAACGTAGGACTCTTTCGATCATGTACCCGTTCGACAGCGACCGGGCATCGGGCCCGGACATGATAAAGCTCAAAGAATTGGCGCTATTTGCGAAAGTCGCCGGTGCACGCAGCGTGCAGGTGATCGGCTATCGGGCGACGTCCCGTCTCTCAGACGGCAGCAACTTGGTAGAAAGGCCGCAGATGGCGCAGGCTCGTGCGACAAAGATCGCTTCGATCCTCGCCGCACTCGGTGTCGATGCAAAGCGCAGTCAGGTCAGCTGGGAGACGCAGACCATTGGCGGCAGCGGCGAGGAAGACTGGCGCAACCGAAAAGTCGAGGTGTCAGTAGATCCTTAAGACTCGCCGGACCGAACTGCTCGAGTTCTCATCGGCAATACGATCACCGACGAATTGGCCTTGGAGTCATTAATCGTGATGATCGGCGCAGGATTGGCGGCCTGACGGTCGCGTTCGCGATAGTCGGCGCCGGTGAGGCTCACTCTGATGCGATGCCCCGCCTTGAATAAATAGGAGACCGGAAAGAGCGCGATCTGCACGCGCACCGCCGTCAGGGGCACCAGCGGTTCTACATCATCGCGGCGGCTCGGGTGCCACGGCAACCCCAGATTATCCCAAGGCGGCTGCGCCGTTTTTCGCAGCGATGCCCTCTGGCGGCCGTCGGTAATCGCTGTGATGCTGCCGTCGGGCGCCACATCTTCCAAGTAAACGAACAGGTTTACATCGGTCGCGTCGGCGGAAATCCATAGATCCGCGATCGGATGCCCTGTCACCTCAGCATCTGTTTTCAAAGGTGTGGACAGAAAATGCGCGCCCGCCTGCTCCACGGGACAGGGCTGCGCGTACGGGCCCGCCTGCAAAGCGGGGTCGAACCCCGCCGCGCAAGTCACCTCGTAGCGAACTTGCAGCAGGGTGCTTTTACCGCTGGGTGTATCGCTCAGCCGCGGCTTGCCGGCCAGATTGAGTTTTGTTTCCTGGACTCCGCGAGGCGGCCACACATCGGAGGCTTGCCATTCCTTGCCGGCGGGCGCATTCACCGTAAAGAAATGAATGGGTGGGTCGTTGGCGAAGCCATTGTCGATGCCCTGCAGATAGAAATCGAAGAAGCGATGCATCTCGGCGAACAGGTCAAAGCCATCGTTGCGGCAATGTGTCCACGGTCCGATGATGATGTGGCGTTTCCCCGGGGTCCAGTTGGCGAAGGTGACCAAGCCGTCCTTGCGCAGGTCATCGCGCCAGCCGCCCGTGATGTAAAGCACGACGCCCGACTGGCGCATCTCATCGGCGTAGGACGCGATGCTGCCCTCGCTCCAAAATCGGCTTGCCGTCAGCGGGCTGAAATCGTCGCGATACGGCAGTCCGCGCCACATCGCCGCCAGGTTGGTACTTTTCTGATGTTCCTGCGCCGCCTGCGCCAACAAGGTCTTTGATTCGTCGCCATCGACCGGTTTGGCCTTCATGTCCTCCTCGACTGTTCTCTGCACCCCGGTTCCCCACTGCGCGAATATCCCTCCGCGCAAGGTCCAGTCATAGGTGTCCCACGCGAAGCATCCAACAAAGGCCGCCACCAAATGCGGCGGACGAATAGTGATGGCATGCATGGCAGCCGCGCCCGTGTTCGAGCAGCCGACGATCCCGACTTTGCCCGTTGACCAAGGTTGGCGCGCCAGCCATTCATTGACCTCGTAGGCGTCCTCGGCTTCGATGCGATCGTTGTAGCCGCGCCGCTCGCCAAATGAGGCACCCAACCCACGCCGTTCGACCAGTGCCACCACGTAGCCATACTTCGTCAGATCCGGAGTTGCGGCGACCGCACTCGTCGCGGCGACTCCAACATAGTGCCGGTCGAAAGTGTGATGCCACACCACCGGAAATTTCCCCTCCGCGGCTTTGCCATTGATGCCCGGACGGTACAAATCGACTGCCAGGCGCACGCCGTCGCGCATGGGTAGATAAAACGAGGACTTGATCTGATCCGGGAACGCTTGCTGCGAATACCCCTGATAGATGCCGAAGGCCGAGATCTTGTCGGCGGCACCGGCTTGGGAGCCGCCGATGAACATCCAAGCCGCCATGAACGCCGTACACCACTTCATCGTGTTCCCCCTTTGTCCATGATTTCTCGACGCCGCACCGCATCGAAACCCAGCCATTGCAGCAGCTCTTCGGTATTCTGGCCGATCGCCGGCGGCGGTTCGGCCACATCCGGGCCGCCTTCGCCGAAGATAAATCCCGCATTGAGAATCTCGATATTGTCGTTTGGCGCGAGACTCGGTACGTTGATAGGTATCTTCAAGCGTCGGTCGTGAAGATGCGCCAGCGATGCTGCTTCCGCCACGCTGCGCACCATTCCGCAAGGGATTCCCGCCGCGCTCATTCGCGCTTCCCAATCGGCCGCGCTGCGCTGGCGAAGAATCTCGGCCAGCGAACCTTTCAGGTCCGCCTGATTCGCGCGCCGCAAATCCGCCGTGGCGTAGCGCGCATCCTGCAGCCACTCGGTGCGGCCCAGCAGGCGCGCCAGTGCTTCAAATTGTCCCTGCTGAACGACTCCCAAGGAAATGAGTTTTCCGTCCGCCGCTTCGAACAGCGCCGCGGTGGGTTGGCCGCTGTATCCGGTATTGCCGGTTCGCTCCAGGACTTGGCCGGTGACGAGAAACGGCACCACGGCGGAAGCCATGAATGCGAGGCTGGCATCCATCATCGCGACATCGATGAATTCGCCCTGGCCGGTTCGCTGCCGCCTGAACAGCGCCGCCAAAATCGCGAATGCTGCTGTTTGTCCGGTCAAGGTATCGACCACCGGGAATCCGACGCGTACGGGCGGATCGCCGGGTTCGCCGCCCAATGACATCATGCCGCTCGTTGCTTGTACGATGTTGTCGATGGCCGGCCAGTCGCGCAGCGGCCCCGACTGGCCGTAGCCGGATATCGAACAATAGACAATGTCCGCCTTCAGGCTTTGCGCCTGCGGGTAGCCGAGGCCTAGACGCGCCATGACCCCGGGGCGAAAGTTTTCGACCAGTACATCCGAGCGCGCGATCAATCTGCGCGCCGCTTCCAACGATGCGGGATCTTTCAGGTCCAGAGAAATCGATTTCTTGCCGGCGTTGACTGCGATAAATGCCGGCGCCATGCCATCGTAAGCGCGGTCCATGCCGTAATTGCGCATTCCATCGCCGCGGCCGGGCGCCTCGATCTTGATCACCTCCGCGCCGAGCAGCCGCAATAGATGCGTCGCATAGGGCCCCGCCATGATATGGCTGAAGTCGGCAACTCTGATTCCTTCAAGTGGCTGCATTTGCCGTCCTTGGGCAGGTGACCTGGCCGGTCTGTTCGATGCCTTTCGCGATCCGCCGGGCATTGTCGAACACCGCAGTGCCGTTGATATCGAATCGAGACAAGGCGGCGGCCGCGCGACCCGCGTCCTGCTCATAGAGATCATCGAAGCGCTGCTGATCTGCGGCGCCAATGCGGATGAATTGCACATTTTGAGCGCGCCCTTCAGCTTCGCCGGATCGAACGGCTGCCTGTGTTTCTTTCGACAACGCCGCCTCCCAAATGGGAATGGATGCCTCGAGGATCCGCTGCTCGTCCGGCGTGAGAGCGTTCCACCGCCTCTCGCTGATCGCGCGCGAGGGATAGGCGCCGCGGGGCACCTCAAGCTCGGTGAAATGCTTGGCCACTTCACCGAAATGCATGGACTTCAAGGTGTCGGGAGGCGCTACCACGGCATCGAGCACTCCTTTGGCCAGGCTGGAATACACCTCGCCCATGGGCATGGTGACCGGATCCGCGCCCAGATCGCGCATCACATTGAGCAGCTCGGTGGGCACGCGTATCCGAAGCCCGCGCAAATCCTCCAGGCTGTGGACTTCCCGAGTCCGTACCAAAATACCCGGCAGCGTGCCGCCCTGAACGGCGAGAATCTTCAGTCCTTGAAGTTCGTGCGCGTATTCAGGGGAGTCGGCGACCAGACAGCGGTACATGGCCACCTGCTGTTCGAAGCTCTTGGCGCCGCCATAGAAACCCGTTTGCACTCGGATCAGATGCGTGCCGCCGCGCGCATAAATTGGCGTGATCAAACCGATGTCGGCCACGCCATGACGCAATTCGATCAGCGATTGATCGGATGAAATCAAACCGCCTGACCAGATCGGCCTTATCTTCAATTTGCCGCCCGACTGCGCTTCGACCCACTGCATCCAGGTCGTGTCGGCGCGGCTAAACGTGTGGTTGGGTCCGTACGGCGTCGCATACGTGAGAACCGTGGCATCCGAGCAGCCGATCGCCGCCGCGAGCGCGGCCAGGAAAATGCTTGCGAAGAATCTGTTCATGCCAGACCGTTGCGTTTCAAGAAATCCGATACGTGATCCACCATTCGCTCATGACTCCAGCCCTTCGAATCCACCATGTCGGCATCGAGTGCCAAGGTCGGCACTCCGGCGTGCTCGAGCGATAGCTGGGTCAATTTAGTACCGCTCTGCGAGAGGCGGCTGTCCGGCGGCACCAGCATCACCGCCGCGTCGATCCCGCAACGCTTCGCCTCACTCACCATCCAGCCATTCATCCACGGCGGCAGATGCAGCACCTCGTTCATGGAACAGATGCGGCTCGCCAGCGCGTGCAGGGGTTTGCCGCGAATGGTCCTGATGTATTGCGGTCCGGCAAACGGCATGTACATCGACCAAACGAAGACCGCACCCAGCCGCTCTTCGAGCGCGTTGTAGAACCCAGGATCGTGCCACAAACCGGCGCCGATCCACATGAGCCGAATGCGTTCATTGCCGCTGACGCCGATGCCTGCATGAACCCGCTCAGCCACTTCATCGCGAAAGCGTTTGGCATGCGCCACCGCCCAGTCAGAACCCCGGTGCCATTGCGGAATCATCGTGTTCGGCATCTGGTCGGCGATCGACACCGGACAAGGTCTTGCCGAACCGATCATGCGCGCCGCCTCGGCGATGTAGCCTTCCTGCTCATTGATTTTTTCCATCAAGTCCGCAAGTTTCGCTTCGCTGAAGCGCCGGTCCGTCTTGGATTCCAGCATGGCGATGAGCACGCGCATCTCCTCGACGAGTAGCTCGATGCGGTCGGGCTGAAACACCTCCTCCCAGCGGTCGTTTGACTTCTCGAACCATGCAGCGTCCTTGTGGGTCCAAGCGGGCGCCTCGAGGGGGAAGAATTCCGTGTTGAGTGCGGTCGCCCACCGGCCAAAAACGTGCTGTATGCAATCGCAAGTCAGTCGAGCGACTAGAGCAACCGGCCGGGGCAATCCACCCCAAGGCGCGCTGGCCGGATCGTTGGCCAGCGTGCAGGCAAGACCCAACGAGCAATAGCGGCAACCGTTGCCCGGGTAGCCGTGCTCCCGCAATACCTCGAAATAGCGCGCCGACAGCTGCTTCGCGGAGATATACGCAGACCACCATTGGTTGGTAATCAGCGCGATGTCCATCGCATGAAAGATCTCATGCGGCGTGTCGGCTTGAGCGACCACGAATGGATCCCCCTCCTCCACGACGCGGCGCTTCAGTTCGGCAGCATAGCGCCGCTGATAAGCCAGCGCGTCCGCTGTGCACTGTAGATCCTTGCGGCTTCGCTGTGCGCCGGCTTGCGTCATCGAAACACTCCCAATGCCTGCAATTCCGCAACACGCGCAGCGCTGAGACCGCACAGTTCCTGGGCAATGCTGGCGGAGTGCTCACCCATGTTTGGAGCGCGGTACGGTTCGACGGGATTGCGCGACAAGCTCATCGGTGTGCGTATATGGCCGAATCTACCGAGCCTCGAGTGTTCGATGGGCACCAAGCTACCGCGCGCGGCGAGCTGCGGATCTCTCTCCATGAGATCTTCGACATCTTGAACGACGCCGGCGAAGATGCCCGCCTCCTGCAACTGCGCCGCCAGGAGCGCGCCTGATTGATCGGCGCACCATGCGCCGATGGCAGCGTCCCTTGTCTCAGGGGTGGCGGCGTCGGCGAGCAGCGCCAGCGCGCGCAGACGCAGCCAATCAGCAGCGCTGGGCAAGGAAATGGCGATCCAGCGATCCTCGCCGTGCACCGCATACACGCCTTGATGAAATATCCGCGAATCGCCATTGCCGGTCCGCTCAGGGATAGGGCCGGTCTGCGCTTGCAAGATCGCACCCTGCATCTGCTGCACGCAGATTTCATACATCGATGCGTCGATGTGCGCGCCGCGGCCTGACTCGCGGCGATGCGCAAGAGCCGCGCACGCAGCTGCCGCCATGCAATAGGGAACGATGACATCGCCGTAGGGAACCGCGCCAGGAATGACAGGATCTCGATCCGGCCAACCCGTGAGATAGGTGCGCCCCGACAATGCGGCACCCGTGCCGTCCACTCCCCACTCATGCGCCAACGGTCCCGTTTGTCCGTAGACGCTCCCGGACACCATGATCACCCCAGGATTTGCCTGGGCCAGGGATGCGTAGCTCAAACCGAGTTTCGCCATTGTGCCCGGCGAGAAGTTCTCGACGACCACGTCCGCCCATTCAACGAGAGGCACCAGCAATTCGCGGCTCTCGGGTTTCTTCATGTCGAGCGCCAGACTTCTCTTGGATGTATTGAGATGCGCGAACCAGGGCTTGTCGTCGAAGTCGCCCGGTTTGGACGCACTGACTTGCACATCGAGGCGGGTCAAACATGGGCGCGTGCGGCTTTCGACTTTGATGACATCGGCACCCAGATCGCCCAGTGTCTTGGTCGTGATCGAGCCGACGAGCGCCCAAGAAAAATCAAGAACGCGCACGCCTGCGAGCGGCCCCGGGCGATTGCGCCGCTGCGGTGTTGGCGTCATATCGGCGGTGCCATCGTTCAGGCGCGCTCCTGGTTGCACCGCTGCCGTTCCGGGTTGCACGGCCACGAAGCGCCGCGGCACCCGCATCGCCGTGTTCGCGGATGATTCAAGAGCCCGCCAAAATTCGCGCGCTTGCAGGTGGGGATCTTCGAGTACATCGGCCGGATCAGCGATGACGGTGGCGTTGATGCCGCGTTTGCGGCCTTCGACGGCAATGTCATGCTTGGAGCGCAGCTGAAAAAAGGCCGCGATGGCAGTCTCCCACGTAGCGCGGATCGCGGCGTCCAGCGTCGAGCGGTTGTAAGTCAGCCAATCGACGCCGCGCAAAGGGTTGGCGACGCCGCTCTCATCCATCCAACTGCCCAAGGCCTGATTTGCCGGCGCGCCGAATCGTCCGGTCATCAGCGTATGAAAGCACCAGCCGTCCGCCAATCTCCAGATGCAGCGTACCGTCGCCAAACCGTAGTTCAGCGCGCCGCCGACGCGCGACAGTTTGCGCCGGTCGAACTGCCACACCAAGATGCTGTTGACCTGACGCGAGAAGGCGACCTCCTGGATGGAAACATCTACATGCTGGCCCGTGCCGCTGTCATTGCGCGCGACATGTGCTGCCAATGCGCCGGCTGCAGCGACCATGTCGGCGTGAAAGCCGCACGCATCCAACGCCTCCTTGACTGGGGCGCGATCGGGTGTTCCCGTCAGACGCAGCACTCCGCTCATCGCCGAGGCAATGAGTTCATTTCCGACCCAGCGCGCGCGCGGCGCATCACCGCCAAATGCGGTGACCGATACATGGATGAGTCGGGGGGCGCACTGTTCAATTCTCGCGCGCGGCCAGCCCAGGTCCGCCAGGCGCGCACACCCGAAGTCCTCGATCAAAAATGACGCCTCCGGTAACCGTGCTGCCAAGTCGGCGAAAGTCGCCGCGACCGCGGTCGCACCTAGCGAGGCCAAGAAGCGCGCGAGTGCCCCGTCGAGTCTTGAACCGAGCACCAGCACTTGATGTCCGCCGAGCAGGTTCATGGTCTTGCAAGACCGCGGGTAAATTGAGCGATTTCTTCCAGGGCGCCATCACTGGCATCCCAGCGACGGCGGCTCAAGGTCAGGGAAGCGATGCCCGCGGCAGCCAACGCCGCCGCTTCGCCCGGCAAATCCCAAATCAGCGCATCTTCCTGTTCGAGCAGCCAATTGACCACACCGGTGATATTGGCGGATTTCACGAGCTGACCGATCGCCGCGGCGCGATTGACGAAGGTGCGCGGCCCAAGTTCCAAGGACTGGTAGTGATCGGCAATGGCTGCGAACGAACCCTGGGCCGCAATCAACGGCAGGGCGGCGTTGCGCGATGCGTGATCGCCGAATTCCGCCACGACATTGCCGCCTCCGGTCTCAACCGCCACGTGCAGACGATCGTCTGGGGGAGCCGTACCCGCCAGCAACACGCGTGGCTGTCCTTTGGCAGCACCCGCGCTTTCCAGCCACGCGCCGAACCCGGCATCGAAGACCTCGGCGCCGCAGAAGTCAGCGGCTCGGAAAATGCGGTCCATGAGGCTGCCCCGGCAACTCATCACCCCGCCGGTGCGCGCAGTTGCCGCCGCCGCGAGCAATTCGCGCCGTCGATTTCTACGGGCGATCGCCATGGGCAGCGCCTCTTCGCTGGCGCCGACTTGCGAGGCGAGCTTCGCAATCGCCCGGCGGCTGTGGGCTCGGCTGGTATCACGCGGAATCTTTGCCAGATCAAATATCAGCGGTTCGGGCCCCGCGGTGATGCCTCGGGCCCGCAATTCGCTCAAGTAATAATACAGGCGCTGCGCACTGTCGTTGCTGCGCGGCAGGACCATCGCGTGGAGAAAATCAAATGCGCCCTGCAGATATTGTTCGCAGATCGAGCGCACGTCGGGCATGAAGCTGGACTCCAAGTACCGGTCGGCTGCCTCGACGCTGCCATGCGCAAAACTCGGCAGGCGCAGCGGAAAGGAATCGCCCGCGATGAGCAATTCCACCGGGATTTCCGCGCCGACATAGCCGATCACACGACCGCCCTGTTGTGCGTGAGCGCGCGCCGCCGCGAATGGATCACGCAGTGCGCCATCGACCATTTGCTCGAATGCGGTCATTGGCCGAGCGCCTTGGGCAGGGCGAGCGCGAGCGCCGGAATGAAAATGAGCGCCAACAGATGCACGAAGTCCGCTGCCAGAAAAGGCAACACGCCTTTGAAAATCCGTCCGATTGAAACATCCTTGGCAATTCCCTGGATCACAAACAAATTCATGCCGATGGGCGGGTGAACGAAGCCGATCTCCATCGCGCGCACCAGAAAGATCCCGAACCAAATGGGCGACAGCCCCATTTGCTGAATGATCGGCAAGAGAATCGGCGTGGTCAGCAGCATCAGGGCCAGGCCGTCGAGTACCGACCCCAACAACAGCAGGATTGCAGCCATGACCAGCAATGAAACTATGTGGTTGCCGGTCAGCGCCGCGAGCAGCGTGGAGACCTGTTCGGCGATGCCGGTAAGGCTGATGAACACCGAGAAAATCAGCGCGCCGATGATCACGACGTAGATCATGCCGGAGGTTCGCAAAGTTTCACGGCACGCTTGGCCGAGGGCCGCCCAACTCAAGCGTCTGCGCCATGCACACAACAGCAATGCGCCGACTGCACCCACCGAACCGGCCTCGGGTGGAGTAAACCAGCCCACCGCGATTCCGCCGATGACCAGCAAAATGAGAAACCCGATATCGACGATACGCAGCAAAGCGTCGCGCCGCTCCGGCCATGTGGCCCGCGCTGTTGCGGGCGCAATTTCCGGCCTGAAATGGCACAGCACCACGATGACGAGGCAGTACAACAAGACCTGAGTGATCGCCGGCAAGATCGCCGCGGTAAAGAGTTTACCGATCGACTGCTCCGCGATGATGCCGAATACGATCAGCGCGCCGGACGGGGGAACCATTTGCCCCAAGGTTCCGCCGGCGGCGACCGCGCCGGTCGCCAACTCGTCCGAGTAGCCGCGCTTGCGCATTTCCGGCAACGCGACCAAGCCGATGGTGGCGGCCGTTGCGAGACTCGATCCGCTGATCGTGCCAAAGCCGGCGCAGCCGCCAATCGACGCAAGCGCCAGGCCGCCGCGGCGATGCCCGATCATTCTGGCCGCTGCATCGAAGAAATCGCGGCTGGCGTTTGCGGCAAAGCACAGATGGGCCATCAGCAAGAACAACGGCAGCACGCCCAACTCGTAGCGCGACAACGTATCGAACACGATGACGCCCGACTTGATGAGCGCCGGCTCGCATCCGAGAATCAATGCCATGCCGGCCATTCCTACCAGGCCCAGCGCGACGCCGATGGGCACCCCCGCGGTCAACGCCAGCAACAGCGTCACCACTCCCAGCAAGCCCACGAGCGGCGAGGCGTTCATGAGTCTTCGCGTCTCTTGAAGATTCTCGACGCATAAGTCAGCGCCACGCCCAAAACCGACGCGATGCTGATCACGCGCAGCGGCGCATACGGTATCCGTAGGAGCTCGCTTTCCTCGTTGCCGCCGCGCAAATCATAGGCAATCCAAATGCTGCCCGCGGCCAGGGCGGCGAAGAAAATGGCGCAAAGCACGGCATGGACCCGCCCCATGATCTCGCGCGCCCGCGGCGACAGGCGATCGATGAGCAAATGCACGACGGCATGCTTGTCGGCGAGAGTTGCAGAGACTATTGCAGAGGATGAAGCGATGAGAATCGACGCCTGCATCAGCTCGATCGACCCCAACAAGGGCTTGCCGATGTGCCGGCCGATTACCGCGATGGCATCCACTGCCACTGCAAACAATAGAGCGCCTGCGCCAAGATAGAACAGCAACTCTTGCGCGCCGGCTCGCCGAGTGTTCATGCGGCAACCATCATATCGTCGCCAGGGCTGTACACGAGCGGCGGCAAACCCGCAGCGGCCGTGATTCGCGTCATATAGGAGGTAATTTCGGCGGCCTGGGCCGGGCTGGCAATGACGGGGCGCCCCGGCGCCTCGACGTGCACCGGCACAAAACCCGCCTCAATCCGCCCATCGTCGTACCAACGCAGACGCCCCAACAGCGCGTGCACCGCTTCCGGATGAAACGGCGCCAGCCAATAGTCCGGATCGGGCTCGAATCCAAACAGTTGCTTGCGCTTCAAAGCCCACGCGGCGCGCGCCGGGTGATCCTGATTCGGGCTCAACGCGCGCGTGACGACGCAGCCATTGCCGAGCCCATGGAATATCGGTTTGCCAAGATAAATTTCCATGCCTCGTATGATGTGCGCATGATGGCCGATCACGGCCTGCGCGCCCGCCTCGATCGCCGCATGTGCAACGGGTCGTTCGTAGGGTGCGAGACGAGCGGGGGTATGGACGAGGCCTTTGTGCAGGGCAACGAACACGAAATCGTTGGCTGCCGCGGCCGCGGCAATGTCGCTTTGCATGTCGGCCAAAGATCTTGCATCGGGTTCCTGCAGCGGTGCAGTCGGCGATACCGGCTGGCCGTCAGTCGTATTTATTCGCACATGGGCGCAACCCGCCTGGTCCTTCCCCGCCCAACTGCTTTCCGGTCCGACGCAGTTGTAGCTCAGCACGGCGATGCGCCGATCGGCAAAGTTTAATAGAGCAGGCTGGCGTGCCTGATCCAAGGTGGAACCGGCGCCGCAGCAGGCCAGCCCAAGCCGATTCAGCTCGTTGCGCGTATCGGCGATTCCCTCAGCGCCGCAATCGGCGATATGGTTTCCCGCCAGCGTCAGAACATCGAAGCCCGCGCGCTCGAGGGCAGCGAGGTGGGCCGGGTCAGCGCCCGGCGCCGGCACATCGCCCTGAAGCTCACGGCCGCGGCGCGTATGCGGCACTTCCAGATGGCCGATGGTGACATCGGCCGCTACGGTAACCGGCGCTATTCCGCCCAGCCAGAAATCCGGACGCGGTTCATCGAGCACCAAATCGCCGGTAACGATGAAATCGATGGCGGCCATCTCGTCAGCCCCGCGTCAATAGTGGTCATGTTATCTCGCATGCGAAAAATGCTTATTATTCGCGTTGCCGGTAATCTTGCCTCAAGCCAAATTAGTTTGCAATGCGAACTAATTCTGCCAGGCGTCCCGCCGATCCATGGAACCCTCAGGCATGCTGCCGGCTTCAGTACAAATTACGGCAGAGCCGCGCACAAGCAGCGCCAGATCGCGGCATATTAGTTAGTATTGCCAACCATTTTATTTTATCATCGAGGCGCTTTCAAAATGAAACCATGAATGCTGCCTTCCCGACCGCAGTTTGGCGCCGAACCCTCTGGGCGATGGTTATTGTTCAGTTCGTGATCGGTATGGCCTTCTCAATCGCGCCGCCCATCCTGGCCTTGATACTACCCAGTCTCGGGGTATCCAATCCCGCCTCGGTACGCTCCTGGGCCGGGGTCCTGCTCGGCATCACTCCCTTGGCGGCGGCAATGACCTCGCCGGCCTGGGGGCGCATGGCGGATCGCATGGATCGGCGCATCATATTGTTGATCGCCTGCGGCAGCGCCGCTGCCTGCACGGCCGCCATGAGCGCCGCGATCAATCCGTGGCAGCTCCTGGCCCTGCGCTTCACCATGGGTTTGTTTGGCGGACATATTGCCGCCGGCATGTCCATCGTCAGCAGCGTCGCACCGCCCGATAGGCTGGGTTGGGCGCTGGGCTGGTTGGCCACCGGACAGCTCGGCGGTTCGCTGCTGGGACCTTTGATCGGCGGCAGAGTTGCGGACCTGCTCGGGGACTACCGGGCGCCTTTTTTGGCGGCAGGGCTGGCGGTCGTTCTGGTTTGCGCCGCCATCGCGGTGGTTCCGCGGCCCGAGCGTGCGGCATCGGGGCACTCGCGATCCCCTCGCGCACAGCCGCATTTGCTGCGCCGGTATGGAACTCTATTCACTTTTATCGTGGTTTTGTTCCTGGCGCAGTGCGCAATCATGGGTCCTCAGCCGATCGTCTCATTGCGTGTGCGCGAGCTGGTCGGTGCGCGCGCGGATTTGGCCACGCTCGCAGGCATCGCTTTCTCAGCCGTCGGATTGAGCGGACTCATCGCCGCGCCGTTGGCGGGACGCTTAGGCGATCTGGGTGGGATGCGCAGGTTGCTGCTCATCATCCTGACAAGCGCCGCACTTTTTACTGCGGCGCAGGCCTATGCGCCCTCGTATGCATGGTTTGTAGCCGGGCGATTCCTGGCCGGTGTCTTCCTCTTCAGCGTCATCCCCCTGGTCAATTCCTCGGTTGGAAGAACGGTCTCGGAGTCTGATCGCGGTCGAGCCTATGGCCTTACCGCGAGCGCTGCTTTCTTCGGCGCATTCATAGGGCCCGTAAGCGGCGGTCTGCTCGCGGCGCAATTCGGACTCGGGGCAGCCTTCTTGGCCAGCGGTGCCGTCTTATTGATGACGGCGCTCTTGATAAGTCTTCGCTTTGGGCAACACGGGGAGCATCGATCATGATCAGCAGAAGAAATCTCAACAGGGGCATCGCCGGATTGGGAATCATGGCAATGTCCTCGCGCATTCAACGCACCAACGCAGAGGCAGGGACTACTGGGCCCTCACCCCTCGTCAAGACCTCGGCTGGAGTGGTCGCTGGTTCCGTGCGTGGCGCTGTAATCTGTTTCTTAGGCATACCCTACGGCGCGTCGACAGCGGGCGCTTCCCGGTTCATGCCACCGCAGCCGCCGCAGCCATGGTCCGGAGTGCGCGACGCGAAGTCCTATGGCGATACTTGCCCGCAGGTTCCTCTCGGCTTGTCGCCCTTCGCAAAGAGATCTCCTTCGGATCAACCGCCCCCGCCCACGGCGATGCAGAAACAGCTGGCGACGCTATTTACCCGGCCGAATCCGGAGCCGAAACAGACCGAAGACTGCCTGGTCGTTAATGTATGGACGCGGGCAATCGATGCCGCGAAGCGCCCGGTGATGGTCTGGCTGCATGGCGGAGGCTTTGCGATCGGCTCCGGATCGAATCCGGCGTATGACGGCGCGCGCCTGGCAGCAACGCAGGATGTTGTCGTGGTCTCGATCAATCATCGGCTGAACGTATTCGGCTACCTCTACCTTGGCGAAATCGCCGGCGACAGCTTTGCACAATCGGGAAATGCGGGAATGCTGGACGTTGCCGCGGCTCTTCGTTGGGTGCGCGACAATATCGCCGGGTTCGGCGGCGATCCAGGCAATGTAACCCTGTTCGGCGAATCCGGCGGCGCTGGAAAAGTCAGCGTCATGTGCGCCATGCCGGCAGCCAAAGGATTATTCCATAAAGCAATCATGCAAAGCGGCCCCTGCCTGCAGATACCAGACAAGGCGCGCGGAACTGCAATCGCCAATCAGCTTCTCAAAGACCTCGGGCTCTCGGCAAATCAGATCCCACAGCTGCAGAGCATGGACGCGCTGAAGCTCTCGGCGGCAGCTGATGCCGCAGAAGTCAAAGTCATCCCGCGAGTGTTGGGCTATGGTCCGATGGGCCTCGTGCCGCTGGTGGATGGCGTCGTGCTGCCTCATCACCCGTTCGACACCAGCCCCTCCCCCGAATCGGCGCATGTGCCCTTCATGGTCGGATCCACTAAAGATGAAGCGGTCTTATTCGCGGGTCCGTTTCCGGAATGGGGCCAATTCACCGAGACCGACATCGTCGAGCTCATGCGGCCGGTCGCAGGAGCGCGCGCGCAACAAGCCGTGGATCTGTACAAAAAACTGCATCCCGCGGATTCGCCGTCGTATCTCTTGGTCGACATGATCACTGATTTTTGGATGCGGCAAGCCGCCAACCATGTCGCCGAATTGAAAGCCGCGCAGAAGAGCGCGCATGCCTTTGTGTATGTTCTGGAGTGGGAAATCAACCCGGACCTGCGCTCACCGCACGGCACCGATGTGGCGTTGGCCTTCAACAACGTGAACGCCTCGCCGCCAATCGCTTCCGGCCCGAATGCGCAGCAAGTGTCCGATCAGATGAGCGCGGCATGGGCCGCCTTCGCGCGCACCGGCAATCCCAGCCATGCAAAGATTCCGCAGTGGCCGCCGTACTCCCATAAGACTCGCGCGAATATGCTGTTCAACACGCGCAGCCGCGTGGTCGACGACTATGGCAAAGACGCGCGCGAGTTCTGGGAGAAATCCTGATCCAGTTGGCGCGCGCAAAGGATTCCCTGCGCCGCAAAGGATTCCCGGCGCGCCGCTAGGGATGGATACGCCGCAACAGGGTGAATAATTGCGCCAATTCCTGCGCGGAAAACAGCCGCGTGAATCGCGTTTCGTGATCGAGCATTTCCTGGCGCAGCTGATTGAGCTCTTTTTGTCCGCGATCCGTGAGAAATATTCCCTGGCGGCGCCGGTCGACTTCCGATCGGCGGCACACGACGCATTGGCGCCGCTGCAATCGCTGCACCAAGCCGACGATGGTCGCCTTGTCGATATCCAGCTGGTTGGCGATGTCGATTTGCGCAACCCCCGGATTTGCCTCGACCAGAATCATGAGGCTGAATAATGCCGGGCGAACCTCGCCCTCGCCCACCGTGCGGCTAAAATCGCGCCACAAGGCAATCTCGGCGCGGCGTACGTTATAGCCCAACAGATTTGGCAATAACCCAACGCTCAAAGGTAGTGATGGCGCTTTGGCGATCTTTGGCTGTGAGGCGCGCGTTTGGGCGCGTCCGCCTCCTGCACGACGTCGTTTGGTACCCTTCATGTCTGCTTTGAGATTTCCGCCGGACCCAATATCCTGCCTAGAGTGCCACGAAGCGCAATGACAGTGCACATCTTGCACGCAAAAAGGCGTGCGCTTGGGCGGCGCGCCCTGATCCCAAGCCCTACTGGAATTTCTTGGCGATCTGTAGGGAGATCAGCCGGCCGATCCCGTTGGCAACGTTGGGATCGAAGCCGCCGCCGCCATTGGGACCGATGGGGACATTCACATAGGGGGGCTGCCGATTGAACAGATTGTCCGCGTGCGCGGTCAGTCTCAAGTTCTGGGCCCACGCGCTCGAGAAGGATTTGCCCAGATCGTAGATGACATTCAGGTCGACGGTCGTATAGCTGCTGATCGGTTCACTCGGCGTCACTTCGGTATTGGTATAGGAATTCGAGAAATTCACGAACAGCAGCGTCGAGACCGGTCCTTGATTCCAGCCGATATTGCCGCGCATCCGCAGCCGCAGCGGGAAGCCAATGTCATTAAGCTCGTTGAATGTCGGGCCGCCCGGCGTGAACTGCACGTCGTATTTGAATGTGTACGTGCCGCTGAGTCCGACGAGGAATGTTCCCGAATGATCGGTCGGTATCGAGTAATTTCCCACGAAGTCGACGCCTTGGGTTTTCGTGTCTCCAAGATTCAGTTCGAGTCCGTTCACGAACACGCTGGGGTTGGCCAGGATCGGTCCGAATACGGGACCTGGCACGACGAACTGGTTGATCAGCGAGGCGCATTCCGCCGATGGGCAGCGCGTAATGAGCGATCCCAATTGCGCGGATTGCTGCAAGATCGTCAGATCGCTCAGATAGCTGGATATTTGGTTCTTGTAGTTGATGTTGAAATAATTCAGGCTGATCTTCGCGTTCTGAATGGGCTGATAGTCGACCCCGAAGGAATACGTGGTCGCAGTTTCAGGCTGCAACTTCTTGTTGCCGCCTCCCAACGTGTAGCCCACCGAGGTGCCGCTCGGCGACAGGGGATCGGAGTAGGTTTGCACGAACACGCCCTGCAGCGGCCCGACCAATTCCGAGAGCAGCGGCGCGCGGAACGACGTGCCGTAGCTGGCGTGTGCCGTCACGCCATCCACCGGCGACCAGTTCAATCCGATCTTCGGATGCGTGGTGCTGCCAAAGTCGCTGTAGTCCTCGTAACGTCCCGCCACGTCGAGCTCGAGCTTCTGGATCCCGGGCACGGCATTGTCCGCGCCGAAGAAGGGTATGAGCACTTCCGCGTATCCCGATACCGAGTGACGATCCAATTGCTGCCGCAGGTACAGATCGGCGCCGCCCGGCACGCCCGAATTGATGCCGTACAGAAGTTCATCGTGCTGCCACTGTCCCCCAACCGCCGCCCGCACGTCGCCGCCCGGTAGGTGGAACAGGCTGCCGTCGAGTTTGCCCTCGAACACTTGTTCTCCGGTATCGCCGGGCGCATAGAATCGACTGTCGAAAACGCTGCTCACCACCGCCGGATTGTTCGCTCCGCCGAATACGTTGAGCGCCGTCGTCGGGTTGCCGCTTGCCAGGGCAGCCGCTAAATTGCCGTTATTGAGTTCTTGTTGCTGCAGGTCCCTGTCGTGATCCTTGCCGGCCGTGCCGTCGAAACCCAGGTGCCAGCCGCCGCCGAGCTTGAAATCGATGCCGAGCGTGCCCTGGTAGTTTTCCGAATGACCCGCGGCATAGGCACTGTTGCCGAGCTCGTTGCCGAACCAATAATCCACTTGTTCGCAATTCGGCGAGCCAGGAGCGGGCGAGCACGGCGTTAGAACGGCGCCCGGCGGCGCGACAAAGAATGCATTCGTGGTCGGCACTTCCACCGGTCCGGTGGCCTGTTCCACAAGATTGGTGAAGTCGCGACGCGCATAAGTCGCATCTCCATAAATGCTGATCGAATCGCCGAATTTCTGATCGAAATCCAAGGCGACGTTGTTATGGTTGATCTCCGGCAGAATATCTTGATGCTTTGCCGGATCGCAGAGATTGGTGGTTCCGGGGACAAGACCGGGAAGAGCGTAGGTGGTGGCGCCGATGACGATGTTGCCGGGATTGCACTGCGGGCTGCTGTAATTATTGCCGCCCCGATTGGTTTGATTCGATTCGAAGAAGCCGCGATCCTCGCCGTTCAAGTTCGAATGATACGCATTCTCGAAACCTAGGCTGAATTGACCGCTGCCCCAGTTATGGCCCACCAGTGCGCCGAATTGGTGTTCCTTGTATTCCGCGCCCCATCCTTCACGCGCGCTCACCTCAACGCCTTCGACGTCGCGGCGCAGAATGAGATTGACCACCCCGGCGATGGCATCGGAGCCATAGGTGGCCGATGCACCGTCGGCGACAATGTCCACTCGCTGCATCATCAGTGCCGGGAAGGAATCGGGGTCCACGGTGGAACCGCTGGTTCCCGCGGGCGGTATGCGGTGGCCGTCCAACAGCGTCAGTGTCGCGAAAGGGCTCAAGCCGCGCAGGTTAATCGAGTTCGCGAGCGTGATGTTCGTGGCTCCGCCCGTGCCGCTGCGTTGACCCTCGGCGACCCCGAGGCTCGAGACCTGCGGCACGTCACGCAACATATCGGCGATATCGTTCGCGCCGGTGGCCTGCAACTGTGCCTGATCGACCGCGATCAACGTGGACCCGACCGGCGCGGTCGCGCCGCGAATCAAGGTTCCCGTGATGACGATCTCTTGTAATTCCTCAGCAGGGGCGGCGGCCGGCGCGGTCTGCGCATTCGCCGTCGCGGCGCCAAGGACGCCCATTCCCGCCAAATACAAAGCTGCTTGAATTTTCACTGCTGCCCCCCGTCATCAATTGTTGTATTTCGATTACTCGACTTACCAATGGAGCATATATAAAGCGCTTACATCTGTAAACTTTTAGTTTGAAGTCTAAACTAATAACCTGCGTCCATCGCCCTGAGTCTTGAATCCGGCTCCGTGCGTGTTTATGGATATATCACTGCGCGAGCCGCGAATTTAGCTCCGCCAGTGCCCTCCCGGTGTCCGCCAATATAGTTTAGATAATCAACCAATTGGTACAAATGATCAATTCTGGCAATTAGATGACATTGCCAATGACTTTAAAAGGCGGGATGATCCGCGGTGGTTCGCCCGATGCAGGACTAACATGCCGGAAAATATCCACCTGTTGCGACGCAGTGTGCTGCTCGCCGGCGCTTCGATGGGCCTGGCGTCGCTGGGCATACCGCGGTCCGTCCGATGTGCCAATGCGTCGGCGGCGGGCATTTCAGGCCCCCTGGCGGATACCAAGAATGCCGGTGTGCTCGTTTGGAACGTCGATGGCCTCGGCTATCAGGCGGACGAATATCTCTTGTCAGGCACCGCAATCGTGTATGAACCCGTTTCGATGGCCGATGCGCCGGACGTGGCATCGCGCGACAACGCCAAGGATCTGGGCAGGCGCGATTTCACGCGCGAAATCCGTAGCTCCAACCTCCCTTACACCACGCGATTGATCGTCTACCGGCCCAAGGATACCCGCCGCTTCAGCGGCAATGTGATTGTCGAGACGCTGCATCCGAACGGCGGCGGGTCGAGCGTCGCCTGGAACGCCGTTCATGATTTCTTTGCAGCGAAGGGCGATGCGTACGTGGGCGTCCAACATCCGTTGACCTTCGGCGGACTCAGATCGGCAGAGCCTGTGCGCTATGCCGCGGTGACTGCCGCTGATCCGACTCAGCTTTGGGGCATGCTGGCGCAGGCCGGCGCTGTGATCAAATTGCAGCACCGAAGCAGCCCTCTGTATGGCTATGCGGTAAAGCGTCTGCTCATGACCGGCTACTCCTACACCGGCGTGGCCACTGCGACGTTCGCGAATTACCATCATCACGACGCCAAACTCCACGACGGCCGCAACATTTTCGATGGATATTTACCCATGGCGGATGCGCAGTACGTCCGGCCGCTGGATGTTCCCGTCATGCGTTTGAATACGCAAAGCGACTTCAACGGATTTGGCGGGCTGGCGAACCGCCGACCGGATGATGAGCGGTATCGACACTACGAAATAGCCGGTGCGGCGCACGTTGCTCTGCCGGCACCGGCCGATGCCGCGGTTCCGCCGGCCGCGGGGAAAATCCCTACTCCGGCCGGTCAACCGCATTTTTCTGCGTCGAGCTGCCAAGCGACGTTCCCCGCTGGCTCGCAGCCGAATGACTACCCTCTCTATCTCGTTCAGGCGGCGATGTTTGAAAACATGTACCGCTGGTTGAGCGGCAAGAGCCTTCCCCCGCCCTCCGCGCTGATCGACAGCAACGCAGATGGCTCGACGCTTGTTGACGAATACGGCAACGCCAGGGGCGGCGTGCGGTATCCGCAGATCGCGGTGCCGGTTGCGCGCTACGGTGTCGGCAGCACCGATGCATGCATCTTGTTTGGCTACACGGCACCCTTCGATGAGGATAAGTGCCGGGCACTGTATGGGAATGGCGCGGCCTACTTATCCAAGGTTCGAGAGGTCGCCGAGCAACTCGTCGCCGCAAGACTGCTACGGGCCGCCGATATGGACAATCTGGTCGCCCTAGCGCGCACGCGCGCTGCCTTCTGATGCGGCGCGTGAAGAATCACGGTCTTGGACGCCTCACTGTGGCGCTGTGCCTCATATTGCCGTGCAGCGCCTTACTCGCGCAGCAGCCGGCAACAATCACTGTTCCCGCTGCCGACATGGTGCCAATGCCCGCGCGTGAGATCACTACGCCCGTCATGGACTGCGCGTCGCTCGTGAATCAAGACTTCTCTCGTGTCGATGAGGGTCCAGCGCGCATCCAATCGGCCGCGTTGGAGCCGGCAACGGTTCAGCGCGCGGAATTCTGCGCGCTCAAGGGCTACGTGGCGCCGACCATCCAATTCGAACTGCGGCTGCCGACGAAGACTTGGAGCGGCCGCTATCTGCAGGGAGGCTGCGGCGGCAATTGCGGCATGATCGTCAACTTCATCGCGCCGCGCTGCGATACCAGCGCCGCCTATGGGGGAGCGTTCGCCATAGGATTCGAGAATTCAGGGCATGTGGGCGGCGACGGCGTCTGGGCCCTCGGCGGCCAACAAGTCCGGGAAGACTTCGCTTTTCGCGCCGCGCATGCATTCGCGGTCGCGGCCAAGGCGATCATCTCAGCCTACTACGGCCGGCCGCCCGCTTTCTCGTACTTTCAAGGATGCTCGGATGGCGGCCGCGAGGCCATGTCCGAGACCCAGCGCTATCCGGCAGACTTCAATGGCGTCATCGCCGGATCGCCGGCCTTCGCGATTACGGAAGCCATGGAGCGCTTCATCTGGGAGGCGCGTTGGGGGCGCGATGATCGGGGCAGTCTCGTGTTCAACGCCGCGTCCGTTGCGCTGCTGCACGACGCAGTACTCGCCGCGTGTGACGCGCTCGATGGGGTTCGCGACGGACAAATCGATGACCCGAGACGCTGTCATTTCGATCCGGTTGCGCTCACCTGCCGCCCCGGCAAGTCCCCGCCCGGTTGCCTGACGCCCCTACAGGCCGATGTCGCGAGAAAATTCTACGCAGGACCGGTCGATGAAAGTGGGCGGCATCTATTCTTTGGCGGCGAGCCGTACGGCTCCGAGCTGAGTTGGATCGAGCGCTACGCCTTGGCGTCGGCGGGAACCGCCATGTTCGGGGATGCCGTGAAAAACATGATCTTCCAGGGAAGCCTCGATGCCGGCGCCTCCGTCAACACTTGGCGCTTTGATCATGCGACTTTCACAGAGTTGAGCCGCCGCGGGGCTTTATACGACGCATCCAACGCCGACCTCCGGGCATTCCGCGACGCCGGCGGCAAATTGATCTTGTGGCAAGGATTCGCCGACCCGGCCGCGGGCGCATTCGGCCTTCCCGACTATTACGAGCGCGTCGGACAGGTTGTCGGCGGCTTGGACGCCGAGCGCCGCTTCGCGCGCATGTTCTTGATTCCGGGCGTGTACCACTGCGGTGGCGGATACGTGCCTTACGAGGAAGATCTGCTCGGTGCCCTTATCGTCTGGGTGGAGCGCAATGAGGCGCCCGAGCAAATCATGGCGACGGCGCCGCTCGATGCAGGCGTCGTCCGCAAGCGTCCTGTGTATGCGTATCCTGTGCAGGCCCATTATCGGGGCCGCGGCGACGTGGATGACCCCGCCTCGTTTTTCGGTTTGATGCCCGCCGCACACGCTGACCTGTACGACTGGGCAGGCGCCTCGCTGTCGCGTTAGAGGGCAGCGGCTGGGAGAACACCGACATCGGACTCGTGTTCCATCGAGAGAATTCGATCGGCGAGAACTTCGGCGCAAGTGCGGCTCATGGGTCTTGCGGCGCGCGCGGCGCAATCGATGAATTTTGCGCGCAGCTCAGCGTCTCTGAGCGGACGTTTGGGATCACCCACGGCAAGCTGTACGCTGTGGTGCAGCGCGCGCCCATCGCTCAAGACAATGGTCATTTCGCCCGCCGCGGCGCGCTGGCGGCAACCAGCGTCCGCTGAATCAAACTCTATTTTTTTAGCGAGCTGAAGCAATGATGGCTCGCGCAGGCTGGCCTGGGTAAAGCTGCCGAGCGTAATGTCGGAGTGAATGAGTGCCGCAGCCACCGTGAACGGCAAGCTGAATTTCGCGTCAATGATGGTTTGCGGCGCTCGCTTTTGGGCTTCGGGTTCGCAAAGCATGCGTTGCACTTCATCGCCGCGCAATTTGACGCTGGCGATCTGATCGGGGCGAAATCCGTGCAGAGCGCGCAGAACCTGCGCCGCTTCGATGTAAGGATGCGTTCCCCGGCAGGACGGCCACTTCTTGAAGCTGAGCTGCTCGATCCAATAGCGCCCGCCTAATTGGTCGAGTATATCGGCGCAGTCGTACTGTCCCGCCGCAAACAAAGCGAAAAAACCGCTCCTGCCCTCGAACGGCTTGTCAAAACCTCTGACCCCGTTCTCGGCCAGCAATGCCGAGATCACGGCCGCTTGCGCAGGAAAGGCTTCACGCACCGCCCGTATTACCGCTTCAGGACTGTACTTGATTTCGCCTGGGCAGGAGTTCTGGCACAGCAACAGCGAAAATGCGTCAGTGATCTGCACCGGCCTCAGCCTGAGCAAACGCGACACAGCTGCTGTCGCGCCGAACGCTCCCAAGATCGGCGGTGGGTACCAGCCGCCGACTTCCATTGGCTGACGCAGCGATAGCGCCATTCGGCACACCAGATCGCAACCGGTGGCCACTGCAGCGATGAAGTCAGAGCCGCGAATGGGCGCGCGCGCCTCGGCAATGCTGAATGCGGCGGGCAATAGCGAGGCATTGGGATGAGTCGGCACCGGATCGAAGGCATCCTCGAAATCCAGCGCATGCGCCATTGCCCCGTTGACGAGCGCCGCCATGGGTAGGCTCGCTCGCTCGCCAAACCCGATCATGCTGGCTTGCGGGTTTGCACCGTAGGCCCGAGCCAATTCGACAAATGGCAGAATGTCCGGGCTGCTGCCGCTCGCGGCCAGCATGACGCCCAGACCATCCAGAATCGCGCGCTTCGTGGCTTCTACCGTGGTCGAGGGGAGCTGCGCAAAGCCGCTGGCCGCAACATGAGCCGCAATGGCCGAACTGAGCGCGGGCTGCAGATCTTTGAGCATCGTTCCTCGGTATGCAAACGCTTACATGCTGAGTTAACATCTATTATGCAGTTCACGCAACGCAGTATCGGCCGCAAAGTGCTGTGGCGGCTTGCCGTCCCCGCAATTGCGTTCATGTTGCTGAGTTCTTTGGACCGGGTAAACATCAGCTTTGCCGCCCTGCAAATGAACAGCGAGCTCGGCTTCACTCCGTCTCAATATGGATTTGGCGCCGGGATACTTTTTCTTGGATTCCTGACCGCGCAGTATCCGAGCGTGCTGTTGCTGCAGCGTTTTGGAATGCGCCGTTGGATATCATGCTGCGCCATGCTATGGGCATGCTGCGCTGCCGGCATCGCATTCGTGCACTCGCCGCTGCAATTCTACGTGCTGCGAGTGCTGTTGGGATTCGCGGAAGGCGGCCTCGCGCCGGGCATCGTACTGTACTTGAGCCAATTTGCGACCGAACGAGAAAGGGCCACGACGTTCGCGTTGCCGATGCTCGCCATACCTCTCTCCATCATTGTCGGCGGCCCGATCTCCGGTTGGCTCATGACCGCCGCGACCCCGCTGGGATTGGCGGGCTGGCGCTGGATGCTGATAGCGGAAGCGCTGCCGACCATCGTCCTCGGCATTGCAGCTTGGTTTTACTTTCCCGATCGCGCGGATGAGGTTCGATGGCTCAGCGACGAGGAGCGTCAGTGGCTCACACGCAATGCCGCAAACCGCGCAGTTGACGAAAGCCGGAACGACTGGCGAGTCTTGGGCCAGCCGATGGTGTGGTGCGCCGCGCTGCTGTGGTTCTGCCTGCTCTCGGGGGCGTACGGCATCATGTTTTGGTTGCCGCAAATGATCAAACAGCTTGCCAATCTCAGCGCCTTTCAGATCGGCTTCATCAATGCCTTGCCGTGGCTCGGCGCGATCATCGGAACGTATTTCAATTCCGTGCATTCCGATCGCACGGGCGAAAGATTCTTTCACATCAGCGTCCCGGCGGCAGCCGCCGCGGCCGCCATATTATTCGCGTGGGGTCTGGGCGCGGGCGTTCCCGGACTGATCATGCTGTTCGTCGCGGGATTGGGACTCGGCGCCGCGCAAGGTGCGTTCTGGGCATTGCCAACTTCCTCGTTGACACCCAGCACCTTCGCGGTGGCGGCCGTCGCGATCAACATCGCGGGGAGTTCGGGTGGATTGGTGATCCCTCACCTGGTGGGGTACTTGCGGGAGCGCAGCGGCAACTTTGCCGCGCCCACGGTACTCATCGCGTGTTTACTGCTGTTGGCCGCCGTACTGGTGACATTCATCCGCCGCATGTTTTTTGTTCGTCCGACTGTTCGCGCCTGATGACGACGATCTTGGCGTGCGGCGATGTCGGGGTGAGCCGCCCAGATTGCGCTTCGATCTTCGCCGGATGCGCGCCAACGCTGCGAAGCGCGGATATCTGCTTCGCGCAATTGGAAACCACCATCGCCGATCGCGGAGCGAAGGCCCCAAATGCAAGGCTCGCGATGCGAGCCCCGCCGCGCATGGCGGCGGCTGCGAAATCAGCCGGCATCGGCGTGATGTCTTTTGCGGGGAATCACTGCCTCGACTACGGCTACGAGGCATTCGCAGACACGCTGCAGCACACCGCAGCGGCCGGCATCGCCATATGCGGAGCAGGCACAACCATCGATGCTGCGCGTCGCCCGGCGCTTCTCGAGGTATCGGGAATTCGGGTGGCGCTCCTGGCGCGAAGTTCGATTCTGCCGGAGGGCTACATGGCCGAAGCCGACAAGGCGGGCTGCGCGCCCCTGCGGGCGCACACCGTGTACGAACAAATCGAACGTGATCAACCCGGTACGCCTGCGCGCGTCAAGACTTTTGCCGATCGGGATGATCTCGCGTCGCTGCTCCAAGATATCCGGTCGGCCCGCACCGCCGCCGATGTGGTGCTGGTATCGCTGCATTGGGGCATTCATATGGTACCGACGCTGCTCGCGGACTACCAAATCGAGGTTGCACACGCCGCGATCGACGCCGGGGCAGACGCCATTCTCGGACATCATCCGCACTTATTGAAGGGAGTCGAGGTGCGCCGCGGCCGGCCCATTTTTTACAGTCTCGGCAATTTTGCCATCGAACAACCGCACGTCTGGGATCCCGGCATCGTCAACAGCGCTTCATTCCGTCACTTGATCAGCTTGAATCCCAACTGGCGTTTGGACCAGGTGTACATGCTGCCTCACGTCACGCGCATGACCGGAATCGCCAAGCTCATACGGCTTGCGAACGGTGAATGGGACATGCGGTTTCTGCCGGCGTGGATAGGAGATGACAGCGTTCCGCAGTTGCTAGGTCCCGCCGATCCGCGCTTCTCCGAGGTGGCGGAATTCATCGCTCGCAGTTCTCGGGAGGCGGGTTTGACTACGGATTTTATTCAGGATGGGAGCGAGCTCGCGATTCGCCCCCTGTCAACGCAATGATTGATTGTTCCGCTTGCCATTCGGCGCATCGCGGCCGCCGCTGACCGCGATGCGCTGTTGATGCAGCCGACTCAATCCTGGAAGACTCGATGCGCGGCGTTGATCGCTCCATCAATGTGGCCGATGGCGCGATTACGCAAACCCTGCGCGTAAGCATTGTCCTCTTCGCGCGCGATGTCCGCACGAGCCTTTCTCAGGTATTGCAATGCTTCGTGAATGCGCCCACGGTGATCGGGATTCTCGTCGAGCGGCGGATGATCGTTGGTGTTCTTGCCATCATCGATTGCCGCTTTCTTGATGTCATTGATGGCGGCGTCGATCTGCCGCACTGCTTCTCCCTCATCGGCCGACTGCGCCCAATCTCCGGGACGATGCTCGATCAGCCAGCGTGCCGCACGCAGGTCGGACAATGAGTGCAAATACGCCGGGTGGCTCTGCGGAGCCGGTGCGACAACTACCCGAGGCGGAGGCGGAGGCGGCGGCGGGGGCGCGGCGACACAGCCCGCAAGCACCGCAATTGCGGGTAAAGTGACAAGAATGTTTTTCAACCTAATCATCTGCAACATGAATTTCTCCCATCGGTAATGATTAATCAGTCTGCCGAGCCTGTCGGCGGCCGAATCGAATGCAACGCCTGCCCGATAAAAACTGCAATTATTTTATTGGGCCACAAAGTACGCTGCCTTCTTACAGTGCACAACGTTGGATGTGGAATTTGGATGTCCGCGTGAAGGAAAATTAACCAGTTGCCGGAGCAGTATACCGCCCTGGGTCAAACTTTCCGCTGCGCGTTTGGGGCTCAGCATGAGGTCGAAGATGCGCTGTTTCCGAATTGGCCGTACAGGAAATCCCTTAACCCTGGGAAACCGTTAAGTGCCTCCATCATCGCGAGGGGATTCATCTGTTAGCGTCGCCCAATGCAAGCGCCGCGTGTTCACAATGACTTCAAGCAAGCCATGGGCTCCATCGTGTTGACCGCCGGAGCGGCGCTTGCTGAAGCCGAGCGAGCGAGCGACAAAGCGAGCGCCCTCAGTCGCAAGACCACAGAACAAGACTTGAGGCTTACCAGGGAGTTCTGCAGACTGCTGATCGCGCCGGTGGAGGAATTCGGCCCGGCTTACGCTCAGATTCCCGGGTTCGCCGAAACTTACTGCCGTACACACTTGTCGGCGGCAACCGATTTTCTCCGCAAAGCGATGGCAACGCACGATGCCAGCGGCGCGGAATACAAACGATTGACCCATATTGCCGGGCTCATTGAAAGAGTCCTCAAACTACACCTGGATGAGAAGACAGCAATTAAATGCTGGTTCGGCGACAGGATTCCTTGAGGCCAGCCTTGCGGCCGGCCTAGCACGCAACTTTTGGTCATTGCGCGCCCCCGACCAGGATTGCGGGCCCGCAACAATCGAGAGATCATTCTTCCGCTGAGAAATCTTTAGAAACCCAACGGTTTCGGCGGGAGCTTATGAGCATTCGTGAATGCATCTTGCAGCTGTTGTTGATTCTGATCCCGCTTCTCGTTTTATCTCTCATAAACCTCGTGCCGCGGCGCTGATGTACGCAGCCCATTTCGCTGCCGGGCTGGCAATAAAAGGATGCGCGCCAAAGGCGCCGGCATGGGCTTTGCTTACCGGCGTATTCATTGCGGATTTCGTTTGGATCACTCTGGCGTCCATGGGCGTCGAACCGGCCGATACGCAGGCCTATTTTGATGAGTGGTCTCATTCATGCCTTTCAATCATCCTGGAAGCGACCATTTTCGCGCTATTTTTCTACCGAAGCGGCATCCAAGTTTGGCTGCCCATCTGGCTCGCAACATTTTCCCATTTTCTCCTCGATTGGCCGATTCATCCGACGCCCCTGGCGATTTATCCGCATTCGGACATGCATCTCGGATTTCATTTTTGGAGCTGGGGTCTATCAAAGTCGATGCTGGGCCGCACGCACTACTGGTGGATTCAGCTCGGTGTCCTGCTCATTTTACTGGCCATCTACTGTTGGGGCGCATCCAAGGGCCGGATCGCTTGGAACCTGGTTGCTGCCAGCTGCCTAATCGTGTTTGGCCTGCATTTCGTTTTTTAGCGAGCGAACCACACCCGCCACTCGCTACTCCGCGCTCCGTCAGGCATCTTATGATAATATACTAGGGTATAGTATAGAGCCGGCAATCATGGCTTCGCTTGCCAATTTCGAAGTACGCCTCAAAGCTTTAGGGCCAAACCTGCGATTGTTGGCCATCAGCCTGCTTTGCGCTCATGCCTCCCATGTATTGGCCGCCGACGATTCACAAGACAGCACCGCACAATCGGGCGGCGATGAGCGTTTTGCCATTCATGGGCAAGCTACCTACGTCGAACAAGAGACCGATGGATTTGCGGCCCCGTATCGCGGGCCGAATAGTTTGTCGCCCAACATCGGTCGTGAGACGGTCGATGCAACTCTGTTCCTCGGTGCGCGGTTGTGGCAAGGGGCCGAGGGTTGGATCTCGCCCGAAATCGATCAGGGCTTTGGCTTGGATGACACTCTCGGGGTGGCCGGATTCCCCAGCGGTGAAGCCTACAAGGTCGGCAAGAACCAGCCGTATCTACGGCTCCCGCGGATATACGTGCGCCAGACCATTGGCACGGGCGAGGAACGGGAAGACCTGGAAGGGACTGCCAGCCAACTCCGTGGCTCGCGCAGCCTCGACCGCTGGGTGATTACCGTCGGCAAGTTCAGTGTCACCGATGTATTCGACACCAACCAATACGCGCATGACCCGCGCGTGGATTTCCTCAACTGGGCAGCGGTTGATTGCGGGACGTTCGATTACGCCGCCGATGCTTGGGGCTACACGGTAGGAGCCGCGGCGGAGCGCTACATCGGATCCTGGACCTTCAGAGCAGGCGTGTTTGATTTGTCCGACATCCCCAACAGCCCGCATCTGGATCCTGGGCTTCACGAGTTCCAGATCGACGCTGAGATTGAGAGGCGCTACGAATTGTTCGGTCAGACCGGTCGAGTGCTCCTCACCGGGTTCGATAGCCGGGGCCGGATGGGCCTTCTGGATCAGGCGATTGCACTGGCGGAATTGACGGACACAACACCGAGCACGGCCGACGTCCGAAAGTACCGCAGCCGCTTGGGCGCGAGTCTCAATCTCGAGCAGCCCATAACGGAGGACGTCGGCATTTTTGCTCGCGTGGGCAAAGCGCAAGGCAACGTGGAACCCTACGAGTTTGCCGACATTGATCGCAGCGTGGCGTTGGGCGCATCGCTGAAGGGGCTCCCGTGGCATCGCCCCCAAGACACGGTCGGCATCGCAGCGATCGACAATGGAATTTCCGCCGAGCGCGAAGAGTATTTGAATCTGGGAGGTCTCGGCATCCTCATCGGCGACGGCAAGCTTCCGCACCCAGGGGCCGAACAGATTCTCGAGACGTATTACAATTTTGCAGCCTGGTCTTGGCTGAACCTCAGTCTCGATTATCAGTGGGTCAAGAACCCCGCCTACAACACCGACCGTGGTCCCGTGTCGATCATTGCCGTGCGTGTACACGCACAGTTTTAAATTGCACCCGCAGCTGATGCAATGGCTCGGGGATTCTGTTAGCCTTTTCGCCTCATGATCCGGTGATTCCCGACCCCAATCGCATGCGACAGATCTTCAAACTGCTAAGCCTCTTGCTGCTGCTGATGATTGCGCAGCAAGGCGCCGTGGTTCACGAACTCACGCATCTCTCCGGCATTGGCCGCGGCGAGCTCCAAGTGCAGGCGGGTGGGATCGCGGATACGATCTGCGCGCAGTGTCCTGCGTTCGCACAAGTCGTTACCCCGGCTTTCAGTCATGCATTTCATGTCCCCTTGCTCGGTCGCGCCGCTCCGGAACTGAGCTCAGAGCCGAAATTCTCCCCGATAGACACCGCAGTACCCCGACCGCGCAGCCGCGGCCCGCCCTCCTCAAGCTGAATCCCGTGTTTTTCGAAATGATCCGTCCGAGCAATCGGCGGCTCATGGTCATTCAGCTTTCGCGGAGTCGATTTCATGATTCAAGTTTCTCTCAGGGAGGCATCACTCAGTGTTGCCTGGTCCCTCACACTCATATCGATTGGTTGCTTGGCGTCCGCAGACTCAACCGACCCCTCCACGCTGGATGAAATCGTGGTGGTATCGCAGCGTCTGGACGAAGGGCGCTCGCATATCCAAACCCAAACCGGAGCGTCTACCTATACGATTGACTCCGCAGCACTGGCAGCGACACCCGGCGGAGATAACACGCTGTTGAATCAGGTGATCATGCAGGCGCCCGAGGTCGCACAGGATTCCTTCGGCCAATTTCACATTCGCGGCGAACATAATGGCCTGCAATATCGCTTGAATGGCATCATCTTGCCGGAAGGGATCAGCGTCTTCGGGCAATCGCTGGATCCTCGCCTGATTTCCTCATTGAGCCTGATCGACGGCGCGTTGCCTGCCGAGTACGGCTTGCGCACCGCCGGAATCATCGACATTACAACGAAGAGCGGCATTCAGTCGCCCGGCGGTTCGGTCTCCATCTATGGCGGAAGCCATGGGGAAATTGAACCGAGCTTCGTTTACGGCGGCGGGTCCGGGTCATTCAGTTACTTCGTATCGGGCGATTTTTTGCGCAGTGATCTTGGCATTGAATCTCCCGATGGCAGTTCCAATCCAATCCACGACCATACGACGCAATATCATGGCTTCGCCTACTTCGAGGACATCCTGGATGAGCAAAACCGAGTGGCGCTCCTGCTCGGCAGCTCGATCGGCAATTTCGAAATCCCGAACTTGTATGGGGTCGAGCCAGCGCTCGGTTTGACCGTCAACGGCGTCTCCAACTATCCGAGTCAGGACCTTGACGAAACTCAGCGTGAAGTCACTCAGATCGGCGCCTTGAGCTGGCAACATTCGGCGGGTGACTTGGATGTTCAAACCTCTTTCATTGCGCGCTATTCCAGCCTGACGTTCACCCCGGATTTTCCGGGAGATCTGCTGTTCACGGGCGTCGCGCAAGACGCCTATAAACAGAACGTGGCCTACGCCGTGCAGAGCGATGCGGCTTATCATCTGAACGATGGTCACACGATCCGAGCGGGCGTGTTTTTGCAGACCGATCATTCGATCAGCGAGACCGCTTCAGAGGTCCTCGAGGCAATAGACGGGCTGCCGATCAACGACATACCGATATCCATCGTCGATGATGGTTCGAAAACGGAATGGATCGAAAGCGCATATTTGCAGGACGAGTGGAAGTGGCAACCCAACTTCACGGTCAACTATGGATTGCGGTTCGATCATTTCACGGCCTATACCAGTGCGAGCCAGGCAAGCCCGCGCTTGAACGCCGTTTGGCAACTGGTGCCGGATACGTCTCTGCATGCGGGCTATTCACGCTACCTGTCCCCGCCGCCGTTCGAACTGGTGGGCGCCAAGGACATTGCTCTCTTCCAAAACACGACCAACCCGCCGTTATCGTCCGGCGCGACGCCGCCACTCCCGGAACGGGCAAACTATTACGACGTTGGTGTGCAACAAAAGATAAACCGCGAATTCAGCGTCGGCCTCGATACTTATTACAAGCAATCGGATGATTTGATCGACGAGGGTCAGTTTGGCGCGCCCATTATCCTGACTCCATTTAACTATCGGTATGGCAAGCAATATGGCGCCGAATTGACCGCCAATTACACCACCAAGGCGTTTTACGCCTATCTAAATTTGGCGGCGCAGAGCGCCAAAGGGAAGGACATTGATTCGGCGCAATTCAATTTTGCCGCGCCTGACCTTGAATACATCGCCAATAACTACATTCACCTGGACCACGAGCAGCAACATACGGCCTCGGGGGGCTTATCCTATCTGTGGCGCGACACGCGCTTCAGTGCAGATTTCCTGTTAGGTTCCGGTTTGCGCGCGGATGCGCCGTTGCCGCCCGGCGTAACCACCCCCTACGGTGGAACCGGCATCCCGAATGGAGAGAGTTTGCCTCAGTACACACAGGTGAACACTGGAGTTACGCATGTTTTCCGCTTCTCTGACGCCGGCACCCTGACGGCGCGATTCGACGTGATCAATATCTTCGACAAGGAATATCAGATTCGCAACGGTACCGGTGTCGGGGTGGGCGCGCCGCAGTATGGGCCACGGCGCGGTCTGTTCTTCGGTGTTTCGAAATCACTGGGAGGCACTTGATCGCAATGGCGGCGAGTGGCAGGGTCCGTGCGGCGCATCACGTCATTCTAAGACGTGCGTCGCAAAATACCGCTCGCGACTGCATTAAGGTATCTCCCCATACGCCGTCATTCATTGATAGAACGAAGTCGTCAGGGCCGCTTCATGAGTATCGTGTATCCCAGCGAAGAGATTTCGCGTCGTTGGAACGGGGCGCTTGAACGACGGCTTCGCCAGTCGCCGCTCGATGCATTTTTGAGCGCGCACCAAATAAAGCTGGCGCCCTCAGGTCCTGCCCGCATCAGTGACAACTTGTCGCTGGCGACGATCTGCCTCGTGCAGTCGATCAGCCGCGAGCTCGACACGACGGTTGTCCCCGAAGACTCCTTTGAAGGCGCACTGGCATGCGCGGTGTGCCACGGAATGGCCGCAGAAATCGGAGAAATCAGCGAATGGCGCGTGGCTGCGCTGGTCAGTGCCTCTCACGTTCTGACGCCTCGCTGGGGCAAGGCGATCGCCGCGCGCTTATCCGCGGCCGCTGTTCACGAGTACTACACGCAATACATCGTCAAGGAAGCGCCTGGGGACCTTGACGCAATCCGTTTGGCGGCGCGCCGCGTGCTTCACTCCCAAGAACTGTGCGCATCCGCGGGCGTTCACCGAACGCACCTATCAGGCAAAGCGGTGCAGACAGAGCCTCGCGCCCTCGACATCATGCCCGAGCTCAAGCTGCTGCCCTGGGAGGGGCGAACCTAAAACATCCGCGCCGCCTGTCAAGCCTCATGCAACTCGCGGCGCAGCGCTCTTGTCCCCCGCGCTCTCACCAGTCGCTGCAATGTCAGAGGCGCCGGTTCCTCGCAGTAAATCCTTGGCCCGCGACACTTGCTCAGCAGTATCGCAGTGCACCGAGAGCAGCGTGCCGCCGTCTTTCACACGGCCCTCGTAGCGCTTCGCCTCATATTCGGGAATGCCCATACCTACGAGTGCACCCACCAACCCTCCAAGCGCGCCGCCGACTCCCAAGCCGGCAAGCCCTGCCATGATGGGGCCAGCCGCGATGAGCGGCCCAACGCCAGGAATGGCGAGCGCCCCGATACCAGCAAGAACGCCTAATGTGCCGCCGATCACGCCACCCGCGGTGACCCCCGCCGTAGTTCCCTCTGGCGCCTTGGTCTCCTTGGTGTGTGCAAAATCTCTGGTAGTTTCACTGTCCGCCAGCAATACCGAAATATCGGCGCTGGGAAACCCCGCCGCAATGATTGTATCGACGGCTCGCTCTGCTTGCCCGGCGGACGGATAGATGCCGAATACCGCTGTATTTTTACCGGCCATAAAATTCTCCAATTAGGTAGAGGGGCGTCAGCCAAGAATAAAGATGACCCGGTGCGGATGCTGTAGGACCCGATCCCCAACATCCCAAGTTTTGGACTACGCAGAAGCCAAGCTAACGGCCTGCCCTGCCGTCCGAGGTTACGGCAGCTTCGATCTGAACGTGCCTTTGTTGAGAAGACCGGTCACACCGACAACGATGAGATAGACCGCGACGATGAGATTCAAGAGTTGCGGCATAAAGAGAATAAGTATTCCCGCGATAAGTGCGGCGACCGGACCGATGGCTAGATGAAGATTCATGATTGGCCTCTGTGCGAACAGGTCTGGATAATAACCTGCGGCTGTCAATGACGAACATAGCCCTCAGCAGTTCAGGACGCAGTCCTACACGGGCGTAGCCTCTTTCTGACACGCGGGCGAGCCATTAATCTGAGGACACTTCATTGAGAGTCATTACAAACTGTATCGCTGCGCAAACGGACAGCGCCCTCACCGCTCCCCCTGGGGTAGGGTCGGGCAGTCGGATTCGCATTCTCCAGAGGAACCGCATTGCATGACGCCACCTGAAAGACCGCCAACTGAACGACCGGCGGGAGCCAAACAATCTCGGACACGAATCCGGCGCGCCGACCCTCAACGCGAAATCGTTTCGAGTACGGTTACCAAGGAAGTCCGACCGGTCATGCGCACCGCATCCGACCAAGAGCGGCGCGATCTGATTGCGCTTACTGCCTACTACTTGGCTGAGAGTCGAGGCTTTGAACCCGGCCATGAAGAAGAAGATTGGATTGCCGCCGAGGCGCGAGTGAGACAATTGTACGAGCCGCCCGTGTGACGGGCGTCTAACTGGTGCACGATGGCAACTATGATCGACCAATCAACCGACGGCCCACGTAGCGAAGTCGTTTACGGATCGCAGTCGAATGGCCTGCAGGCACATCTGCAGACGATTTCAGAGGATGGCAAGGAAAAGCTTGCCCGCGCGCTGCATGATGATCTCGGAGCGCTGCTCGTCGGAGCAATGATGGATTTGGCATGGGCCGAACAGAACTGGGATAAAAAGCCTGTAGAAATTCGCGCCAAGATCACCCGCGCCCGACAGTCGCTCGCCGCGGCGATTGACTACAAGAGACAGCTCGTGGAGAACTTGCGCCCGAGCTTGCTGGAAAACGTTGGATTATTTGCAGCATTGCGCTGGCACATCAACGCGGTTTGCCGACAGACGGGCTTCGAATGCCTGATTGATCTTCCCGAAACAGAATTGCTTTTGGCGCCAAGAGCCGGCATCGCTCTATTTCGGATTGTTCAAGAGGCCTTTGCACTTTTTTGCAATTCGCGTACCGGCACCGGCCGACTCGTTGTTTGCACCGATCAAAGGTGCCTAAGCATCAAAATCATCGGCAGTCAGATCACCCGCCCCGAGAGAATCATCAACGAACCCAACTATGCGCTCACAACGATCCGGCAACGGGTGACGGCGTTGCGAGGAAAATCCATACTTAGGTATCCCTCAGCTCGCGCAATGACCTTCAAGGCCACTGTGCCGCTGCTGAACATAGTGATGCATGGTCCAGAGGAAGAGCACGGCGGTGGCGGCGAGAGTACCATCTGATAGCGGTATTTCATCAAGGCGATGCCACCGCCTCTGAGATCCTCATCGCTTCTGAAAAATATCAAGCCTTCTCTAGATGACTGCGTGCATTAGCCGCCATTAAGGATGAAAATGCCGGCTGACCCGCCAGTTAACCCGACGCTCGAGAGCAGCCGTGAGTGATGCGAATAAAGAACTTTTAGCGCTTTCGCAGTATCTGAATTCTCGGCGCGACGCCATTTTGGTGGCGTGGAGAACCGCGGTGAAGAGAGATCCGACGCTGTCCACCGGAGACTCGCTGCCGCGAGAGGATCTTTATGATCACATTCCTGCCCTGCTCGGCACCTTTACGCGCGAGCTTGCCAATCTCACCGGTACCGCGGGAACGATCAGCGATGCGGCGCAAAATTCCGCCGCCGCCCATGGATTGCAACGATGGCAACAAGGGTATGATTTACGGGAAGTCACGCGCGAGTTGGGAAAGCTCAACGAATGCGTCGTTTCCGAGCTTGAACATTACACGTCCACAAACCCCAGCCTGTCCCATAATTCGATTGCCGCGGCGCGTCGAGCATGGGCGGCGCTGTGCAGCACAGGAATAGAAGAAAGCGTCAGCCAGTACTTCCAGCTTCAGCAACAAGAGGCGGCGGGTCACGTCCGAGATCTTGATAGCGCGCTTGCCGAAATTCGCGCGGTAGAGCAACAGAGCGCAGAATTATGGCACCAGGCAGCACACGATCTGAGAGGCAATCTGAGCGTGGTGGCGAACGCCACAGTTGGGCTCACGAATACCGCTCTTCAGGAATCGTCGCGGGGCAATTTCGTGCGTATTCTAATGCGCAACGTTACATCGCTGCATCATTTACTGGATGACATCACCAGCCTTGCACGCTTGCAGGCGGGACGCGAGCAGCGACATATCGAGTCGATCGACATTTCACCCATCCTGCAGCAGCTATGTGAAGGCATTCGCCCTCTTGCGCAGCAGCGCGGATTGTATCTTCATAGCGAGGGGCCGCCCGGATTTGCCGCCGATGGCGATGCAGTCAAGATCCGACGGATTGCGCAAAATTTGGTCCTCAACGCAACCAAATACACGCTCGAGGGCGGCGTTACCGTGACGTGGGGTGACAGTGCTGCCCACGATGCTAAGCGGTGGGAATTGTGCGTCGTGGATACTGGTCCCGGGTTTCATACGAATTCTGGGGAACCCCTGGCCCGCGCGCTTGAGAGTCCCGAACGGTCGCTGCCGTGCTATTCTGTGAGGG
>Ga0302324_100000142_pt1 | contig 181102 bp, 154 predicted proteins | sample Palsa_T0_1_FD_201949 | JGI IMG/M metagenome (GOLD analysis project Ga0302324, IMG submission 201949) | Peat permafrost microbial communities from Stordalen Mire near Abisko, Sweden - Palsa_T0_1 | ecosystem: Environmental > Terrestrial > Soil > Palsa > Peat permafrost | place: Sweden: Abisko...
AAGCCGTACTCGTTGATGCAGGCGAAGCAGGAAAGCGACGAGATCAGGCCGATGTTGGGACCCTCGGGCGTCTCGATGGGGCAGATGCGGCCGTAATGCGTGGGATGCACGTCGCGCACTTCAAAGCCGGCGCGCTCGCGCGACAGGCCGCCGGGGCCCAGCGCGGAGAGGCGCCGTTTGTGCGTGATCTCCGAGAGCGGATTGGTCTGATCCATGAACTGCGAAAGCTGGCTCGAGCCAAAGAATTCGCGGATGGCCGCCATGACGGGCTTGGCGTTTACCAGGTCGTGCGGCATGGCCGTGGACATTTCCTGGTAGACGGACATCTTTTCCTTGATGGCGCGCTCCATGCGCACCAGGCCGATGCGGAACTGGTTTTCCAGCAACTCGCCCACCGCGCGCACGCGGCGGTTGCCCAGGTGATCGATATCGTCGACTGCGCCGATGCCCCTGCGCAGCTTGAGCAGGTACTTGATGGTGGCGCGGAAATCCTCGGGATCGAGCGTGCGCTTGTCGAGCGGGGTGGCGTCCGCCTTGTCATGCAGCTTGATATTGAACTTCATGCGGCCCACGCGCGAGAAATCGTACTTGCGCGCGTCGAAGAACATGCCCTGGAACAATTGCGTGGCGGTGTCCAGCGTGGGCGGATCGCCGGGGCGCAGCTTGCGGTAGATCTCGATGAGCGCCTCGTTCTGGGCTTTCACGCTGTCTTTGCGCAGCGTGGCCGAAATCACGGTGCCCACGTCGTCCCGCTCGGGGAAGAAGACTTCGAATTCCTCAATGCCGGCTTCCATCAACTTCTGTACGCCGGTGGTGGTCAGCTCGTTGTTGGCGTCGATGAGTACTTCGCCGGTGGCCATGTCGACGACGTCGGCGGCGATGTAGGCGCCTTCCAGATCGTTGGGCGCGATCTCGGTCTGCTGAATCTTGGATGCCTGAATGTTCTTCTTTAGGGTAGAGGTGATTTTCTTGCCCTGGCCGACGATAGTCTCGCCGTTCTTGGCGACGATGGCATGCGACAACTTCAGGTTGGTGAGTCCCTCGGTAAACGCGCCCTCTTTGTTGTAGAGGTTCCAGTAGAGCTTGTTGTCCTTGATGGAAATGCGGTCGACGGTGTAGAAAGCCCGCAGTACCTGCTCGTCGGATTTGAATCCCAAGGCGCGCAGAAAGACCGAGCCGTAGAATTTTCGCTTGCGATCGATGCGCACATAAAGCAGGTTCTTGGTGTCGTACTCGAACTCCACCCAGCTTCCGCGATACGGAATGATCTTGCCCAGGAAGTATCCCTGGGCAGGCACGCGTTCGAAAAATACGCCGGGGGAGCGATGCAACTGGGACACGATGACGCGCTCGGTGCCGTTGATGATGAAGGTGCCGTTATCCGTCATCAGCGGGATTTCGCCGAAGAAGACTTCCTGTTCCTTGATGTCGCGGACGCTCTTGGCCCCGGTGGTGGGATCCTTGGCGTAGACGGTGAGCCGGATTGTCACCTTCAGCGGCGCGGCGTAGGTCATACCGCGCTCCTGGCACTCCACCATGTCGTATTTCAGTTGCAGCCCGACGGGGTCGCCGCACTTGTTGCAGAACGTGACCACGTTGTTGTTGAAGGTGCCGCAGTGGTGGCACAGTACGTCGCCCGCGTGGAACGGATCGGTGCGGATAGTGGCGCCGCAGTTGCGGCAGGTGGAGCGCAGATGGTGCAGCCCCTTGAGATTGCCGCACTTGCACTCCCAGTTGCCGATGGAATAATCGACGAACTCCAGTTCGCTCACGCCGCGGAAATCGGAAATCGGAAAAACCGAGCTGAAAACCGTTTGCAGGCCCGTATCTTCCCGTTCGTTGGGAAGCAGGTCCATCTGCAGGAAGCGCTCGTAGGAATTTTTTTGAACCTCGATAAGGTTCGGAATCGGAATCGAAGTCTTGATTTTGGAAAAATCAACTCGCTCGGGGGCGGCACCGCTGATTTGAATATCCATGTCTTCTATAAACTCCTGAGGGCCGAACAACCTAAGCAAAAAGAGCTACTAAAAACATTGGCCAGCCCGGAGGAACATCCCTCCCGGGAGAGGCCGCCATGTAATCGAGAAGCGGGAACCGGACTGGCGCCGGGACGGTGCGGGCTGCGAGAGCCGGGTCGAAGTCGTCAGCGAGAGTTGCTGAGAAGGGCGGGGGAGAAGGCCCCTAAGGGCACACGAATCCTGTACAGGAAATGCGACCGCAAAACGGGACGCAAATCCACGCGTTGCAGTTGCGAACCAACTGCAATTTACATGCCAGGATCCAAAATTCACAGTCACCAATGGGATCCGATTCGGTTGAAAGAAGAAGATCCCAACCGTTAATCCTACCAGACTCTCACCCCAGTCGTCAACAACAACTCTGGAACCGGTGCCAAGCCTCTTAGTTCCAGCAACTTGCAGGCATCTAACCCGCGCTGCTACTTCACTTCAACGGTGGCGCCGGCGTCGGTGAACTTCTTCTTGATGGTTTCCGCCTCGTCTTTACTGACGCCTTCCTTGATCGGCTTGGGGGCGCCATCCACCAAATCCTTGGCTTCTTTCAGGCCCAGGCTGGTGACTTCGCGAACCGCCTTGATGACGTTGATTTTGTTGGCGCCGACGACGGTGAGAACTACCGAGAATTCGGTCTTCTCCTCGGCTGCGGGCGCTGCCGCTGCCGCCGGTCCGCCGCCGGCCGCCATGACCGGAGCCGCCGCAGCAGCCGATACGCCCAGTTTTTCTTCCAGCAGCTTGACGAGTTGGGACGCTTCGAGCAGCGTCAAGCCTTGAATTTGATCCGCAATTGTGTTGATTTCCGCCATTTTCCTAAGTACTCCTATCCTAAAAAACTACGGTTCGGGGTCCTGGGTGCTGGGTTCTGGCCTACGCATCGCAAACCGTTCAACAGTTTGCCAGAACCCAGCACCCATCACCCCTCTTTAAACTTGTTCTCCTTCGCCGCCTGGTCCAGCACCACCGCCAGGTTCCGCCCCACCGCGCCCAGCGCCGATGCCAGCCGCTGCGCCGGGGAATTGATCAGGAAGAGCAGCTTGGCGAAGATTTCCTCTTTGGGAGGCATGTTCGCCAGATCGCCGATCGCTTTGACATCGATGACCCGGCCCTCCACCAGTCCCGCCTTGAACGTGAACGCCGGATTCGCCTTGGCGTAGGCGGTGAGAGCTTTGGCCAGCGCCACCGGATCGGAGCTGGTGTAGGCCAGCGAGGTCATGCCGCGCAGGTTCTTCAAGAGCTCTGCGGCGGCGGTGCCTTCCGAGGCCCTCTCCGCGATGTTATTCTTGATCACGCGGTACTTGCCGCCCGCGGCGCGAACGGTCTTGCGCAATTCGAAATCCTGCGCGACGCGCAACTTTTCGTAACCGGTGACAAACAGGTTCCGGGACGCCTGCAAATCCTGGTGCAGGGCTTCGAGATCCTTTTTCTTATCCGCTTTCTTCTTCATTTCCACACCCCGCGAGGGAGCTACAAGGCCGCCTTGAGGCTGAACACCGTCACATCCAGCTTTACGCCCGGCCCCATAGTCGAGCAAAGCGTAGCGCTCTTGACATACTTGCCTTTGGCCGCGGCCGGCTTGGCTTTAACCACGGCGCTGATCAGGCTGGATGCGTTTTCGACCAGCTTTTCGGACGAAAAGCTGATCTTGCCGACTGGCGCATGAATGATCCCGGTTTTGTCCACCCGGAACTCGACTTTGCCGGCTTTGATCTCCTTGATGGCTTTGGCCACGTCCTGGGTGACCGTGCCGGTCTTCGGATTGGGCATCAGCCCGCGCGGGCCGAGAATCTTGCCGAGTTTGCCGACCGAGCGCATCATGTCGGGCGTAGCGATCACGGCGTCGTAATCCGTCCAGCTTTCGGATTGGATCTTATTGACCATGTTCTCGCCGCCCACGAAATCGGCGCCGGCCTCTTCGGCTTCCTTTTGCTTGTCGCCGCCGGCGATGACCAGAACCTTTTTGGCTTTACCCAAGCCGTTGGGCATGACCACCGTGCCGCGCACCATCTGGTCGGCGTGCTTGGGGTCCACCCCCAGGCGCAGATGCACCTCCACGGTCTCATCGAACTTGGCGTACTTGATTTTCTGCAGCAGCGGCACGGCTTCCTCCAGCGGATAATCGCGCGCCTGGACCTGTTTGGCCGCAGCCTGGTATTGTTTTCCCGGTTGATTTGCCATAACTCCTCACTGGTGCAGACGGCCCGGCCTAGAAGCACGGACCTCCCATTGAGCGTCTTTGAGGGACATTTGAAAGATTAGCACATCGGGGGGGGAAATGTCCAACTGGTTCTTCTTGGCGTTTTGGGCGCGGTCTGGGCTAAGATGAGAAGAGCGGTTTGAGAGTCGGGGCCGTAGCGCAGCCCGGAAGCGCACCTGCCTTGGGCGCAGTTCGGCATCTCCTAAGCTTTCTTAGATTTACCTCCACTCTCATTTCGCTCAAAGGCAACCAAGTAGGCTCAACACGAGGGGTTTATCACGGTTTTGCCACGGTCGACTCACCAGAGACGGCCGCCCGCTGGCCGAGTTCGGAAACGACGGACGTGAGCGCGGCGGCAACTCAAAGCCACCTGCGCCCGTGTGGCTCCTTGAGGGAAAATCGGATCAGGTCTTTAATTCCAATCGATGCGGATGGCTGGGTGATGGATGCCAGACAATAGATTGCCAGGCGCTTCCGGATTCGCAGAATACGAGACGCTCCTATTGGAGGTGTCACGGTTGCTGGAACGCGCTCGACAATCGGCAGGGCGCGCCGTAAATGCTGTAATGACCGCCGCGTATTGGCAGATCGGGCAGCGGATCGTGGAGCAGGAACAACAGGGATCAACGCGCGCTTCCTACGGCGAAGAACTCGTGGCAAAGCTAGCCCAGGACCTGGCGGCGCGTTTCGGCCGCGGATTCTCCCGAACGAACGTGTTTCAGATGCGGCAGTTCTTTCTCGCGTATCGCGAGAAAATCCAGACACTGTCTGAATTTTCAGGGGTGGGCTCAATTATCCAGACACCGCCTGGATCGACTGCCATCCCGGCGTTCCCTCTTTCCTGGTCCCACTACGTTCGCCTGCTGACTGTGCCCGAGGAGCAAGCTCGGAGTTATTATGAACACGAATCGCTGCGTGGCGGATGGTCTGTCCGCGAACTGGACCGGCAGATCGCCAGTCGCGCGTACGAACGTCTGCGTCGGAAAGGGACGTCGTCGATTTCAAAGGCGGATCGGCCCCCTGCAGATTACGAGATCCGCGATCCATTTGTGCTCGAATTCTTGAATCTAAAGGATGAGTACTCGGAATCGGATCTCGAAAACGCGCTTATCAGGGATCTCGAAAGATTCCTTCTGGAACTCGGTAACGATTTCACGTTCGTTGCGCGCCAAAGGCGGCTCCGTGTCGGCACAGAATGGTATCGCGTCGACCTGCTTCTCTTCCATCGGCGATTGCGCTGTCTGGTTATCATCGACTTGAAGATCGGCAAGTTTACCCACGCCGACGCCGGACAGATGAATCTCTATCTAAACTATGCTCGCGAGCATTGGACCCTACCCGAGGAGAACCCGCCTGTCGGCCTGATTCTCTGTTCCGAACAGGACAACGCGGTCGCCCACTATGCTCTTGAGGGGCTACGGAATACCGTGCTCGCGCGAGAGTACCAACTCGCGCTTCCCGACGAAGGGCGTCTGGCGAGGCAGATCGAAGAGACTCGTCATCGTCTCCTTGAACGGTAAGCCGGCCGGGGGCTGCGCTGTTTTGAGATAAGTGGAGAAGTTGGTTGCTCCCAGTCAGCCGAGCCTGCTTGCTCCTTGACCTATAATACATCCAGGCCGGCGGCCAACCGGAAGTTGGGGTGATGAGGACGAGGCGACGGGTCCGACTTCCGCATGCGCGCTGATCCAGGACTGGCCGCCGCCAGATTGTTCGATGAGGGTTCGCGCAAGGAATCCAGGCGAAGGTCGACCGCAGGTCATAGATCCGGAAATACGGCACTTTGCCCGTCGCAACGTGGCGTGCAAGATCGTCTTGAACTGGGTTTCGTCACGGTTTTGCCGCGGTCGGAGGGTTCTTGGGTCGATGGGCAGGCCGGACGGTATCGGAAATTCAGAAAGTGGTTTAAAATCAAAAGAGCAATAAGGTCGGGGCGTAGCGCAGCCCGGTAGCGCACCTGCCTTGGGCGCAGGGGGTCGTCAGTTCAAATCTGACCGCCCCGACCAATAGATTCATTCCAAATGAGTTGTTCGTTCCGCGTTGCAGCGGTAGCGCGTCATCGGACAACCTCCCAACGCGCGCCGCGCCCGCGGCCCACCAGCCGGGTTCGGCCGGCCTTCTTCATTTCCGCCAGAACCTTCTTAATGAGTTGTGAGCTAGCTGCCGGCAACTGGGCCGCCATGTCGGCTAAAGTGAAAGGCTCCACCTGGCCCAGCACAGTCTGGCGAACCAGATCGCTCTTGGCGGGCCGCGCCTCGGCCGATTCGATCTGGTGCTGGAACTCTTTGTAGGCGTTGCGCAAAGTGCCCAAGAAATAGTTCCACCACGGGATGATTTCGTTCTTGCCTTCGTGCCACCCTTGTGAGCACAACTTGAGAACCCGGTAATATTCCGCCTTGCTGTCTTCGATCAGCCGCTCCAGGCTGATATAGCGTGCCACCTGAAAGCCCTGGGCTTCGAGCAGCAGCGACGTCGCCAGCCTTGAGACGCGGCCATTGCCGTCGCGAAAAGGGTGGATACAAAGGAAGTCGAGAACGAAGGTCGCCACGATCAAGAGCGGAGGGATGCGTTCCGCATCGCTGGCGGCGCGATACCTGCGGCACAACATTTCCACGGCCGCCGGCGTCTTCTTGGCCGATACTGGCGCGAATCGAAGCTGGGGTTCCCCGCTCGGCAGGATTTCGACGATCTCGTTGTCGCGCTTCTTCCATTCGCCGGCGTCTCCCGAGGATCCGCCCTGGGCCAGAGCGTGCAAGCGGCGGAGCACATCCGGAGCGATCGCGACCCGGCGCTTTCGCGAGTAGATCCAATCCAGCGCCGCTCGATAGCCGGCAAGTTCCTCCTCGGAGCGATCGCGCGGCCGTGCCCTCCCAACCACCAGGGGACGCAGCCGGCTCGGCGCGACCGTCACGCCCTCGATGCGATTCGACGATTCGACGCTCTGGACGATGGCCTGTTCGCGCAATACTTCAAGGACTTCGGGCTTTTGCCGGATCCAGAGATCCTGCTTTCCGCGCGCTTCCATGCACGCGCCGAGAAGCCAGCCGGTTCCGATGGGGATCTCCAGGCCGGCTAGTTTGCCGGGGTCGAGTGTCAACATGTGCAGTGTCTTGATGGATTAGTAGCTTAATAATAGCTTATTCGGCTGCGAGTAGCCAATTCGGGTTCACAGACTGAAGCATGCCACCTTTTTTATTGTGTGGCGCGCCACTCGAGCATCACCACCGACAGCTTCGGTATATCGCTCTCGAGCACCAGCTTGTAGCCGTTCTGCGGCCCGGGCTGCTCCACCACCTTAATCCCGGCGGCGCGCTTGGGGTCCCAAGTATAAGTTGTGGGATTCCAACCGTTCTCCGCTCCGGCCTTCTCGGTTAGCGGCTTGGAGTATTTGGGGTCCGCCGTGAAAAGAGTAATGCCGTCGGCGGTCAGGTCTCCGGGATATGCGCTGACCCGGGCCGTCACCGCGGGCAGCACACCGCTGATGGTGCCGGACGAGGCGTGATTGAGTTCGACTACCAGGCGGGTGTTTCTCGCGAGCTTGCCCGTCCAGATGATTTTGCCGGCGGTAGGCTGGCGCGGCGGCGCGGCGAGCGCGGCCGGCGAACCAGCGGCCGGCCCTAGCACCGATGCGAGGCCCGCTGGCGGAGCCACCGGCAGGTCTTCGATCTTCGGCGGTGCGATGCTCGGTATATCGGCGGACTGCCGCCGCGGGATTTCGGCCGGCGCCCGGAAAGGAATCACGCGCCGGGCGGTCTCGGCCGGGGCGGCAGGCAGCAAGGACGGCGGCGGCGCCCGGGGAGATGGCGCATCGAGGGGCGGCGGCTCGACGTGCGCCTCACTGACTTCCGGTTGGACCTGCGGTTGCTGCTGCTTTGCGGCGTCCAGCCGCGGCGCGGGAGCGGCGCCGTCCTCGCCAGGTTTCAGGAAACGGGTGGTCTCCACGACCGGCGGCCCCCCCGGCACATCCACCGTCAGCCGCACGGCTACGTCGCCGGATTGTCTCTCATAAAAGAGGTTGCCGGAGCGGAGATCCGCCGGAGTCAGGTTCACTTGGGTCCGCACGCCACGGTCGTCGATATCGATCGATCCGCCCGTGGCGCGGCCTATGGATCGGGCCGCGCCATCCCAGGCAATCCGCAGTTGGCCATGCAAATCCGCGGCCGACAGCGTCAAGCTCGGGTGGGAAGGCTTCAGCAGCCAGAATCCCAAAGCGGCGCCTGCGAGCACGATCAGGCTGGCGGCGTACCATTTCCACGACGCGCCGATGCCGCGGACAGGCGGGTACGGTTCGGACTCCGGCAACGGACTTGGTTCGGCGGCCGTGACGCGAGGAGGATCAGGCGCGGGCACCACGACCGGCGGCACTTGAGGCGCATCCGGCGCGGGCGGCGCTGGGGCCGCAGCCACGGGCGTCAGCGTGAATTCGAGGTAACTGCTTTCGGCGTGAATAGCGCCATCCGCCTCGCGGAAGAAGAATCCCGCGCGGGTAGGCGCGAAACTGGCGGGGCGGACAATCAGGCCCACTTGCCAAGGCTGCGGGAAGAAGCGGTTGAAGAAAGCCAGGTCCGCATCCGAAAGCAAGACTTCGCTGCGCGTGTGGGCGCGATACCAGCCGACCGGCTCCAGCCCTGCCAGCTCCGCATCGCCGCGCCAGGACTCGAGCGCTTCCGCGAGAGCCGCCTCGTCTTTCTCCGAAAGCAGGAAAGACGGGCCTTTGGCGTACTCGCAGACAACCGGCCGCCATGCCATGATGCGCACCAGGTTCTCTTGCCGCGCGCCGAACAAAATGCCGCCGGTCTCCACGCCGCCGTGCGGCACGCGATGGTATCCGTCGAGCGCCGTCTCCCGGATTTGTTCCAGCACCGTCTCGGAATACTCGATGCGGAAGGAGTGCCCCGGAGCGCTCCAACTTGCGAATTCCGCCGCCATAGCCGTTCCGGTCATCGGTGCATGCCAATCCTGCCGTTGCAAGGTACAATCCTAGCTTAGGTCATTTTAGCGAGACTCACGGGATGGCCGATCGGAGGATCAACATGGACGGGCTGAAGTCCCGGTGGGCGCCGCTGGCGGCCCAATGCCTGGCCGTATTGCTGTCCGCCGTGCTGGCGCGGTCCGCCACCACGGTGCCCCGCATCGAGGTGCTCGAAGGGGACGCGGCTATCAATAATATCCGTCAGCACCGCGCGAAGGAACCGGTGGTGCGGGTGGTGGATCAAGACGGCCACCCCATACCGAACGTGGCGGTCACTTTCCTGCTGCCCGGCAAGGGCGCGGGCGGAACGTTCGCGGACGGGCAAAGCTCCCTGACGGTGATGACCGACGAGAACGGCCGCGCGGTGGGGCACGGGTTGCGGCCGAACGGCAACGCCGGACAATTCGAGATCCGGGTGACCACGTCGTTCGAAGGCCAGGCGGCCACAGCCAACATCATGCAGACGAATGCGGAGCCCGCGCAGGGCGGAGGATCGTCCAAGACCATCCTGATCGTGGCGCTGATCGGCGGCGCAGCCGCGGCGGGCGCGGCGGTCGCATTGAGGGGCAAATCCTCATCCGCAAGCACGCCGCCCACCAATCCGGGCGCGGTGATTAGCCCGGGTAACCCGAGCTTCGGTCCACCCAGATGACGCGCACGATTGGCAGATCGATCGCCCTGGCCGCATTGGCCGCGTGCGCCGCGTGGGCGCAGGTCACGATCACCACCACCTCACCCTTGCCGCAGGGCACGGTGGGCGTGAACTATTCGGAGACCCTGGCGGCCAGCGGCGGCAGCGGGAGCTACACGTGGGCGGTGAGCGCGGGGTCGTCATTGCCGGGCGGTCTTGCATTGAACTCAGCCACCGGCGTCATCAGCAGCCCGCCCAGTACAGCCGCCACTTCGAGCTTCAGTATCCAGGTAACCGACGCCAACAACGCGACGGCGACCAAGGCATTTATGCTGACTGTCAACCCGGCGCTGGTCATCACCACCACCTCACCATTGCCGGCCGCCACGGTGGGCGTGAACTATTCGGAGACCCTGGTGGCCAGCGGCGGCAGTGGGAGCTACACGTGGGCGGTGAGCGCGGGGTCGTCATTGCCGGGCGGTCTCGCATTGAACTCAGCCACCGGCGTCATCAGCGGCCCGCCCAGCACAGCCGCCACTTCGAGCTTCAGTATCCTGGTAACCGACACCAACAACGTGACGGCGACCAAGGCGTTTGCGCTGACCATCAATCCGGCGCTGGCCATCACCACCAACCCAACCTTGCCGCAGGGCACGGTGGACGTGAACTATTCGCAGAGCATCGTGGTTACCGGCGGCAGCGGGAGCTACACATGGGCGGTGAGCACGGGGTCGTCTTTGCCGGCCGGTCTCGCATTGAACTCAGCCACCGGCTTAATCAGCGGCCCCCCCAGCACAGCCGCCACTTCGAGCTTTAGTATCCAGGTAACCGACACGAACAGCGTGACGGTGGCCAAGTTATTTATGCTGACCGTCAATCCGGCGCTGGTTATCAAGACTAGCTCGCCTTTGCCGGCCGGCACACTGAACGTCAACTATTCCGAGACCCTGGTGGCCAGCGGCGGCACCGGGACCTACACATGGGCGGTGAGCGCGGGGTCGTCCTTGCCGGGAGGTCTCTCGTTGAATTCGGGAACCGGGGTAATCAGCGGCCTTCCCGGAACAGCCGCCACATCGAGCTTCACTATCCAGGTAACCGACACCAACCAAGTCACGGCGACCCAGATGTTTGCGCTGACCATCGACCCGGCGCTGAGTATCAGCACGAGTTCGCTGGCCAACGGGGCCGTCAACTCCTCGTACAATTCGACGCTGACGGGGAATGGCGGGCTGCCTCCGTATTCCTGGTCGCTGGCGGCCGGTTCCTCGCCGTTACCGCCAGGCTTGACGCTGACTTCCTCCCCCACGACTGGTACGATCAGCGGCTTGCCAAACACCGCCGGCACATTCCTATTCAAGATCCAATTGACGGACAGCACGACTCCGACGGCGAACACCGCCGTCAAGCAATTCTCCATCACCATCGGCGGCGGCCTCACCATCACTAACGCGGCAACGCTTCCTAATGCCACAGTAGGAGTAGCTTACTCTCAGACGTTAGCCGCTGCCGGCGGCGTGCCGCCGTATGTCTCATGGGCGATTACCAAGGGATCCTTGCCCGCGCCGCTGTCATTAAACTCCTCCTCCGGACTGATTTCAGGCACGCCGAGTGCGACTGCCAGTGCCGCCTTCACGGTGCAGGTCACCGACAGCGCTTCCAACACCGCAAGCCAAAACTTCACGCTGACCGTCGTCGCTCCGCCGGTCATCACCACGACTTCGCTGCCGAATGGCACGGCGGGCGTCGCCTACTCGCAGGCGCTTTCGGCCTCCGGGGGCACCATGCCGTATAGTTGGGCCATCTCAAGCGGCAACCTGCCGGGAGGATTGTCGCTATCTACAACGGGCACGATCACCGGAGCGCCCAGCGCAGCGGGGACCTCCAACTTTACGGTCCAGTTGACCGACGCCACGCTCGTCACAGCCAGCCGGCAGTTTACGCTCGTCATCGTCGCGCCGTTGACGGTTTCGACCACTTCGCCGCTGCCTACCGGAGAAGCGACCGTCGCATATTCGCAGAAACTGACGGCGACCGGCGGCACCTCCCCTTACACGTGGTCCGTGATTGGCGGCACACTGCCTCCCGGGTTGACGCTCTCGACGAGCGGGTCACTGAGCGGCACACCGGGCACGGCGGGCGGCTTCACCTTCAAGGTGCAGGCGACCGATAGCAACAACCTCACGGCCACGGCGCAATTATCTGTAACCATCGCGGGAGCGGTGGGCATCTCCACTCCAGCGGCGCTCAACGGCGGATCGTTGAATTCGAGTTACTCGCAGTCCTTGATGGCCTCGGCCGGAGTAGGTCCATACTCGTGGTCGCTCACCACCGGGCTGTTGCCTTCCGGCCTGAGCCTTTCCCCGGCCGGCGCCATCACCGGTGTGCCGATGGCGACCGGATCGTTCCAATTTACCGCGAAAGTCACGGATTCATTGTTCGCCACCGCCATCCGTCAGTTCACCATTGTCATCTCCATCGGCCTGAGCATCAGCACTCCTCCCACCCTGCCTGTCGCGACCGTTGGCGTTGCCTATTCCGATTTGCTCCAGGCTTCGGGCGGTAGCCTGCCCTATACCTGGACCGTCTCGTCAGGTTTACCGCCAGCCGGCTTGTCCCTCACAAGCAGTGGAAACTTGACGGGCACTCCCACCACCGTCGGCTCCTTTTCCTTCACAGTGCAGGTGCTCGACAATGTGGGGCGCCAAGCCTCCGAGCAAATGTCCATCACGGTCGCCACGGCGCTCGGCATTACCACCAGCGCGCTTCCCGGCGGCACGGTGGGGGCCGCATATTCGCAATCGCTCGCCGCCACCGGAGGAACGCCGCCCTATACATGGTCGCTTCCGACAGGATCTCTGCCGGGCGGATTGACGCTTTCCGCCGCCGGATCCATCACGGGCGCCCCCAATGCCGCGGGAACGTTTACATTTACAATCGAGGTCACCGACAGCGCCGCGGTCTCCGCGACGAAACAGCTCAGCATCACTGTGGCGGGGGGGCTTTCCATCACCACGGCGGCCGCGCTGCCCAATGCCAGCCTCAATGCCAGCTACTCGCAAACCCTGTCTGCCGCGGGCGGCGTGCCGCCGTATTCCTGGACGCTGACGGGCGGCGCCCTACCGGCGGGACTTGCGCTCAGCACGGCCGGCGCCATTACCGGCGCAGCCACCAAGAGCGGCACTTTCCAGTTCACGGCGACCGTCACCGACAGCGCTTCAGGTACGGCCAGCCAGCAGTTCACCCTGATTGTCGCGGGGCTGTCCATCACCACGACTACGCTGCCGGGCGGAAAGGCGGGCACGTCCTACAGCCAGACATTGACGGCCACGGGTGGAACGCCGCCCTACACCTTTAGCACCAGCGCGGGTTCGCTGCCGCCCGGCATTACACTCACGGGCGCAGCCCTCGGCGGCACGCCCACCCAGACCGGCTCGTACACTTTCACGATTCAGGTGACCGACAGCGCCGCGGCCACCGCCACGCAACAGTTCACCATCGCGATCACCGGCCTGGCCATCACCACCTCGGGACTGCCGAGCGCCGCCGTGGGTACTGCCTACTCGTACACTCTATCTGCCGCAGGAACCGCGCCTTACACCTGGGCCATCCAAGGGCTACCCAACGATCTGTCGCTCGATGCATCCACCGGGAAGATTAGCGGCACGCCCACGGCCGCAAGCACTTCCAACGTCACGGTTCAAGTCACCGACAGCACCAACGCGACCGCTTCGGCGACCTTCCCGCTGACGGTGATATCGGCCAGCTTCAGCGGACTCTCGAGCACGGCTGACGCCGCACAGCAATTGACCGGCACGCTGGCGCTGGGAGCGAAGTATCAGCAGGAGATCACCGGCCAAATCACGCTGGCCTTCCAGCCGGATGCATCGTTGGCTTCGCCGGCGGACGATCCAGCCATCCAGTTCTCGACTGGCGGACTCACAAAAAGCTTCACAATACCCGCCGGCAGCACCGCGCCCGTGCCTTTCTCGCTGCAAACCGGAACCGTGGCCGGGACAATAACGCTCACGGTCAGTTGGCAGGCGCTCGGCGCGGCTCTGCCGGTACCGGCCGCGCTGACCCAGGAGATCCAAATCGCGCCCGCCGTGCCGGTGATCAGCGCGGTCACGGCCACCACCACATCGTCCGGCTTTCAAGTGGTGGTCACCGGATATTCGAACACGCGCGAGGTGTCGCAAGCCGTGCTGCAGTTCACGCCGGCCACGGGACAGACGCTGCAGACGACCAGCCTGACGGTATCGCTCACCAGCGCAGCCGCCACGTGGTTCCAAAGCAGCACGTCGGATCAGTATGGCAGCCAGTTTATTCTGACGCTGCCGTTCACGGTGACCGACGGCAGCGCCAGCGCCATCGGATCGATATCGGTTCAATTGGTGAACGATCAAGGCACTTCGGCTGCGGCCAGCGCGACTTTATGATAGCCGTGTCATGGCTCTGATTCACTCCGACCGGGAACTCGACGATCTGCTTTCCGCGCCCAGCGACGCGGACCGGGCGGCCATGCGCGCCATCGAGGGCGGCCTGCTGATACTGGGGGCAGGGGGCAAGATGGGTCCGAGTCTGGCGCGGCGGGCGCGCCGGGCGGCCGATGAGGCGGGCATAGCGAAGAGCATCGTGGCGGTATCGCGCTTCTCGGACCAGGCCGCGGAAAAACAATTGCAGGACGCGGGAATCGAAACCATCAAGGCCGATCTGCTGGACTTCGGCCAACTCGCCGGGCTACCGGATGCGGAGAACGTGATCTTCATGGCGGGCCGCAAGTTCGGCTCGGCGGGCTCGGCGCATCTGGCGCATCTTACATGGGCCAGCAATGCTTACCTGCCCGCGCGCGTGGCCGAGCGCTATCGAGATGCGCGGATCGTAGCCTTTTCGAGCGGCAACGTGTACCCGTTCGTTCCGGTGGCGAGCGGCGGCGCCACCGAAGAGACCGCGCCCGAACCCGTGGGCGAATACGCGCAGTCGGTATTGGCGCGCGAGCGCATGTTCGGGTTCTTCTCCGCGCGCCAGGGGACTCGCGTGTGTCTGCTGCGGCTGAACTATGCTGTGGAGCTGCGCTATGGAGTGCTGCGCGATATCGGCGTTCGCGTGTTCGAAGGCGGGCCGGTGAACGTGAGCATGGGCGCGGTCAACGTAATCTGGCAGGGCGATGCCAATTCGGTCTGCCTGCGCAGCTTCGCTTTGTGCGAATCGCCGCCCGCCGTGCTCAACGTGACCGGACCGGAGGCGCTTGCCGTGCGCGAGATTGCGCGGCGCTTCGGCCAACTGTTCGGCCGCGAACCCGTATTCGAGGGCCGCGAGCAGGACACCGCGCTGCTCAACAATGCGGCGCGCTGCCATCGATTGTTCGGCGCTCCATCGGTGAGTGCGGAGACCGCTATCGTTTGGACCGCTGATTGGATTCGGAACGGCGGAACGGGTTGGGATAAACCTACTCACTTTGAAACCAGGGATGGGAAGTTTTGACGATTCGAATTTTTAAACATCTTACTCGACGTAAGCGGTGGAAGCAGGTGAGCGCAGCAATTGTGCGCGTAATGAATCCCAGTGAAAAGGAGGGCGAGGCATGCGCGTGGATCGGGGAAGGCTATTTCGCCTGAGACGCGGCAATCGGGAGTTGGATGAAGAGATTCAGGCTCACCTGACGGTGGCCGGATCGAGCGAGGGGAGGAACCACCGGCTGCCGAACTTGGCGCCCGCCGGGAATTTGGCAACCGCTCGCTCGCCCAGGAAACCACGCGCGAAATGTGGGGATGGATCGCCCTGGAAACACGCTGGCAGGACGCGCGCTATGCTCTCCGCGGGATGCGGCGCAGTCCCGGATTCACGGCCGTCGCGATGCTGTCGCTGGCCCTCGGCATCGGAGCCAACACCGCGATCTTCAGCCTGATCAACGCCCTCATGCTGCGCCCGCTACCGATCCACGATCCGGGACGGCTGGTGGAATTGCTGTTCAAAGCCCCGGGACAAGACCACTTCAACGCTTTCGACTGGCAGAGCTACGAACATTATCGCGAGACCAATCATGTGTTCTCGGGACTGATAATTGGCAATCGGCGCGCAGGATGCCATCCTGCCCCACAAACAAACTGACCACCACCGGCTTCGACGCGGCGCCGAACTCCAGGCTGGGCGCTTGACGTATAGACCACCTTCATATAGAATCTCTCCATATGGACCTGCTGCAAGGAACGCTCGACATGCTGGTGCTCCGGACGCTCCTGGCCGGCTCCCTGCACGGCTATGGAATCGCCAAAAACATTCGCAGCGCCTCAAACGAGGCCCTCGATATCGAGTTCGGCTCGCTCTATCCCGCGTTGAAGCGGCTGGAAGCGAAGGGCTGGATCGCGTCCGCGTGGGAGACGTCCGAGCACAATCGCCGCGCCAAGTTTTACAAGCTCACCGCGGCGGGCCGGAAGCGCCTGGTACGGGAACACTCGAAGTGGGCCGGCTTCGTGAGCGCGGTGGGACGGATTATGGGCACGTTGCCCGAGGTGAAAGGATGACGACGAATCCCGGCGTACACGTAGCGAGGCGCCAGGACCAGCCCGGTTTCAGCCGGCTCTGGCCGCCTAAAAAGGCTGATGCAGCCAAAATTGGCCGCCTCCCAAACCGAAAGGCGATTCGTTTATGATCCGGAATCGACTCAAATATCTTTGGCCGGCGTGGCGCCGCCGGGAAGAGCGCGAGATGCGCGACGAATTGGGAGCGCTCACCGCGATCGCGGGCGGCAAGGAACTCGGCAACCTCACGCTGGCGATGGAGGACGTGCGCGCCACCTGGGGCTGGACGTGGCTCGAAAGCATTGTCGCGGACATCCGCTATTCACTCCGCGCGCTGCGCTGGCAGCCCGCATTTGCCGCGGTGGCGGCGCTCTCTCTGACCCTCGCGATCGGCGCGAACAGCGCCATCTTCAGCTTCGCCGACGCGCTGCTGCTGCGGCCTCTGCCGGTCAAGGATCCGGCGGCTTTGTTCGACGTCACCAGCACCACACCCGACAATCCTTTTGACGGCATGTCCTTCCCCGATTACCGCGATCTGCGCGACAAGAGCCGCTCGTTCAGCGGCGTGGCCGCATATCGCCTCACCACCCTGGCGGCGGCCGCCAATCCCGCGGCGCCGGCGCAGATGCGCTTTGCGAACCTGGTGAGCGACAACTTCTTTGCGGTCGCGGGCGCGACACCTGCACCCGGCCGCGCGTTTCTGCCCGGCGAAGCGGCTGCGTCCGCCCAGCCGGTGGCGATAGTCAGCTACGATTTCTGGCGGCGGAGCTACGCGGGCGAGCGCTCCGCGATCGGCAGCCCTTTGCGCCTCAACGGGATTGTTTTCACGATCGTGGGCGTGGCCCCGGCGTCCTTTACCGGCCTGGACCGTTTCATTCGCCCCAGCGTCTTCGTTCCCCTGGCGATGGCCCAGCGCCTGGACGGCGAGGCGGCGGATCCGCTGGAGGACCGCGGACGGCACGATCTGGTAGTGAAGGGGCGATTGAGCGCGGGCGCTTCACGCAAATCGGCGCAGGCGGAGGTTGCCGTCATCGGGGCCGCCCTCGAGCGCGAGTATATAAAGACGAATCGCAACCGGCACATGGCGGTGCGCACGGAATTGCAGCGGCGCATACAGCAGAGTCCACAACTGCTGGCGCTGGCGAAGATGCTGATGGGGCTGGTGGCGCTGATTCTGATCATTGCGTGCTCGAACGTGGCGAACCTGTTGCTGGCGCGGGGGCGCGCCCGCAGCCGCGAGATCGCCATCCGGCTGTCGATCGGAGCGGGGCGGAGCCGCGTGGTGCGCCAATTGATGACCGAGAGTCTTATCGTGGCGATGGCGGGCGGCGCCGCGGGACTGTTCGTCGCATACGGCGGCATTCTGTTGCTCAATATGCAGAGCGTGCCCAGCGATCCACCGTTTGTGCTGGGCGTACAACTGGATTGGCGCGTGGTGCAGTTCAGCCTGCTCGCGGCGCTCGGGAGTTGCATCTTCTTCGGGCTGGCTCCGGCCTGGCAGACCGCGCGGACGGACTTCGTGAGGGCGCTGAAGACGGGCGGAGACGGCGCCTCGGGCACGCGGCGCACGTTGGGCCGCGATGTTCTGGTGACCGGACAGATCGCGCTGGCGATGGTGGTGCTGATCGCCGCCGGCATGTTTCTGGCGAACTTCCGGAACATACTGGCGGAGCCGCCCGAGTTTCGCACGGACCACCTGATCGGTATGGATACCTCGCCCGCCGCGCTGCACTACTCGCCCGAACAGACGCAGGCCTTCTACCGCCGTCTTGTCGATCGCGTGCGCACGATGGCGGGCGTGGCGGGGGTGGCGATGACCGAGTCGCTGCCGCTATCTCCCAACCAGACCGTGGTCGGCGTAGCGCCCGAGGGGTACCAGTTTCCGAAGGGCCGCGAAAGAACGCTCGCGTTCGGCGCAGCCGTGGACGCCGCTTACTTCAGGACGATGAATGTCGAAATCAAGCGCGGACGCGCTTTCACGGACGACGACCGCGCCGGATCGCGCCGCGTGGCGATCGTGAACCAATACTTTGCGAAGACCTATTGGCCGGGCCAGGATGCGATTGGAAAGCGACTCAGGGTGGACGGCATGGACGGCGCCGCCGCCGAGGTTGTGGGGGTGGCGAAGACCGGGCACTATCTGTCGGTGAACGAAAAACCGGCGCCGTTCATGTATCTGCCCTACGAGCAGAATCCGCGCTCGCGGATGACGTTAATCGTGCAATCGGCGGGCGATGCGGCTGCGCTTGCAGCGCCCTTGCGCGATGCGGTTCGATCGATCGACGGCAACGTGCCGGTGTTCAACCTGCGGACCGTAGCGACGCTCTATGAAAGCCGCGTGACGGATACTTGGCTGAATTATTTCCAGATGGTGGGGACCATGGGATGCATCGGTCTGGCGCTGGCCACGACGGGGCTGTACGGGCTGGTGGCCTACACGGTGAGCCGCCGCGTGAAGGAGTTCGGCATCCGCGTCGCGGTTGGCGCGACACGGCGCGACGTGGTGTGGCTGGTGGAGCGGCGCGGGCTGATTCTGGCCGGCGTCGGTATCGCAGTGGGCGGAGCGCTCACCGCGGCGGTGACGCCGATGCTCGCCGCGAGCTTTCCCGGACTCGGCGTATCGTCCCCCGCGGTGTATTGTTTGGTTCCGCTGGTGTTGTTGGCGGTCAGCGCGGTGGCAAGTTATGTGCCGGCGCGGCGCGCCGCGGGGATGGATCCGCTGCGCGCGCTGCGGAACGAATAGGTCACGGCCGGGTTCACAGCCGCGCTTGACACGGGCCGCAGGTGATCTTACGCTTGGGGCATGGATGCAATACACATCAGTCCGGAACGGAAGGCGCAACTGGACGACTATGCCCAACGGTACGGACAGAGCGTAACCGAAGCGCTTGATGAAGCGCTGGCCGCATATCTCGAGTGGGAGCGCACCGATTATCAGGAAGCCGTTGCGGGCATCCGGCTGGGCTATGAAGACGTGAAAGCAGGGCGTACTCGCCCCGCCGCCGAGTTCCTTGCTGAGATGCGCCGGAAATATGGCATTTCTGGTTGAGACAACACCGGAATCCGAACGCGACGCCGACGCCATTCCTGAATGGTTGTTTTCCCAACACGCGGGCGATACTGGCATCCGGTGGTTTCTGGCCTTGGAAGACGCGATTGCGTCGCTTGCCATCGCGCTAACGGCCGGTGTCGAGGCTGATGCGTGTCCCGGATGGTATCCTGAAACCGGTGTTGGGAGCGTCAGGCAAAGCCGCGTTCATTCTTCCGTTGGGCTGCAGCGCTCGCGCTCAATGCCCACTTACGTTTTCCAAGCAGGAGTCGATTCTGCATAAATTGTCGGGCGGCCAAGAGCCGGCTGAAAGCCGGCTGCGGGCAAGATTGCCCGCCCTCCAATGCCCTGCTATTCTGTACGGTGGCATCCGAAGCAATCCGCGAAAGGAGAAATTCCAAGTGAGAGTCGGCGTATTCACCGCCTTGTTGGCGCAACTACCCCTCGACGACGTTCTGAGAAAGCTCAAGAGCATCAATATCGATACGGTGGAACTCGGTACGGGCAATTATCCGGGCGATCCACACTGCAAGCTGTCCATGCTGGACAATAAGACCGAGCGCAACGAGTTCAAGCAGAAGCTGGCGGACAATGGCATTTCCATCAGCGCCCTAAGCTGCCACGGCAATCCCCTGCACCCGGATCAGAAGCGCGCCAAGCACGATCAGGAAGTCAGCCGCAAGACCATCCGCCTGGCGGAGAAACTGGGCGTGCCGGTGGTCATCGATTTTTCGGGCTGTCCGGGCGATTGCGATAAATCCAAGTGGCCCAACTGGGTCACCTGTCCCTGGCCGCCGGACTACCTGGAGATCCTGAAGTGGCAGTGGGAAGCCAAGGTCGCGCCGTACTGGACGAAGCAGGCTAAATTCGCCGCCGATCATGGCATCAAGGTCGCCATCGAAATGCATCCAGGCTTCGTGGCCTACAGCCCGGAGACCATGCTCAAGCTGCGCGCCATCGCGGGGCCTTCGATCGGCTGCAATTACGATCCCAGCCACATGTTTTGGCAGGGCATCGATCCCATCGCCGCCATCCGCGTGCTGGGCGACGCCATCTTCCACGTACACGCCAAGGACACGCAGATCTACGAGCGCAACCTGCCGCTGACCGGCGTGCTCGACACCAAGCCGTATACCGACGAGCGCAACCGCGCCTGGATCTTCCGCACCTGCGGCTACGGCCACGGCGGCGAATGGTGGAAGGAGTTCGCGTCCACGTTGCGCATGTTCGGCTACGATTACGTGCTCTCGATCGAGCATGAGGACAGCCTTCTTTCGCCCGAGGAAGGCCTGCGCAAGGCCGCCGATTTCCTGAACGGCCTGGTGATGAAAGAGCAGCCCGCCGCTGCCTGGTGGGTGTAGGTGCGTTTCCTGCTCCTGCTGGCCTGCGCGGGATCCCTGTGCGGGGAGTTCCGCGCAGGCGCTTTTAAGACCGTCATCAGCCCGCCCTTGCAGGACCATCCGCCGGTCTACATGGCGGGGTTCGGACATAACCGGGTGGCCGTTACGGTACACGACGATCTCTATGCGCGCTGCGTGGCGTTCAGCGCCGGCCAAAAGCCGCTGGTGGTGTGCGAGGTGGATCTGATCGGCTTCTTCCTCGACGACGTGCAGCGCGTGCGCGCCAAAGTCCCGGAGGCCGACGTGGTGGTGGCGTCCACGCACGTACACGAAGGCCCCGACACCATGGGGCTATGGGGTCCGGCCGCCGGGCAATCCGGAATCGACGATGCTTACAACAGCTTCGTGGTGGATCGCGTGGCCGCAGCCGCCAAGGGCGCGCTCGCCGCTCTGGCGCCTGCCACGCCGGCTCTGGCGGTGGTCCACAGCGCGGAACTCGATACGTTCATCGACGATACTCGTCCGCCGGTGGTGCACGATCCGGACTTGATCGTCCTTTCGCTCACCGGGAAGGACGGCCGGCGCATCGCCACGGTGGTGAATTGGGCCAATCATCCCGAGACGCTGGGTTCGCGCAATACGCAGATCAGCGCGGACTATCCGGGCTTCTTCTACAAGCGCCTGGAAGCCAAATTGGGCGGCATGGCCGTGCTGTGGAACGGCGCGGTGGGCGGGATGCAATCGCCGCTGGGCGCCAAGATCAAAGACCCGGCCACGGGAAGTATCGCGGCGGAGAACAGCTTCCGCAAGACGCAGGTCCTGGGCGAGCGCATCGCGGATCTGGCGGCGGAGGCGGTCGGCCCGGCCAAGCCCGTGCGCATCGACAAAGTCGAGTTCGCCGAACGCATCATCACCATACCGGTGACCAATCGCGGCTTCGAGATGGCGGCCCAGGTAGACCTTTACAAAGGCCGCAAAAAGACCACGGCGGACGGCGCCACCACCACTTCCGTCGGTCTGATCCGGATGTCGGGCAGACAGCCCGTGCTGGCCATCGCGCTGGTGCCGGGCGAGATGTATCCGGAACTGAGCGTGGGCGGCGTGGAACGTTATGCGGGCGCCGATTTTCCGGATGCGCCTATCGAAACGCCCATCAAATCCATGCTGCACGCGCCCTTCAAGATGCTGATCGGCCTGGCCGACGACGAGATCGGCTACATCATTCCGAAGGCGGAGTGGGACGAAAAGGCGCCCTACCTGCAGAACGCCAAGAAGGCCTGGTACGGCGAGGAAAATTCCGTGGGGCCGGACGCCGCCACGCGCATCGCGGCGGCCATGCAAGACCTTGTGTCCAACGCCTTCTGACTCCTGACTTCTGCTCTCAGTGGCATCCCAAGCAGTGAAATTTCCGTCCGTGGCACACCGCGCACGTCGTCTTGTCCAGAACTAACTTGCCGCTGGTGTGGGTGTCCAGATAGTCCGGTGTATGGCTGGCGGGCGTCAGCTTGGCCTCTTTCGCGTGGCAGAATTCACAACTGTACGGTGGATCGATCTGGTTGTGGCAGACCAGGCAGTCCGCCATTTGCGGCAATCCGCTCCGATCCGGCCGGTCGGAAAGCTCCAGCCCGCGATGACACGCCTCACATGGATTCCCGGTATTGAGCTGTGCCCGCAGCTCAGGGCCAGGCGCGGTGAGATAGGTCTGCTTATCGATCGCGGCGGCGATGATAGGCGCCAGATTGCCGAGCTTCAGATGCAGTTGGTGATCGAACCGCGCGAGGCGCGTCGCCATGGGCGCGCCGATTTCCGCGGTCTTGTGACACTTCAGGCAGACTTCCCGCGCGGGCAGCAGATTGTCATCGAGGCGCGTGCTGGCGGTCGCCGCCGCATGGCAAACGGCGCAATCCAGCTTCGCCGCCAGATGGATCCGGTGCGAAAATGGCTGCGCCGTTTGGGCCACGGCCGCGCCGGCGATCGCAATCAAAAGGAATGGGATTCGCAATTATTATTTGTAGCTGACGCGCCACAGTTTCTTGCCGCCATCGTCCGATACCAGCATGCTGCCATCGGGCAGGATGAACAATCCGACCGGACGGCCCCACACATCGCGGCTGTCGGGCGATATCATCCAGCCGGTGAGGAAGTCGCGCTCCGGGCCGGAAGGCATGCCATTGCGGAACGGAATGAAAGCGATCTTATATCCCACCCGCTTGGCGCGGTTCCAGGAGCCGTGCATGGCCAGGAAAGCGCCGTCGCGATACTCGGCGGGAAACTGTTTCGCGGTATAGAATTCGAAGTCCAGCACCGCCTGGTGCGCCGGTATTAAAGGAACGTCGGGCACGATGGTTTTGGCCACCAGGTCCGGGGCCTTGCCCTTGTTGCGCGGATCTTCATTCGGCCCGATATAGGCGTATGGCCAGCCGTAGAAGCCGCCCTGCCGGATGTGGGTGAAGTAATCGGGCACCAGGTCGTCGCCCAGCGCGTCGCGCTCCTGCACCGCGGCCCACAGGGTATCGGTTCCCGGATACCAATGCAGCCCGATGGGATTGCGCGTGCCCGAAGCGTAGGTTTCGTGTCCACTGCCGTCCGGATTGTAGCGGTTGATGGCCGCGCGCACGGGATCCTCTCCGGGCGAAACGTTGGAACCCGAGCCGACTCCCACATAGAGCTTCTGTCCCGCGCGATCGAACAACAGGCTGCGGGTCCAGTGGCCGTGGCCGAATCCCTTCAGCGAAATCACTTCCTCGCCCGGCCCGGCGGTCATGGCTTTGGCGTCGTATTTATAGCGCTTGATGGACTCCGGCTCGCCGACGTAAAGATACTCATGCCAGAACGCCAGCCCGTAAGGGCGGTCCAGGCCCGCGATCAGCTTCCTCCGGTCGTGCGCCTGGTAGCCATCGGCCTTGCTCAACGGCAACACATAAACAATGCCATCCGGACCGTCCGCGGCGTCGCTGAGGAGCAGTTCGCCGCTGGGACCCAACAGCATGTAGCGCGGGCGCTCGAAGTTGTCCGCGTAGACGCCGACCGAGAAGCCCGCGGGCACGTGCAACTGCGCGCCCGCCGGCTGCGGAATCACATGCGGACCATTGTTGACGGACGGCGTCGCGTAAGGCGGCGCCAGTTTGACATCGGCGGCATAGAAAGCCGCGGCCGCCAGAAGAGCGGCGGCGCCAAGCAAAATTCCTTTGCCTTGCATTCCTCCATTCTAGCGCGCGCGTGGGGCAGGTTCTAGGGTTCGCAAGGCGCCGTATGCGCACTCGTACGGACACGCGCTTCACCACGGACCTTCGGGGCCGCGGCGGGCATCTCCAGCCCGTGCTGGTCCGTGAAGTTCCTGGCATGCTTGGGACAGCAGTATTGCCACCAGTCCACGCTCCCGGATTCGCCGGGCGAGGATTCGAGCACCAGGTAGGCCGCCCGCATGGTGCATCCCCGCACCTGGCAGGCGCCCGTACCCCACTCCCGTTTTGCCTGCTTCTCCTGCGGCGTCATCGCACGGATGCTTCGGTCAACATGCATAGGTTGTCATTTCTCCGCGTTCTGCACGCTCCGGATCAGGCGTTTTCTGCCCTCATCCGCTTGACTGGCAGGCGCGCTGAACATTAATCCAATAATGTGTTTCATCCCGCTCCGCCGGCAGTAACGTACGGAAGCATTCCCCAGCAGACCGTGGGCCGGCGCCTCCACGAAAACGTTCGTGCGAGAGTCGATAGCGGGCTCGCATTCGATCCTGGCCCCCAGGTCCGAGATATCCAGACACTTTGCCCGGATTGTCTTCACTTCTCCCGAGGGGCCTTGCCACGAAACTAGAACGGAACCTTGAAACGGGCGCCGCTCGTCGGCGCGGATGCCTTGCCAGTTTTGGACACGCATCATTTTGACCTCCTTGCCAGGCGGCCTGGGAGAACACAATGCCCAAATCGCCTAATTCGAATGGCCCGCCTCCATGGTTCCAAAGAACAGTTCGACCGCGCGATCCAGGTCGGCCAGGCCGATTCCTAAGGGTTGCTCCTCGTATGCCTTGATCGACCGGATAATCTGGCACATGTCTCTCGGATAGGAGGGTCTCAGATCGCCGCCGCGCTCCATGCACCGCTTGCGCAGGTGCTCGGCGGCGCCCTCGTCGCAAGGCATTTTGTAATTCACCAGCACGCGCCGGAAGATTTCGTCAAAAATCTCGGGGCCGACCGCGTCCACCAGAATCTTGTTCGGAATACGGCGCATAAAGGCTTCGTCCGCCAGTTCCCTGGGTTCCAGGTTGGTGGCGAAGACGATCATGACCTCGAAAGGAATCTGGAAGCGCACGCCGTAATTCAGCGACAGATAGTCCACGCGCCGGTCCAGCGGCACGATCCAGCGGTTGAGCAGGTCGCGCGGCGAGATCAATTGTCTGCCGAAATCGTCGATCACCAGCATTCCCCCGTTGGCCTTCATCTGCACCGGCGGGGCGTAGGTTCCGGAGGAATCGTCCCGCCGCAAATCCAACATGCTGGGAATCAACTCGCCGCCCACCACCACGCAAGGCCGGTGGCAGACCACCCAGCGCGGGTCGGAGTCCTCCAGATCGATCTGCACGCGCTCATGAACCGCCGGGTCGAATAAGACAATAATCTGGTTGTCCACCTCCACGGCATAGGGCACCACCAGGTGGTCGCCGTAGACGCGCAACAGCCTCTCCGCCAGGCTGGTCTTGCCGGTGCCGGCCGGCCCATACAGGAACAAGGAGTTCTGGGCCACCAGTGCGGGTCCCAATTGATCGAGTAGATGGTCGGTCACCACCAGGTCGCCGAGCGCCAGGCGCAACGCCGAGCGGTTGACCGTCACCTGCGGTTTTTGATCGAGAATGGCTTGCTGATACGCGTTCAGGCTGACCGGCGCGGGACCCGCGTACTGGCACACCCGGCAGCGCTCCGCCGCCATAGTGCGTCCGGCTCCGGTAAGCGCGAAGACGTAGTCGTCTCCAATCATGCCGCTCACTTCCACCAGACGCTGGTTGCGCACGTCGCGAAAAACGCGCTCCACAATCGGATACGCCAAGGCCATCGACTCGCTTAACGCGCCGATGGTGTTGCATCTCTTCAGGTGCACATGACGCAGGAACAGGTCTTCGATCAACGCGGAGCTGATCCCAGCCTGCTCCTGGGTGACTGGCGCCGCGGGCAGTAACCGCCGGATCTTATCGCGCCCCACGTGCGCTCCGTTGCGGTCAGATGCTAATAGCGCCGCCAAAACGCCCGCATCGGATGCGCCCACCGCAAACCCCGTTGCCATACTTCTCGCTCCTCCTTAGTAACGCCGCGCCCACTAGTTATCCTAAGATAGCCCGCTCCCGCTATCCATCGCTAAGTGCGGATTGCATAATTCACAACCGTGGTACCTCAGGTACTTCATAATACTCAAATAACTGTTGAATCGCCGGGCATTTAGAACTCATTATAACTATATGGTAGCCGCCCTTCGAGCGCAATATATTTCTTGCTTCATTACTACAACTTTGGTTCATAGCCGGAACCGGCCGATACCTAACTGCCGGATGCGCGGCCGGCGCTTACCGGCCAAATCGCCTGCCGGCGGGGCGCCCTCCGGACCCGGCTCTAAACCGAGCCGCGACCGCCAGGGACGCAAGGGAGTGGTTCCGCACGCGGAGTAACGCGCGATGCCGCTGAAAGCCCGCATCTTCGCCGCTCTCTCCATCGCCATCGGCGCCGCGTTCATCGCGACCGCCGTGTATCCCTGGCAATCCGGAGATATCGCGCGCTTCTGTTTCTACCTGGCCCTGTCAAGCCTGGCTTCCGGCATGAAGGTCAGTCTGCCCGGAACACCTACGACCATGTCCGTCTGTTTCCTGTTCAGCCTGATTGGCATTGCGGAAATGTCCCTCGGCGAGACCGTGGTCATAAGCTGCATCGGGACCCTGATTCAGTGTTTCTGGAGAGCCCGGCGAAGGCCCCAGACTGGTCCGGTGGTTTTCAACGTCGCCAATACCGGCATGGCCATCGCCATCGCCTACCGGTTCTACCACTGGCCGGCCATCCATGCGTTTGGAAAAACCGGCCCGTTCATGCTGATGGTGGCGGCGCTGCTTTACTTCGCGCTGAACACCGTTCCCATAGCGGCCGCCATCGCGTTGGCGGAGCGCAAACCGCCGGGAAAGATGTGGCGCCACACTTACTTCTGGTCCTTCCCGTTCTACCTGCTGGGTTCGTCGGTCGCCTGGATGATCAACCTGTTCAGCCGGCAGGTGCAATGGAAGGGCTCGGTGCTGCTGCTGCCGATCATCTACTTCATCCACCGTTCGTACCGTATGTACCTGGACCGCCTGGGCGACGAAAAGCGCCACGTCGAACAGATGGCCGGCCTGCACTTGCGCACCATTGAAGCGCTGGCGCTGGCCATCGAAGCCAAGGACCAAACCACCCACGAGCACCTGCGCCGCGTGCGCGTTTACGCCGTAGAAATCGGGAAGGACATGGGGCTCTCCGAGCCGGACCTGGACGCGCTCCGGGCCGCGGCCCTGCTGCACGACATCGGCAAATTGGCGATCCCCGAGCACATCATCTCCAAGCCGGGACGCTTGACTCCCGAAGAATTCGAGAAAATGAAGATCCATCCGGTGGTGGGCGCCGAAATACTGGAACGCGTAGCGTTCCCGTATCCCGTGGTGCCCCTGGTCCGCGCGCATCACGAGAGGTGGGACGGTTCCGGCTATCCGGACGGACTGAAGGGCGAGGAGATCCCCCTGGGCGCCCGCATTCTGGCCGCTGTCGATTGTTTGGATGCGATGGCGGCGGACAGGCAATACCGGCGCGCGCTGCCGCTCGATGAAGCTATGCAACAGGTAGTGGGGCTGTCCGGTAAGGGTCTCGATCCGGCGGTGGTGGCCGTGCTCTCCCGCCGCTACCGGGAATTGGAACGAATGGCCCAGACGCAGCCCCCGCTCGAAATCAAGCTTTCCACGCACGTTCGAATCTCGCATGGCATGGAGCCGGCAGCGGGCTTCGAAGTCTCGCAACCCAACGGCGCGAACCGGGAAGGCGATTTCCTGGCATCCATCGCGGCCGCCCGCCAGGAGGTACAGCTCCTCTTCGAACTGACCCAGGACCTAGGCAACTCGCTGAGTCTGGATGAGACTCTATCGGTGGTATCCATGCGCCTGAAGAAGATGGTTCCTTACAACGCCATCGCCGTATATGTCTGCCGCGGCAAGGTGCTGGTCCCGCAGTATGTGAACGGCGAGAACTACCGCCTGTTCTCGTCGCTCGAAATCCCCATCGGGGAAGGCCTCTCGGGTTGGGTGGCCGGGAACCGCAAGAGCATCCTGAACGGCAACCCGTCGGTAGAGTCCGGGTATCTGAACGATCCAACCAAGTTCAGCACGCTGCGCTCCGCCCTGTCCGTGCCGCTCGAAGGCGTCAGTGGCATAATCGGCGCCCTGACGCTGTACCGCGCGGAGAAGGACGCCTTCTCGCGCGATCACCTGCGCATCCTGCTGGCTATCACTTCCAAAGTTTCGCTGGCCATCGAAAACGCGCTGCGCTACCAGCTCGCGGAGGACTCCGCCACTACCGACTACCTGACCCTGCTGCCCAACGCCCGCTCGCTATTCCTGCGCCTGGATAGCGAACTAGCGCGCTGCAAGCGGTCGCTCGAACCGCTTACCGTTCTGGTCTGCGACGTGGACGCCTTCAAACAGGTCAACGACCGTTTCGGCCATCTGGAAGGCAATAAAGTGCTGCGTTACGTGGCGGACGTGCTGCGCGAGAATTGCCGCGAGTACGACTATGTGGCGCGCATGGGCGGCGACGAGTTCGTGCTGCTGCTGCCGGGCAGCGACCGGGACGCGGTCTACCGCCGCATCTTGGAATTCCAAAGCATTGCCTGCGACGTCACCGGAACGGCGAACGTGGGCGTGATCACCTTGAGCGTGGGTGAGGCGTTCTATCCCGACGACGGTTCCGACGCCGAGCAGTTACTGGCGGCAGCCGACCGCCGGATGTACAAATCGAAACGCTCGACCAAGGGCGAGTCGGCCGGCGGGATCCACCTGCTGCCGCCCGGCCACCCGGATCAGGCGGCCGCGGACCCAGACCGCCCAAGCCCGGTGAACTGATGCGCGCCGTGAAACATCTCGCAAGTCTGCTGTTATCGCTCGCGGTTACCGTGCTGGTAGGCGGCTTTCTGACCGCCGCGCTGGTGCGTCTCAGTCCGGGCTTCGGCGTGGATCAGCACGAACTGGATCCCACAAGGGACGCGGCGGCGCTGCGCGCGATGCAAGCCGCGCGGCCCGAGCAGGGCAATTTCGTGGCCTACTCGGTGCGCCACACAGCCGCCATGTTCCGCGGAGATTTGGGGATATCGCGAAACTGGAATCGCCCGGTGGCCGGCTTGCTCCGCGAACGTTGGCCCGTAACGGCCCAACTCATGGCTGTCGGACTCCTGGGCGGATGGGCGCTGGCCCTGGCTTTCGCATTGCCAGGCGCGATCTATCCCGCCCGCATTTGGAATGCGCTGGCCGCGGGTGTTAGCGGCTTGCTCTTGTGCGTGCCATCGGCCGCCCTGGCGCTGCTGATCTTTGTCTACGCCGGACCGGTGCGCGCGGTCATGGCGCTGGCCGTGTTTCCGAAAGTCTTTCAGTATCTCCGGAATTTGCTGGCGCACGCCGCCGCGCAACCGCATGTGATGGCAGCCAGGGCGCGCGGCATCGGACGCGCGCGAATTCTGCTGTGGCACGTCGTCCCGGTGGCCGCGCCGCAGGCGCTGGCGCTGGCCGGCGTGTCCGTGAGCATGGCATTCGGAGCGGCCATCGCGGTGGAAGTGGTTTGCGATTTCCCCGGCATCGGCCAACTCGCATGGAAGGCCGCGCTGGCGCGGGATCTGCCGCTGCTGGTGACCCTCACCATGCTGGTAACGCTGGCCACCCAAATGGCGAATGCCCTGGCCGGGATGGTCTCCAGGCGCGGCGAGGTGCGGATATGAAAGGAAGTCAGGAGTCAGGAGTCAGAAGTCAGAATGAAGCAGGCGCTCGTCTTCTGTCTTCTGTCTTCTGTCTTCTGTCTTCTGCCTTCCGGTCTCTCAGCTTGCGCCAGCTTGCCTGGATCTTCCTGGCGCTGCTGTTTTTGGCGGCGCTGTTCTCGGATCGCATCGCCGGCGCATCCTACGCGCACCAGTTTCGCGATTTTCCCGGCGCGCGCATCTCCTGGCGCTTTCCGTTGGGTACCGATGCGCTGGGCCGCGATCGCCTCGCCCGGCTGCTGGCCGCCACACGCATATCGCTGCTGCTGGCGCCCGCGGCCGCCGTCTTTTCCACTGCGCTCGCGGCGCTGATCGGCTGTATCGCCGGTTACTGCGGAGGGCTTGCGGATCGCATCGCCGCGCGCGCCATCGATCTGATGCTTTCCCTGCCCTGGATCTTCCTGTTAATCGCCGCGCGGGCCCTGCTACCCCTGAATGTTTCGCCTGCCACTTCCGTGCTGGTGACGTTCGCGCTGCTTGGCGCCCTCGGCTGGGCTCCGTCCGCGCGGGTGATTCGCGCGGGCGTGCGCGATATGCGCGACTCGGATTTCATGCTGCAGGCGCGCGCCTGCGGATGCCGCGGATTCCGCCTGGTGCTCCGCCAGTTGGCGCCCAACCTGAAGCCGGTGCTAATGGCCCAATTCTGGACTTCCATCCCGCTGTTCATATTGAGCGAAGCCAACCTGGGACTGCTGGGACTGGGCGTTTCCGATCCGCTGCCGTCCTGGGGCAATCTCCTGCGTGAGTTGGAAACGGATCTGGCCTTCAATCCCGGCATCGTCGCCTGCCTGGCGGTAATGATGGTAGTGCTCGGTTGTTTCCACGTGGTAACGAGAAGTCAGGAGTCAGGAGTCAGAAGTCAGAATAACACCCGTGCTTCTTCAGTCTTCTGACTTCTGCCTTCTGACTTCTGTCTCCTGACTCCTGACTCCTGAGTTATAGTTAGCTAGATGCTCTACGACGTGGCCGTGATCGGCGCCGGGGTGTTCGGCGCGTGGACGGCTCATCATCTTCGCCAAGCCGGCCAGCAGGTGGTGCTGCTGGATGCCTATGGCGCGGCCAACTCACGCGCCAGCTCAGGGGGCGAATCGCGCATCATTCGCATGGGCTACGGCGCCGATGAAATTTATACCCGCTCGGCGATGCGTTCGCTGTTGCTCTGGCTACAATTCTGCAATCGAACCGGCGAGCCGGTGTTTCACCGGATGGGTGTCCTCTGGACCGCGACCGAAGGCGACCCCTACACCGAAGACACGCGCCAGACTCTGGAAAGGTGCGGCGCGCATTTTGAAGTGCTGAGCCCGGCGGATATGAAATCGCGATATCCCCAAATGGAGTTCGCACCGGCGGCATGGGGCATCTACGAGCCGGAAAGCGGCGCCCTGATGGCCCGCCGCGCCGTCGCGGCCGTAGTGGCGGATGCCGTGCGACAGGGCGTCGTGTTTCTGCGCGAAACGGTAGCCGCGCCAAAGGGCGCCGGTTCGATCGCGGAGGTTCGCGCCGGCAGCGGCGGAACCGGCCACAACATACGGGCGAGCGTGTTCGTATTCGCCTGCGGCCCGTGGCTGCCTAAAGTGTTTCCCGATTTGCTGGCCAAACGCATCGCGCCCACTCGCCAGGAAGCGTTCTTTTTTGGGACGCCGCCCGGCGACCCGCGCTTCGTTCCGCCGGCCATGCCTGCGTGGATCGACTTCAGCGATCCGCGTGGGCCATACGGCTTCCCCGATCTGGAAAACCGGGGCGTCAAAATCGCACTCGACCGGCACGGCCAGCCGATCGACCCGGATACCGCCGATCGCGCCCCATCCGCCGAGGGGCTGGCCGCCGCGCGCGACATCCTGGGCCAACGTTTCCCAGCTCTGCGGCATGCGCCGTTGGTGGAGGCGCGCGTCTGCCAGTACGAGAATACTTCGAACGGCGATTTTCTGATCGACCGCCATCCGGACTTCGCCAACGTCTGGCTGGTGGGCGGCGGCTCCGGGCACGGATTCAAGCACGGTCCGGCCGTGGGCGAGTATGTCGCCGCGCGGATCATGCAGGGCGGGCCGGTGGAGCCGCGGTATTCTCTGGCGACCAAGGCGGAGACCCAGAATCGCACGGTGTTCTGACGTCGCAATTCCCAGGTGACATCCGTCAGACGCAGCATTTCTCTCCCTGCCGGGGTGGCCGGGAAAATCGATGCCATCGCGGCAGCCCGCCACGTGAGCTCCAATCGTGCCATCGTGGATCTGCTGGGCGATGCGATCAGCGCCTACGAGCAGCGGCGCACGGCATTCTTTGAACTCGCGGACCGCTTCCGCAACTCCACCGACCCGGCCGAGACAGAACGGCTTGGCGAGGCGCTCGCCCGGATGGTTTTCGGCAACTGATGCCGAAAATCAAATGGCTCAACCTGCCAACCCAACTTCGTAGGCGCCTCCTTGACCGCGCGAAAGAACGCAACATCACGTAGTGGATCGGTTTGCTTGTGGGGCGGCCAATCTTGGCCGCAGCCGCCTTTTAGGCGGCCAGAGCCGGCTGAAAGCCGGCTGCGGGCAGAATTGCCCGCCCTCCAAGACCCACGCCGGATCTTGTTACGATCAACTCGTGCTCTTGAAATTCGCACTCTTGTTTCTGGTCCTCCCGGTTGCGGCCGTGCTGGCGCAGCTCCCCTACAAGAACCCTGCACTGGCGGTCGAGCAACGCGTGGAAGATCTGCTGGGCCGCATGACTACCCAGGAGAAAGCTGAGATGCTCAGCGGCTCGGGTTGGATGGAAAGTCAACCGAATGCGCGGCTGGGCATTCCCGCGATCAAAATGGCGGACGGTCCGTTGGGTGTGCGGAACTGGCGCGGCTCTTCCGCTATCACGAACGCCGCTGCCACCGTGCCGGTCACGGCGACCGCGTTTCCGGCCGGCATCGGCATGGCCGCGAGTTGGGATCTCGATCTGGTCGCGCGCGCGGCCGGCGTCATTGCGCAAGAGGTGCGGGCCCTCGGACGCGACATGATTCTCGGGCCTACGGTGAACATCAACCGCGTCCCGCTGTGGGGTCGGAACTTCGAAGGCTACGGAGAGGACCCCTATCTGGCCGCGCGCATGGGAGTCGCGTACATCCGGAGCGTGCAAGCCGAAGGGGTGATCCCCTCGGTGAAGCATTTCGCCGCCAATAACGAGGAATACGAGCGCCACCGCATCGACGAGAAGATCGATGAGCGCACGCTGCATGAAATCTATTTCCCGGCATTCAAGGCGGCCGTCGAGGAAGCCGGCGCGTGGGCGGTGATGTCGGCATACAACAAGGTGAACGGCCAGTGGTGCGCCGAGAATCCCTACCTGCTGACCGAAACGCTCAGGAAGCGCTGGGGCTTTCGGGGCTTCGTGATCTCCGACTGGGGCAGCACTTACAGCACGGACGCCACTATCAACGCGGGCATGGACCTGGAGATGCCCGGCGGCGAAGCCATGCGAATCTGGGCCAACAAGCCCGAAACCAAGCGCGACGGGAATGGCGCGGGCTGGCTCACCGCGGACAAGGTTCTGGCGGAGGTGTCGGCTGGCCGCGTGCGGCAGGCAACCGTGGACGAGGGCGTGCGGCGCATCTTGCGGGTGATGTTCACGGCCGGACTGTTCGACCGCGCACACGCGGGCGGCGGCGAGGTGGACACTCCCGAGCAGCGCCAGACAGCGCGCACGGCGGCCAACGAGAGCATCGTGCTGCTGAAGAATTCCGGGGGCGCGCTTCCGCTGAGCGCCGAGAGAACGCGCAAGATCGCCGTCATCGGCCCCAACGCGGCGGTGGCGCGGACCGGCGGTGGCGGCAGTTCCCTGGTGCGCCCCAAATACGCGATTACCGCGCTGGATGGAATCAGGGAAGCCGCGGGGCCGCGGGCCGATGTCGTCTACGCGTTGGGCGTGGTCATGGAAGGAGAGGAAGCGGCCAAGCCATCGCCGGAGTTGCGCGAGGAAGCCGTCGCGGTGGCCCGCCATTCCGATGTGGCCGTGATCGTGGTGGGCAACTCTCCCAAGCTCGAAGGCGAAGGATTCGATCGCAAATCCATGGATCTCCCGGCGGGACAGGATGAACTGATCGAAGCGGTCGCCGCGGCCAACCGGAACACCATCGTGGTCGTCGCCGCCGGCGCGCCCGTGACCATGACCCGTTGGATCGGCAGCGTATCCGCCGTGGTATTTGCTTGGTATGGCGGGCAGGAGGCCGGGCATGCCATCGGGGACGTGCTGTTTGGCGCGGTCAACCCTTCCGGCAAGCTTCCGGTGACCTTCCCGAAAGCGTTGCGGGATTCGCCGGCGTACGGCCACTATCCGGGTGAGAACCTGCACGTGGATTATGCGGAAGGCATCTACGTTGGCTATCGAGGGTTCGACAAGCATAGTGTCGAGCCGCTCTTTCCGTTCGGTCACGGGCTCTCGTATACCACTTTCGATTACGGCAAGGCCCAGATCGATCCCGGCAAGATCCCGGTGGGCAAGTCCGTCGGCGTCAGCGTGAGCGTGCGGAACAGCGGACCTCGCGCCGGGGCCGAGGTCGTTCAGTTATACTTACAGCCGCCGCCATCGCGCGTCGACCGTCCGCTGAAGGAGTTGAAGGGATTCGGACGCGTCATGCTGCAACCGGGCGAGACCAAAACGGTATCGTTCACGCTGGATAAGGCGGCCATGTCGTTCTACGATGCCGTGGTTCACAATTGGGTCGCCGAGCCAGGGCGGTTCACGGTGTTGGTGGGGGCCTCTTCACGCGATATCCGCGCCAAGGGTGAGTTCGAACTGGTCAAATAGCTGGGAGAACTGGATGCGCATCGCCATCGTATCCGACATCCACGGAAACCGCACCGCGCTTGAGGCGGTCCTGGCCGATCTGCGGCAAACCTCTCCGGACTTGATCCTGCACGGCGGCGATCTGGCGGACGCCGGAGCAAGTCCCGCGGAGATTGTGGATCGCATTCGCGATCTCGGCTGGCCAGGCGTGGTTGGCAATACGGATGAAATGCTTTTCATGCCGGAGTCGCTGCAGGAGTTTGCGACGCAATCGCCTAAGCTGCAACCTCTTTTCGCCGTGATCGAGGAGATGGCGGCGAGCACCCGTGAAGCGCTGGGTGAAGAGCGGCTGGCCTGGCTGCGCGGCCTCCCGCGGATTCAGATGCATGGTTCGATGGCGCTGGTGCATGCCAGTCCCGACGACCGCTGGCGCGCGCCCGCGCCGGAAGCGAGCGATGCCGAGCTGGAGTCGGTTTACGCGCCGCTTGGCCAGCCGGTGGCCGTTTATGGGCACATCCATCGCTCCTACATTCGGAGTGTTTCCGGAATGGTTATCGCCAACACGGGCAGCGTCAGTCTTTCTTATGACGGCGATCGCCGCGCCGCATATCTGTTGCTGGATGAGTCCAGCCCGTCCATCCGGCGCGTGGAGTACGACGTGGACAGGGAGATTAAGGCCCTCGCCGGCTGCGGTCTCCCCCACTCCGATTGGGTTGCCAAGATCCTGGATAGTGCGTGCCCCGAGATGCCGTAAGCCGCGTGAGCCCTGTATGCCGTCATTTGAGATTATTTGCATTTCGGCGCTTGTACCCGTACACGATGGTTGTCAACCTGCGGACCGATTGTTTGATCGGTCGAGTTTGCGCCGATTAACAATCGGCGCGCAGGATACCATCCTGCCCCACAGGCATCGGTGGTAAAGTGGCATTCAGGAGGGATGCATGGCGCAATTTACCAGACGCGACTTTCTGAGGACCGGCGCGGCCGCCTCGGTACTATCCGCCACGGGCGGCCTGGCGCTGGCCGAACGCACCAAACGGGCGGCCACCGACTGGGTGACGCTGGGCAAATCGAAAGTGAAGGTGACCCGGCTGGCCTTCGGTACCGGCACCACCAGCGGGCGCGCGCAGCGCGAACTGGGGCAGGAAGGGTTTACCAGGCTGGTCCGCCACGCCTACGATAACGGCATCCGATTCTTCGAAACCGCCGAAAGCTATCACGGCATGCCGGAGATGCTGGCCATCGCGCTGAAGGGTCTGCCGCGCGACAGCTACCGCCTGATGACCAAGTACAGCACCCCGGCCTCGGGCGATCCCGCGCCCAAGATCGATCAGTTCCGCAAGCAACTGGACACGGAGTACATCGACATCCTGCTGTTGCACTGCCTGCGCCCGCCCACCTGGGCCACCGATTACGAGAGCCTGCAGGACGGATTCTCGCTGGCGCAGCAGAAGGGCATCATCGCGGCCCACGGAGCCTCCATCCACGGTCTGCCGGCGCTGCGGACCATCCCCGGCAACCAATGGCTGCAAATCGCCATGATCCGCATGAACCATAATGGGACCCGGATGGACACACCGGAAATGCGCGACGTAGACCAACTCGGCAACGTGGAAGAAGTGGTGGCGCACACCAAGATGGTTCACCAGCAAGGCATGGGCGTGATCAGTATGAAGCTGGTTGGGGAAGGCCGTTTCACCAAAGCGGAAGACCGCGACGCCTCCATGAAATTCGCCATGAACCTGGGCTGCGTCGATGCGGTGACCATCGGCTTCACGAACACCGCGCAGATCGACGAAGCCATCGAGCGCATGGGCCGCGTGATGAACGCTTGAGGCGGCGCCTGTCTACCGGGTTACCTTAACCGACGACGGATTCAAATCGTAGCCGTCATCCTTGGCGTCTTGCACAGCCAGCGAAACCAGTTCGGGATCGCCCGTGTTCCGGTCCGCGTCCGGATGCGAGTGTTTGATCACTTCCTCCCCGATGTGCAGATGCACCGTCCAGCCTTTGTGCTTCTTGTCGTCCTCGTGCCAAAGAACCTCTGCACCTTGCGCCGGCGCCAGTTGTGCGGATGTCATAATTTACGTCGCCTCCCAACAGTCTGAAAAGTATCAAACTGGAGAGAGTGAGTCAATCCCCCGGCATGCGCGTTGTGGATTCGAGCGACCGTTCGCTCCTGTTGGTGTTCGACGACCGGATCTCGCTCGCGGCGCACCGGGATGTGCTGCGGCTCACGCCCCTGCTGCAATCCGTGCGCGGGGTGACCAACGTGCATCCGGCGTATGCTTCGATTCTGATCGATTTCGACCCGCGGAGCATTCGTCACAGCGGCGTAGAGCGGGCCGCGGCGGAGCTTTTCGCACAGGCGGCGTCCACGCCGTTGCCCGAGCCGCGCACGGTGGAGATTCCGGTGGTTTACGGCGGTGCATACGGGCCGGATTTGGAAGCCCTCGCGGCGCTGACCGGACACACGCCCGATGAAGTCGCCGCGCTGCATTCCGGCGCCGAATACCTGGTCTACTTCCTGGGGTTCTCGCCTGGATTTCCGTATTTGGGCGGATTGCCGGAATCGATCGCCGCGCCGCGCCTGGAAACGCCGCGCAAGCGGGTGCCGGCTGGCAGCGTGGCGATCGGCGGGCGGCAGACGGGCGTCTATCCGATGGCTTCGCCAGGCGGATGGCGCATCATCGGGCGCACGCCGCTGCGCCTCTTTACGCCAAACGCGGATCCGCCGGTTCTGTTGCGGATGGGTGATCGTGTACGGTTCGTGCCGGCGGGTGCTGCGGCATCAGATGCGCCGTAGTTGCCATCATCTTCTGTGGGGGCAGGATACCGTCCTGGATACCATCCTGCCCCACAATGCTTTGCCGCCATTATGCCGCTTGGGACGGATCGTCCGGAGGACTCTCGTGATCGTCAAGCCTCACATCGTGCGCTTCCGCGATGTTGGCCAGCCGGTTGATGGCGTCCAGCACCTGCGCCATGCGCCGCTCGTTTTGCTGGTGCATGGCCGCCAACAGATCCACTGTTTGCGTCAGCGCCTCATGGCGCTCGGCGAGTTTCTCGAGGCGTTCATCTATGGTCATAGCGGGTCGGGGCGCTCCCATCTTGCTTGGCTAAAGTTGATTACATCATAGCAGCGAGGGCCGCGCGCGATGTATCCTGCATTGCATGGAGTCTAAGTTGGAGCCTAAGTTCGACCAGCCGCGCCTGGCCATCAACCGCGTCTACACGCGCCAGGGCGACGCGGGCGAAACCAGCCTGGCGGGCGGGCAGCGCGTGCCCAAGGATTCCAGCCGCATCGAAGCCTACGGCACGGTGGACGAATTGAACTCGTTCGTGGGGCTGGCGCGCGAGACCGCCGCGGGCGATCCAACGCTCGCTGCACTGGGCGGCATGCTGTTGCGCGTGCAGCACGAGTTGTTCAACCTGGGATCCATCCTGGCCACGCTGCCCGAGGATGTGCATCCGCGGCAAGCCCGCATTACCGAAGCGGAGATCGCCCGGTTGGAAGCGGAGATGGATCGGGCCAACCAAGGGCTGCTCGCCTTGCGATCGTTCGTGCTGCCGGGCGGCTCGCGGCTCAACGCGGAGCTGCATGTTTGCCGGACAGTGTGCCGCCGCGCCGAGCGCATCGTCGTCGCCCTGGCACGCGAGGAGCCGGTCCCCGCCGAAGCCGTGAAGTATCTGAACCGCCTGAGCGACGCGTTTTTCGTCTGGAGCCGCTGGGCCAGCCACCAAAGCGGCGCGCCGGAGACGCTCTGGGAACCCAACCGCGCGGCTAGCGGCGGCGAGCCGGGCGGCGGTACACTATCTGAATAAGGAGTGCGCATGGATCGAGGAAGCAATCGTGAAAACCATCTCGGAAACGGTGTTCGGCCTTTGGCGCTGAGCCTGACGGTGGCGGGAGCGGTCCTCCGCCTGTTGCCACATCCGCCGAACTTCGCTCCGGTGGGCGGCATGAGCCTATACGCAGGCGCCCGTTTGCGGGGCTGGCAGGCCTTCGCGGTGCCGCTGCTGTTGATGGCGGTAACCGACCCGCTGCGGCCCGAGGGCAGCTATTCCATCGCCACGCCGTTCGTCTATCTGAGCTTCATGATCAGCGTGTGGATCGGCCGGCGATTGCAATCGACCGAGAGCCCCTGGCGCATCGGCGCGGCCTGTCTGGCGTGCAGCGCGCAGTTCTTCCTCATCTCCAACTTCGGCACCTGGCTAGGCTGGTATTCGCATACATGGTCCGGGCTGGCGCTTTGCTATACGCAGGCCATTCCGTTCTTCGGGCGCACGCTGGCCGGCGATCTGTTTTACTCCGGCGTTCTGTTCGGCCTGCACGCATGGTTGAGCCGCACGGTGCGCACCGCCGAGCGGGTTCCCGCAACCGCTTGAAACGCGCGCTTCTTTCCTGGTCGAGCGGCAAGGATAGCGCTTGGGCCTTGCACCTGATGCGCAGTTCCGGCTTGCAGATGGGCGTGGAGATTGCCGGTCTGCTGACCACTTTCAACCAGGCCGCCGATCGCGTGGCCATGCATGCCGTCCGCCGTACGCTGGTGGAGGCGCAAGCCGCGGCAGCCGGTCTTCCGTTGCGCGCCGTCGAGCTTCCGTGGCCTTGTTCCAACGAAGAGTATGAGTCCAGGATGGCCGAGGCCTGCCGGGCCGCGGTGGCGGATGGAATCGAAGCCATCGCGTTTGGCGATTTGTTCCTGCGCGATATCCGGGAATACCGCGAACGCAAGCTGGCCGGCAGCGGACTCCAGCCGCTGTTTCCGCTCTGGGAGGTTCCCACGCGCGAACTGGCGCAAGAAATGATCGGCGGTGGACTACGTGCCAGAATCACCTGCGTGGATAAGAAGCAGCTTGACGCGAGTTTCGCCGGCCGCGAATTCGACCTCGCATTGTTGGCGGACCTGCCGCCGCAAGCCGATCCGTGCGGCGAGAATGGCGAGTTCCACACATTCGCCTACGCCGGCCCCATGTTCCAACATCCGATTCCGGTTACCGCGGGCGAATTGCGCGATGCGGACGGCTTCGTCTTCGCGGATCTGGTGCCAGCAGATCGTGGGGCGGACCCCCTGGTCCGCACGGGTCCCCCTGGACCCGTTCTTCGCCGGCAAGCCGGCCACGAGGCCGGCTGCGGACCAGGGAGTCCCCGCATCGTGTCCATGATCTCCAGCGCCACCGAGATCGTCCACGCGCTGGGCGCGCTGCCCTGGCTGGTGGGCCGTTCGCATGAATGCGATTATCCCGAGGAAGTGCTGGCGCTGCCCGTGTGTACCGCGCCGCGCTTCGCGGTGGATGGCGACAGCCGCGAAATCGATCGCTTGGTGAGACAGAGCATGGCTGAATCGATTTCCGTCTACAAGGTGTTCGACGAGGTGCTGGAGCGCTTGCAGCCCACCCATATCCTGACGCAGATCCATTGCGAGGTCTGCGCCGTCAGCCTGCGCGATGTGGAGCGCTCCGTCGCCGCGCGCCTGGCCAGCCGGCCGATGGTGGTTTCGCTGCAGCCCAGTTCGCTGACCGAGGTGTGGGAAGATATCCGGCGGGTGGCGCGGTCGCTCGAAATCGAACCGCGCGGCGAGCAACTCGTGGCGCAGTTGCAGCAGCGCATGCAGGCCATTGCCGATGCTAGTGGGGCGGGCCTCCAGGCCTGCGCGGGTCCTCCAGGACCCGCTCCTCGGCGCCCGCGCCTGGCCTGCATCGAATGGATCGAGCCGCTGATGGCTACGGCCAACTGGATGCCGGAATTGGTGGAGATGGCCGGAGCGGAAAACGTCGAATGGCGCACCTGGGAGGATCTGGCGGCGGCCGATCCGGACATCATCCTGGTGATGCCGTGCGGCTTCGACCTGGAACGCGCCGTGAGTGAGATGTACTGGCTCACCGGGCGCGATGGCTGGTATGCACTGCGGGCGGTCCGCAACGGACAGGTTTACGTCGCGGACGGAAATCAATACTTCAATCGGCCCGGACCGCGGTTAGTCGAATCGCTGGAGATTCTGGCCGGGATCGTGCATCCGGAAATCTTCCCGCCGCGTCACGCCCGTAGCGCCGCCACGGCCTTCCCCTTGCCGTCTTTGGTGACATAGAAGGGCCGTTTTTCCACGTCGTATGCCGTATCCGGCGCGATGCCCAGCGCGGTGTAGATGGTGGCGTGCAGGTCCTCGATCGTCACGGGATTCTCGACGATGCCGCAGGGACGCTCGTCCGCGGTCCGTCCGTACAACCTTCCCCTGGGCGTGCCGCCCCCGAACATCAGCACCGAGCAAGCTTCCGTGAAATGCCGATGCATGCCGTAGTGCTTCGGCTCGGTCATGATATCCGGCTGATTCACCTGGCCCTTCACTTCCGCGCCGGGTTTGCCTTCGGTCATCATGTCGCGGCCGAATTCGCTGGCCAGAACCACCAGGGTGCGATCCAGCAATCCGCGCGCTTCCAGGTCGAGGATCAACTGCGAAACCGGCGCGTCGATGGTTTCCTTCATGCCGACGGCCCGCTTGTGCCCGTTTTCGTGAGTGTCCCAGTAGCGGAAGGGAATGTATTCCGTGGTCACTTCGATAAAGCGCGCGCCGGATTCCATCAGGCGGCGCGCCAGCAGGCAGCCCTGCCCGAAGCGGCCCGTGTTGTAGATATCGTAGCTGGCCGTGGGCTCCAGGCTCAGGTCGAATGCCTTGGCGGCGGGCGACGTGAGCAGCCGGTGCGCATTATCGAGCGACCGCAGCAGGCTCTGGCGTTGGAAGTCGCTGCCGTATTGGCCCACAGGGCTGGCGTCCACCAGCCTCTTGTATTCTTCGTAGCGGTTGGCGAAGCGCGACGGGCCGATGTGTTCGGAAGGCCGCACACGCGACACCGCGTCCTGCGGATCGGTAATCATGAAAGGCGCATGCTCGCTGCCCAGAAAACCGGCGGTGTGAAAAGCTTTCACCGCGTCGCTTTCGCCGCCGATTTCCAGATTCTGCCCGATATCGATGAACGCGGGGATCTCCGGATTCCGCGGCCCGAGCGTGCGCGAGATCACCGCGCCCATGTGCGGCGCGGCCACCGATTGTGGAGGCGCATAACCTGTGTGCCAATGAAACTGATGGCGGGAATGCAGGATGAATCCCAGATCGCCGACGCGGTGGGAGCGGATCAGCGTGCCGCGATCCATGATTTTGGCGATGCGCTCCAGGCCCGCGGAGATCTTGATGTTATCGACGGCGGTGTCGATCGCGGGAAACGTGCTGAGCACGCGTTTCGACTCCATGCCGGGTTCAAACGGCGTGTACCGCTTGGGATCGAACGTTTCGGTCTGGGCCATGCCGCCGGCCATCCAGAGCAGGATCAGGCTGTCGGCCCGCGGCGCGATTTTCGTGCTGCCCGCCAGCAGGCGCGCTTCGGAACCCGCCAGCGCGGCGAGGGCGGCCGTGCCGGAGGCGCGCAGGAAATTGCGGCGCGAAAGGCCAGCCCCTAGCGCGCGTTCGATGATCTGCTCGTCGCGTTGCATGCCTGTATCTATGGTACTACCGTAACGCGACGGCCGTCCGAGTGCCGGTAGCGTTGGTGAGATCCGGCTTGGCGCACGAATTAGAACCCATCTCGCGTGAGTGCTGCGGCTAGCTCCCGAGCGGTGAGCGACCGCAGGCCGTGGGTAGCCGGCGGCCCCGATCTTTAAACGGTGACCGCTATGCGGCGCTGCTCTCGAGAGATCTCCCCAACCTCAACCCGGTCCTCCGGGCCTTCGGGCAGTGGCTTCCCTTCCTCCATGAATTCCTGCACGATCATGTGGACGACCTCGCTGATGTTCTTGAGCGCCCCCTCGCGAGTCTGGCCCCAGGTTGAGCCGCCCAACTTCTTAAGCACGGGAGAGTAGACGTGCCAGCCCGATGGATTTCTGTCGAAATCCTCATCCGGTTCCAGGATCGCCTTGAAGTTGTAGGTCTTCATGTTCGTTGCTAGGCGTTCGATACCGGGTTCAGTGTACACGCAATGGGACATATCCGGCAAATCCGCTCTTTGTGGAAAGCTTTGCGGCGAGGTCGGCCGTGCAGCGCAGTTCGGCAACAAAAAATAAAATAAGATTGGAAAGGAGCACAAATGAATCGCATCGACAAACAGCTTGCCGATCCTGCTTTGCGCTTAGCGTTGGAAGCGCATGGAGCCGGCCGGGAACTCAAGGTTGTGCGGTAATGTGGTTCCTTTGGCTTCCAGGCCTCGCCGCCCTGCTCTACGGCGCAATCTATTACGTCGTCGGCCGCATGGTCTATCGTCCCGTTCGTTATCCTGGCGGCTGGTGGCAGCGGCAAGCGCAATTGGGCGCGCAAGATGTCTGGTTCCCCACGAGTGACGGTCTCCGCCTGCACGCCTGGTTCGTGGAAGCGCCCGGCAGCCGCGTGGTCACTCTATACTTAAAGGGCAATGGCACCAACCTGACCAATCGCCCGGGCCATTTGCGCGAGATACCGGCCGCGGGCTCTTCGGTGCTGCTCTTGGACTACAGGGGCTACGGGAAGAGCCAAGGCCGCCCCACCGAACGCGGCCTCTATCTCGATGCCGATGCGGGTTACGATCACCTCATCGGCATGGGCTACGAACCCGGGCAAATAGTGGTGCTCGGTGAGTCGCTCGGCTCGGCGGTGGCGGTGGACCTGGCCAGGCGCCGCCCGTGCGCCGGCCTGATTCTGGAGTGTCCGATTACCTCGCTTTCGGATATGGCCGGCACCGTCGTGCCGGTGGTAGGCCGGCTTTTCGCCAGCGGTTTCAACAACCGGCGCAAGATCGCCGGCGTGCATGCGCCCTTGCTAATCATCCACGGCGATCAGGATCGCATCGCCCCTTATGCCATGGGGCGCGCCTTGTTCGAAGCGGCCAACGAACCGAAATCGCTGTGGACCGTCGAGGGCGCCACCCACATTGACATCGTCGACGTGGCCGGCCCGCTCTACCGCGCGCGTTTGCAGGCGTTTTATGAAAGCGTCGTGCCGCTGGCGGGCGGCGGCGCCGCTACAGTGGCCTGATATCGGCCAAAGTCACTTAGTTTTCCAAACTGGAGGGCGGGCAATCCTGCCCGCCCCACGCGCTACCGCACCGGCAGTCGCCCAGGCGTCCACGGCGCACCGGCCGCATCCAACGCTGCTTCCAGCGCCTTAAGGTCCACCTCCACCAGCGCGCGCAGCTTCTCCCGCTCGGCGGCAAACTCCTGGCTGGCGATGGCGAAGGCTTGCACGTCGGTGCCCGGCGGGCGCTGCAGCGACCCCTCTTCGTTGCCGACGATGGTCCCGACCCGCTGCACGATGGACACCGGCACATTTTCGTTCCGCCGCTGAAGCACGACATCGCCGCGCAACGCGCGCAATATATCGTTGTTCTTCCTTTCCAGGGATCGCGCCGCGTCCGCCCACTTCTTATCCATCGAGGGCGTGGCATCGATCGCTTCTTTGATCTTGCCCACGCGCGTGTTCAACTCATTGGCGGTATCGAGCGTGCTCAAAACCGAGCGCTGCAACCGGGCGACTTTCTGCTGGAATTCGAACAACTCCCTGCGGGCGGCATCCTCGGTGGCCTCCACTTTCTCGGCCTCGACCGTAAATTCCCGCGCGGAAACCAGCGGCGTGACCACTCCATCCACCCGCTCCGAAAGCGCCACCGTGTAGCGGCCCGGCGTCACCAGCGGGCCGGCCGGCTCTTCACTGAACAGATCGTCGTCCGCGTCGGCTGGGCGCGGGCTGGGCAACTCCGCGGCAGGTTCGCGCAGGTTCCAACTCACGCGATGGATGCCCTTGGTTACCGGACCGGTCAGCGTACGGATGGCGCGCCCGGAAGCGTCGGCGACCGTCAGCAGCAGCGCGGGAGCTTCCTCCTCGCCTTCCGCCCGCAACTCCGCCTGGCCCGGATAAGGTGCCTCTGCCTTCTTCTTCTCCGCTTCCTTTTCGGAGTCGCGCCGCCGCTGCTTCTTGGTCTTGATCTCGTCCTTAAGGTAGTAGGTGAACTGCGCGCCGTACGGCGGGTTGTCCGCAGTGAAGAAAGCCTCGCCCTGAAACCCTTTGCCGCGCAAGCCGTACTGCCGCGTCTCGATATACATCAAAGCGTCTTTGATCCGGAACAGCGCGACGTCCTGGGTCAGCGTTTCCGGCTTGAGGTCGCGCAGCGGCGTGTAGTCGTCCAGCACGTAGATTCCGCGGCCGAAAGTCCCCACCACCAGGTCGTTCATGCGCTTCTGGATGGCCAGGTCGCGCACCGCGATGGTCGGCATGCCGCCCTTCAGCCGAACCCACTTCTGGCCCCCGTCGATGGTGAAGAAGAGGCCGAACTCTGTGCCCGCGAAGAGCAGCCGCGGGTTCACATGATCCTCCGCGATCGCCAGTACGGGACCGTTGGCCGGCAAGTCGCTCTGAATGGCGGTCCAGGTGCGCCCCGCGTCGGTGGTCTTCAGCAGGTAGGGGGCGAAATCGGAAGCTTTGTGACGATCGAATGCGGCGTACGCCGTGCCGGCATCGTGCTGCGAAGCCAGGATGCGGCTCACATAGGTCCCGTCGGGCACGCCGGGAAACTTGTCGATCTGGCGCCACTCCGCGCCGCCGTTCTCGGTCACTTGAATGAGTCCGTCGTCGGTGCCGGCATAGATCAACCCTTCCTTTTTCGGCGATTCCGACAGCGCCACAATGTTGCCGTAAAACGAAGTCGAAACGTTCTTCGCGACGGCATCCGGGCCCCACACTTTACCCATTACCGGCAGCTTGTTGCGGTCGATTTGGCGCGTCAGGTCGCCGCTCACGGCTTTCCACGAATCGCCGCGGTCGTCGCTGCGGAACAACACGTTGGCGGCGAAGTACAAGCGCGTGTGCGAATGCGGGCTGACGATCAGCGGAGAATCCCAATTCCAGCGCATCGGCGGTTCGCCGATGCCGGGTTGCGGCTGGATGCCCACCGATTGGCCTGTCGGCCGGTCGTAGCGCACCAGCCCGCCGTGCTGCGATTCCGAGTAGACGGTGTCGGGATTCTGCGGATCCACGCGCGAATGGAAGCCGTCGCCGCCCGCCGTAGCGTACCAATCGGCGTTGGTAATGCCGTGGACGCTGCGCGTCCGCGCCGGGCCGCCCATCGAGAAGTTGTCTTGCGTGCCGCCGTAGACGTGATAGAAGGGCGCCGCTTCGTCCACCGCGATGTCATAGAACTGCGTCACCGGCAGGTTGGCCTTGAACGCCCACGTGGCGGCGCGGTCGAAGCTCTCGTACACGCCCCCGTCGCAACCTACCAGGTAGTGGCTGGTATTGTCCGGATCGATCCAGATTTCGTGATTGTCCACGTGCTTGAAGCGTTCGCCGAGATTGTGCAGCGTCTTGCCGCCGTCTTCGGAAACCTGCAGGAACACCGACATCACGTAGATGCGGTCGACGTTCTTGGGGTCGGCCACCACGTGCGCGTAATACTGCCCCTGGTCGTCGTGTTCGTTGCGCCGCTCCCAGGTGGCGCCCAGGTCCGTGGAGCGGAAGATGCCGCCCTTCTTGTCGATGGATTCGATGGTGGCGTAGACCACGTCGGGGTTGGCCGGCGACATAGCCAGCCCGATGCGGCCCAGGTCTTCGGTCGGCAGACCGGATTTCACCTTGTTCCAGGTGGCCCCCGCGTCGGTGCTTTTGTAAATGGCGCTCTCCGGCCCTCCGTCGATGAGCGTCCACACCTGCCGGCGGCGCTGATACGCGGCGGCCAGCAGCACGTCGGGGTTGCGCGGGTCCATCGCTACATCGGTCACGCCGGTATTCTCGCTGATCGTGAGCACGGCCTTCCAGGTCTTGCCGCCATCGGTGGTCTTATATAACCCGCGGTCGCCGCCCGGCCCCCACAACGGCCCCTGCGCGGCCACGTAGACGGTGTTGGAATCCCGCGGATCGATTACAATGCGCGCGATGTGCTCGGACTTCTTTAGCCCCATGTTCTTCCATGATTTGCCCCCGTCGTCGGAACGGTACACGCCATCGCCGTAAGACACGCTGCGCTGGCTGTTGTTCTCGCCCGTGCCGACCCACACCACGTTGGGATTCTTGGCATCCACGACCACCGTGCCGATCGAATACGCCCCTTCGCCGTCGAACACGGGAGTCCATGAGGTCCCGGCGTTGACTGTCTTCCACACGCCGCCGGACGCCGCGCCGACGTAGTAAATGCTCTTGTCTTTGGGGTGGACGGCGAACGAAACCACGCGGCCCGAAGTCACCGCCGGTCCTAGCGAGCGGAGCTTGAGCCCGGCGAAGGTGTCCGCCGGCGTGGGGCCGGAGGGTTTATCGGCCTCTTGCGCCGTGGCCGGCGGGAGCGCGATCAGAAGAGAGGCGAGAAAGGCAGAGCGTATTGGCAGCACGCGAGCAGTATATCAACTTGCCGCGGGCTGAGCGCAAGCCTGGGGCAGATACGGCGCGCCAGCTCGCCTGCGAGCATCTGGTCAGCTTTCCGCAGCGAATTAGTGAGCTTCGCCCTGTCGAGCGTGGAGATCCAGGTCGTCCACGATTCTCTGGCGAACCGCATCTCGCAGCGCCGAAACCTGTTTGATGTTCCAGCCGTCGACGGACACGGCCTCCAGGATCCGGAGGTAGATATCCTGAGTGCTTCCGAAGATCCACGAGTTGCGCGGCAGAGCCGCTCCGGACCCGTCCACCACCAGCGGCAAAATCGGGATACGCTCGCGAATCGCCAACTGAAAGGGACCCTCATTGAACGGCAGGACGTGCCTGTCCGGCGACCGCGTCCCTTCGGGGAAAAACACAACCGAACAGTGCTGGCGCAGGTATCGCGCACATTGCAACAGCGCCTTGGCGCTCTTGCGCCGGTCGGACCGGTCGACTGGCACGTCCCCCGCCATGCGGAGCATCCAACCCAACAACGGCACGCGGAACAACTCCGCCTTGGCCAGCCATTTGGTATCCAGCTTGAGGTGCGCAATCAGCGGGATATCAGCCAGGGACTGATGGTTGCTGACGACGACGTACACCTGGTTCGCGTGCAGGTTCTCACCGCCGGAAATGTGGATGCGCCAAGGATTGACTCCAGCCATGGCGCGCCCCAGCCTGCGGAACCACCGTCCGGTGCGCAGATGGCGCGGCTCACGGTCGAACAGCCGGACCACGCCTAGCAGCGGCGTCCAAAGCAGCATGAGAATCGCACTCGCGGTCCAAATCCACGTGGTGCGCAGAAAGGAGATCATGTAATTTGTGGGCTGGTGTGAGCGACGGTCTTCGTCCCAGGCTCCCTCAGGATAACACCGGCGAGTCTGCCTGGAGACCTGGGCTAAGATGCGGCAACGGGGGACGGAGCAGCGCCATGAAATCCCGTTTCTTGCCGGCTAATGCCATCCGCCGTTACCGCCGATAGAACAGGCATGCAGCGACCACGCGCGGAGATTCGGATGTTATGCGCGGATATGGTAGACGTCCGTTGGAAAGAACCGGCGGGCCGCAAGTGCAAATCCACCGCTTTGCTGGAAGACATCTCGCCATCCGGGATGTGCTTGCAGTTCGAGATACCGGTGTCCATAGGCACGCGTGTGGATGTACAGTGTACCGGCGATAAGCTGGCTGGCGTAGTGCGCTACTGCGTCTATCGGGAGATCGGCTATTTCGTGGGCATCGAGCTGGAGGCATCCAGCAAGTGGTCCCGAAAGCAGTTCGAGCCGCAGCATCTCCTGGATTTGGAAGAATTGGTATTCCGCAGCGCGGGCAGAGCCGGCGGAACCCTTCAGTAGCGCGGCTATCTTTGAGGCGACCGTGAGGGAGCGGTTGCCGCCCGAAATCCCCAACACGGCAAAGCTCCCCGGCTTAGCCGTATTCATGGCAGGCCCGCATCTCTACTGTACAATAGAGGTTCTCGCCGCCATGGCAGCCCACATCCTCTCTATTCTGATCCCCCTTTACAACGAAGAAGAGTTCGTCGGAACGCTGCTCGAGCGAGTGCTCTCGGCGCCCCTGCCGGAGGGAGTCGGGCGGGAGATCATCGTAGTGGACGACGGCTCCACGGACGGCTCCGCCGGGATCGTGGAAGAGATCGCCGCGGCCCACCCCGGCGTGCTGCGATTCATCCGGCAGCCCCGCAATCAGGGCAAGGGCGCCGCCATCCGCACAGCCATCGAGCACGCCACGGGCGAGTTCTGCATCATTCAGGACGCCGACCTGGAGTACGACCCGCGCGAATACGGGCGCCTCCTGGCGCCGCTGCTGGAGGGCAAAGCCGACGCCGTCTATGGCTCGCGCTTCGTGATCGCGGGCGAACGCCGAGTGCTCTACTTCTGGCACTCCGTGGCCAACCAGATGCTCACCGGAATGTGCAACATCGTTTCGGACTTGAATCTGACGGACATGGAGACTTGCTACAAAGCCTTCCGCACCTCGCTGCTGCAAAGCATCCCGATCCGCAGCAACCGCTTCGGACTGGAGCCGGAGCTGACCATCAAACTGGCCAAGCGCCGCGTGCGCGTTTACGAAACGGCCATCGATTATCACGGCCGGACTTACGAAGAAGGCAAGAAGATCGGGCTGAAGGACGCCTTCGATGCCGTCTATGTGATCCTGCGCTATGCGTTCACCAGGGACCTCTACAAGGATTCCGGACCGGATATCCTGGACGCGCTCGCCGGGGCCCAGCACTTCAATGGCTGGATGGCTGAAACCATCCAGCCTTATATCGGGAAGCGGGTGCTGGAGATCGGAGCGGGCATCGGCAACCTGACCCGAATTCTGTCTCCGCGGCGCGAACGCTATATCGCGGGTGACATCGATCCCGAGTATCTGGCGCGGTTGCACGCGCGCTTCCAGCACCGGCCGAAAATGGAAGTGCGGCGCTGCGACCTGTCGAATCCGGTCGATTTCGAGGCGCTGGCCGGCGCGGTGGATTCCGTGGTGTGTCTGAACGTGCTGGAGCATGTCGAGGACGAGACGGCCAGCCTGCGCAACATCTACACGGCGTTGCGGCCGGGCGGGCGGGCTATCGTCCTGGTGCCGCACGGCCAGGAAGTCTTTGGCTCGCTGGATACCGCGCTAGGCCATTTCCGCCGCTACACTCGCGACGACCTGCAGCGGAAAATGGAACAGGCGGGTTTCCGCGTGGAGCGCATTCTGGAATTCAACCGCATCTCGCGCCCGGCCTGGTACGTGACTGGCCGCCTGCTGAAAAGAAAGACCATCAGCCGCTTCCAATTGTATTTCTTCGACCGCTTGGTCTGGCTGTGGCGGCGCATCGACCGCCGGCTGCCGTGGCCGTCCACCTCCATCATTGCCATCGGCGTCAAGTAGGTGGGATAGGCCTCCTGGCCTGTCCTACTTAAGTGCGGCGGGTCACTGCACCGCGATGGTGACGGTGTTCGAGGTAACGCCGCCTATGGCGATCGTAAGGGGCACTGCGCTACCCGCGGCCACATTGGCCGGCACCTGGACGTTGACCTGGTATAGACCCACGTAGCCCGGCGCCAGGCCGGAGAACGACGCGTCGGCCGGCACTCCGCCGATGGTCACCGTCACCGGCGAGGATGTCGGAGCCAGCTTGGTGGGATCGGTGGAAGCGGCTGCGCCGGTCGCGGGTTGATTCGCGCTTACCGCTCCCAGACCGGTGCAGTAGATCAGGATGGTGGTCGTGCCGGCAGTCGCCGGATTGGAAGAACTCACCAGATGAAACGAGGAGTCTTGGATCAGACCCGGGCCCGTGCCCTGCGCATTGGTGGTGAAGATTGCCGGAGCGAAGGCCGCCACATTCACGGTCTGGGCGGCGCCCGCCGTCCCGTTCAACGTGGCGGCGAGAGTAGTCGCCGGCGATGCGGCCACTTCCCAGGGCACTTGCAGGTTCACCTGTCCGCCCGAAACGAAGTACAAGGGAGCCGCTTCGCCGCCGCCAAACTGAAATGAGAGAGTCTGCAAGGTGGTAACCAGCGGCAGGTCCGTGTCCGGCGACCCGGTGGTCAGGTAAAAGTCCCCGAAAACAGCGGCTATGCTGCCGGGAACCACAGGCGCCGTGTAACTGGCCCCGTTCACCACGCCACCCGTATTGATCGCCGGGACCAGCACCGCGGGAGTCAACAACCGGATCGCGTTGTTCTGGCTGTCCGCGATGTAGACATTTCCGCCATGCACCGCCACGCCGGAAGGAAAGTACAGTTGCGCGCTGGTGGCCAGGCCGCTGTCCCCGGTGGAGCCGGGCGTGCCGTTGCCGGCGATCGTGGTAATGATACCGTTCGTGTTCAGCATGCGGATCGCGGAGTTCCCGGTATCGGCGATGTAGAGATTGCCGGAGGAATCCAGCGCGATGCCCTTCGGGTTGCTGAGTTCCGCCTGGAGCGCTGGTCCGCCGTCCCCCGCATAGCCGGCAATGCCGTTGCCGGCCACGGTGCTGATGATGCCACTGGTGTTCACCTTGCGGATAGCGTTATTGCCGGAGTCGGAAATATAGAGATCGCCGGCCGGATCCAGCAGCACGGCAGCGGGATTGTTGAGCGACGCGCCGGTCGCGGGGCCTCCATCGCCCGTGTAACTGGCGCCAGTCGCGTTATTTCCGGCGAACGTGTTGATGTCTCCGGCTGCCCATACGACGCCGCCGATGAAGGCGTTGTTGGTACAAGCGATCGGCGTCTGAGTTTGGCACACCACGCGCACTACATTGTTGTACGCGTCCGCGATGTAGATATTGCCCGCGGAATCCACCGCTACCCCGGAAGGATTCCAGAGCCGGGCGCTGGTAGCCGCGCCCAGGTCCCCCGCAAAGCCGGCGCCCAAGCTGTTTTCTCCGGCCACCGTCGAGATAGTGGCTCCCGTCACCTTCCGGATTTCGTAGTTGTCGGTGTCCGCAATATAGAAATTGGCGCTGCTGTCAAACGTCATACCCGACGGGCTGTTCAGCCCGGCGCTGGTAGCTGCTCCTCCATCGCCCGAGAAGGCGCCGGTGCACGGTGTCGCCGGACAACTCCCCGCGAACGTGCTGATCGTGCCGCTGGAATTAATCTTCCGGATCAGGTCGTTGTCGGAGTCCGAGATGTAGAGATTGCCGGAGGAATCGAATATAACGTTGGCGGGTCCCCAGAGCAGCGCACTGGTGGCCGCCGATCCGTCGCCGGAATAACCGCCGATCTCGCCGAGCGATCCGGCGATGGTCGTAATGGTGTATTGCAGCGGCGCCTGCGCCGGGCACCAGACCGGCGCCAATATCAACATAAATGCGAGAGCGAATAGACAGTTTACGTGTACTCCAGCCGATTTGATCGATTGTCGAATCACCTTTATGAAACCCCCTGGTTCGTTGCCCGCGCTTAGCGGGACGAGCCAAATAACGAGCCGAATACTTCTATCATAAGCCTTGACGAGTGCCAACCGCTGCGCGCGCGGCGGCCCTGCTCACTGCACCACGATGGTGACGGTGTTCGAGGTAACGGCGTCCCTGGAGATCACCACGGGCACGGCGCTACCCGCGGCTACGCCCGCCGGCACCAGGGCGTTGACCTGGTACAGGCCCACGTAGCCCGGCGCCAGGCCGGAAAACGACACGTTTGCCGTCACTCCGCCGATGGTCACCGTTACAGGCGTGGTTGTGGGGGCCAGTTCGGTGCTGGAGGCGGGCGCCCCGGTGGCGGGTTGATTCGCGCTCACCGCTCCCAGACCCGTACAGTAGATCAGGATGTAAGTGGTGCCGGCGATCGCCGGGTTGGCGGAATCCACCAGACGATACGAGGAGTCCTGGATGGCGCCGGCGCCGGTACCCTGGGCATTGGTGGTGAAGATTGCCGGAGCGAAGGCCGCCACATTCACGGTCTGGGCGGCGCCGGCCGTGCCGTTCAACGTGGCGGCCAGAGTAGCCGTCGACGATGGGGCGACTTCCCATGGCACTTGCAGATTCACCTGCCCGCCCGAAACGTAATATAACGGAGCCGTGGCGCCGCCGCCAAACTGAAACGAGAGGTTCTGCAGGCTGGTAACCAGCGGCAGGTCCGTATCCGGCGACCCGGAGGCCAGGAAAAAATCCCCGAAAACATCGGCTATGCTGCCAGGGACCACCGGAGCCGAGTAACTGGCCCCGTTCACCACGCCGCCCGCATTGATCTTGGGGACCAGCGCCGGGGGAGTCAGCAACCGAATCGCGTTGTTCGAGTTGTCCGCGATGTAGACCATTCCGCCGTACGCCGCTACGCCGGAAGGAAAGGAAAGCTGCGCGCTGGTGGCCGGGCCCCCGTCCCCGCCGTAGCCGGGGCCTTTGCTGTGGCTGCCGGCGATGGTGTAAATGACGCCGGTCGCGTTCACCATGCGGATCACGGAATTATCGTGGTCCGCGATGTAGAGATTGCTGGAGGAATCCAGGGCGAGACCCTTCGGGCTGGCAAGTTCTGCCTGGGTCGCCGGTCCTCCGTCGCCCAAGTAACCGGCATTGCCAGTGCCGTCGCCCACCACCGTCGTGATAATCCCGCTCGTGTTCACAATGCGGATGGCGTTGTTGCCCAGGTCGGAAATGTAGAGATTGCCGGCTGGATCGAGCAGCACCGCCGCGGGATTGTCGAGCAGTGCTTCGGTCGCGGGCCCCCCGTCGCCGGTATAGTTGGCGCCGATCGCGTTGTTTCCGGCGAATGTGTTGATGTCTCCGGCGGCAACGCCCTTGCACGCGACCGGCGTCTGGTTGGCGCACACCACGCGCACCACATTGTTGGCCGGGTCCGCGATATACATGTTGCCGGCGGAATCTACAGCCACCGAGGAAGCGTTGGAAAGCTGCGCGCCGGTGGCCGGGCCAAAGTCGCCATAAAAGCCCGGGCCTAGGCTGTTGTCCCCGGCCACTGTCGAGATAATGCCACTGGGGTTTATCTCACGGATTACCCAATTGCCGGTGTCCGCGATGAAGAGATTGCCGTGGCTGTCGAACGCGATTCCCGTTGGGCTGGAAAGCTCGGTGCCAGTGGCTGTAGCCAACGTTCCGTCCCCGGCCCATCCCGCGGTGCCGTCGCCCGCCCAGGTATTGATGAGCCAGGTATTGGCAGGGCCGCTGGGAATAATCTGCCGAATCCGATTGTTGACAGTGTCCGAAAAGTAGATATTGCCGGAGGAATCGAGGATGACGTCGGACGGGCCGTAGAGGAACGCGTTTACAGCCGGCCCTCCGTCGCCGGAATAATTGCCTTGCTGGTCAAGCTGTCCGGCAAGGGTGGTAATGGTGTAGGCGGGCGGGGCCTGCGCCTGGCACAAGACCGGCGCCAGTATAAACAAGAATGCGAAAGCGAATGAATAACTTCCCTGAACCCTGTCCGAATGAATCGGTTTTCGAATCACCTTTTATGAACCCCCTTGTTGGATGCGCGGCGATCAACGGAGCCTGTACTTCCGTAGCAGCTCCGCCACCGGCGTCAGTCGATCGCGCACGCGCTGCTGTTCCGGCAGGGAACGCGCAACGAGCCGGGCATTCTCCAGAACTCTATCATAAGCCTTGACGAGTTCCACCGCTGCGCGCGCGGCGGCCAGGCGATCGCCCATGGCGACCAGTGACTGCGTGGAACGGGCCAGTGCCAGGCAACTCTCCACTTCATCGGGGACATTGAAGTCCGTGATTCCCGATTTGGAAGGAAAACGCAACATGGCCGCCCAACCGGCTATTGGCCGGCCGCCCGCAACCGCGCGGGAGCCGGCTGGGCCGTGAGATTGGCAATGGCAGGAGCCTGCGATTGCGGCGCGGCCGTGGGGCCGCTCGCGGCTCGCGCCATCAACGCCGCCGCCGGCGCGCACGACGACGGTAGAGAAGACAGTGTCACAACTGCGGATTACCCCTTGAGCGGGAAACGCGGCCCGGCGCAAGTACGTTACTCCTTTGCTGTTAAGGCTTTGTAAAATATGGCGGTGCAAAGTTTTGGCCAGTGAGGCGCGGGCAGCCTGCCCGATGTCTTCTACAGCGCCAGTTCCTTCCGATACATCATGTCTTTCAGGTTGAACCTGGTCTTGATTTCGAGCGCGCCCAGTTTTGTGGTAAAGGTCACCTCCCGGTCGTCCGCCGTCAACGGCACCTCCTCGCGCGGAAAACCAAATAGCAGGGCAGGCATTCCGGAACTGGAGATCGGCCCCTTCCGCACCACGCTGGGTTGGGCCGGCGACTTCCCCTTGGGCTCCAGATAGGTCAGGTTCTTGATGCGGTCCAGGACCTCATCGTTCAAACCCTTCGACACCGTGGTCTGGCTGTCGCCGTCCTCGGAGTGCTGGCGGCCCGGTTCCAGAATGGGAACGCCGCTCACGCTAATCACATAGGCGCCCGCGAGGTCCTCCGGTAGAGGCGTCTTCAAGGCCGCCTGAATGGGCTTGGCGCTCTCCCAACGGACCGTGGCCGGATATGACAAAGGCATCTGACCGCCACCCCCGCCTCTGCCGCCGCCCTTACCGCGGCCGCCGCCCATGCCGCCACCCGGGTAACCGCCGCCACCGCCTGGGTAACCCCCGCCCCCGCCGATGCCAGGATCGCCCATGCCGCCCTGGTTGCCTCCGCTTGTTGCATAGGGGCGGCTAACCGCAGCCGAGGAGGCGTTAACCTGCCTAGCCCAAGGCGATTTTGTCACCAGCTTATCGATTTCTTCAGAAGACCATTCCGCCGGTTCTTTCTTGTTCCAAAAGTCCGAACTGCCGGCATACAACATGAACCGGGACTGCACGCCGGCGCCCGCCGCCAGCATCAGCAGTCCGCGCCGCGTAAGCCGGTGATTTCGAAGCATGGTTTTGTCCTAACAGGTTCAGACGTAGGAAGCGGCGTCGCGGGTTCCAGTGGAGTTTGGTTGTGGGGCAGGATACCATCTGCCCCACAACCAAAGATTCTGCGAAAATGAATGCATGCGGTACATTGCGATCCTTACGCTGCTTCTGGGCCTCTTCCTGCCGGCGCGGTTGCCGGCGCAGTACGCCCGCCGGTATCCGGCCACGGCCACCGCGAATGCGGCTCCCTATAATGGCCCCGCGGTGACTTTCAATGGGACGGTGAAGACGCTCACCAAGAAGCAGGTCATCGTGGACCTGGATCTCCCCGACCCCGGCGCGGAGCCCCAGAGCCTCACCTTCCGCGTCTCCAAGAAGACCAAGTTTCTGAAAGACGATCAACCGATTAAACTATCCGATATCGAAGCGGGCACGCACATCTCCCTGGACGCCACCCGAGACGGCGATCTAAAGCTGTCGGCGCTGAATGTCAGGGTCGTTGCGTCGGGCAAACCCGGCGACAAAGCCGCCGAAAAGTCCAATCCGTGACGAGGCCGGCTAAATGCATCCTGCATACCTTGTGATTACCCTGGCGTTCGCACTCATGGTGTCGTATTCCGGCGCCGGCAAAATCAGGCGGGATCCGCTGCAGGTCAAAGTGGTCCACGAAACTGTGGGCGTCCCATTGAAGTACTTGCCGCTGCTGGCCGCGTGCGAGTTTGCCGGGGCTCTGGGACTCGTGTTGGGAATCTGGTGGCGGTTCATCGGAATCGCCGCCGGAATCGGTCTGGTCCTCTATTTCGTGGGAGCCATCGTGTCCCATCTGCGTGTCGGCGATTTCAAAGGCATCGGGTTCGCTGCATTCATGTTGGTGCTTGCCGCGGCCGCGCTGGCCCTTCGCTTCCGCCTTTTGGCTTCAGACTTCTGACTCCTGACTCCTGACTTCTGTCTTCCGATTTCAACTTCTCCAGTTCCCCGTAGACCGCGCGCTTCGGCAGGCCCCGGCGATGCGCCACTGCCTTGACCGCTTCCATGCGGCTCATTCCCTGGGCCACACACGCGTCCACGGCCTCGGCGAGCGGCGTGTCGTCCTCCGCCGCGCCGGCACGCTTGCCGATCAATAATGTGATCTCGCCTTTCACCGATTCGCGCGCCGCCAGCGTGGCGCGGATCTCCGCCGCCGTACCGCGCAGGAACTCCTCGTGTATTTTGGTGAGCTCGCGCGCCACCACCACCGGCGGGTCCCCCAGCGCTTGCTCGACCGCTGCCAGCGTATCCACAATGCGATGCGGAGCTTCGTAGAAGATCAGCGTGGCCGTCTCGTCCCGGAGAGCCTCCAGCGCACGCCGCCGGGCGCCGGACTTGGCCGGCAGGAAGCCGCCGAAATGGAAGCTGTCCGTCGCCAGGCCGGACGCCGCCAGCGCGGTCAACACCGCGGACGCGCCGGGCACCGCCTCCACGCGTATGCCGCTATCGATAGCCGCGCGCACCAGCCGGTAGCCCGGGTCGGAGATCAGCGGCATGCCCGCGTCGGAAACCAACGCCACGCTGGTCCCGTTCAGCAGCTTCGCGATCAGTTCCGGGCTGCGCTGCGCCTCGTTGTGCTCGTGATAACTGACCGTAGGCTTGCCGATTCCGTAACGATCCAGCAGCTTGCGCGTCTGGCGCGTGTCCTCGCAAGCGATCAGGTCCGCTTCTTTCAAAACGCGCACCGCGCGAAAGGTGATGTCTTCCAGGTTGCCGATGGGCGTGCCCACCAGGTACAGCGTGCCGCTTTGTGGGGCAGGTTGGAAACCTGCTTGTGGGGCAGGTTGGTAACCTGCAGGCCGATTGGCAATCGGCCCGACGTTGGTGGCTGGGGCAAGCTTGCGCCGATTGGCAATCGGCGCGCAGGATGCCATCCTGCCCCACAGGTGCCGGCGCCGAGCCACCTACTTCCCAGCCATCTTCTTCTGAATCAGCAGCGCCTGCGCATTCAGATTATTCAACTGCCGCAAATCTTCCTCCGCCATGGCGATGGAATCCTGAATCCGCGCCAGGTCGGCGCTGCCCGCGGATGGCGCGTCGGTCCGCTGCGCCTGCAGTACACCCGATATCGACCGGTATTGCTCGGTGATCTGTTTGTAGCGCCGCAAAATGCTGTTCAGGTAAACCTCGCGGCGCTGGTGAATATCCTGCAACTCCGCGGCAAGCTGCTGGAGTTGCGCGATCTTCTGCGCGTCGCCGCCGCTCTGGTCGCGCAGCTTTTGATAGACGATCTCCACTTGGGTCACCCGGTCGCGGCTGCCCTTCAACTCCTTTTGCAGCGCATCCACCATTTGGTTCGCAGCCGAGAGATTCTCCTTCAGATCGGCCTCCGACCCCGCCAGCCGCTTGTTGTCCAGCCGCAGGTTCTGAATCTGGGCCTCGGCTTCGTCCGCGCGGGATTCCAGGCGCGCTATGGATGCGTTGGCGTCCGCCAGGCTGAGCTTCAGCCGCTGTACGGCGATGGCATCTTCCGGATTGATCGACGGCTTGACCGGGCGCGGCGCGTTGGGGCCTTCCGCCGGGGGCACGGGCGCAGGAGCGCCAGCCGGGGCCGCGGCGGCGCGGTCCGGACCCGCCACGCGCCCGCGCAGCCGCTCGGTTTCGGCCGACAATTGCGCCAACTGCGCCGCCTGCCGCCGATACGCGCGCGTCTCCCAGACCAGCGCTACAGCGGCGCCCGCTAGCACGGCAAACAACAGAATCCAGCTCTTCACTGCCAACGTATTATCTCTCTTTTGTCGCCACGTGGGGCGGTCCCCCTGGACCGCGGCGGACGCCCTCGTCCGCCTGCTGGCGAGCGATCGAGTGTCCCCGCCCCACCCATAAATGCGTCCTATCTCTCTTTCAGCACGAAGCGAGTGCGATACGTCAGGCTGTACTTGCCGCCGGCGTCCAACCGCAGATCGAAACTCTGGGCGTGGAGATCCGGCAGAGCCACCGCCACGCTGTAGGACGATGTAATCAGGCCCAGCGCCCGATGGATCGCATCCGCGATTTCCTCGCTCGACCGGCAGAAGACGGCGCTGCCGCCGGTGACTTCCGCAAGCTGCTTCAACCCGCTCTGGTATGCCTCGCCCAGCCGGTCGCTGCGATAACGCAGATGCACTACGAACAGCGGCGCCTGCCGCTGGGCCAACACCGCTGCCACCTTCGAGATCTTGTCCTGAACTAACGCCTCCGGGAACTTCCGGCTCAAATCGTGACTGTCGCTGGAATTGATCACCGGGTTGGTGAAATCCTCGCGATAGTTTTCCGGGTCGCTGTCGGTCACATATAGCACAGCCACACGCACGCTCGTTTTTGCCAGAATCGAATCCGCCAGCCCCGTCACCGTTTCCACGGTATTCAGCAGCCCCGCCTTACCGCTCACCGGCAAATCGCGCACCGCGGCCACGGCGGCGGAGCGGTCCGCGCCCGGATCCGCCAGCACCTTCGCGCCATCCTGGGCACGCATCACGGCCACGGTGGTGCGCGGCGGCAGCTTGTCGATATCCGCGGCCAGGGCGTCTTTGGCTGGCTCCGCCAGAGAAAGGTCGCCCGTCAGATCCAGCACCGTGACCAGCATCAGGTCGTCGCCCGGTCCCTTCACATCCACCACGCGCGATTCCACGCCGGCCAGCGTCGCGCTCAGATCCTTGGCCGCCAGCGGCGCGCCGTTTTGCGCGTCGGTCCAAAGGGCGACCTTGAGGATCCCGCTGGCGGGCCTCGGCGGTGGCGCCGCTGCCAGACTGCAGCACATCGACATCGCGAGAGCCAAGCGTCGAGACGAGTCTCGACACGGCACGCATGGGCCCAGAGGGCGCCCCGTGCGCCACATCTAAAAACTAAGCCTCAAACCCAATTGAATCACGCGTCCACCGCGCGAACCAATTATTTTCCCCGCATCCAGGTTAGGCGTGGCCACCGAGCCGATCACATTGTCCGGATCGTTCCAATTGGCGTGATTCATGAAGTCGAAGGCCGTCGCGTTGAACTCCAGCGTGCGCGCCGCGGCCAGCGCGAATCGCTTGTTCAGCGAGATATCGAAATTCTGCCAGCCGGGATTCAGCAGGTTCGCGAGGGTGCGCGATACATCCCCAATGGTGAAATCCGGAGGCTGCACAAAAGCCGCCGGGTTGTACCACAGCGCCGGCCCCTGATTGGAGACGTGCTGATCCACGCCCGGCACCACATCGACGTGCAGCGCCTGCACCACGCCGCCGGTATTGTTGAACAGCGGAGTCAGGTATATGGGGTCGCCGCTGGCCACCGTCCCGGCGCCGCTCACCGACCAGCCGTCGATCAGGTACCGCCGCCAGTCCGGAAAACGCAAGAACGGCTTGTTGGCCCCAATCGGCAGCTCGTAGGTGTAGCTCAGCTCCAACCGCTCCGGACGATTGCCCGCCGTCACCGACCATTCGTCTTGCCGGTTGTAGAAGTCCTGCGTGCCATAGGGTCCGGAATAGTCGTCCATCTGCTTGTTGAATTCGAAATAGGCGTTCACCGAAAGCCCGCTGGAAGAGCGCTTCTCCACCCGTACGTAGCCCGCGTTCCGCTGATAGCGCCCTACCGGATACTCGCCGTACACGTTGAACCCCTGATACTGCGGATAGGGCCGCAGCGATTGGTTGAACGCCAGATCGTTCAACTCATTGCCGTACTGCAGATCGTCCAGCGGAATGGCATTGGGGTTGGCCGCGCCGTTGCCCACCAGCAAATTCTTGCCGCCGGAGTACGCAAACCCGGCGGTCACCACCGTCGATCCCGGGAATTCCCGCTCGATCGATAGCGACGCCGATTGATATGTGGGCACCCGGTCCGACATATCGATTAAATCCGCAATGGTGTTATTGGCCGAATCCGGCTGCAGATCGGGTACGGGAGTGGACGGCGCCGGCACGCCGTTGCGCATGGTCAGCGCCGGCTGCAACTGCGCGTCGGGCGAAAGAAACGTCGCATACTGGTTGAACCCTTGCGTGCCAAACTGTCCCGAATAAATCGGAATGCCCGAATAATCGCGCGCGAAATTCGCCCGCACCACGGTCTTCGGGTCGTCCAGCGGATTCCAGGCGATGCCCAGGCTGGGCGCCAGGCGCACCAGGGTGGGCTGGAACGCGCTTCCGATACCATCCTGCCCCGCCACCACCAGCGCGCCGCGCAAACCATTCGCCGGATTGATGGCGTTCAGATCCACGGTTGACTGCCGGTTGTATTTCTCGGTGCGCGGCGTGAACAAGTGCGCCGTCAGTCCGAGATTGATGGTGAGACCTTTGGTCGCCTCGTAGCGGTCGCGGAAGGCCAGCGATCCCTCCGACCGCCGGAAATACGAGGCCTGCGTGTCGATGGTTTCCTCCGCGAAATATGGCGTGCCCAACAAGAAAGTAGCCAGCGCATCGCCCGTATCCACGATCCCCGGCAGACTGGTCAGCCCTTCGTTGAAGCTCAGCAGGCCCGCCGGATACTGCGGCCAGAAGCTGTTCACTTGCTGCCGGATGTATTGTCCCGTCACCCGCAGCGTGTGTTTGCCGCGCTTGGTGGAGAGGCCATCGGTCCAGGTATAAACGTTGCGCGCATTCCGCGAGAACGGATAGGCTTGCCCCATGCTCACATACGGCCCCAATTGCATCACCGGGAAACCGTCGCCGCCGATACCGGTGAGGCCGATTTGGGCGGCGTAGTTGGTTTGGTCCTGCGTGCCGCCGCTATTCGAGACATTGGAATTCGCCTCGAACGTGAGCGTGTTCACGGTGCGGCTGGAAGGCGTGAAGACGTATTCGAGCGATCCGCGCCGCGTCTGAAAGTTGAGATCGGAGGGCCCCGGATTAGCGGCCGTGGGGAACCACTCGGCCGCGCCCTGCGCGCCATTGGAAAATGCCAGCTCCACGGTGACGCGATGGCGCTCGCGCAGCGATTGGTCCAGCTTGCCGATCATGCCATTCGCGGTGTTGGTCTCCGGCGAGTCGATGAAGTAGTTGTTGCGAAAGAATGGCCCTACATCGCTGTTGGGCGCCGGATAGAACTTGAGCGCGTTGAGCGCCACCGGGTCCAGCCGGTACTGCGGGATGATGTTGCCCGGGAAAGGAACGCGGTTGTATTCGAGGTTGGCGGTGGAAATGGGCTGCGCCGGATCGTAGCCCGGATTGGGGCTGGTGGTGCCGGGATCGTAAATCGGGATCACGCTGCCCGCGTCATTCACCACGTCCGAGTAGTCGCCGGTGCGCTGCGCCATGGTCGGGATGGTCTGCAACGATGTGCGCGCGATATCCTCCCGCACGCCTTCGTAGGACAGCGAGAAATAGGTGTTGCGACTCTCCAGGAGGTGCGGCACCACGGCCGGACCGGCCACGTTGAACCCAAACTGATTGCGGCGCAGCAGACCCTTGTCTCCGCCGTTCTGGCGGATCTCGTGCGGCACGGCGTCCAGCGCGTCGTTGCGGAAATTCTCGAACACGCGCCCGTGCCAGTCGAGCAGCGGACTGTGGCGGCCGGCTCTGGGCGGACTATCGGCGCGCAAGCCCAAGCCGCGGGTTAGGGACTTGAACTCTTCGATGGCGCTGTTCATCTCGGCGTCGGGCGGCGCCGGTTGTTGTTCCGCGGGTGCGGCCGCCGCGGCACACAGACACACTGCCAGCGCATATTGGCAGAGCGGCATACCTTTCAGTGTAACAAGCGTAGCCGGCTGCCGATTCGCAAGTGGCGGGGCAAGGCGATTTCGCCTTGTCTGAAGAGTTTTCCCGCCTGGCAAATTTCCAAACACGAAGCATGATCACATCCGATCCCTTAGCCGTCCTCTTGCAGATCTCGGATCGGCCGCGTTTGACCGCGAGAGGGCGGAAGATTCAATCAGTCGGCGGGCCAATGCAGCAACTGTCCCGCTGCGGGGCGTATTGGGCCCCGGTTCCAAGCGTCGCGGAATTGACCGAGAAACTCGGGCGCGCGGAGTTGCGGTATCGTCACGAGGACGATGCAGACTTCCGGAAATCGCGCGCGGGCGGCGGATTCGCTGAAGAGCCGATCACGCGTCAGGATGACACGGAAGCTGGCTCGGCTGGCCGCTTCCACCAACGCGCCGTTCGTCAGGCCTCCCCAACCCCGGTCGTCCGCCGCGTGCGCCACGATTCCAAACTCGCCGAGAAGCCCGCGGACCTGCTTTGGCATGTTCACGTCAAGCAGCCACATTCGGCGCGTCCAGGATTTCCGAAGCGACCCGCATTACCTCGGGAATAGCCTCGTGAGGGACCCGGCCGTAGGTTTCCTCGATGTCCTCAACGCTCATGCCCTCGGACATGCACGACAAGATAAAAGACACGGAGAACCGGGTTCCGCGAACGGCTAGCTTGCCGCCTAGAAGTTCCGGATCGGCGACGATCCAGCGGAAGTTCTTGAATGGCCTCAGCGTGCGCTCCTCCATGTTGGTTCACCTTTCTCTACTTATTACACCACGTCCATTCGCGGCTAGCCTTCTTCGCGCAGCCGCACCAGACGCCGTCCAATCCCGTGATTCCGAGAGGCCGGCCGGTTTGGCGACTGCACAGCTTCACCCCTCAACGTCAGGTTTGTTTTCGGCAATTAGCTTCCGCGCTTCCTTCAACCGGTCCTGTAACGCAGGTGGCAGTTCTCTTTCCAGTGCCGGCGTGATAAGGCCCACGTCATCCAATGTTTCCAGATGGATTATATCTTTTGGCCGAAGAGAATTCAGCTTCATGTGAACCAAATCCTTCAACGGAGCCACGGGAATAGTCATATCGAACAGGTATTTCTGTTCCGGGTGAAGCTCCGGGTGAGGAAACGGTTGAGTCGATTTTGATTTCTCGCCCACGAAGAGCAAATGCACCGCTTCAGCGAGATCCTGTTCCGGGCGGATCAACGTGTACTCACCCATCATTTTCCTTGCACGATACCCAAGCGGTTCCGCGGCCTTCGCAGCTCGCTCCAGGTCGTTGCGATGGATCAGTACGTCGATGTCGCTAATCACAAACGACCGGCTACGATGCAGCGAAAAGATATGGGCATTGACGGCAACGCCGCCGACCACTTCAAAATGCACGCCGGCATCACGCAGCGCCGTTACGATTCTTTCAAGGTCGTTTACCAACATGTGCATACCCGATTCAAAGATCGGGTTAATGCCGCCGTGTGCCGCGGACTCGGCAACGAACTGTTCAAATGTCTTCACGAGAGAGGGCGTTGCCCACGTATTTATCGTACCCGATCCGGCGAGTTGCATCGCGGATGCCGCTCACCTCAGTGAAGTATCATCGTTGCATGGCCTCTGCCATGCCTGCGCTCCCCCTGCGCATCGATTCCGCCGTCAAGCGCTTTGGCGGCCTGACCGCTGTTTCCGGCGTGTCGCTGGAGGTCCGCGAGCGCGCCTGCCTGGGACTGCTGGGTCCCAATGGCGCGGGTAAATCCACGCTCATACGCAGCATTGCCGGACGCGTCCGCCTGGATTCCGGCTGCATCCGCGTCTTCGGCGAACCGGCCGGCTCCGCCGCGGCCCGCGCGGAGTTGGGATGGGTGCCCCAGGAACTGGCGCTGTATCCGCTGCTCACCTGCCGTGAGAATCTGGAAGCCTTCGGGCGTTACCAGGGACTGCGCGGCAAAGCCCTGCGCGACGGCATCGCGTGGTGTCTCGAGTGGGGCGCGCTGGCGGACCGCGCCGATGCTACGGTCAAGACTCTTTCCGGCGGCATGCGGCGGCGCCTCAACATGGCAGCGGGGCTGGTGCATCGCCCGCGTATGGTGCTGCTCGACGAGCCCACGGTGGGCGTCGATCCGCAGTCGCGCAACCGCATTTTCGAGATGGTCGAGGAACTGCGCGGGCAAGGCACTACCGTGATCTACACCACGCACTACATGGAAGAAGCCGAGCGCCTGTGCGATAGCATCGCCATCATGGATCATGGCTGCGTGATCGCGCAGGGCGCCAAGGAAGAGCTTGTCGAGCAATCTTTCGGACGCCGCAGCGATGTGATCATGCGATTCGCCTCGACCGCCGGAAATGCAGCCGCGTGGGCCGCGGCGCGCGGCGGCACGATGCAGGAGGGCGCCGATGGAGTGGCGCATTTTGCCGTGGCGCAACCCACCGAGATCGCCGCGCTGCTGGACGCCGCCGGCCAGGACGGGCTGGAAGTAGTGGATGTCGTGCTGCGCCGTCCAAATCTCGAATCCGTATTTCTGCAACTCACCGGAAGGGACCTGCGCCAATGATTGCCATGATGGCCGCCATCGTACTCAACGGATTCCGCGCCCTCCGCCGCGATCGCGGCGCGCTGATTCTGTCGTTCATCTTGCCGATCGCGTTCTTCAGCATTTTCGCCGGGATTTTCGGTGGCATGGTTGGCGGCACGCCGCGGGTCACCGTGCTGGTGGTGGACGAGGATGGCAGCACCGTCTCCGGGCGTCTGGTTCACGCCTTGCTGCAGGAACCTTCGCTGGCCGCCAGCACCCACCCGAAGGCGAAAAAGGGCGAGCCTGTTCCGCCGGACTACACGGCAGCGGGCGCCCAAGCCGCGGTGAAACAGGGCGACGCTCCCGCCGCGCTGATTATTCCCAAAGGATTCGGCGCGCATCCCATAGCGCTTGGACCGGGCGCCGATCGCATCCCGATCCGCGTGCTGCACGACAGCTCCGACCCGGTGGCGGCCCAGATGGTCGCCGGAATCCTGCAGAAGGTGGTGATGACTTCTCTGCCCGACACCATGGCAAAGGTAGGCATGCAGTATTTCGAGAAATACAGCGGGGGCCTTACGCCGGAGCAACGCAAGAGCATCGAATCGGCCATGTCCGGTATGTCGCGTGCGCCCACTGCGGCCAGCCAGAGCGGCCCGCAAGGAGGCGCGGGATTCGTGGCCCTGGATGTACGCGACGTGGTTGGCGAGAAAAAACAGAACTCCATGATCGCGTTTTATGCCGCCGGGATCGGCGTTATGTTCCTGCTGTTCACCGCCAGCGCCGCCGGAGGCACTCTGTTGGATGAAGCCGAGAGCGGCGCGCTCGACCGCATCCTGAGCGCGCGCGTGAGCATGACCACCCTGCTGGCCGGCAAAATGGCCTACAGCGCGCTGCTGGCCTCCGCGCAGCTTACACTGATGTTCCTGTGGGGCGCAGCGGTCTTCCATCTGGACCTGTTTGGGCACTTGCCCGGCTTCATCGTGATGACCGCGGCCACCTCTTTCGCCGTAGCGTCGTTCGGCATGCTGCTGGCCAGCGTCTCGCACACGCGCGCGCAGCAGGCCGCGATCGGCACGCTCATCATCCTGACCATGTCGGCGCTCGGCGGCAGCATGTTCCCGCGTTTCCTGATGCCGGAAGCCATGCAGAAAGTGGGACTGCTCACCTTCAATGCCTGGGCCATCGACGGCTACACCAAGGTCTTCTGGCGCGATGAACCCGTCTTGCACCTGGCGCCGCAGGTGGCCGTGCTGATCGGCGCGGGCATGGCGCTGTTCCTGATCGCGCGCCGTTTCGCGCGCCGGTGGGAGTACGCATAGTGGGCTGGCCGGGAATCGCGCTGATCGCTCTGTTCCAGTTGCCATACACAGCCTTTCAGCGCCCGGAGCGGGTGACCATCGCGAACTATCCGGGCGATGCCATGGAGCCCTTTCTCGCGCATGACGGCCGCTTCCTCCTGTTCAACAACCGGAACGATCCGGGCGTCGATACGAACCTGCACTACGCAGAGACTATCGACGGCCTGCACTTCGCCTACCGCGGCGAAGTCCAAGGCGTGAATACCAGCGCGCTGGAGGCCGTCCCGTCCGTCAGTTGCGACGGCGAATTGTACTTCGTGTCGACGCGCAGCTACCCGGAGACATTCTCGACCATCTACCGCGCGCGCTTCTCCGCGGGCGCGGCCACCGGCATTGAGTTGGTTCCCGGTGTCTCCCGCCGAACGCCCGGTTGGGTAAACTTCGATGCCGAGGTGAGCGCCGATGGGCAGACACTCTATGCCGTCGACAGCCGGTTCAGCTCCGCGGGCACTCCGCTTACCGCCGATCTCTTCATTGCGCGAAAGCGCGATGGCGCGTTCGCGCGCGTGGCAGACAGCGACGATCTGCTGCGTTTCGTCAACACGAAGGAACTGGAGTATGCTCCCGCCGTTTCGTCGGACGGACTGGAACTGTTCTTCACCCGCGTCCGGGAGATTCGCCCGGATGCCGAGCCGCGCATCTGGCGTTCCGTCCGGCGCAGCGCGCGCGAACCGTTCGGCGCGCCGCAAATCGTCAGCGCCATTTCAGGCTTCGCCGAAGCGCCCGCGCTTTCGCCGGACGGCCTGTCGCTTTATTACCACGCGCGCGTGAACGGCGCGTTCGTCATCTTCCGCGTGACGCGCGCGCCGCATACCGGCGAGGTACATGCAAACGGCTGCCCGCAGCCTACCCGTAAGCCTTGACGGCCTGCTCGACGGCCGGCCCCGCTTTGCCGAGATCCTCCGGCGCCAACTGCCCCCTCCGCCGCGAAATACACGACCCCCGGTATCGGGTACCCGGCTGGGGCCGATCGAGGCGTTAGTCGATCGGCAAGTATATGATCCTTCCCTGCCACTCTTCATCAGACGTTGCCCTGGCTATCAGTTCCAGATCCTCTACCATTTGGCCGATCATAGCCCGAAGCTGGTGTGCGTAGACGATACCCGAGAACGACCCGCCCTGCTTAAGTAGCCGCGTTCCCTCGCGCAAGAGGTCCTCATCCTGCGAAACGAGTACGCAGCCGAGTTCCGCCGCCCTCTGCAACAAGCGGCCGTCATCCAATTGAGCCGCTCCGTCTTCCTGCGCCGTCAGAACATCAATCGCCCGCAGGCGCAAAGCCGTCGTGACGGCCCGGGTGGCACATGCACGTCCCGCTCAATGGGATCGCTTCAGGTCACTCAGCTTCCGCCGGAGGCCCGCGTCGGAAACCGCTGCCCCGAGCTTGTCAGACTCTTCCAGTCCTCGCCGGATTTGGGCGTCGAGGTCGCTCTGGTGCTCGTGGTAGTAGGTTAAAGCCCCGTGGATTTGAGCCAACGATAGATGCGGGTGTTGAAAATGAATCTCTTCGGGGCTCCACCCGTAGGCCATCTTGTCCAAAACGATCTCGGTAACCTTGACTTTCGTGCCGCCGATCCAGGCCGCACCCTGGGTGTCGACCTCTATCCCCGTCGCACTCATTTGTGCCCCGCCGCGCTACGCTGCGCCCAACTCTCCGGCGTCAGCCCCGTATCCACACGATCCATGGTGATGCAACTCTCCACCGGACACACCAGCCAGCACAAGTTGCAACCCACGCACGCCTGCTCGTCCACCTTCGGAATGCGCGCGGTGGGCGTGCGGGCCGTATCCACCGCCACCACCGCGGGCGTTTGCGCGAGACGTGCGCGGCTGTCAGCCAAGAGTTGCTCGGGAGAGCCCGCGCCTTCTATGTGGATACACTGGTGCGCGCCGTCCCAGCAGGCGATGTAACATAAGCCGCATCCGATACAAAGTTCGGGATGAATGCGCGCCACGATCTTATAATTCAAATCCAGGTGCTGCCACTCAGTGACCCGCGCGAGACTCAGTCCGCGGAAATCGTCGAGCGTGCGGAATCCCTTTTCGTCCATCCAGTTACTCAGGCCCTCGGCCATGTCTTCCACGATGCGGTAACCGTAATGCATCACCGCCGTACAGACTTGCAGGCTGTGACACCCGAGCAGCAAAAACTCAGCCGCCTCGCGCCAGCTTGAGATACCGCCAATGCCCGATACCGGCAGCCCGCACTGCTGGTCGCCGGCAAGCTGCTGCACCATGTGCAGCGCGATGGGCTTCACCGCCGGGCCGCAGTAACCGCCGTGGCTGGATTGCCCGCCCACATCCGGGCGCGGCGTGAACGTATCCAGATCCACTCCGGTGATCGAATTGAGAGTGTTGATGGCCGACAGTCCGTCGGCCCCGCCCAGCTTGGCGGCGCGCGCGATGGCGCGGATATCCGCCACGTTGGGCGTCAGCTTCACCAGCACGGGAGTGCGCGCCACTTCCTTAACCCATTCGGTGATCAGCCTGGCATACTCCGGCACCTGCCCGACGGCGCTGCCCATGCCCCGTTCGCTCATGCCGTGCGGACAGCCGAAGTTCAGTTCCAGCCCGTCTGCGCCGGCGTCCTCGGTGCGGCGCACGATATCATGCCAGGCCTCGCGCCGCGATTCCACCATCAGCGAGGCGATCACGGCGTGCTTTGGATAGCGCTTCTTCACCTCCGCGATTTCCCGCAGGTTGGTTTCGATCGGGCGATCGGTGATCAGCTCGATGTTGTTCAGCCCCATCATGCGCAGGCCGTTCCAGTCCACCGAGGAATAACGCGACGACACATTCACGATAGGTTCGCCGATGGTCTTCCAGACTGCGCCACCCCAGCCCGCATCGAAGGCGCGCTTCACCTGGTCGCCGCAATTGCTGGGCGGTCCCGAAGCCAGCCAAAAAGGGTTGGGAGATTGGATGCCGGCGAAGCGGGTGGTCAGGTCAGCCATGCATATCCTCCAGCATGGCCTCCGATTTTCGTGCCAGGGTGCGCGCGATTCCCGCCGCCGCGCGCTTGCCTTCCGCGACCGCGTCCACCACCTCGCGGCCGCCGTTCACACAGTCGCCCCCCGCGAAGTATCGCGGATGGCTGGTCTGGCCGGTGGCTGGGTCCACCACCACGGCGCCGCCCGCCAGCCGAATATCGCGGAACTGAGACAGAAAATCGAGCAGCCGGGATTGCCCGATGGAAGGAATCAGCATGTCGCACGGCAGTCGGAAATTGGAGCCGGGAACCGGATGCGGCTGGCGCCGGCCGCGGCGGTCGGGCGGCCCCAGCTCCATGCGCACGCATTCCACGGACTCGACGGCGCGCTCCCCGTGAATGGCCACCGGCTGCGTCAGCCAATGGAACTGCACGCCTTCCTGCTTGGCCAGGTCGTATTCGAACTCAAACGCGGGCATCTCCGTTTGGCTGCGGCGATAGAGCACGTGCACCTCCTCCGCGCCCAGCCGCAGCGCGGCGGTGGATGCGTCGATGGCCGTGTTGCCGCCGCCGACGACCACCACGCGGCGGCCCACATGCGCGCCTCGCCGAGTCTTGTAATCCGCGATGAAACGCAGCGCGTCGATCACCTCGGGCAGCCCTTCACCCGGTATGTCGAGAGGCTCCGTGCGGCCCAGACCTACGCCCAGGAAGACGATGTCGAACTGCTCTTCCAACTCTTTGATGCGCCGCTCGCCGCCGATCTCTGCGCTCAGGAGGAACTCCACGCCCAACGCGCGCACCAGCTCGACCTCTTGCAGGCTGTCGGCGGGCCGCAACTTGTATTCAGCCACGCCATAAGTATTCAATCCGCCGGCCAGCGGACGGCTATCGAAAATTGTTACCGCGAAGCCCTGCTGCCGTAGCGCGGCCGCGCAGGCCAGCGACGCGGGGCCTGCGCCGATGCACGCCACGCGCCCGGGTTTGGCCGCTGCCGCCGCGGGAAGGCGCCGGCCCACGCCGTAAAAATAATCCATGGCGTGTCGCTGCAGCCGCCCGATTTCGATGGGGCGCTGGTTATACCGGTGCATCACGCACGCGCCTTCGCACAACACGTCCACAGGGCACACCCGCGCGCAGCTCAGCCCCAGGATATTCGCGTTGAGGATGGTCATGGCCGAGCCGCCCGGATTTCCGCTGGCGATCTTCTTGATGAAGCCGGGGACGTCGATATGGGTGGGGCAGGCGTTGGTACACGGCGCATCGAAACAGTAGAGGCAGCGGTTGGCCTCCACCAGCGCCTCGCGGCGGCCGAGCGGCGGATGGATCTCGGCAAAGCTGGCGGCGAATTGTTGCTCGTTAGTCATGCAGTAGTGAGTGCGCCGTACATATCGGGCCGCCGGTCGCGGAAGAATTGCCAGGTCTTGCGCACCTCGGCGATCAAGTCCAGATCCAGGTCGGCGGTCAGCACTTCATCGCGATCGCGCGACGCCTGCGCGATAATCTGGCCGCGCGGATTGCAGAAGTAACTCGATCCGTAGAATTCCCCGATATTCCAAGGAGCTTCGACGCCCACGCGGTTGATTGCGCCGATGTAATAGCCGTTGGCCACCGCGTGCGCGGGCTGCTCCAGCTTCCAAAGGTGCTCGCTCAATCCGGCGACGGTGGCGGAAGGATTGAAGACGATCTCCGCGCCATTGAGTCCCAAGGCGCGCGCGCCCTCGGGGAAATGGCGGTCATAACAGATGTAGACGCCGATGCGCGCCACGCCCACATCGAACACCGGATAGCCCAGGTTGCCCGGCCGGAAATAGAACTTCTCCCAAAAACCGGGCGCCACGTGCGGGATATGCGTCTTGCGATATTTGCCGAGATAGACGCCTTCGGCCGAGATCACCGCGGCCGTATTGTAGTAGACGCCCTCCTGCTCGCGTTCGTAGACCGGGACGATCAAGGCGAGGTGGTGTTGGCGCGCGACGTCCTGCATCAGCCGAATCGTGGGGCCATCCGGGACTGGCTCGGTAAAATCGTACCAGCGCACCTGCTGCTCGGCGCAGAAATACGGACCGTTGAACAGTTCCTGCAGACACACGATGCGCGCGCCGGCCTCGGCGGCCTGGCGGATATAGCCCAGATGCTTGTCGATCATGGCCTGCTTGATCTCCGGCAGCGGCAGATCCGGGGAGACATCCGTGTGCGCCTGGATGAGAGAACAGCGGACGAGACGTGGCATGTGCGGGTTCCTGTCGATCGCATCATTATACCGTCTTTTGGACGAACTAAGCCAATAAGGCGCTTATTTACTTATATTTGGAAAATGGACGAAACCAATTTCGGCGCGCGGGAGGAGTGTGGTTCCAAATGCGCAACTTACCCAGCCCGGAACGAGGATAGCACGGGGATGGCGGGAATTCGGCGGACCGCTTTGGCTTTGGCGTTTGTTTTCAACGGAGGGGAGGCGTGGCGCGATGCGTCACCGCCGCGACATCCTTCTAGAATTCTTTCCGCAGCGCCTTCGTCACTTCGCCGGCGATGTCGTCCTCGACCATCAAGGCATCGCCTAGCGGCCGGTCGTAGGTTTCAGACCAGACAACGTAACCGTTGTCCGCGCGAATCAACCGCGCGGCGACCCGCAGTCGCGCGCCCGACTTGCGCACGCTGCCATCGAGAACATAAGCGACAGCCAGCGCCCTGGCGATATCGGCGATGGTTATTTGTTTGCCCTTGAAATAGAACGAGGACGTGGGAGGCGGCACCCGAAGGCCTGGAATCTTGCTGAGCTTGTCAATCAGCTCCTCGGTCATGCCGTCGGCGAAGGCCTCGTGGTTCATCTTTTCGGTCAGGTCGAGAAACGGAAGCACGGCGATGGATTTCTGCGGCCGCGGAGCGATGGCGGGTGAGACTGAGCGATTGCTGTTCGCGATCTTGCCGTGGAACAGGAAAACAACGGCGACCGCGAGGCAGAGCACCGCGCCCGCGGCCCAAGTGTAGCCGGCTCTGAGGCGCGGGCCGGGCGGCGGCGTATCGGCTGCATGTTCGCTCCGCGAAACCGGCGAAGAGTCCGTCTGTGCAATGGACTGATCCACCCAGGGACCGACCGTGGCCACCATCCGATACCCTAGCCGCGGCACTGTCGCGATGTAAGTGGGCTGCTTGGGGTCGTCGCCGAGCAGACGGCGGAGGGATGCCACAGCCTGGTAGACGGAGTCCGGAGTGACGATGACTTCAGACCAGACCTGATGGAGCAAGTCATCGATGCTGACGACCTCGCCGGCGCGCTCGGCGAGGCACAGCAGCAGCCGCATGGTCCGCACATCTACCCGAGCGGTTTCTCCATCTCGCGAAATCTGGCTGGACACCGGATTGACGCACCAGTCGCCGATGCGAAGCATTGCCGCGGTTGGGCGTTCCATGCAGTATCGGTTATTACCCGCTGGTTGTCGATAGAAAAGCGGCCCTCGCCAATTGTACCAATACCGTGGAGAAGCGCCGGTCAGCGTCATTTCAGAAGTATTCAGAGTGTTTCAGGCCAAGTTCAGGACTTCCCGGGCGGCGCCTGGGTATCCTACGGCTGCATTGCGGATCACGAACAAGTCAGAAGCGAACGGGATGGGTGGCAAGAATGGAGGCGACGTGACCTTGAAGAAACGGCTTCATCTTTTTAAAATTGGGGCGCTGCTTTTTACAATTTGCGCGGCACCTTCCTCCGCCGCGGCGGATTATCCCGCGCGTGGCATTCCACGGGTCAGCAGCGACGAAGCGCGCCGATTTCGGCATGGGGGCGCGCGATAATCTCGAGGAACTCGGCGCGGCGCCGGCGCCGGACGTCGAGATTGAAATCGGCGTGGAAGCGGACGCAAACGTCCCCACTCCCTGAGCGGAGCGCCAGACCAAATCTGAGATGAAAGAGGAGGATATCGGATGATTGGAGATTCTGCATCCCGGCAATCGGGGGAAGGCAACGCTCTATTGGCAATCGCGGCAGGCGGCCTGATTGCCGGAACTTTGGACCTTTTGCAAGCTTGCATCCTATTTGGATGGGACATTCCGCTCACGGTGGCCGGCGGCCTGCTTGGCCCGGCGGCCTTCCATGGAGGCGCCGGCACTTATGTTCTGGGCGTCTTCCTGCACTTCTTTATCGCTTTCTCGGCAGCGGCTATTTACTATGCGGCAAGCCGCAGGCTGGACTTCATGACGGAGCACGCGCTGGTGTGCGGCCTGTGCTTTGGGGCGGCGGTTGAACTGGTGATGAGTCTTATCGTTTTGCCGCTCTCGGCGCTTCACGCAAGGGGCCCTTACCAGCTTCATGACCTGATTCAAGGGCTGCTTGTGCACATGGTCGTGGTCGGGCTGCCGATATCCTTCAGCGTGCGCCGGTTCGCGAAATAGGCCGAATAACAATCGGCCCGCTGGTTGCCAACTGCCCCACAATCGTCGTCAGGAGGTTTCGAGGGTCAACGGCGCGGGCTGCCGGCCGTCCACGTCCGTGACGCCCAATTCCGCGGCGATTTCGGCGGCGATGGCGACCTTGCCGGTGCGCTCCAGCAGGGCGGGATCGCGCGCCAGCGCCGCGACGACCCGCCCGATGAATTCCGGACTCTCGCTGTTGGATAAATCCAGCCAGCCGTCTTTGGCCGCCGCGATTACGGCTTCGGTGCGCACCAGGCCTGGATAGAGCGAGATCGCCGCCACGCCGTGGGGCCGGAGCTCATGGGCCATGTCGGCGATCATCTTGTCGGTGGCGGCTTTCGCAACACCGTAAATGACGTTGGCCATGTATTTCCGCGCGGCCCAGTAGCCGATGTTCACAATCAGGCCGCTGCGGCGCGGCACCATCATGCCGGCGGCCTGCGCCGAGGCTACGAAGGCGGCGCGCACACCGGCATCCAGCATGCCCGTCCAGCGATGCGCGGGCTGCTCCCAGAAGGGAAGCCGCCAGGTGAAACGGCCGTCCTCGACCATTCTCTCGTAGCCGCCCCACGCCGCGTTGACCAGCACATCTAGGCCATCCGCCTCCGAGGCGATGCGCGCGAACGCGGCGGCGGTTTCCGCGTCGCGCAAGTGATCGCAGGGGATGCGGATGACGCTGCCGGGCAGATCGGCCGCTTGGATGGCGCGGCCCGTCGCGTATACTTTGAATCCGGCTTCGGCTAAACCGATCGCTACGCCTCGGCCGACGCCTCGGCTGGCTCCGGTTACTAGGGCGAACTGCATTGGATCAGGGTAGCAGGCGCAGGTTGCGCCGATTGGCAATCGGCGCGCAGGATGCCATCCTGCCCCACAACCTCGCTTAGAAACTTCTCTATCTTGTGCACGTCTAATATGCTGCTATGCTGGCAGCAAGTATGGACTTTCGACGGTTCTTACTCTTGCCTTTGCTGTGGAGTGCGCTGGTCTCTCTGCTCCTGGCAAGCGATCCCACGGGCACCATCACCGGCACGGTGACCGATACCAGCGGGGGCGTGGTCCCCAAAACGCGAGTGACGGTGACCAACATCGCGACCAATGCCGCGCGCGAGGCGGTGACCAATGACGACGGCGATTTCACGGTCGCCCTGTTGCCGCCCGGGCACTATCGGGTGGCCCTTGAGAAGGAAGGCTTTCGCAGGACGGTTCTGCCCGACGTCGGCCTGGACGTGGAGCAGACCGCGCGCGTCGATTTCACGCTGCAAATCGGCATCCTGACCGAGGAGGTCAAGGTCAGCGACACACCGCCGATTATCCAAACCGATACTTCCACCTTGGGACAAGTGATTGACGGCCGCCTGGTGCATGAGTTGCCGCTGAACGAGCGCAATTTCCTGTCGTTCGCGCTGTTGGCGCCCGGGAGCCAATTGCCGGTCGAGGGCTCTCAGAATTCCACGCAGGGCGGCGCGGTGAGCGTCAACGGGGCGCGGGAGCAGTCCAACAATTTCCTACTGGAAGGCGTCGACAACAACGACCCGTACATCAACCAATACGTCGCGCTGCCGTCGATCGACGCCATTCAGGAGTTCAAGGTGCAGTCGAGCGATTACGCGGCGGAATTCGGGCGCAGCGGCGGGGCGCAGGTCAACGTGATCCTGAAGAGCGGCTCCAACCAGTTCCACGGCGGACTGTTCGAGTTTCTGCGCAACCGGAACCTGGACGCCAAGAATTTCTTCGATCAACCGAATTGCGCGCCGGCTTCCGTGCCAGGCACCTGCGGACCGATTCCGGAGCTCGACCGCAACCAGTTCGGAGCGACCTTCGGCGGTCCCATTCGCAAGGATAAGACCTTCTTCTTCGTTTCGTACGAGAGTCTGCGTCTGCGGCAGGCAACCACGCGCGAGGCCACGGTGCCCTCGCAGACGCAGTTGTCGGAGATCCAGGGTGTGTTGTCCGGCGTTGGGATTCCGCTGAATTCGGCCGGCCAGGCGATCCTGAACCTGTATCCGGCGGCCAACGTGGGCGCCGACCTGGCTAGTTCGAACACGTTTGTTTCCGCGCCGGTGATTCGGAACACGGAGAACCTGGGCCTGGTCAAAGTGGACCATCACGCGGGGCCGAACGAAACGCTATCGGCCCATTGGGCGATCTTCGACGAGGACCGTTTCAATCCCTTCGATCCGGTGAATGCGTTCACCAACCTGCCCGGTTACGGCAGCTACACGCTCAACGACGGCCAAAACGGCGGGCTGAGTTGGACGCACGTGTTCACCTCGGCCGAGATCAACGAGTTTCGCCTGGGATACAACCGCATGGAGGCGGGCGCGTTACAGCAGAGCTATGGCCACAATGAGAGCGCCGAACTGGGCTTTCCGGACGTGCTGACCAATCCGGTGGATCTGGGATATCCCGAGGTCAATATTCTGGGATTCGACGGGATTGGCGAGCCGCTCAACTATCCACAGGACCGCCACGATACCACGGTGGACCTTTCCGACAACCTGTCCTGGATCAAGGGGCGCAATCAGTTCAAGTTCGGCGCGGATATCCGCGATATCCAGATCGACAATTACCTCGATTTCGTGGCGCGCGGCGATTTCTTCTTCGAGGCCGGGACGGAAGACGGCATGGCCGGAACTCCGCTGGAGGCGCTGGCGCAATTGGCGGTGGGCATTCCCGACTATGCAGTGGCGGTGTCGGGCAATACCTTTAACACCGTGCGCAGCGTGGGCATGAACTACTACATCCAGGACGATATCCACGTGGTGCCGCGCTTGTTGCTGAACGTGGGCCTGCGGTACGAGTACAACAGCCCCGGAGTGGAGGATCACAATCGCTACAGCGTTCCGGATCTCAGCGCGAATTCCGCGACGTGCACGCCGGTCCCCAACTGCCAGTTCATCCAGGCCGGGACGGATGGAGTTCCGCGGGCCACCTATAATCCGACGCGGACCGACTTCGCCCCGCGCATCGGGGTCGCGTGGCGGCCGATGAAGAGCGAGCGCTGGGTGGTGCGCGCCGCCTACGGCATCTTCTACGACGTGGGCATCTTCAACATCAACGTCTTTCCGCGCTTCAATCCGCCCTTCTACGATCTGTCCTATTACCCCAACAGCGGCACGGATACGATCCAGAATATTCTGAGCCAGCCGGCCAACGCGATCGTAGAGCCCAACATGATCGCGCGCAACTTCCGGGACGCTTACATGCAGCAATGGAATGCGGACTTGCAATATGAAATCAAGCCGTACTGGATGGTGGATCTGGCATACGTGGGATCCAAGGGCACGCACCTTGCGAACCCGCGCGATCTCAATCAGGTGCAGCCCGACGGCCTGACGCCGTATCCGCAGTTCTCCGACATCCTTTACGTGGATTCGTCCGCGGACAGTTCGTACAACTCGCTGCAGTTCCGTTCCGAAAGGCGGGTCGCCGACGGACTCACGTTTCTGGCCGCGTTCACGTTTTCGAAATCGATTGACGACGTCTCGGCGGTGTTCGCGGGCAGCGTGGGCTCGGGTCTGCCGCAGAACTCGAACGACATACAGGCGGATCGCGGACCTTCCGACTTCAATGCCAAATACCGTCTGGTGCTCAGTTCCGTCTACGACCTGCCGTTCGGCCGCAAGTGGATCACGAGTCCGGGATGGCGCAGGGGCCTATTGGGCAACTGGCAGGCGGCGGGAATCCTGACGTCGCAGACGGGATCTCCGTTCACGGTAGACCTGCCCGCTTCGCAATCCGGGTCCGCCATCGCCGCGTTCGGCAACCCAACCCGGCCGGATGTGATCTCCAACCCCTACGTGGCCGGTCCGGTGATGGCGAACCCCAACCCCGCCTGCCACACGACGATCTCGCAAGGCGGGATGGCCGCCGACGTAGTGGACCAGCCTGGGAGCTGGTTTAATACCTGCGCATTCGTCCAGCCTACCGGGGAGTTTGGCGACCTGGGCCGCAACACCATGACCGGGCCGGGACTGGAGAACCTGGATTTCTCGATGTACAAGAACATCATCTTGCGCAAAGAGAGCCATCGTTTGCAACTGCGCGGCGAGGTCTTCAATTTGTTCAACCATCCGAACTTCGATATTCCGAGCCGCTTATTCGGGGGCTTGAATTTCGGGGAGGTGCTTTCGGAGAATGCGTATGGGAATAAGCCGCCGCGGCAGATTCAGTTGGGGCTGAAGTATATTTTTTGATTGGTTGTGGGGCAGGCTGGCAACCTGCGGGCCGATTGTTTATCGGCCAGTTTGCGCCGATTGCCAATCGGCGCGCAGGATGCCATCCTGCCCTACAGGAAGCTTTCGATTTCCTGCAGCTCTTCGGGACTGAGCCGGAAGTCCGCGGCGCCGATTACGCCTTCCACTTGCTTGGCCGAGCGCATACCCACAATGGCCGCCGTCACCGCCGGATGGCGCAGCGTCCACGCGATGGCAACTTCGCCGGCCGTGCGACCGTGGCGCTGGCCGATGGCGCGCAGCAATTCGGCCAACTCCAGATTGCGCGTCAGCCGCGGCTCCTGGAATTGCGGAGTGCGCCTGCGCCAATCGTCGGCGGGCATGGCGGCGATGCGCGCGCGCGTCATGGCGCCCGACAGCAGGCCCGATTTCATTGGCGAATACACGATCACGCCGATGCCATGCTGCGGCGTGTACGGCAGCACCGCTTCCTCGATTTCACGCGCGAGCATCGAATAAGGCGGCTGCAAGGAGGTGATGGGCGCGATGGCTTGCGCGCGGCGCAGTTGGTCCACGTTGAAATTGGATACGCCGATCCAGCGCACCTTGCCCTCGCGCTGAAGCTGCGCCATGGTGGTCCAACCCTCTTCGAGATCCTCGTCCGGCTCGGGCCAGTGTATCTGGTAGAGATCGATTACGTCCAACTGCAGGCGGCGCAGGCTGGCTTCCACTTCGCGGCGGATCGAATCCGCCTTCAGGCTCTTGGCGATTTCGCGGCGCTCGTTCCACACGCGCTCGCACTTGGTGAAGACGAACGGTTTGTTCGAGTGGCCCTGGAGCGCGCGGGCCACCACTTCTTCGGAATGGCCCAGTCCATAGACCGCGGCGGTGTCGATCCAGTTGATGCCCGCGTCCAGCGCGGCGTGGATGGCGGCCACGGATTCGTCATCGTCCTGCGGTCCCCAGGCGAAGGCCCAACCGCCGCCACCCATGGCCCAAGCGCCGATGCCGATGGGGGTGATGTGGAGGTCGCTGTTGCCTAATTGCCTGGTTTGCATAGGTAGATATTTATGATACCGAACGCGGACAGGCCAGGAGGCCTGTCCTACTGGATGGTGATGGAAACGCCGCTTTGGCTTTGCACGCCGCCGATCGTCGCCAGTACCGCGGCATCGCCGCTAGGAAGGCCAGGCGGCACGGTCACGTTGAACTGATAAAGTCCCGATTCGACCAACCCGGCGAATTGCACGGTGGCGGCGACACCGCCGATGGTGACCGTAACGGAATTCGCGGGCAGCGGAGCGGCGGTGGCGACCAGTTGATCTGTTGGAGACGCCGGATCGGTGGGGCCAAATCCCGTCCCATACATCAAAATGATTTCATCCGGCTGCGCCGGCGTGGTGGTCACGCCCGGGATCAGGCCGGCCGCGCCCAGAAGGCTGTAATTGGAATGTTCCGCCGCCACGTACTTGCCGCTGTCGAAGGTGAAGAACGCCGGCGCATAGCTCTGCTTCTGAGCCGTGAAGCTGTTGCTCTTCTGTCCGGCGACGGTCACCTGGACCTGTACGGCGCCGGTGGTGGGATCGTCGGAAACCAGCACGTTGATCTGAGTGGGGCTGATGTACTCCACATACGCGGGAATGCCGTTGATGGCGACCGACACGCCATCCAGCGAGGCTGGCAGCATACCGTTTGCGAAGTCGCTGGCGCCCCAAGTCGCGATAGTCGCGGACAGGTTCGTGCCAAAGACGGAGACCCACGTAGCCGATGCGAAACCGAGTTGGAAGCTTGCTCCGTTCGCCACAGCCGTGATCGTTGCGGCCGACTGGGTGCCTTGCACCACGAGCGTCATCGATACAGAGACCGGACCACCGGTGGTGACGATCTGGAGGCTGCCTGTGTAAGTGCCAGCCGCGAGGTTCGCGGCATTGACCGACACGGACACTTTCGCCGAAGCGCTGCCGGACGCAGGCGACACGCTGGCCCAAAAAACATTGGACACTACGCTCCACGGTAGCGTGCCCGAGCCGCTGATGGCGATCGAGACGTTTTGCGCGGCCGGAGCCGATCCGCCCACGGTGTAATTGAATGTCAGCGACTGTGGAGAGGCGGTGAGCGCTGCCGCCGCGGCAGTCACGGTCAGGGTGACTGCGACCGATAGCGGGCTATTGGCCGCGCCCGATGCGGTTATCGTGACAGCGCCGGTATAGGTCCCCGCGCTCATGGCCGCGGGTGAGACAGACACGGTGAGGGTCGATGGCGCGGTACCCGAAGCCGGCGACACGCTCAGCCAGGACTGATTTGAAGCGGCGGTCCAGGTGAGCGTACCGCTTCCGCTGTTGGAGATCGATACGGTTTGCGCCGCCGGAACCGCGCCGCCCGCCGTGTAGGCGAATTGCATGCTCGTTGGCGTCGCAGCCAGGGTGGCGGCCGGCACCGCCGCCATAATGGTGATGGCATCGGTCCCCGGCGTAGCGTTCACCTGGATGGTGAGGAAGCCGGTCACTGCCGCGGGCAGCGTTGCGGAAATCGCCGTATTCGTCCACGACGATACTTGCAGCGCGGTTTGGGTGGCGGAATTAACGGGAATCGCCAGCACCTGGCAACTGGCGCATTGCTGCCCAAAGTCGTTGCCCGCGATGGTGATGGTGGAACCCGCAGCGACGATCCGTGCCGGCCCGCCGATCAGCGGGCCAACGGAAAAAATGGCCGTTGCGATCTTACAGCGCGCCGCCGTGAAGTAGCCCACGGGTTCGGCGAGCGTGCCGCAGTCGAGGGTGCCCAGCGATGTACTGGTGGCCTGGTATTCACCCGTCCCATTGACGAAGTCGGTGTAATACACAGTGTCGGTATCGCCGCCAATGGTTAGCGCCACGGTTCCCCATTCAACGGCGGTGACATCCGTGACGTAGGCGCCGCTCTGATCCTGCATGGCGAAGTATATTCCGCCGACGGTGGACAACCAGGGGTCGTCCTTAGGCGCTCCACCGATGGACTGCCAACCCGAGGTGTCCGCCAGAAAGGCGCGCACGATCTCACCGGTCTCCTGAGTATCGCTGGTGACGTTGGCGATTCCCGCGGCATCGCAGTTGAAAGTCAGGGTGGTGTTGGTGAAAGCGTAGGGGTCCACGTGGCAGTAGGGGACAATTTCAGTGGGCGGGGAGCCCGGCAGGGCAAAGCCCGCGGCGGCGCTGGTCAGCGAGACAAGTCCATCGCTGGCATTGTTTTGTTGGGCGGTCGCCGACAAACTGGAGAGGAAGGGGGCGGCGTTGCCGACGATGGCCAGCGCGTTCACTCCGCGGAGATCGTCGCCGCGCTGGTTCCAGGTTGCCAGGTTCCACAAGAACGAGCTACCCGGGACCAGTTCGGCGCTCTGCGTCCCGGGTGCGATATAGGGCGAATAGTTGCCGGCCACGAACGATCCGAAATTTGGCGTGGCGATCAAAACCAGGTCGCGCACCAGGGTGGTGGCCGGCGGTACGGCTGTATCGCTGGTTTGCAGCCCCGCCAGGTAGGCCCTGGCGATCAGCCCCCCCATGCTGAACGCCACCAGGTCTATCTGGGGCACCTGCTGGCCGTTGTCGTACTGGATGCTATTCAGGTAAGTGGCCAGATAGGCGGCTATCCCTTCAATGCTATCGTTAGGATCGACGGCGCAGTTATCGAAGAAATACACGACCGGAACGCCGTCGGACACCAGGTATTCGGCCAGGTTCCCAAAGGTCTCCGCGGAGCTCGACGATACGGTACACGCGCCGGTGAAGCCAGTTTCCCATCCATTCAGCAGAACCACGGGAGGGCGCGCGTAACCGGACGGCACCTGCTGCCTGGGCTTCACGACGATGGTCAACGCAGTGGCGCGCGCCTCGCCGGCGGGGCTGATGGCCGAGAGCGTGGCGGTATACTCACCGGGGCCGATCCGGAGGGGCGCGGCCAACAGCACGCCGTCGCGGGCGCGGTTCGGCCCGGCCACCAGGCTCGTTCCTGCGCCATCCAGATCTACGCGCAGGCTGGCGGCTTTGAGCAGGAAGTCGAGCGTTTCGGGCGGCGCGGCAATCGGGACGGATTCGCCCACCCGCATCTCGTAGCGGGTTTGCTGTATCGCCAGAGGTCCCGCGGGCTGCGCCACCGGGATCCCGGCGCCTGCGCAGACGGCGCGGCAGAGCAGCAGCAGGACGACCCAGTGGGAGTTACGGCGAAGGAATTGCGGCACGCAGGCAAACCTCGGGATTAGGGTCCAAGACATAGAGACGCACGGCGCCGGCAAAACGCGCAGATTAGCTTTGTGAAGCAGGGCGGGTTCGGCGGGACAGGCCGGAGGCCTGTCCTACCGCGCGATACTTGTACCATGGCCGCCTCCAGCGATCGCCTCTCCGGCACGTTCTGGCTATTGTTCCTTTACGACGTGTGCGAAGAGATACGGCTGGAGGAACTGCGCGCAATCCTGGGCGCCCAGCCGGCCGGGCACGAACCCAGCTTCCGGCGTCCCACACCCGAATACGTGCGGTTTGAAAAGCCGCCGGTGATCGAGTGCCTGGAGCCGTTGCCGCTCGAAAACGGCGAGCAGCTGCAGGCCCGGATGCACTACTACGAATATGGCGTGGTGTCGATCGAGCTGCAGTTACCTTTCGAATTCGATTGGCGGGAACTGATGCGCTTGTCGAGCCGGTCGATCGCGGCGCCGGAGATCGAGAAGCAGGCGGCGGAAAGCGTCCGGCGCAGCCTGGCGCGCGCCCGTCCGGCCCTGCTGAAACCGTACACCGACTGGCTGACGGAAGATTACTACATCATCCAGCTTCGCCCGGTGATGAAGGCGGACGGCAGCCCCATGACCGCGGAGGAATTGATCGCGGAGCGCGGCGACGAGATCGCACAGGTGGTGCGCGGCGAAGAGAAGCGCCTGGCCGAAGACGAGCGCATGGAGATCCTGCAATCGCGCCGCTCGTATTATCCGGACGACCTGGTGGTGATCGGCTGGACCGCCGCGCTGATCTATGACACGCCGGAAGGCGCGCTGCCGGTGATGCAACTGCTGGAGTACGCCAATTCGCAGTTGATCGAGTTCCGTTATTACGACGACATGCTGACGCGGCTGCTGGCGGATGTGTACCGGTCGCTGGATAAAGGCACGGGCGTGCTGGCGCGCTGGCGCCTGGCGCGGGAGGCCGGGCGGCTGAACACCATCCGGCTGGATGTGCGCGAGCTGACCGAACGCATGGACAATTCGATCAAGTTTCTTAGCGATATGTATTCCGCGCGCGTGTACCGCTTGGCCGCGGGCAAAGTGGGCGTCACGGATTACCGCCGGCTGGTGGACGAAAAGCTGCACACGGCCGGCGATCTGTACCAGTTCATGATGGACCAGTTCCAGCAGGGCCGCGCTTTCGTGCTGGAACTGATGGTGGTGGTGATTCTGGTCATCGAGCTGGTGTTCTTGTTCAAGGGGAAGGGGTGAAGCAGAAGGCAGGAGGCAGGAGTCAGGAGTCAGGAGTCAGGAGTCAGAAGGCAGGAGTCAGGAGTCAGAAGGCAGGAGAAGCGGAAGGACAGGCCGGGAGGCCTGTCCTACCGAGGTGAACAGTGTTTATCTCACCGCCTCCGTCTTAACGGTGGAGTGGTCGTTGGCCGCGTCGGGGTCGTATCCGTAAGCCCGGATGAACGCGGTATCGGTGAGTATCGTACCCGCAACTGCGTTTACGTTCACCGTCAAGGTTACGGTGGCCGTGCCGCTCACCGCCAGACTGCCGAGGCTGCACACCACCGCACCCGTCCCGCCCACTGCCGGCGCCGTACACGTGCCGGCGCTGGGGGTAACGCTCACGAAAGTGCTGCCCGCCGGCAGCGTATCGCTGACCACCACTTTGCTGGCTGCGTCCGGTCCATTGTTGGCGGCGGTAATAGTATAGGTGAGATCTGTGCCGGTGACCACGCCCTTGGGCGCCGAATTGGTCACTTGAACATCGGACGCGACTGTAGCGATCTTCATGACAAAAGCGTCGTATCCTCCGCCGGGATTCTGTTGGAATGCGCCCGGCGTGACGGGAAGGTCGTTGGTGTAGCCTGTTACGTAGACGCCGCCTTCGCTATCCAACGCCAGGCTGGTGGCGTAGGCGTCGACTCCTCCGCCGGCATAAGTGGAAAATAACAGCGCCCTGCCAGTGGGATTTAGTTCGGTCACGAATGCCGGGCTACCACCCAGGTAGCTCTGGATCGGGTTCTCGAGCGGGAAGCCGCCGCCGGTATAGCCAGTCACGAAGGCATCGCCGCCGGCGTTGACCCGGATGCGCGAAGCGGTGACGGCGCTGCCGCTGCCGTTCGCTTGATTGCCGAGCATCGTGGAATAGACCGGATCCGATCCCGTGGAGTTCAGTTTGGTTATAAACGCGGTGGCGCATCCTACTCCGCCGTCCGAGTCGCAGGTACGTTGAAACGCCCCTGCCGTCGTCGGGAAATTAGGCGACCCGGCCAAACCGGTGATGTAGGCATTGCCACTCGCATCGACGGCGATGCCCGTGGCTTCGTCCGATGCATCGCCGCCGCTGCCACCTGTGCCGCCCAGGTAGGTGCCGTAGATGAGCGAGGCCGCACCGGACTGCGAGGGGTCGAACTTGGCGACGAACGCCCGATAGCCAAGGATCTCGGTAGCATTAGGTCCCCCAGTCAGCGGCCTGGCGATAGTCTGGAAGGCGCCGGTAGTGACGGGGATGTTCCCGCTAATCGTATAGCCGGTAATATACGCGTCTCCGTCCGCGTCGATGGCAACCGCGGTCCCGTATGTCGGCCACTGGTTGTATCCGGAAGCCTGAACGTTAGGCAGTGTTTGGCTGCCATACAAGGTCGAATACAGCAAGTTCGCGCCCGCAGTATCGAATTTGGTGAAGAACGCATACCAGGAGCCATAACCTGGACTGTTCTGAGTGCCCGGCAGTAAGGCGCCGGAAGTTGTCGGGAAGGCGTAGTAAGGTGGTTGATCCAGACCTTGCACCGAGCTGGTGGATCCGCCAACGTAGGCTTCGCCCGCGGAGTCGACGGCCACCCCGGTGATGGTGGTTCCGTTGGTGCCGCCCAGAAATGTGGAATACACTAGGGCGGAGCCGGCCGGGTTGATCTTGGTCAGGAACGCATTGTTATATTGGCCGGGGCCACAGTCCGGAGTGTAATTTCCGTTAGCGTAGCCACTCGGCGCGCAAACCGTCTGGAATGCGCCGACAGTTACCGGGAAATCATCCGCATCCGTGGTTCCACCGACATACGCGTTGAACTCCCCGTCCACGGCGATGTCATTGGCGCTGGACTCGTCGTTGACGTTGGAACCGCCAATATAAGTGGAATAGATCAGCGCGGTGCCGGACGAGTTGAATTTCGTGACAAAGACTTCATAGATGCCTCCCGCGGCGTAGATGGGGTTCTCGGTGGGGAAGTCCGTCGAATAGGTTAGACCGGTCACGTAAGCCGAGCCCTGGCTATCCACGGCGATCCCTTGGCCGTAGTCGTTACTGCTGCCTCCCAGGTAGCTGGAGTACACCAGCAGCGGGTCGATGGTCAGTTCGCGGTTGTGGTCGTAGGCTCCCAGCTCGAAGCGAACCGTGTTGCCCGCGAGCGCGTAGCGGCCGTCGACGCTATGCTTCCCGCCGCCCGACGCCTGATAAACCACCGGCTTTTGAAACCGCACTTCGCTTCCGGCGATGGTCAGGCACAGATCTCCCTGGCGGTCGATCCTGGGCTGGGCGCCTTCGAAGCTCAGGACGATCTTCGAGGGATCCGCTCCCGGCGCGACGATGAAATCGTGCTCCAAGCGGCCTTGGTTGCCGTAATAAACCAGATCGACGCCGGGATACACGGCGGTGTACTTTACCTTCTGGTAAGTCGGGATGCCGGTGTGCCATTTGGATGGATCGTGGCCCCGGAAGTAATTCGCCAGTCCGGGTAGCTGGTCCAGGCCGGATGCCGCGGCCGTACCGCTCGTGCCCAGCAGTTTCATGCGCAGCAGCGAGTCTTTTTCGAGGCGCAGCACGGCTTGATCGCGAGTCAGAAGCAAGGTATAGCCCTTGCCCCTGGACAGATAATCCACGCGGGCATCCGTCTGTCCGCGGTTGGCTTCAAAACTGAGGGGCACCTTGCCAAAATCGACGTTGACTTTGGCGTTTGTTCCGGCGAAGCAGAGAACGGGAGCGCAGGCGGCTACCAGTTGCATGCCAAAACGAAAACGATTGATGTTCATAGGTTCTTTCCTTTCCTAAGGCATCCTGGCCACTATGGGGCTACCCGGCGCCTCACTCAATACGGCGCAAGGGGCCGTCAAAACCCGACAGAGAATTTTGCCGCGCAGTAGCATGGCGGTTTTTCCCCCCGATTTGCGCCGTATCTACGTGGGACAGTCCCATCCGGAGCGCGGTACTGCATCGTGCAGTACTCACATTCGGCGGCAGGCCGTTCCCGGACGTTCTATGATGAGACGTGGCGGAATCCGCGCAAGGGGAGATCACTCAGCTCCTGGCGCGCTGGGAGCAGGGAGACTCCGGCGCCGTCGAAGCGCTGGCCCCCTTGGTCTACGATCAGCTTCGCGCCATCGCGGCAGGTTACCTGCGCAAAGAGCGGCCGGACCATACCTTGCAGGCCACGGCGGTGGTCAATGAAGTCTTCGTCGATCTGCTGCGCGTGCGCCGGCTGGCGCTCAAGGATCGCGCGCACTTCTTCACTTTCGCCGCCCAGCTCACACGGCGCGTGCTCATCGATTCGGCGCGCAAAGCCAAAACGGAAAAGCGCGGCCTGGGCTGGCAGCGCGCGCCGCTGGATGCCGAACTGGCCTGGCTGGGCGGCGAGAGCGCCGAGTCGCTGGATCTTTCGCAAGCGCTCAACGATCTGGCCGAATTCGATCCCATCAAGACCCGCATGGTCGAATTGCATTACTTTCTGGGCTGCACGGTGGAGGAAACCGCCGAAATTCTGGAGGTTTCCACCCGGACGGTGGAACGCAGCCTGCATTTTTCGCTGGCCTGGCTGCGCCGCCGCATGGCCTGATATGGGGGAGATGCTGCGCGATTTAGCCCACGCTGGAGGGCGGCCAGTCTTGGCCGGCTCCGGCCGCCTGATAGGCGTCCCCGGAGGGGACCCCAGGGCAGGATTGCCGCCCCCCGCTGCAACACAGGGCCTGCTATGAATCCGGCTGAGCTGGAACGATTTCGGGAAGTCGAGGATATATTTTACGCCGCCATTGAGCAACCGGCGGGCGTGGAGCGGGACACGCGAATCCGCCAACGGTGCGGCGCGGATGAGAACCTGCGCACCGAAATCGCCCTCTTGCTCGAAGATCACGAGCGCATCCGGGCCGCGGCGCCTGGGCCCCTGCAGCCCTTGCCGCGGTTCGGCGCCTGGCAGGCTGTGAAGCTGCTAGGGCGCGGCGGCATGGGCACCGTTTATCTGGCCGAGCGCGCCGACGGCGCCTTTCAAATGTCGGCGGCCGTGAAGGTTGTGCCGCTGGCGCTGGCCTCTCACGAGATTGAAGGGCGCTTCCGCCGCGAGCGCCAGTTTCTGGCGAGCCTCGATCACCCGAAGGTCGCGCGCCTGATCGATGGCGGCGTCTCCGAGACGGGCCTGCCCTATCTGGTGATGGAATTCGTCGGCGGTCTGACCATCGACCTCTTTTGCGATACCCATCAACTCGATGCCCGCGCCCGCATCGCCCTGATGCGCCAGGTTCTGGATGCGCTGGCCTACGTGCATGGCCGCCAGGTGATCCATCGCGACGTGAAGCCCTCCAACATCCTGGTGGATGACGCGGGCAATGTGAAGCTGCTGGATTTCGGCACGGCACGCTTGGTGGACGTCAACGCGGAGGCCGCGCTCACCAAGACGGGCGTCTTCGCCTTCACGCCGGAGTATGCCAGTCCGGAGCAAGCGCGCGGCGAGCCTGTCGCCGTAGCCTCCGATCTCTATTCGGCGGGCGTGCTGCTCTATCGCTTGCTCACTGGCCGCTTACCCTACCGAATCGCCGACCCATCGCCGGCCGGCGTGGCGCGCGTCATCGCGCATGCGCAGCCGGACCCGCCCCGGCTGGATGCGCCGCTCGATGCCATTCTTTCGAAAGCGCTGAGTAAGGAGGCCGCCGGCCGCTATCAGTCCGCTTTGGAGATGGATGCGGACCTGGTGCGCTATCTGGAAGGAGAGCGGGTCCGCGCGCGGAAGCCGCGCCGGAAGTCTTGGGCCGCGGCGGCGGCCGGCCTGGCGATTTGCGCAGCCGGGATTTTGGGGTGGCGTGCATTGCGAGCGCCATCTCACCAGCTCATACCTTTTGACGCAGGCGTGCCGAACGCCATGCAGCCGGCGCTTTCCAGCAACGGCAAGTGGCTGGCGTTCGCCTCGCCTGGAAGAGACGGGATGCATCCGGACATCTGGATCAGACCGATGCCGAACGGCGCGGCCAAACGCGTTACCAGCGGCCCAGCCGCGAACGACGAGCCTTCGCTTTCCCCCGACGGCCGCTGGCTGGCGTTTCATTCCACGGGTCCGCCCGCCGGGATCTATTTGCAGCCGGCCTCCGGCGGCGCGGCGCGGCTGCTGATGGAGGGCGGCCGCGTCCCGCGCTTTTCGCCGGACGGCAAGTCGATCGCTTATCTGAACAGCACCGGGATCCGGGGGGATACGGAAGCGTCCAACGCGAGTTTGCTGTACCGCGTGCCGGCACAGGGGGGCGCATCGGTGCGGTTGGCCAGAAATGCATCGTCGGTGCAGGGATTCGCGTGGAGCGGCGACGGCCAGAACGTACTTTTCCTGGCACTCGACGAGCAGGGAACGCTTCGGCTTTGGAGCGCTCCACCGGATGGCGGACCCGCATCGATGATTCCCGAATTCGGCAACCCTATGCACCTGGACGCGCGCGCCTGCGCCGTGACGGGAGATCGGTTCCTCTACACGGCCCCGGGGGGGCCGTCGTTGTTGGGCGAGTTCCTGCTTAAGCCGGCCCTCCATTCCGGCCGGTACTCCAGCACGCCATCCCCGCCATTGCGGATTTTCGATTGCGCCGCATCCGCCGAGGGCGTGGTCCTGGCCGATGGCGCAGACAACCGGTCGAGCGCCTGGGCACTGCCGATCGACGCGGAGAGAGGATCCGTCCTCGGATCGCTGGTACCCCTGGCCAAGCTGGAGCACGGCGACCGTCTTGTGCAATTCACGCCGGACGGCGCGTCGTTTCTCCTGATCGCGGAGACGGCGAGATTCTTGCAGGATTACCGGACCGGGTCGCGCCGGCCATTGCCGGCAGCGCGCGATCTCAGTTCCGACGGCGCATTCGTCCTGCAGATGAGCAAAGCGAGGGCAGGCCAGGCTCCCGCAATCTTCGAGGTTCTGAATCTGAAAACCGGAGAATCCTGGGGCCGGATGCAGACCAACGGCGTGCCCTGGGATCTTTCGAACGGCGGCAGATGGATGCTGGCGGCGAGCGCGGAGGTCCACCGCGCGATCATAGCTTGGGATACCAGGACGGCCGAGCATCAGGTGGTCTACGCGCATTCCGGCGCCAACCTATACCTGGCCAATTTCTCCAAAGACGGGCGCTGGGCGCTGTTTACGTCCCAGGAGGGCAGCCATCAGGCACGCATGTGGGCCGCGCCTTTTCGGGGGCTGCAAAGCGTTCCGGTTTCGGAGTGGGTAGCGCTTGGGGAAGGCGATTATCCGCGCTGGTCTCCCGCCGGCGGACGCATCTACTTCACGCAGGTACATGACGGCTTCGAGTGCATCTTCACGCGCGCCGTGGATCCGGCCACCAAGCGGCCCGTGGGTGCAGTGGTCGAAGTGCAGCATTTCCACGGCCGGCTGACGCCGCAAGGCGCGCCGCCTGGCAGCTTCCGTATCTCCGTGGCGCAAGACAAGATCGCGTTTGCGCTGGGAGAGCAGGTACACCAGTTGTTGCAATGGAAGTAGCCATGTGAGGAAGGACAGGCCGGGAGGCCTGTCCTACCCGATTAGCAAGGACTCGCCGCTCTTCCGCTAGCGAACGGTAAAGGCCAGGTTGCTCTTCAGCGTGGTCCCCGCGGACGTTACCACCTGAACTACGCCGGTGGTGGCGCCAGTGGGTACGGTGGCGGTGATTTCGGTACTCGCGGCCACCGTGAACGTAGCCGCGACACCGTTAAAAGTGACGCTGGTCGCGCCCGTCAGCCTGTTTCCCAGAATTCTGACGGTCGAGCCGGCTTCGCCCCCGGCCGGCAATGTTTCCACGAACGGGCCAAGGCCCATTGACAACCTGAAGACGGTGCCGTTGCAATCGGCGCAGCTTGGATAATTCGCCCCGCCAAGTTCAGTCACGCCGTAGAACGCCCCATTGGTATCCTGGATGAGCATCGGACCGTTAAAGAAGTTGTTACCGACGTAGCCGTCGGTGGTGACGAAGTTGTGCTCCGTGGTCAGTGAGCCGCTGGGGGTGATCTGGAAGATCGTGCCAGCGCCGCCGGTCCCGCCGCTCCCCGCCAGGCCGTAGAAGTTCCCGTCGGTGGCCCGCATCAGCGCCACGGGTTGGGCGCCGTCCACGCAATCGCCGCCCGCGGGACAAAAGTTGTAGAGCGTGGTCAGCGCGCCGCTGGGGGTCATGGTGAAGAAGGTGCCGGCGCCGTTGCCGCCGTTGCTGGTTACGCCATAGAAGTTCCCATCGGCGCCTTGGACCAGCGCGGCCTTGGGGTTCGCGCCGTCAGGGCAACTTGAGACGCGGCAAAAGGTGTGAATCGTGGTAAAGTCGCCTGCCGGGGTGATTCCGAAGATCGTACCGAAGCCATCGGCCCCGCCCCCTTGCGTGGCGCCGTAGAGGTATCCGTTCGTGCCCTGCACCAGCGTTGTAAAGGGCCCCACTCCATCTAGGCAGTCGCCTTCCGCGTTCTGGGTGGCGCAAAAGGCGTGCAGCGTGGTCAGCTCGCCTGCCAGGGTAGTTTTGAAGATCGTGCCCTGGCCGTAGGCTCCGCCAACCTGCGTTGTCCCGTAGAGATCCCCGTTACTGGCCTGCATCATCGTGGCTTCGGGACTGGCGCCGTCCGGGCAGTCTGGTAAGCCCGCGGAACAAAATGTGTAGATGAGGCCGATGGCGCCGCCCGGAGTGACCTTGTAGACCACCCCGTCCGAATAGGTCGTCCCGTAAAAATCGCCGTTGCTGGCCTGCATCAGCGCCGCTTGGTTTCCGATGTAGGGATTAGTAGAGTTGAAGTCCTGAAGGATCGTCTCCGTCCCGCTGGTGCTGATTCTGAACACGGTGCCGTAGAAGCCCGACCCGCCCAAGAATGTGGTCCCGTACAAATATCCGTTGGCGCCCTGCACCAGCCCGGTGGGATAGCTGCCGTCCGATAGCGAAGGCGTGGCACTGTTGTACCCTGCGAAGCTGTGCAGCGAGGTAAAGGTTTGAGCCCGCGCCGGAATTGCGGTCCCGGCCAAGGCAAGCGTGAGCGCGAGTGTCGCGACGATGCGAATTGGTTTTTGCTGCCGAAGGTGTTTCATTTGAAAGTCTCCTGGGTTCTAAGAGTTCTCGATATGTCCGGGGAGTTGGGCGCGCTCTCGCCGCGCGAACCGGCTGGCTGAGTGCCCTCCCGGCCGTTCAGTTAAGACGGCGCAAGATGGCGCAAAAAACTGACACCCGAATTTCGTTTTGCAGTTCGTGGCAGTTTTTCCGCCCGATTTGCGCCGTCTCTAAGTAGGACGGGCCCTTCCGGTCTGTCCGATCCTGTTGAGTAACGTCCTATGATGAAATGTGGCGGAATCCGGGCAAGGGGAGATCACCCAGCTCCTGGCGCGCTGGGAGCAGGGAGACTCCGGCGCAATCGAAGCCTTGGCGCCGTTGGTCTACGATCATCTGCACGCCATCGCGGAGGGCTACCTGCGCAACGAGCGGCCGGATCATACGCTGCAGCCCACGGCGGTGGTCAATGAAGTCTTCGTCGACCTGCTCCGCATGCGCCGGCTGGCGCTCAAGGACCGCGCGCATTTCTTCACTTTCGCCGCGCAGCTTACCCGCCGCGTCCTCATCGATTCCGCGCGGAAGGCCAAATCGGAAAAGCGCGGCCCGGGCTGGCAGCGCGCCCCGCTGGACGCTGAACTGGCCTGGCTGGGCGGCGAAAGCGCCGAGTCGCTGGATCTTTCGCAAGCGCTCAACGATCTGGCCGAATTCGATCCGATCAAGACGCGCATGGTCGAGCTGCACTACTTTCTCGGCTGTACCGTGGACGAAACCGCCGACATCCTGGATGTTTCCAGCCGGACGGTGGCGCGCAGCCTGCTTTTTTCCCTGTCTTGGCTGCGCGAGCGCTTGGCCTGAACGCCACCCCTATGAATCCCGCTGAACTCGGGCGCTTTCACGAAGTCGAGGAGATCTTTTACGCGGCGCTAGAGCTGCCGGCGGGCGCCGAGCGCGATGCGCTGATCCATGAACAGTGCGGCGCCGACGAGAGCCTCAGCGCCCGAGTCGCTCTCCTGCTCGCACATTGCGAGCGCATCCGGGCCGCCGCGCCCGCACCCGTGCGGCCGTTGCCGCGGTTCGGCGCGTGGCAGGCCGTGAAGCTGCTGGGACGCGGCGGCATGGGCACCGTCTATCTGGCAGAGCGCGCCGATGGCGCCTTCCGCATGTCGGCGGCCGTAAAGGTTGTGCCGATGGCCCTGGCCTCCCACGAGATCGAAGAACGCTTCCGCCGCGAGCGCCAGTTCCTGGCCAGCCTCGATCATCCGAAAGTCGCGCGCCTGATCGACGGCGGCGTCAGCGAGACAGGCCTCCCTTATCTGGTGATGGAATTCGTCGGCGGCCTGACCATCGACCGCTTTTGCGACGCGCACGAGCTCGATACGCGCGGCCGGATCGTTCTCATGCGCCAGGTTCTGGAGGCGCTGGCTTACGTGCATGGCCGGCAGGTGATCCATCGCGACGTCAAACCGTCCAACATCCTGGTGGATGAATCGGGCAGCGTGAAGCTGCTGGATTTTGGCACGGCGCGCCTGGTGGACGCCACCGCGGAAGCGGCGCTGACCAAGACGGGAGTGTTCGCCTTCACGCCGGAATATGCCAGCCCGGAGCAGGTGCGCGGCGAACCGGTGGCGGTGGCTTCCGACCTCTATTCGGCGGGCGTGCTGCTCTATCGTTTGCTCACGGGCCGCTTGCCTTATCGCATGGCCGACCTGTCGCCGGCCGGCGTAGCCAAAGTCATCGCCCACGCGCAGCCGGACCCGCCGCGGCTGGACGCGCCGCTGGACGCCATTCTTTCGAAAGCGCTAAGCAAGGAAGCCGCCGGCCGCTATCAGTCCGCTTTGGAGATGGATGCGGACCTGGTGCGCTATCTGGAAGGGGAGCGGGTCCGCGCGCGCAAGCCGCGCAGGAAGTATTGGGCGGTGGCGGCCGGCCTGGCGATTTGCGTAGCCGGGATCTTGGGGCGGCGTGCAGTACGGGTTCCATCTCACCAGCTCATACTTTTTGATGCAGGCGTGCCGAACGCCATGCAGCCGGCGCTTTCCACGGACGGCAAGTGGCTAGCTTTCGCCTCACCCGGAAAAGACGGGCCGCATCCGGACATCTGGGTCAAACCTATGCCGAACGGCGCGGCCAAACGCGTTACCGCGGGGGACGCCGCGAACGACGAACCTTCGTTGTCTCCCGACGGCCGATGGCTGGCGTTTCATTCCATGCGCGCACCCGCTGGAATCTATTTGCAGCCGCTGCAGCCGGCGTCCGGCGGCGCGGCACGGTTATTGATGGAGGGCGGCCGAAGGCCGCGCTTTTCGCCGGACGGCAAGTGGATCGCCGATCTGAACACCACTGGTATGAGCGGCGACGTAGTAGCGTTTAACGCAAGTTCGCTCTACCGCGTGCCGGCGCAGGGAGGCGCGCCGGTGCGGCTGGCCAAGAATGCGTCCTCGGTGCAGGGATTCGCCTGGAGCGCCGACGGCCGGAGCGTGCTATTCCTGGCTCTCGACGAACACGGAACGCTGCGCCTTTGGAGCGACCCGCTGGATAGCGGACCCGCCGCCATGCTGCCCGAATTCGGCGAAACCGTGCACCTGAGCGCGCACGCCTGCGCCGTGACAGGAGATCGTTTGCTGTACGCGATCTTCGGGGGAACCCCGTCGTTCCTGGGCGCGTTCCCGCTCACCCCGGCCGTCGGCGCCGGCCGGTACTCCATCACGCCATTCCCGCGCCAATTGCAGATTTCCGATTGCGCCGCGTCCGCCGAGGGCATGATCCTGGCCGACGCAGTGGACAGGCAGTCAAGCGCCTGGGCGCTGCCGATCGACGCGGAAAGAGGCGCCGTGCGCGGATCGCCTGTGCCCCTGACCAAACTGGAACACGGCGTCCATTCCGCGGAATTTACGCCGGACGGCGGGTCGCTTCTCCTGACCGCGAACGAGGCGAGATACCTGCAGGATTACCGGACTGGCTCGCGCAGGCCATTACCGGCATCGCGCCATTTCAGTTCCGACGGTGCATTTGTCCTGCAGCAGAGCGAACCGGAGGTGGGCCGTTCCATCTGGACGGTTCTGAATCTGGAAACCGGAGAATCCTGGGGGCGGATGCAGACTAACGGCGTGCCCTGGGGTCTATCGAATGGCGGCAGTTGGATGCTGGCGGCGAGCAGGGACGCCCACCGCGCCATCGTAGCTTGGGATACCAAATCAGCCGAGCATCGGGTAGTTTACGCGGATCCCGGCGCCAACCTGTACCTGGCCAATTTCTCGAAGGACGGGCGCTGGGCGGCCTTTACGTCCGAAGAGGGCGTTCGGCCGCCGCACATGTGGGCCGCGCCGTTTCGCGGATTGCAGGATGTTCCAATTGCGGAGTGGGTGGATCTCGGGGAAGGCGATTATCCGCGCTGGTCTCCGGCCGGGGGACGTATCTACTTCACGCAGGTACACGACGGGTTCGAGTGCATCTTCACCCGTGCCGTGGATCCCGTCACTAAGCAGCCCGTGGGGCCGGTGACCGCAGTGCAGCATTTCCATGGCCGGCTCACGCCGCAAGGCATGCACCCCGGCACCTTCCGCATCTCGGTGGCGCGAGACAAACTGGGGTTCGCGCTGGGCGAGCAGGTACACCAGTTGTTCCAGTGGAAGTAACCATTCTTTTTACAATTCGGCTCTTGACACTAGGCGAACAAACGGCGAAACTATCCGATGGAGGAAGAAGCTATGATTCGTGACGCCTTATTGCCCGAATTCGATCAAGAGATGGCCAACACGCGCAAAACGCTGGAGCGCTGCCCGGAGGACAAGTTCGGCTGGAAGCCGCACCCGAAGTCCTTCAGCATGGCGGGGCTGGCGACGCATATTGCGAACATGACCGGTTGGGCGGTGGATGTCGTCGAGAAAGATGCGTTCGACATCGCACCGCCCGGCGCCCCGCCATATCAGGAGGAGCCCGCAACGTCCCGGCAAGAACTGGTGGCTCTGTTCGACAAAAATGCGTCCGCGGCACGTGCCGCGTTGGCCGGCGCCAGCGACGAGCATCTGGCGAAGACCTGGTCGCTGCTGGCGGGTGGCGAAACCCTTCTCAGCATGCCCCGCATCGCCTGCATCCGCAGCTTCGTGATGAACCACACCATCCACCATCGCGCGCAACTGACCGTATATCTACGGCTGAACGATGTGCCGGTGCCGGCGATTTATGGCCCGTCGGCGGATGAGCAGCAGTAAGACAAATTATTGGATTGGCTCTTCAAGAAAGCGGCCTAAAATGCGACTCTCGAATTCCTGCGGAGAGCCGATCTTTCTATGCACGCGGCTTCCCCCCTGCCATTGAAGGCTTGCTCATAATCTGTCTTCTTCTTTGCGGACTTTGCGGGGCCTTTGCGTCTTTGCGAGACACATCTGTCACGCCGAAAACGGGAGCACTTCCTCGCGCTGCGGATCGAAACGGATACGCCGCTTCTCCAGATAGCTCTGATTGGCCAACAGCGCGGCCTGCGCGGCGCGATGCCCGATATAGACATCCGCGTTCGGCAGTTTGCGCGACCGGCAACAATCCAGGAAATTGCGCACATGCTGGCCGGTGATATCGCCGGGAAAGCGCTGGATCACCGGCTCGGCCCCTTTTTCGGCGGCGCGGAACTCGTAGTGGTTGCGGTCCACGAGCAGCCGCCCGCCGGATCCCAGGAACTCTACTTTGTAAGCGGGGCCGTTGTCCACCGCCAGCGAAATGAAACTCACGGTGAAACCGCCCGGATATTCGAACAGCGCGCTGATGGTGTCGGGCGCGGTGCGTCCGTCGTGACGATCGTAGTAAACGCCGCCGGCCGCCACGGCGGAGAGCGGGCCGTCCTGGTCCATGAACATGTGCGCGACGTCGATCCAGTGCGCGCCGAAATCGGTGAGCTTGCCGCCGCCGAAGTCCAGGAAGGCGCGGAAATCGAGATATTGCGCGGGATTCCAGTCGCGGTAATTTACCGGGCCAAGAAAGCGCACCCAATCCAGATTGGCGGGCTTCTGCGCCGGTTCGGTGGGCAAGGCCCGGTTGGCGCCGCCGTGCCACACGCAATCCACGTGCGAGATCTTGCCCAGCAGGCCGGAGCGTACGAACCGTTCGCGCGCTTCCAGGTAGACCTCGCCGGAGCGCTGCTGCATGCCCACCTGGCACACGCGATTGTTGACGCGCGCGGCGCGCACAATCTCGGGTCCTTCTTCGCGCAAGCGGGTCAGCGGTTTTTCGACAAACACATCCTTGCCCGCGTTGAGCGCGTCGATGGCGATGGCCTTGTGCCAGTGGTCCGGCGTGGCGATCAGCACGGCCTCCAGGCCCTGCATTTCCAGCAGGCGGCGGTGGTCGGTGAAGGGTTGCGCGCCGGCGGCCTGCGCCACGCCCTTGTCAGTGTGATCGCCAAACACGTCGCACACCGCGCGCACGTCCACTTCGGCGGTTTTCTGAAAGATGGAAGCGACGTAGAGGCCGCGTTCGCCGCATCCGATGAGTCCGAACTGGATGCGATCGTTCGCGCCCAGGACTCGCGAGTATGAGAGGGCCGTCAGCGCGGCGGTTTTGATTCCTTCCCGGCGGGTAACCATGTTGAACTTATAATAGCGCCTTGTGGCGCACGCACCCATGCGTGCCGTGTCGAGACTCATCTCGACACGTCATTGCGCGACCCGTGAGAGATAAGCGATAGGATTGATCGGTGAGACCGTGCACCTGCATCGCGGCAACCAGACGCGCATCATGAGAAGGCTTTCCGGATACGGCGTGCCCCACCACCAGAGCTTCCCACGCAGGATAGACAGTCGGCGTCCCCGGCAGGAAGAGGAACATGCCCTTGATTCGGGCGAGTTCCGCCGCTGCTTCAGGGGGAATCGTCCCGAGACCGTTCTCTCCAGCGACCACATAGAGCGGGTGGTGGGGCTGGAGGGTACGGATCGGAACGCTCGTGTCTACAAGCATGGGTCAAACGCGGTCCGGATAAATGCTCTCACGGCTAATGGCTTGCGCACTCAAAAGCGGGGCCGTGCGGTCGTGACTCTCGGCCCACTCGTGAAATCGGCGCGCCCACTCTTCCGGGTCGGTATTCTGCAGATGGGCAAGGGAAGTTGAGGGGGCGAACTGCGCCGCGACCTGCTCCAGCCAGCGTTCGACCGTCAGCCCCCGATCTTCGGCCTGTGCCTTCAAGGCAGCAGCTTGTTCTTTGGAAAGTTCGATAGTCACGTTCATGGATCGAATCCTTCTCTTTCTCCAGAGTACAGGGTACGGCGCTGGCTGTCACGCAGTTCAGGGTCGGTGCGCGGGGCCTCGTTGGGCGTTGGATCTACGCGAAACCGAAAAGAAGGGGCCGCATTCGGATCTCGGCGTCCATCTGGTGTCGTGTGCCAGCCACGCGCTGGGCCGGTCCGTTCTATTGCTGAAGTGCCGGGAGACCGCAACGGTCAAGCTCGCTCCACTGCGGGCGATTCTCTCGATCTTGGGGTTATTGCTGAGCCTGAAGCTTGTGCTATCAGCTATAATCGCGCGGTTGCCTATACGAGCGTTCCCGCTGTTGCTCCTGGTCCTCTCCGGGGTTCGCGCCGCCGACCTGGAAATCCACTACACCGCCATCCAAAACATTCTGGCGCGGGAAGTCTTCACCCAGGACGGGCGCCGCTATGTGCGCGGCAGCCCCGCGGCCAAATGCAGCTTCGCTTATCTGGAGCACCCGGAGTTGCGCGGCGACAACGGCAGGCTGAGCCTGAAGGCGCGTTTCACCGGACGCTCCGCGCTGGATGTCTTCGGCCGCTGCATCGGTCTGGGCGATTCCTTCGACGTGTACATTACCGCCCTGCCTTATTACCACAACCAGTCGATCGGCCTCAAGGACGTGCGGGTGGAAGGCCGGGCCGCGCGCGGCGAGCCCCGCACCGGATACTATGTGCGGCGGGTGTGCGCGGCGCTGGGCGACAGCCTGCGCAAACAGTTCGAGTATCGCATCGGGGACCAGGCCAGGCGCATCCTGGAGCAGACCGCGCCCGCAGCGGCGTATCGCCAGGAACTGCTGGATTTCAGCGTGCCGCGGATTCAAGTGACGCCGGATGCGCTGATCGTCACCGTGGATTTCAGGCTGGCCGTGAAATGAGAGCCTGGCAAGACGCCCTGCCCACCAGCCCACTCAGTTCGCTCGCGGAGCGCCGGCCAGTTCATCGAGCTTGGGCAGTTGCTGCCGCACCATGGCGGCGTCGCTGGCGTTGGGCGCGAGCTCCAGGTATCTGCGGAAGCACTTGGCGGACTCGGCGTAAGCCTTCTTGTCCATCAGAAGCAGGCCCAACACAATGTTTATGCGCGGTACCTTCTGGTCCTTATCCACGCGCAATCCCTCGCGCGCGGCCCGCTCGGCCTCCTCGAGCTTATTGAGCCTGGCGTTGGCTACCGCGTTGAACAGGTAGGCCCCGGGGAAGTCTTCGGCATCGAGCTGGATCCACAAGTGCGAGTACTTCTCGGACTCGGCCCAATCGCCGCGTTGGTCGGCGGCCAGCGTCAGGTTCTCATAGGGCTTGACGTAATGTGCGTCGCTCTGCTGGGCCGCCTTCCAGGCTTCCACGGCGCCGCCTGCGTCATGCCGGCTCTGCCGCGCCAATCCGAGTTGGTACCACGCAACCGCGAACTTCGGATAGATCTTCACGGCCTTGCCGAATTCGGCTGCCGCGGCATCCCACTTCTCTACGCGTTTGGCTTCCAGGCCCCTGTCGTAAGCCTTCCTGGCATTTGCAGGAGCTTGCAGCGTTGTGGCGCTGACCACCAGAGAACTGGCGCGCGAAAGCGGATGGAGAATGATGGTGCCCATGCGGGCATCGTCCATGGTGCTCTTGATGGCCATGCTGACGCTCTCGGAACGATAGCCCGAGAGTACCGCCCGCAATTCGCAGCCTCTCAGCGCTTGGGTTATGGGCATGGAATACTGGGTTGAGGTGGCATTCATGGCTTTGTTCAGTTCGTCGCTGCGCTGAACGCCGGCCGGCAGGCTGGCGTCCCCGGTCGAGTCGCTGCCGCTGGCCGACACCTTGAAACCAAAGTGTCCCTTGTCGTCGGTCCAGGCTTCGAAACTGACGTTACCGGCGCAGACTCTCTCGATGCGCACCGTTTCGGCGGGCGGCGATCCATCGTCCAACATCACGTTGCCGGTGAAGAAAACCACCCGCTGTTGGCTCTTGTCGATTTCGGATTGTCCTACGTTCTGGCCCGTCGCTGTAACAGCGGCGGCCAGCATCAGCCCCGCATATACCCACTTTCGGCAACCCATACTTGCCTCCTGGCGTATTAAATCAATTATGCGCCTAACGGTCTGAAAACGGAATACGGTTTTCGCCATTGCTCGTGGGTCAACTCGCATTGTGGCAGGTTGGTAACATTTGTTACCCGCCGCAAGTTTGGTGGGGCGGCCAGAGCCGGCTGAAAAGCCGTCCCCAGAGGGGACCCCAGGGCAGAATTGCCCGCCCCACAATTTGGCAAGTTCAGCGCGGCTTAGGCGCCTGGCCGTCCGGGGCGGGCGGAGCTTCCAGTTGGCGATCTAACGCATCCAGCTTTTCGTTGAGTTCGTTCAGCACTGCCTGCTCGGTCTGGAGCGAATTGGCGAGCTCGCTTTCGCGCGCCGCCAAGTGCTGGTCAGGCGCCCGGCCGGCAACCATCTTGAATTCCTTGCGCATGTCTTCCAGTTGCGCGCGGCGCCGGGCGTCCGCTTCCGCCGAAATGTCCTGTTCGATATTGGCCAGCCGCTCGGCGATGGCAGTTTGGTGCGCCGTTTCGTCGGCAATTTGTTTGCGGACCTCGTCGAGTTGCTGCGAGAGCCGCGACACCTTTTGTTCCTGAAGCTGCGCGCGCTGCAGGATTACTTGCATGCGCGGGCCCACCGATAGCGTTTTCTCGACCGTGCGCCGCAATTGGCGCACTTCGGAAAGCAGCGCCTCGATGGTAGCCGTGTCCGGGTTTGCGGTTTGCGCCTGCGCCATGCGCGCCGACGAAGCGGCCAACGCAGCAAGTAAAACGATCGTGCCAAATCTGAAGAGCATAATGGTTCGTCCCTATCGCCAGTATAGAGGGGCAGGCGCCGGCGGAAAAAGCCGATCGCGCTCACGCGCGCTTTAGGCGCAAGCTGTTGGTTACGACCGTGACGCTGGAGAGAGCCATGGCCGCCGAGGCCAGCACCGGCGAAAGCAACCAGCCGGTGAACGGGTATAAGACACCCGCCGCGATGGGGATACCAATGGTGTTGTAGGCGAACGCCCAGAACAGGTTCTGCCGGATCACGCGCATGGTCCGCCGCGCCAGGTCGAGCGCGCCGGACACGCCGTTCAAGTCGCCGCGCATCAGCGTGATGGAGGCGGCCTCTTTGGCGATGTCGGTTCCGGTTCCGATGGCGATGCCCACATCGGCCTGGGCCAGCGCGGGCGCGTCGTTGATGCCGTCGCCCACCATGGCCACCCTCTTCCCGGCGGCTTGCAGCTTCCGCACCTCGGCCACCTTGCCATCCGGCGGCACTTCGGCAAGCACATGTTGAATTCCCACCTGCCGCGCAACGTTTTCGGCAGTGCGGCGATTGTCGCCGGTAATCATCCAGACTTCGATGCCCATCTCATGGAGACGATGCACAGCGGCGGCGGCTTCGGGTTTGACCGTGTCGGCGATGCCGATCACGCCCACGGGCAGGCCATCCGCGCAGACCGTCACGGCGGTCTTCCCTGCGGCGGCGAGGCGCTCCATTTCGGGCAAATCGCGCGGCCCGGAGAAGCTGCCCAATGTCACTGCGTGGCCATCCACGCGCGCTTCCACGCCTTGCCCCGCCACGGCGAGGAAGCGGGAAGGCTCCTCCAAGGCGATCGCCAACCCTTGCGCATGCGCGACGATCGCCCGACCCAGAGGATGCTCGGAGTAGCGCTCGGCCGAGGCCGCCAGGCGCAGCACCTCGGCCTCCGAATGCCCGTTCACCGGTATCACATCCGTCACCCGCGGTTGGCCGGACGTGATCGTGCCGGTCTTATCCAGGATGACGGTGTCGATGCGGCAGGCGGCCTCCAGCGCCTCGCCGCCCTTGATCAGGATGCCGCGTTCGGCGCCGCGCCCGGTCGCCACCATGATCGCGGTGGGTGTGGCCAAGCCCAGCGCGCAGGGGCAGGCGATGATCAGCACGGCCACGAAATTCACCACCGCGAACGAAAGCGGAGCAAATGCTATCCACACCAGGAACGTCACCGTGGCGATGGCCAGTACGCCCACGGTGAAATAGCCGCTGACCACATCCGCCAGCCGCGCCACGGGCGCGCGCGAACCCTGCGCCTGCCGTACCAACTCGATCATCTGCTGCAGGACGGTGGCCCTCCCTACCTTGCGCGCCTCAAACCGCAGGCTTCCGGAACGATTGATCGTGCCGCCATAAACCCCGTCGCCGGGCTTCTTATCCACCGGCATGCTTTCGCCCGTGAGCATGGATTCGTCGACGGGCGAGGCGCCTTCGCGGACCGCGCCATCCACCGGGATCTTCTCGCCGGGGCGGACCACTACCAGGTCGCCCACCAGCACCTGCTCGATCGGAATATCCCGCTCGGCGCCATCGCGCAGCACGCGCGCGGTCTTGGGCTGCAACTCGCGCAGATGCCGGATGGCTTCCGAGGCCTTTCCGCGGGCGCGCGCCTCCAGCACCCGGCCGAGCAGAATCAGGGTGACGATCACGGCGGCGGCTTCGTAATAAACTTGATGTCCGCCGCTCAGCGTCACTGCCAATGAATACAGAAACGCGGCGCCCGTCCCCAGCGCGATCAGCGTGTTCATATTCGCCGAGCGGTGGCGCAACGCGGTCCATGCGCCTTTGTAGAATGGCGCGCCCGCATAGAAGACCACCGGCGCGGTGAGCGCTAGCTGGATCCAACTCAAGCCCCGGCCACATGCCCAACACTGCTACCGGAACCGCGAAGGCCGCCGCCAGCCGGAGCCTGCGCTGCAGCGCGGCGTATTCGCGCGCGCGGGCCTGCTCCTCCACATCCTCACCGGCATGCTCACCTGCCATCGGCTGCGGCACGCCATAGCCCAACTCTTCAATGGCGTCGACCAGATTCCGCACGGCCGCGCGCGCGGGATCGAACTCCACCGTAGCGGTGGAGGTGGCGAAGTTGACGTGCGCGCCGGTGACGCCCGCCGTGGCCGCAAGCTGGTTCTCGATGGCGCGCGCGCAGGCGGCGCAGGACATCCCGGAAACGGGCAACTCCACGCGCCCGGCCGTACCCGCGCTCAGTGTGGCGTTCATCGCTGCCTCATGGCTGCACAGTGTAGCCCGCCGGGTCCACGCGCGCGATCAAGTTGCCGCAGGTCATGCCGCTCACCGGAATTCTTGCGGTTTGCAGGCCCATACATTAATGATGCACCGGAAGCGGAGAAGGTGGCGAGACGCACTGCTCCCGCAGCCACTTCACGAACGCGATTTGCGCGGCGCCACGGACGTGCCGGCGCACCCGGATGTATCCCACCCGCCGGAACCTTCGCACGGCACGTTCACCGTTACCGGCGACATCGCCAGGTACACCAGCGCCAAGCTCTCCAACCAAAAAGGCAAGGACCCCGTCTTGGCGCGCTTCTCCACCGTGGCCGGCGACGGTCGATGACACCGTCGGAGAAGAAGGCGCTCATCAGTAACCTGGCGGGTCACATGAAGAGCCTTCCGGAGCGCATTGCCAAACTCCAGATCGAACATTTCACCAAGGCCGATCCGGCTTACGGCCGCGGTGTTGCGGAGGCTCTTGGGATTGGAGTTGGCGAGCCTGAGTCGACGTCCTTCAATTAGGATCTACTCGAAGAACTGAGTTACTTTGGCCTGGAAGCCCGGCAGGATATCGGGGGCTTCCAGGACCTGATCTCCGCGGAATTCCCTCACGCCGGAGTGGTCGTAGACCGCTATGACTTGGAGCTTTGGATAGACGGCCCACACGGCTTTAGTACCAGCGTCCAGATAGTCCTGGATCTTTTCCCGCAGGTCCAAGGCGCTTTCACTATCGGACACCACTTCTATGGCCAAGTCAGGCGCGCTCTGGAAGATGTGATCTGGGTCGGCTCTTACAGCCAATTCAATGCGAAGAAAAGACACATCTGGTGCGTGGACACGCGATGGCGACAGCGCGAAGGATGCTTCTGCATAGATCCTGCCTATGGGGTGTTGCACCACATACGGGACCAACGCGCACAAGATGAGGGACTTGGTTTGCTCGTGCCCGGCTTTCGCGTTTGCCATGGTGATCAGTTCTCCATCCCTCAGTTCGTAGCGCACTCCTTCCCGTTCCGGTAATTGCTCGAACTGTTCCACCGTCATCAGCGTGGCAGTGCTCATGGCTTTGATTGTACCGCAGGCGTCTGTCCTTCGGCCGCCAGCTTGCTCAATATCCTATCGTGGATCCAGTGCGCGTCGAACCACTCCACCGGATTCACCTGCACGCCATCCACTTGCATGCTGAAGTGCAAATGGTCGCCGCCGGCCAAGCCCGTCGACCCGCTGTGACCCATGGCTTGGCCCTTCTTCACCATGTCGCCCACCTTCACGTCGATGCGGCTGAGATGGCCGTAGATCGATTGCAACCCGTACCCGTGGTCGAGCACGATGCAGTTCCCGTAAATGCCCAGGTCCGAAGCCCATACCACGCGCCCGTCGTTCGCCGCCACCACCGGCACATGCGCGGTCACCGCTAGGTCGTATCCAAGGTGCACCTGCTGGTCCACCTTCTTGCCTTTGTAGATGTAGTTCCGCACATCGGCGAAGTGCGCTTCCACCTGCGAATTCGCAAGCTGCAAGAAGGGGCCGTTCCACAAAAACCGCTCTTCGGTCTTCAGCCGCAGATCCGCCAGCGCCTGATTGTTCTGCTTGCGCAGGTCGCGATTAATGCGCAGGAAGCGCGTCAGCAGATCGCCGGACCCTCCCGGATCGATCTGATTCACCACCTTATCCAGAAACGCGTCACTGATTTCCAGATCGCGCGTGCGGAATGGCTTGGGAAAGACCTTGAACCAGAATCGGCCGGTGACCTCCGTGCCGGCTGCGTTGCGCGCATGGACGTGCGGCACGGTATCCACCGGCAGATCCCACGAGAAACCGAACAGCGAGAATCGTTCGTTCTTGGGCCGGCCCGGCAACGGAAAGCTGCGGAAGGTGTAGGGACCCACTTTCACACCCGCCTCGCTCCAATCGCCCGAAACAGTGAAGGTCACCAACTCACTGCCGCCCTGATTGATGTAATGCTGCGCTTCATCCACCGCCAGCCGAGGCGGCTCCAGCACCACGTCCAGGTCGAAGCTCGCGCTGGTAGTGCGGGCCAGGAAATCGTTAGATTGCGCCTCCACGATCAGCGTGGCTTTTCCCGCGCGCAACGCCGGCGCCTGCTGCTTGCCTGCGGGAAAACTAAACGCGCGCGGCCCTTGGCGCATCCGCATGAAGAGCAGCCTGCGCGCCGGATTGCGCTGCTCGTAAATGGTGTACCGCGCGCCGTTCTGTTCCAGCATCGCGGTGAACCGCCGTAACCCGTAAGTGCCGGCCGCTTCGATTTTCACGGGCGTGCTGGCGCCGATGGCCTTCACCACCGGGTCCATGGAGATCGCCGGCGTGGCGGATAGCGCCGCCAGCACCACCACCGCCGCGACCAACAGCACAGCCACCAGCGCAATAATAAGCTTCACTTTTTAGTCCAGGAATCGATCCAATCGATGAATGTCTTGTACCAGAGCAGGCTGTTCTGCGGCTTCAGCACCCAGTGTCCCTCGTCGGGAAACAGCAGCAGCTTGGAAGGCACTTTCTGCAATTGCAGCGCCGTGAAGAGTTGCAGACCCTGGCCCACCGGCACCCGATAATCCAGCTCGCCGTGGATCGCCAGCGTGGGCGTATGGAACTCCTTCACGAACATGCTGGGCGACCAGCGCCCGTAGCTCTCGGGGTTGTCCCACGGCGTGCCGCCGAACTCCCAAAGCGGGAACCATAGTTCTTCGGTCTCGCCGAATTCGCTGCGCAGATCGTACACACCATCGTGCGAGACCAGCGCCTTGAAGCGCTGCGTATGGCCGAGAATCCAATCGATCATGTAGCCGCCATAGGACCCGCCGGCGGCGGCCATGCGGCTGCCATCGGCGTAGGGCAAGCTGGTCACCACGTGATCGGCCACCGCCATGATATCGTCGAAGGCCCGGCCGCCCCAATCGCCATTAATCTCGTCGATGAACTTCTGGCCGTATCCGGTGGACCCGCGCGGATTGGGCATCACCACCACGTATCCCGCCGCGGCAAACACCTGCGCGTTCCAGCGATAGGTCCAGCTATGCCCCCACGCGCCTTGCGGCCCGCCATGAATCAGCATCAGGACGGGATACTTCCGGTCCTCGCGAAAGCCATACGGCTTCACTACGAAGCTCTGCACGCGGGCGCCATCCGCGCCGTCCACCCAGAACTCCTCCAGCGGCGTCATTTCGTGAGCGCTCAGCACGGCATCGTTGATGTGCGTCAAGGCCACCGCCGCGCCGCCGCTGGAGGACGCGCGGTAGATCTCCACCGGCTGCGCGCCGCTCTGTTGCGTGTAGACCAGCGTCTTGCCATCCGGCGTGAACTGCATCTCGTCGAGGTGGTTGTCGCCGCTGACCGCCACGCGCGCCTCGCCGCCCTTCACCGACTCGAACTGGATTGCCTGGCGCCCGCGATCCTCCGAGGTGAAGAACAGGCTGGCGGAATCCGGCGACCAGGCAAAGCTTTCGACCCATCGGTCCATATTCTCGGTCAAATCCGCGACCCGGCCCGTGGCCCGCTCCATCACCCACAGCCGCCAGCGGTCGCTTTCATAGCCCGGCCGGATCTGTGCGCGCCAAGCCAGATACTTGCCATCCGGCGAGTACTGCGGCGCGTTGTCCGCGGCGGGATTACTGGTGATCTTGCGCGTCGTGCCGCCGTCGATCGAAACCGCGTAGAGATCCGAGTTGGTGCCGATGGCGCTCCGCAGCCGAATCTCCGGCAGCGTGCCGGTATCGTCGATCGCCGCATAACAAACCTCGGCGCCATCCGGCGAGATCGCGTAATCGTCGGCGCCGCCCAACGAGAATGGCGGCACGTCCAGAAAACCGGTCGTCAAATCTTTGGGAGGGCCGCCCGATACGGGAACCACCAGCAAATGGCTGCGCCGCGGACCTTGCCACCGATTCCAGTGCCGGTACAACAGGTCCGTGTAGATGCGCGCCTTTACTTTGTAGATCTTCTCCCAGTCGAGTTCCCTTTTGGTACAGGCGTCGTCGGCGCCGCATTGGGGGAAGACGTCGCTCGTGAAAACCAGATTCTTCCCGTCGTGCGAAAACAGAACCCCGCCCGCTTCGGTCAATAGATTCGTCACCTGCCGCGGGTCCCCGCCATCCGCATCCATCAACCAGATTTGCGACGATCCTCCGCGATCCGAGACGAATGCGATGCGCCTGGAATCGGGCGACCAGCGCGGCCGCTCGTTATCCTGCCCGGCCTGCGTGATTTGCCGCGCGACGCCGCCCGCCACCGGCGTCACGTAGATTTGCGTGATCTTCTTGTTGCCGATCACGTCGATCGTCTGCGCCTGGAACGCCACCAGCCGGCCGTCCGGAGAGACTTGCGGATCGCCGATACGCGCCAGTTGCAGCAACGCTTGCGCGTCGAAGGGTGGCTTCTGTGCAAATATTCCGGCGGCGGCAAAAAGCGCGAGCGAGACTCGGTGCATAACCGAATTGTAGCGCCCCATGTTACGATTATTTACATCCCTCCGGCCCGGCATCTCTTGATATGGAAACGCAACTCGATTTTCTTGGCGGCCTACGGCGTACGCATACCTGCGGGCAGTTGCGCGCAGCGGACGCCGGCGCGCGCGCCCTGTTGATGGGCTGGGTGCACCGCCACCGCGATCTCGGCGGCGTGATCTTCATCCATCTGCGCGACCGCGATGGCGTCACCCAGATCGCCATTCATGCCGATGCCGATGAAGCCGCGCACCGCAAAGCCGAGCAGGTCCGTCCGGAGTATGTGATCGGCGTGGAGGGCCGCGTCGCGCTGCGCAGCGCGGACACCGTCAATCCGAACCTGGAAACCGGCGAAGTCGAGATACTCGCGGAAAAGATCTGGATATTCAACGAATCCCGCACACCGCCTTTCCCCATGGAAGAGACCGTGGATGTAGCCGAAGAAGTGCGCCTGAAATACCGCTACGTGGATTTGCGCCGCCCGCATATGCAGCGCAACATCATCCTGCGCTCGAAGGTCTCTTTCGCCGTACGCGAATGCCTCGACGGGCAGGGCTTCCTCGAAATCGAAACGCCTTTCATGACCCGCTCCACGCCGGAAGGCGCGCGCGATTACCTGGTGCCCAGCCGCGTGCAGCCGGGAAGTTTCTACGCGCTGCCGCAATCGCCGCAAATCTTCAAGCAACTGCTGATGGTTTCCGGCTTCGATAAATATTTCCAGATCGTGCGTTGCTTCCGCGATGAAGACCTGCGCGCCGACCGCCAGCCGGAGTTCACCCAGATCGACCTGGAGATGTCCTTCCCGCAAGAGGAGCGCATCTTCGAGGTGATCGAGCCGCTGGTGCAGCGCGTCTGCCAGGTGGCCGGGTTCCACGTGGAAATCCCTTTTCCGCGCCTGACATATGCTGAAGCCATGCGCAGCTACGGCAGCGATAAGCCCGACCGGCGCATTCCGCCGATGCACCCGGTAGAGCATCTGTTTCCGGAGGGCAGCCTCAGCGCGCACGGGCTGCCGCTGGTGGCCATCGTGATTCCCCACACGGGCGCGCTCAGCCGGCGCGAGCGCGACGAGCTGAAGGCATACGGCGTCGAGCGCGGTCTGCGCGTCTATGACGATCCCAAACGCCTGGAGCGCGATCATCCTGAGCCCATGGCCCGCGTGCGCGAACTGACCGGCGCCGCCGAAGACGATTTGCTGATACTGGCCGCCTGGGCCGGCGAGCCGAAGGGCCATCGTCCCGAGGAAACCGTGTTCCAGGCGTGCGGGCAATTGCGCCTTTTCGCGGCCCAGAAATACAACGACCGCCACAAGCTGCTCGACCCGCGCCGTTTCGAATTTCTCTGGGTGCTGGACTTCCCCATGTTCGAGTGGGACGAAGAGGAGCAGCGCTGGAACGCGGCGCACCATCCGTTCACTTCGGTGCACGATGAGGATCTCGACAAACTCACCAGCGACCCGGCCCGCTGCCGCGCCAAGTCGTACGACCTGGTGCTGAACGGCACGGAGCTGGGCTCCGGCTCCATCCGTATTCATCGGCGCGATGTGCAGTCGAAGGTCTTCGCCGCGCTGGGCTTCAGTGAAGAGGAGGCCCGCCGGCGCTTCGGTTTCCTGTTGGAAGCCCTGGAATACGGCGCGCCGCCGCACGGCGGTATCGCGCTCGGCCTGGACCGCCTGGTGATGATCCTGGCGGGTGAGACTTCCATCCGCGATGTCATCCCGTTCCCGAAGACCGCGCGCGCCACGGACCTGATGTGCGACGCCCCGGCCCCGGTGCCCGAGAAGGCTTTGAAGGATCTGGGGATCGCGATCCGCCGCCCGTGACGTGGCGCACGCACTTCTGCACTATATGATTGGAGGGCGGCCAATCTTGGCCGCAGCCGCCTTTTAGGCGGCCAGAGCCGGCTGAAAGCCGGCTGCGGGCAGGATTGCCCGCCCCACAAATTGGAACATGCATCACAGAAACTTCGCCACCCGCTCCCGGAACCGCGTATAGATCCACGATACGCCCAGCAGAATCACTCCCAGCACGATGAACGAGAAGATGCGCGGTAGCGTCTCCAGGTGCCGCAGATCCCACACGAACAGTTTCACGATGCAGGCCAGCAGCAGCGCCAGGCCCGATATCCGGAGCACCCGGTCACGCAGCGGAAAGCCCGATGCCAGCAGGATCACGCCCTGTATCCCGCAGGCCACCGTCAGCATGCTGCCCGAGATCCGGTAATACAGCAGCATGGTGGTCAGCGTGGTCGCGAGCAGCGAGAAATACAGCCGCCAGCCCGCGCGCTGCGACGCAAGCTGCGCGCCATAGAAGCAGGCAATCGCCGCGGCGGCCGGCCACAGTACTGCCGAAGTATCCGGCAGGTTGGCCATCGCCAGAAAATACGCCAGCGCAGCGGCAGGGTAGCTCTGCCAGGCGAATACTGCGAGCTTCCACTGCCGCGCGGCCAGCACCAGCGCCAGCGCCGCAGCCGCCCACGATGCGGCGACCATCTCCGCGGGCAACAACGCCCATAAAGCCGCCACCCCGAAGGCCAGCCCGATGGTGGATCCCCCGATCAGTATCTTGCCGTCCTCCTCGCGGCGCGCGCGCACGGCGATTGCATAAGCCAATAGCGCGGCCCACAGAGACATCAGCCGGAGATCCCACGGACCGGAATGATTCAACCCCACGGTATTGAACAACCAGACGCGGCCCGCGCCCACCGCCGCCACCGCGTATGCCATGCGGCGGAACTCTTCCGGCAAGCGCCACAGCCCCAGTTCCAGGACCACGACCGCCAGCGCCATCCAGGCGACCCCCGGATATTCGCCCGGCACGAGCCGCCACACCAGCGCCATCAGGGCCATCACCGCAGCCCCGGCGCAGCCCAGCCGCACCAGATTGCGTTCGTCTTCCGCAAAGCGATCCACGCCCGACCACAACGCGCACAGCACCGCGGCGTAGCACGAGCCGGCCGCCACAGCCAGCGGAAATTCGCGCGTCTCGAGAGCGGTTCCAACGAGTCCTAGCGCGAGCAGCAGGTACCCCTGCAAGCGAAAATCGAACAGCCGCCGCCACCAGCCGAACGCAAACGCGCCGGCCGCCGCGGCCTGCCACGCCACGCTGCGGTATGGCTCTTCCGTCTTTTTCCCGATCACCAGCGCCAGCGCCGCCGCCCCGGCGTAGCCGTAGAACCGGTCCGCGGCGTACAACGCGCGATTCGCATAGAAGACCACCGCATCCAGCGACGCCACCGGCACCCATTGATCGGCCGGCAATGCGAAGATGTCGGTCAGCAACAGCCGGAACGCCTCCACGCCGAACAACGATGTGCCCAGCCATCGCAGATACGGTGCACGCAGCCTGATGCCTGCCAGGTAGAACAACTCCGCCTCCACCACCAGCGCCGAGGCGATCCACTGGCGATCCAGCTTCTGGAAGATGGCCGCGGCCGCCAGCGCCGCGGTCAGCGTGGCTGCGCCATGCCATTTACCGGAGCGGATGCGCGCCGCGGCGCTCACCACGTACGCGCCCGCCGTGGCCGCCAACAGAATCCAGAGCCGGTCCGGCGCCGCGGTCTGCCACTTCAATACCGACAACCCCAGAAAGCCAACGGCGTTGAGCGGCAACAGCCACGCTTCCGGATGCAGCACGTCAAAGATTTCAAACAGCAGCCAGTACGCGGCGAAAATGGACTGCGCCTGCCACAGCGGTGCGCCCGTGTCGCCGCGCCAGACGACGACGGCATAGGTGGCGATCAGCCCCAGCATCGCCATCCTGGTCCACTTGAAACGGTGCGTAACGTACAGCAGCGAAGCTGCCAGCGGGACCAGCGCCAAGAACGGCAACGATGTCATGTCCGTGATGGCCAGCGTGCCGAATGCCACGAAGTAGGCTAGTCCCGTAACTGTCTGGGAGTGGTAGCGCAGCGAATGCACGATCATCCCGGTGCCTACCGCCAGCAGGAGGACTGCGCCCACAACGGGACTCTCGATCACGCGGGCCGACTCGACTGCGTGCATCGCGTAGACCGTAACGTAGAGTCCGGCCCAGCCGCCGCCCAGCAAGCCGCGCGCGAAGATCTGGTAGCGTTCCTTAGATTCGAAAATCGCGCCAGCCGCCAGCAGCGCGAGGCTCGCCGCCATGCAAATGCTCACGCGGCCCAGCGGTCCGAATTGCGTGAACGAATAGCGCAGCAACAGCGCCAGGCCCACGACCAGGACAAATACCCCGATCTTGTTGACCCAATTTCCGCCCAGGATGGTTTCCCAATCCCTTGGGGCAGGGCGTGGGGTAGGGCCATGCGAGGCGGGACGGGCCTCCTGGCCTGTCAGGGACAGGCCCGGAGGCCTGTCCCACTTAGGCGGTTCCACCATCGGGGCCACCACCACCGCTGGCCGTGGCTGAGGCGGTGGGGGCGCGACAGGCGGCGCAACGACAGGCCGCGCCACGGGCTCGATTGGCGCTGCCCCGCGGGTCTCCTGCGCGTAAATACGCGCAGTCAGCTCCCCAATGCGCGATTCCATCCGCGCCATGCGATCCTTCAAAAGCGCCCAGCGGACCACCAGCACCACGATCAAGCAAAAGATGAGGAAGATTTCCATAACGACCCTCTCCTCAAGAACCCACCGCGACGCTATCCGCCGCCATTAACTCTTCCGCGCGTAACTTCAATCCGCGCAGATCCAGCTTGCCCGTGCCGAGTTGCGGCAGCGCCTCCACACGATACAAATTCTCCCGCTTGGGAATCCACAATCGCGGCATCTCCGTCTCCGAGAGCTTCTGCCACAATTCGGCAGGCGCCATCTCGTGTACATACAGGACGGCCAGCCGCTCGCCGCGCCGGTCGTCCGCCACCGCCGTGACGGCGCAGGGCGCAGCACCCAAAATACCGGCGATAGCATCTTCAATGCGCAAGTGCGGCACCATCTCGCCCGCGATCTTACTGAACCGCGAGAGCCGGTCGGTGATGCGAATGAATCCTTCGTCGTCGATGGCCGCGATATCGCCGGTGATATACCAGCCGTCGCGCAGCACTTCCGCCGAGCGCTGCGGCTCGCCCAGGTAGCCGATCATGCGGTTCGATCCCTTCACCAGCAACAGCCCGGCCTCGTTGGGCGCGAGCGGCGCGAACGTCGCCTGGTCCACCACCTGCGCCGCCACGCCCGGCATGGGATGTCCCACCGTGCCTGGCTTGTTGCCTATTTGGGAATCCTTGCCCGCCTGGAAGTTGGGGGCGTTCACCGCCACCACCGGCGCCATTTCCGTGCAGCCGTATCCTTCCAGCAGTTCCACGCCGAATTTTTCGCGAAACGCCGTGGCAATCGGCTCGCGCAGCTTCTCCGCGCCCACCAGCACGAATCGCAGGCTCGCAAATTCCTCTTTGGAGCACTTGCGCGTGTACCCCGCGCAGAACGTCGGCGTCGAGAGCAGGAACGTCGCCTGGTATTTCGCCGTCAACTCGCCGACCGCCTTCGCATCCGTGGGATTCGGATGGTAAACCACCCCGCATCCGGAAATCAGCGGGAACCAGATGGTTACCGTGTAGCCGAACGAGTGAAAGAAGGGCAGCACGCCCACGATGCGGTCGCGTTCGCCGATCCAGAAAAGCTGCGCCATGGCATCGATATTCGCCAGCACGTTGTAGTGCGACAGCATCACGCCTTTCGGAATGCCCGTGCTGCCACTGGAAAAGATGACCGTCGCCATCGCGTCCGGACTCGCAGCGCCGCACAGCAGGCGCGCCGGCGCAAATCGCGCGGCCGCCAGCGCCCGCAGCCGCGCCACCGTGCCCACGCGCGCCAGAATATCCTCCACGAAGACCATGCCTTCCTGCGCTGCGATCTTGGCCTTGGCCAGAAATACGCGCGACGTCACCACCGTGCGCATCGCGCACCGCTCGCGCGCGGCTGCCATGGCTTCCGGCCCCGCCGTGAAATTGAGGTTCACCGGAACGCGGCCCGCCAGCGTGATCCCCACGTTCACCAGCGCGCCCGCCACGCTGGAGGGCAACAGCACGCCGATCATCTGTTCATCCCGCCGCGTGCGCGCCCACTTCGCCACCAGCAGGCCGCCGGCGAGCATGCGCCCGTAGGTCAGCTCGCGCCCGGTGGAATCCGCCATGGCGAAATGGCTCCAGTTGCGGCGCGCGCTGTGAATCAACCGCCGCGGCAGCGTATCGCCCTTGGTCTGGCGATGCGCGGTGGCTTCCGCCGCCAGCTCCTGGATGGCCTGCCGCACTTCATGCGCGGTGGAATTCGCCGGCATCGGATTGCCGAACGACACCGTCACCGGATACGGAATACGCTTAGGCCACTTCCAAAAAAAACGGCCGCGCTCGAAGCTGAAGATGCTGCCCCACAGCCGGTCCAGATGCACCGGGACGATCGGCACGGCACTGGCTTCCGGACCCTCCACGATCTTCTCCATGCCGCGCTTGAACGGCAGAATATTCCCGGTGCGGCTGATGGCGCCTTCCGCGAAGATGCATACCACGTGTCCGGCAGCCAATTCCTTGCGCGCGGTGTGAATCGCTTGGATGGCATCGCGCCCGCCGCCCACCGGAATGGCTTTGGTCTTGCGGAAGAACCAGTTCAGCGCCTTCATCTGGTAGTAGGGCTTCCACACCATGAACCGGATGAAACGCTGCACGCACGCGGCGACCAGGAATCCGTCCACGTGCGACATGTGATTCGATACCAGCAGCGCCGGCCCGCGGAAGGGCACGTTCTCCTGCCCCACAATACGTATGCGGAAGATGGTGTGGGTCAGCATCCACAGCACGAAGCGGATCAGGAAATCGTCCACCACCGTCACGATGTAGGCCGTGATCCCCAGGCTCACGAAGCCAAAAATCAAAATGATGTGCGGCGGGCTGATGTGCAACCCGTCATTGCAAAGATAAAAAACCGCGGTGGCCAGCAGCATTCCCAGCGTGTTGTAGATGTTGTTGGTGGCGATGATGCGGCCCTTCTCCCCGCTCTCGCTGCGCTGCTGCAGGTAAGCGTTCAGCGGCACGAAGAAAACGCCCGCCGCGATGCCCAGCAGCGACAGCATCACTACCGAAGCCATGTAAGAGCCCCGCGCGGCATACAATCCCAGGCTGAACACGCCCATGAAAATGGATCCCAGCGGCACCAGCCCGATCTCCACCTTGTCGCCCGAGAGCCTGCCCGCCAGCATGCTGCCTGCGCCAATCCCCAGCGACAGGCAGGTCATCAGCAGACCCACCAGGCGGTCGCTCGCGTGCAGCGTTTCGCTGCCGAATAGCAGCAGATCCATCGAGAACAGCAGCCCCACGAACCAGAAGTACGAGATGGCCATCACCGCCAGCCAGAGCGGACGGTCGCGCAGCAGATGCTTCGTTCCATCCGCCAACTCGGCCACCGGATTGAGCCGCCACGGTCCCCGCGCGCCGGCCGCCGGCACCCGCGTGATCTTGAAACTGGTGAGGCAGCCCACCACCGCCACGGTGGTCAGCACCACGCCGATCTTCCATTCCGCCGTCTTCCACGCCGTGAACAGGAACGGCCCCACCGACGTGCCCAGCACGATAGCCACTAGCGTAGTCATCTCCAGCAGCGCGTTGGCCCGCGAGAGGTCCCGGTCGGAGACCAGTTCGGGCACGATGGAGTACTTAGCCGGGCTAAATACGGTGTAATGCACCGCCATCAGGAAGAGCACCACAAACATCCAGACGACGCTGTGCGAGAAAAATACGAGAATGCCCAGCGCCATCACGAAGACCTCGAAGATCTTGACGGCGATCAGCACCTTGCGCTTGCTGATGGCGTCGGCCAGTTGCCCGGCGTACCCGGTGAACAGCAGCGACGGCAGCACGAAGATGGCGCCGGCCAACGCCAGGTATTTGCCGCTCTGGCCGGCCTGCGCGACGATATGGACCGCGCGCAGCGAGACGATGATGCGGTAGGCGTTATCGTTGAACGCGCCCAGAAACTGGGTGCAGAGGAAGGCCAGGAAGCCGCCATTTTTCAGAACGTCTTTGAATCCGCCGTTTGCCATGCCCGATACCAATGCACGGCGCCCGCCGTGGCGCCGGTGTTGGAAAGATACCACGGGTCAATGGGTTAGGGATAGGCTGTTGGGAGTTAGCAGGCGGCGATGTACATTTTATGCATGTGCGATGTGCGTTATTTCCGCGCGGAGCCGGCATGCAACAATTATGTCGCGCAACAGGTCTGTTGCGCAAAGGGTGCTCGCATGAGTGCGAACATGGCACGCTGAGAGCGTGCGCCACGTGCAATATATGTACATATGCCCTTTATCACTCCGCAGCAGCGCGCCTTCCTCAGCGCCGTCTCTCAACTCGCCTACGCGAACCCGTTCCTCCCCGAATGGGTCGAATTCGAGCGCGCCGTGCTGGGTGACGCCTTCGTCGCCGGCGAGTCAGTCTGGAGCCAGCATGTCCGCGACCCGGAACAGCCGCGCGCCAACGTCGGACGCGTCGTCGAGCGCCTGGAAGCGCTGGCCGGACAGCTCCAAGCCCGCCTCCGCGAAGGCGCCGACGCCCGCCCGGCGGACTTGGTGCTCTATGAAGACGCGATCCTGCACCTGCTCTACCAGCGTTACTACAGCCATTTCTTCGCAGCCGCCTTCGGACCCGCCGCATCCCAGAGCGACCCCGCCCGCTGGCGCTTCTACAACAATTTCCTGGCCGACTGGCGCCGCTTCTTCCACATCGACGGCGTGCGCTTCCCCACCGGCCACGAGCCCCGCCACACCTTCGCCTGCTTCCGCCAGATCCAGTGCGCCTTCGAACAGGTCTTCCGCGACATCATCGGCAGCTCCATGCCGGCCGCCCGCCTGCGCGCCTCCATCTGGCAGTCCATCTTCACCCACGATATCCGCCGCTACCGCCGCACCCTCTACGCGCGCATGGGCGAGTTCGCCACCCTCATCACCGGCCCGTCCGGCACCGGCAAGGAACTGGTCGCCCGCGCCATCGCGCAATCCCGCTACGTCCCCTTCGACGATCAGCGTCTCTCCTTCGCCGACGATTGCGGGTTCTTCCCCATCAATATCTCCGCCCTCTCGCCCACCCTGGTCGAATCGGAGTTGTTCGGCCACCGCCGAGGCGCTTTCACCGGCGCGGTGGCCGACCGCAAAGGATGGCTCGAAACTTGTCCCGAGCTGGGCTCCGTGTTTGTCGACGAGCTTGGCGATCTGGACCCGGCCATTCAGGTGAAGCTGCTGCGGGTCATCGAGACACGCACCTTCCACCCGGTCGGCGACACCGCCGGCCGCCAGTTCCGCGGCAAGCTGATCACCGCCACCAATCGCGATCTGGCAGGTCTGATCGCGAAGGGACGCTTCCGCGAAGACCTGTATTACCGGTTGTGCTCCGACCAGGTGGTCACGCCCGCGCTCGCCGAACAACTCGCCGATTCCCCCGCGGTTCTGCGCGAGCTGGTTTTCTATATGTCCCGCCGCGTGGCTGGAGAGGAGGCCGAAACGCTGGCGCGCGAAGTGCTGGACTGGCTGGCAGCCAACCTGCCGCCGGACTACGCCTGGCCCGGCAACTACCGCGAACTCGAGCAATGCGTGAAAAACGTTTTGATCCGCCGCAATTATCAGCCGTCCCGGCCCCGCGCGCGCAATCCGGTGGAGCAATTCGGGCTGGATGCGCGCGCCGGACGCCTGTCCGCAGACGAGTTATTGACGCGCTATGTCACCATCGTCTACAGCCGCACGGGCAGCTACGAGGAAACCGCGCGCCGGCTGGGCCTTGACCGCCGGACCGTGAAAGCGAAAGTCGATCGGGAATTGTTGGCAAAGCTTGGAAGGGAGCCGCGCGCATGATACCGACCTACGCGCGTCGGCAGGCGGTTGTCATGGCTGAGGCGCTGGGGGCCGTCCCGCGCCGGCGATTCGGCCCCCAGGAACACTTGACTAAAGCTGGTTATCGATGACCGCCGCCGCCGTGGGAGCCGCCGCCGCCACTACTGTGGGAACTGCTGCTCGCATGGCTCGAACCACCGCTGCTACGGGGCTGGCTGGAGCGAGAGCTGGGCGCGGCGCGGTTTCCGCCGGAGCTGCCGCGATAGGACGGGCTGGCGCGATATGCGCCGTTGCCGCCATATGACGGGCTGGAGCGATAGCTGGGCGTGCCGCGGTTTGCGCCGTAGCTGCCGCCGTAAGACGGACTCGCGCGGTATGCGTTGCTCCCGCCATAAGCTGGTGCGGAGCGGTAGCTGCCTTGTGCACCGCGGCTTGCGGCAGACCCCGCCTGGCCGAAACGATTCCAACCACCGGTTTGCGCCGCATTGGACCGCGATGCGGAACTATACCGCGACCCCGCAAATGAAGATCTGGCGCTCGAAGCCGATGCTGCGCCATAACGGCTACTGAGCGCGCGATTCGAATAGGCGACTCCCAGGCGATGGCTGGCATTGTGCGCCCATATCCCGCCCGCCGCAAAACCGCGACCGCCGAAACCGTAATGATTGAAGAAGGCGCCGTTCAGGAAGATCGAGTGACCAAACCAGTTCGGTCCCCAACCCCAGCCACCCCATCCCAGGCCGCCGAAAAAGCCGCCGATGTAAATGCCGGGGCCGAATCCGTACCCGAATCCGAAGCCGATATCCGCGTAATCCCATGGCGGGTAATAGCCGTACATTGGCGGTCCCCAGATGTACGCGGGATTGTAGGCGGGCACATAAACCACTTCGGGATTGGCCGGCTGAATGTCGATGGCCGATTGATCTCCCTGCATCTCCGTGGTGACCGTCTGCTGCCCGTTGGACCTGAGTTTACCGGACGCCTGGGCTTGCGCGCGCATGCGCTGCACGGCGTTCATTACGTCCGCTTGTTGCGCCAGGAAGGCGTTGCCGATGTCGGTGGTCCAGCGAATATCGGAGTTCAAACGGGTGAGCACGTCAGGGAAAACCACCAGAGCCTGAATGCTAGGGTCCCAATTTTGCCCGCGCGCGGCGTCCACCAATTGAGGGCCCTGAAGAGTGGGGTTCTGCTGCAGCCACTGGGCCGCTTCGGCGATCTCCAGCGGATACGTGCACGCCACCAGGATCTGGCCGAGCAAACGATCCGGATACAGCGCAACGGGTGCGACGAGCGTGTCCAACTGTTGCGGGGAAAGAAGTTGCGCGGAAGCGGGGGGACCTTGCGCAGGTGGTCCCGGCTGTTGCGCAACCAGGAGGCCGCCCACCAGGAACGGAACACAAACCAAGCCCAGCGCCCGGCGAACAACCCTTTGAATTCTAATACTCTTCATGATCCACCTCCCTAGGGTTTCACACTTTCTATTACGGCACGCCGCGGGCCAAACCGCAACCTGTTGGCCAGCAGTCATTTGATGCGGCGCATGGGCTTGACGAATGGTTGAAAAGCACCGGCTCCGGTGGATCGCGGCCGAACGAGCCGGGTCCGAAAAACCAAAGTGCTCCCTCCTCGCCCAACGGAAACATCTGATATAGTGTCCCGCATGGGCCGTATACTAGTAGCGCGGATTTCCGCGGGCGCACTCCTCTTCACGGGTTGCTGGATCGCTTACACCCAAAACCAGGGCAAGCAGCCCCCGGCGTTGACCCTCAACAAAGTCAAGGACGATCTTTACGAAATTGAAGGCGACGGCGGCAACGTCGCCGTGTACGTGACCGGCGAAGGCGTCATCCTGGTGGACGACAAATTCGAGCAGGACTACGAGAACATCGTTGCAAAAGTGAAAAGCGTGACCGATCAGCCGGTGAAGTACGTGCTGAGCACGCACCATCACTCCGATCACAGCGGCGGGAACGTCAAGTTCCTCCCCACCGCCGAAATCATTTCGACAGCCAATGCGCGCGCCAACATCGTCGAGCACAAGCAGCCGAACGCTCCGGCGAATATGACCCCTGCGCGGGTCGTGTTCACCGAGGAGTGTTCGGTGTTTCTGGGCGGCAAGGAAGTGCGCGCGCGTTACTTCGGCCGCGGCCACACCAACGGCGACGCCATTGTTTACTTTCCAGCGCTGCGGACCATCCACACCGGCGACTTGATGGCCGGCACTACGCCCCTCATCGACTATACGGGCGGCGGCAGCCTCAAAGCGTGGACCCAGACCCTCGACGGCGCCCTGCATCTCGATTTCGATACGGTAATTCCGGGCCACGGTCCCGTGACGACCAAGGCGGGCTTGCTGGCGTACCGGAACAATGTCGAGAAACTGCGCGATCGCGCGGCGGGCCTGATCCGCGAGGGCAAGAGCCAGGAGGAAGTCGGCAAGGTCATGATGGCTGAGTTCGGGTGGGGTCCGAACAGCATGCAGATGCAGTGGAGTCTGCCGGGGATGATGACCGAGTTGAAGTAAAAGGGGCGCCTAATCGGGTTAGAAACGCGGCAGCGCGCGCAGCAGCGGCTCGGCGGTGCCGCCGTCGCGGAGCCGCATCGAGTGGACCGGATTCCAGTTCGCGTCCAGTGCGCCAATGTAGGTGGCGCCCTGGCCATCGGCCGCCATCAGGATAATGGTGCACGCCCGGTCCGGATAGGAGAGCGCGCGGTATTGCGCGCCGCCGGCGGGACCATGCCAACGGTCGCGCGCGGGGGGGCCCATTTTGCGCACCACGGCGTCGTAATCGTACTGGGCGGTGAGCGACAGGTAGGTCCGGTCCTTGGCCATGTATGCGATGCGGGGCCGCAGTACGCTATCGCGGTAGAAGTTCACCACGAAATACGCCGCTACAATGCCCAGCACCAGCGCGCCGCCGACGATGCGGAATATGTGCGACTCGGCGCTGGATTCCAGGCGAATGCCGACCACGGGCGCGAGGCCGTTCCGCGGCGCCGGCCAGGGCGCCTGCGCCGGCGCGCCCACCGCGATGGGCATCTCGATCACCCGCCGCTGATACGGCCACACGGCGCCCTCTTTGTACTCCAGTTCTTTCAGCAGCCCGACGATCACGACCGGGTCTTCGATGCGCGAGATTTCGCCCAGAAAGCGGCGCGGAATCCAGATTTCCTGGCCCGTGCGCGCATTGACCACCAGGACGTCGGACCATGTGGCTTTGCGATACTGCCAGTTGTTGTGCTCGATGTTCAGGATGGCCGGATAGAACGAAAACGGCTGGCTGCGCAGCGCTTCGAGCGGTGGCGGAATTACGAGCGACGACATGAGCCGAATACCATGTTAGCATCGGCCCGGGCGGACCCAACGCGGAAGGAGCTCGCGCCAAGATCCGAAAGGTTGTAAGTTCAAGGAGGCGCCATGATTGGTTCCCCGGCGGTGGCTTTGCGGTTACTTTCGGCGACGACGACGCTGAATGCGGATCGTTACCGTGATCGCCGTTGTCGCGGCGATCATAACGGTCAACGTGACGATGAACATCAGTTGCCCCCTTTCGCCTAAACGTTAGATTGGCAGGCCCGGGACACAAAGCCGGGCCGGCAGCGTTTAGGACGCCGTAAAACGTCCCTGCGCTTTCCAACGGGCGAAAACTGCTTCGCAAGAAGCAATGTGCCTGGAGGCGGTCGGCATTCTCCGTCTCACAGCCCCCCGTGCAACCGTCCGAATGAGTGGGCAAGCATGAGCGACATGATCAGGATACCCGCCCCCAGGACGAGCACGTGCTGGGTCTTGCGCAGATCGAAGCTGCCGACACGGCAGACCAGCAGATAGCCGACGGTTAGGTTGAAGAGGCCCCATAGGACATTGACCATCGAGGAGGATAGGCCTACCCCGGGTGGCGATGCGAAGGGGCTTTGGAAGGCATGCCCTGAGATTCCGTTGCCGAGATGGGGCAAGGCGTTCGCCAGGAATGCGCCCCCGAAGAAGTACGCCACATAGTGATACCAGCGCATGGTTGCTCCCTTCTGGCTGCCCAGCCAAAATAGTAGCAGGTCTAAGCATCAAGAAACGTTGTTTTGGCCGGCTACCGCGCCGACAATCGGCTTCGGCATTGGGGAACTGTCGATCCCGACGCGCAGGCGCGCGGAAAACGAGCTTGCGCCAAGACGCGAAAGGTTGTAAGTTTAAGAGGGTGCCACGACCGGTTTCCCGGCCGTGGCTTTGCGTTACTTTCGACGACGGCGCCGCTGTATGCGGATCGTCACCGTGATCGCCGTGTGTGCGGCGATCATAACGGTCAACGTGATGATAAACATCAATTGCCCCCTTTCGCCTAAACGTTAGATTGGCCGGCCCGGGACACAAAACCGGGCCGGCAGCGTTTAGGACGCCGTAAAACGTCCAGCCGCTTTCCAACGGGTGAAAACTGCATTGCAAGAAGCAATGTGCCCGGGAGCGCTTGGCATTCTCCGTCAAATTTGCGTCGGCCGGTTACGCGCCGCCGAAAGCCGACAGCCGATTCGCGATAAACTGGTAGTTTCAATGAAACAACGCATACGTTCGACGACGGTGCTCTGCGTCCGCCGCGACGGCAAAGTAGTGATGGCGGGCGACGGGCAAGTGACTCTGGGCCACGAAGTCCTCAAATCGTCGGCCAAGAAGCTGCGCCGCATCTACAACGACAAGATCCTGGCCGGTTTCGCCGGCTCCACGGCCGACGCTTTCGCCCTCTTCGCGCGCTTCGAATCCAAGCTGGAACAGTTCAACGGCAACCTCTCGCGCGCCGCCGTGGAGTTGGCCAAGGACTGGCGCACAGACCGCATGCTGCGCCATCTGGAAGCGCTGCTGCTGGTGGCGGACGACAAGAACACCTACATCGTCAGCGGCAACGGCGACGTCATCGAGCCGGATGAGGGCGCGGCGTCCATCGGCTCAGGCGGGCCTTTCGCGCTCTCCGCCGCTACGGCGCTGCTGCGCAATACCAAGCTATCCGCGCGGCAGATCGCCGAGCAAGCCATGCAGATCGCGGCCCGTATTTGCATCTACACCAACGACAGCGTTACCTACGAGGAGCTCGCCTGATATGGTCATCTATCTTCCCGCCCAGTCCGTGGACGAGGAACCCATCCTCGACGAGCTCACGCCCCGCGAAATCGTGCGCGAACTGGACAAGCACGTGGTGGGGCAGGCGGATGCCAAGCGCGCGGTGGCCATCGCACTGCGCAACCGCATTCGCCGCCAGAAACTGCCCCCCGAGATGGCCGACGAGGTGATGCCCAAGAACATCCTCATGATCGGTCCCACCGGCGTTGGCAAGACGGAGATCGCGCGGCGTCTGGCGCGCCTGGCCAATTCGCCGTTCATGAAGGTGGAAGCCAGCAAATTCACCGAAGTCGGCTACGTGGGCCGCGACGTGGAATCCATGATACGCGATTTGGTGGACATCGCCATCGATATGGTGCGCGAAGAGCGCCTCGAAGAAGTGGCCGACCGCGCCGAAGCCAACGCCGAAGAGCGCCTGCTGGACCTGCTCATGCCGCCCCAACCGGAGTCCACCGAGAGCGTCGAGCGCACCCGCGAAAAGCTGCGCGAGCGGTTGCGCGAGGGCAAACTCGACGAGCGCATCGTGGAGCTGGAAGTGAAGGACCGCCCCCCCAACATCGAGTTCGCCACCAACGCGGGCATCGAGGAGATGAGCATCAACATCAAGGACATGCTCCCCAATTTCTTCGGCGGCAAAACGCGGCGGCGCAAGATGCGCGTGGCCGAGGCCGCCGATTACCTGGGGCAGGAAGAGGAGCAAAAACTCATCGACATGGACCAGGTCACGCGCGTGGCCCTGGAGCGCGTGGAAACCAGCGGTATCATCTTTCTCGACGAAATAGACAAGATCGCGGGGCGCGAAACCGGCCACGGCCCGGATGTCAGCCGCGAGGGCGTGCAGCGCGATATCTTGCCCATCGTGGAGGGCACCACCGTCAATACGCGCTGTGGTTTCGTGCGGACGGACCACATTCTGTTCATCGCCGCCGGCGCGTTCCACGTTTCCAAGCCCGCCGACATGATCCCCGAGCTGCAAGGCCGTTTCCCCATCCGCGTGGAGCTGAAATCCCTCACGGTGGAGGATTTTATCCGCATTCTGCGCGAGCCCAAGAACGCGCTCGCCAAGCAATACACGGCGTTGATGGAGACCGAGGGCATCAAGCTGACATTCACCGACGACGCGCTGGCGGAAGTCGCCAAATTCGCCGCGCAGGTCAATCAAAGCTCCGAAAACATCGGCGCGCGGCGCCTGCACACCATCATGGAAAAGCTGGTCGAAGAAGTCTCCTTCGAAGGGCCGGACCTGAAGAAGAAGACCGTGAAGATGGATGCGGCCTACGTGCGCAAGCAGCTAGCCGACATTGTCAAGGATCAGGACCTCAGCCGCTATATTCTGTAGCGCTTGACCGATACGTTAAGGGCTGGACGGTTTGTGGTGGAAACGCGCGAACATCGCGGCGGTGATTTCGGGGTTGGTCGGCCAATGGCCCCGGCGCTGCCCGGCGTGGGGTTCGTAGGACTCCAGACGATCGGGGTCGGGCTGTGTCACCTCGCCGTCCTTGATGAACAGTAAACCTATCTTGGCGGTCGGCATTCGCGTGACGAACGCCTCCGCTTCGTCAAGAGCCTTGCGAAGCCGGGCTGAGACGTCTTTGGGATCGACCGGCTCGGTTGCCTGCAACGCCCGCCAATCGGCCGCGGGATAGTGGGCATTGCGCCGAATTTCGGCGATCAAGCCCTCCGGGTTAAAGCCGGGCGACTTTTCAACGGCGGCCCAGATGACGGCGCCAAGTGGAAGAATGGTTTCGTGGATCGTCACGAGGTCGAAAAGGTCCCGCACTTCGCGGCGGCCGGCAGCGGCCATAATCTTGTTCATGGCAAGATCGGCCGGATGCAGGATGTAACCGAAAGTCTCATCCTTCATGGTCGGGAAAAACCGGAAGTCGCTGTCAACCACCCATTCAAGCCGTGTGCTGTCATTCCCTTGTTTCACTTCGGCGGTGTAAACGAGCGGCATTTGGCGAAGCCACGAAACCCGATAGCCGGCCGCCTCAAGGGTTTGGGAGTCGTCCAAAGCGGCCTCGGCTACCCGATCCTCGCGGTCGTGAAAAACGTCGATGTCGCCGGAATAGCGCGGCGCGTTCCGGTTCAAGCAAGAAGCCTGAGAACTTCCACCTGAATTTCAGAGAGCGCCACGGCAGGCCTGCTCGATCTGTTCCGCCAGACGCCGGGCTTCGCGGTCGCCCTCAATACGCAGCGCGCGCGCAATGACCAGCGCGTCGTCCTTGGTCGGGTTCTCAAGTGCCCGCTTGTTCCATAACGCGTGCGTTCCATATGCCGCGAAAGCGCGGCGGTATAGATTGGCAAAATCGTCGCGTTGTGGCGGCTCGGCGGTCAAGATACCTCCTTTTACCACGCGAGACCCTGGGCCGGCAAACCGGGCTGGGTTAGTTCAGCAATCGCCCCTGCCGCAGATAAGCCGGCGTATCCAGATCTTCCGGATCGAAGGGCGGCTCGGGTTCCCCGTTCACCGCCGCCTCCGGCTCCGGCTCGGGCGGCGCGGCAGCCAGCGGCTCGGACCAAATCATTTGCGGCGCGGGCGGCTGCTCCGCGACGGGCGCGTACTGCGGCTGAAAGCCCGTGGCGATCACGGTGATCTTCACCGCATCGGCCATGGATTCGTTCATGGTCACGCCGAAGTTGATCTGCACGTCTTCGCAGTCCGCGGCTTCGCGGATAATGGAGCAGGCCTCGTTCACTTCGTGCAGGCCCAGGCGGCTGGATCCCGTGATGTTGATCAGCACGCCGCGCGCACCGCTGATCCGCGAGTCTTCGAGCAGCGGCGAATTGATCGCCTGGCGGGCGGCATCCACGGCGGCGTTCTCGCCGCGTCCGGTGGCGGTGCCCATCATAGCGTAGCCCATGCCCAGCATGGTGGCCTTCACGTCGGCGAAATCGCGGTTGATGATGCCGGGCGTGTTGATGATGTCGCTGATGCCTTGCACGGCCTGGCGCAGCAGGTCGTCGGCCAGCTTGAAGGCTTCGAAGAAGCTGGTGCCGCGCGGCACCAGTTTCAGTAGCCGGTCGTTGGGAATGGCGATCACGGTGTCCACGGTCGAAGCCAGCTTGGTGAGGCCATGGTCGGCCAGACGCATGCGGCGCGCGCCTTCGAACGCGAACGGCTTGGTGACCACGGCGATGGTGAGCGCCTCCAGTTCTTTGGCCAGCGAGGCGATCACGGGCGCCGCGCCGGTGCCGGTGCCGCCGCCCAGCCCCGCGCTGACGAACACCATGTCTGCGCCTTGCAGCAGCTCGACGATCTTGTCGGTGTTCTCCAAGGCGGCTTGGCGGCCGATCTCCGGGTTGCAGCCCGCGCCCAGCCCGTTGGTGATCTTGTCGCCAAGTTGCAGCTTGACGGGCACCTCGCAAGCGGCCAGCGCCTGGGCGTCCGTGTTCATGGCGCAGAACTCCACGCCCGGCATGCCCTCGCGATACAGCCGCGCCACGGCATTGCAGCCGCCGCCGCCCACGCCGATGACCTTAATGCGCGCGCCGCCGCCGGCTTCCTCTTGAATCTCGTATTTCAAATCGTCGTTTTCAGAATCGATAAGCCCCATAACGGTCCTCCTTCAAGAACCTTGAAAAAGAAGTCAGGAGTCAGAAGACAGAAGTCAGAATTTCCTGCCTCGCATTCCGACTTCTGTCTTCTGTCTCCTGACTTCTGTCTCCTGACTTCTTCTTTTCATTTCAGAATTTTTCCCAGCAGCCCGTATGACTGCCGCTGTATTTCATGCTGCGATTTCAGCTTGGCGGAGTACATGGCCAGCCCTGCCGCCGTCGTCCAGGCAGGGTCGCAAAGCTCGTCCGGCCAATCCGCGATCCCCACGGGCAGGGCATTGCAGACCCGGCATCTGAGGACCTCTTCCGCGATTTCGCACATGCCTTCCAGGCGGGCGCCACCGCCGCACAAAAACATGCCGCCCATCAGCGCCCCATCCATGCTCACGCGGGCCAACTCGTGCCGCACCATCTGGAACAGATCCAGCGCGCGGGATTCCAAAATGCAATTCAGCGTTCGCCGCTGCACGTCGCGATCCTCGCGGGAGGCCACTTCGACGAAAGAATTCTCCGCCGTGAAATCGGACTTGGCGCAGCCGAATTCGTGCTTGAGGATGGCGGCATCCTCGAAGCCGACGCACAAGCCGCGCGCCACGTCGCGCGTGAAATGGTCGCCGGAGATGGGCAGGCTGGCCGCTAATTGCATGGCTTCCCCGCGATAAACCACCAATTCGCAGGATTGCGCGCCGATGTTCAGCAGGGCGGCGCCTTCCTGGCGGTCTTCCGGCAGCACCGCCGCATAGCAGGCGGCCAGCGCCTCGAAAACGGTCTCCTCGACCGCCAGATGCGCCTGGTTCACCGCGGTGACCACGCATTCGTGCTCCCTTTGCGACGTCATCACCAGGTGCACGTTGGCCTCAATCTGGCCGGCGATCATTTTGCGCGGATCGCGATGGCCGGGATGGCCGTCCACCACGAAATCCTGCGGGAACATCTGCAGGATCATGGCGCCTTCCGGCAACAGCACGCGCTTGGCGCGCTCCACGGCGCGATTGACGTCGCGCTGTTCCACGCTGCGGACCCGCCCCAAATCGCGCAGGCCGCGGCAGTTGGCTCCGCGGACAGTCGCGCCCACCCCTACCACGGCGCTCTCGACGGAGACCTGCGCGTTGCTCTCGGCCTCGCGCAACGCGGCCAGCATGCATTCCGCGGCCGCGGTCTGGTCGGCGATCATACCCTTTAGCCAGCCCTGGGAAGGCGCCGAGCCGCACCCCAGGAAACGCATCCAATTATCTTCCAGGCGGCAAATCACGCAGCGTGTCCAGGCGCTCCCGGCGTCCAGGCCCACGGCGTCCAATGTTTTCGGCGTACTCATTGTTGGTTCGGCTGCTCCTTCGCGGTGATGCGGTCGTCCAGACGCAAATCGAACGCCGTGACGTTGGCCGCGTGCTTGCGAATCTCCGGGTAGTGAAGCAGGAAATTCTGCAATCGCTTCCCATAATTGCCGTCGCCGAGCTTGAGTTCGAGCGGGCGGCCCTCCACCTGGGCGACTACCGTGAGATCGTCGGGCGCGGCGGCGTTGATTTCGGAAATATTTTGTCCCGCGGGCCCCAGGTCGTCCATGAGGCTCTGCATGGCGCGCACGCGCACGCGGCGCTCGGCGTCGGTCTGCTCGTCGCTCAGCCCGGTCAACACCGGGAAAGCGAACTGCGCGCGTAGCGGCGGGTCCAGCAGCACGCCCTGCGCGTCCACCAGCAGGAACCGCGCGGCCGATCCGGATGCGCCATGCAGCGGCAGGCTGACAAAAGCCACCGGCTGGCGCTCCGTAATGCGCACCAGCAGGCGATTCGGCCAGATGCGCGAGACCGCCGCGTCTTCCACCCAATCCACCGCCAGCAGGCGGCGGCGGCGCTCGTCCAGCGGCACGGCGAAGATGCTGCGGCCATAGTCGCCGGCGAAGACGCGCAGCAGCTTGGCGCGCGCGGCATAGGTGACGCCCTGGAGGGTCAGAGCGCCGCGGTTTTCGCTGGAGAGCATGAACTGCGGATCGGCGATCGCGTAGCGATGCGCCTGGCGGGCCGCCACCGCGCTGGAGACAAAGAACACGCACCAGCCGCACACCGTCAGCCACAACCGCCAGCGAAATTGCGGACGTGCCTTTTCGCGCGCCATCAGTTTACATTGCCTCCCTGTTGCAGCCCCGCCAGCACCAGATCGCCCGCCTGCCAGACGTTGCCGGCGCCCAGCGTCAGCACCAGGTCGCCTTCCTGCGCCACTTCCAACAGCGCATCGACGCCGCGCTCGATACTGCCCACGTATTCCACGCCGCGGTGTCCGAACTGCCGGATGCGTTCGGCCAGGGCCTCGGCATTCACCCCTTCGATGGGGCGCTCGGAAGCGGCATAGATGTCCAGGATCAGCACCGTGTCCGCCTGATGGAACGCGCCGCCAAAATCGTCGAGCAGGTGGAACGTGCGCGTGTACCGGTGCGGCTGAAACAGCACGTGGATGCGCCGGAAGCCGCACAGCCGCGCGGCCGCCAGGGTGGCGCGGATCTCCGTGGGGTGATGTCCGTAGTCGTCGATCACGGTGATTCCGCGCTCCTGGCCGCGCGTCTGGAAACGGCGGTCCACGCCGCTGAAACTCGCCAGAGCTTCGCGAATTCGATCGGGCGAGACTTCCAGCTCCAGCGCCACGGCCGCCGCTGCGGTGGCATTCAGCACGTTGTGCCGGCCGGGGATGCGCAGATGGAAGCGGCCCAGCGCGGTTTGGCGGTAGCGCAGGCTGAAATCGCTGGCGAACGCGCCGCAGCAGATTTCGGCGGCTTCCAGATCGGCCTGCGAGCTCGCGCCGTATTTGATGATGCGCCGGCGGATGGCGGGCAGGATGGTCTTCACGTTATCGTCGTCCACGCAGACGATGGCCGCGCCGTAAAATGGAACTTTATTCACGAACTCGATAAACGCGGCCCGGATGTCGTCGAGCGAGGCGTAATGATCCAGGTGCTCGCGATCGATGTTGGTGACGATCGCCAGTATGGGCGCGAGCTTCAGGAAGGAGCCGTCGCTTTCATCCGATTCGACCACTAGAAAATCGCTGTGGCCCACGCGCGCGTTGGAACCGCCCATAGTCGCGACCCGGCCGCCCACCATGACGGTGGGGTCCAGGCCCGCATGATTCAGAATGGTGGCGATGAGCGAGGTGGTAGTGGTCTTGCCGTGGCTGCCGGCGATGGCGATGCCGTACTTGAGGCGCATCAGCTCGGCCAGCAGTTCGCCGCGCGGGATCACCGGGATTTGCAAACGGCGGGCTTCCTGCACCTCGGCGTTCTGTTCGTCGACCGCGGAGCTGACCACCAGCGCGCGCGCTCCGGCCACGTTGGATGCGGCGTGGCCTTCGTGGATGGCTGCGCCCATGGCGGACAGACGGTCGGTGATGGGGGTCAGCTTCAGGTCCGATCCGCTGACGGTGTAGCCCAGATTGAGCAGCACCTCGGCGATACCGCTCATCCCGATACCGCCGATCCCCGTGAAGTGCAGGTGCTGCCGCTTAAAAAACATTATCTCCTCGTATTGTTTCGGCTTTTTGCGCCCCGTGTCAATGAAAATCTTAGTGGGGCGGACCTCCAGGTCTGCGCGGGGCCTCAAGGCCCCGCTCGCCCTGCTGGACACAGGGCTAACCACGCGCCACCTCCTCCAGCACCTCCGCGGCGCGGCGCGCGGCACCGGGATGCGCCATGCTCCGCGCAGCGTTGCCCATACGTTCCAGTACGCCAGGATCGGCGGCCAGCCGGGCGACGATCTCGAACAATCTCTCTCCGGTCATCTCGCGATCCTGCACCAGGCGCGCCGCCCCCGCCCGCACGAACGCTTCCGCATTCCGCAATTGATGCTGATCTGCCGCGAACGGAAATGGCGAAAGGATGGACGGCTTGCCCGCCGCCGCAAGTTCGGCGACCGCGCCCGCGCCCGACCGGCATACCACCAAGTCGGCCTGCGCGAAGGCCGCCGGCATATCCGCGATGAACGGCAGCACCTCGCCCTCGAGGCCGGTTTCGGCGAAAGCCGCGCGCAAGTCGTCGCAAGCGGCGGGTCCGCCCTGCTGGCCGCTCTGATGCACGATGCGCACCGGCAGTCCCGCCGCGCGAAACAGCGGCCAGCTTTGGCGCGCGGCCTGGTTCAGCGTGTGCGATCCCTGGCTGCCGCCGGTGATCAGCACCGTGAATTTCCCGCCGTGCGGCTTCGGCGGGATAGAGAAAAACTCCTCGCGTACGGGCAATCCGGTAAGTTCGGTGCGGCCGCTTGGAAAATAGCGGACCGTCTCGGGAAAGCTGATCAGCGCGCGGCGCACATACCTGGCGATGCGGCGATTGGTGAACCCGGGCACGGCATTCGGCTCCATGACGACCACGGGCACCCTTCCGGCCAGCGCGGCAATCACCGGCGGCCCGGCGACGTAGCCGCCCATGCTGAACACGGCCGCCACACGCCGGCCCTTCAAGAGCCGCCGGGCATACATCGTGCTGACGGGCAGTTGCATCAGGGTCGCCACCCTTCGCAGCCAACCGACGCGTTTGAGGCCGCCGATTTGGATCAACTCCAGGGGGAAGCCCTCGCCCGGCACCAGCTTACTTTCGAGGCCCCGCTCGGTGCCGACGAAGAAGGCGCTGTGCCCGCGCAGGCGGAGTTCGCGGGCCACGGCCAGCGCGGGGATGATGTGACCGCCGGTGCCGCCGCCCGCCATGAGGAAGGCGCGGGCATCGCTGGCGCTCGCGTGGATGGTGGATGGTGGCTGGTGGCTGGTGTTGTGCTCGCTTCGCTCGCTCATTTGCGCGCCTCCAAGGCGTTGCGCAGTGCGTGGAGTTGCTTGCCGAGCTTTTGGATGGCTTGGGCGGCTTCGGCCACTTGTCCCACGGCGAGGTATTTGAGCCGCACTGAAATCTCTAGCTGGGTCTCGACCTCCGCCAAGGAGGCCTGAGCTATTGATAGGTGGTTGAGGAATTCTTTGGTGGATGCGCGTGCCTGACCTTCCGCTATATTGGACGGAATTGAGACAGCCGCCCGCCGTATCTGCGATTTCAGCCCATAATTCTCCTCGGGAGGAAGCGCCGCTGACAAACGATACACACACTCGACCAAATCCATGGCGCCTTGCCAAACCCGAAGCTCCTTATAGTTCCGAACTGTTTCCGTCACAACCACCAGCCACCAACCACCATCCACCAGCCACGGCGTGCTAAGCGCGCCTGTCACCCCGCGTGCTCCGATACATTCATCAAGATCCCCAACGACGCCAGCGTCGACAGCAGCGAACTTCCTCCCGAGCTGATCATCGGCAGCGGGATTCCCTTCGTCGGCATCATGCCCAGCACCACGCTGATGTTCATCAAGCCTTGCACCACCACCACCGTGGTGATGCCCAGCGCCAGATAGCGGCCGAAATCGTCGGGCATGCGCATGGCCGCGCGCAGGCCGCGCCACAGAATCAGGACGAACGCCAGCAACAGCCCTACCGACCCCACCAGGCCCAGTTCCTCGCTCACCACCGCGTAGATAAAATCTGTATGCGCTTCCGGCAGATAGAGCAGCTTCTGCTTGCCCTGCATCAGCCCCGCGCCCACCACCCCGCCCGTCCCCACCGCGATCTTGGATTGCTCCAACTGGTAGCTGGTGTCGCGCGAGGTGAGCGATTGGTGCATGTATTGTTCGAGATGGCCCCCCGGATCGATCTGCGAGATGATCTTGGAGCCGGGGTCCAGATATCCGGCGATGCGCGCCAGCCGGTAAGGCTTGAGCGCGATGAAAAACACCAGCCCCAGCACCGCGCACCCAGCCGCGATCGCGCAGAAGCGCCATCGCAAACCCGCTACGAAAAAGACCACGGTGGCCGTGACGCCCAGCACTACGGCGGTTCCCAGGTCCGCCACCACCACCGCCAGAATCACCAGCCCGACGGCCAACGCAGCCGGGTAAAGCGTGTAGCGCGTGTTGATCGCCTGCGCGCGCCACGCCACGAAGTGCGCCAAAAAAATAACCAGCGCGGGCTTGGCCAGCTCCGAGGGCTGCAAACCGACGGGACCCATGCGCAGCCAGCGATGATGCGCCGAATCCACGAAAAACACCAGCCCCAGCAGCATCAGCACCAGCCCGATGGCGGCGAACGCCACCGTCGAATTCTGCAGCTTCCGGTAGTGTGTGCGCTTCAGGAACATCATCAGCAGCAACGATGGGACCATCCACAGGCTCTGCCGCCACACGAAGTGCCAGGACGATCCGAACTTCAGCTCGGCGATCACGGAAGATGCGCTATAAAGGATGACCACGCCAAAGGCCGCCATACAAATGGTGGTGCCAAAAAGCGTCCAATCGGTTTTGAGTCTTTGCGCCATATTAGTTTGTGGGCTCCAGTTGTTGTACAACGTTTTTGAAAACTTGGCCGCGATGCTCGTAGCTGGTGAATTGGTCGAAGCTGGCGCAGGCCGGCGCCAGCAGCACCGTATCGCCCGGCTGGGCGTGCGCATAAGCGAAGCGCACCGCGTTCTCCAGCGTGCCGGCATGTTCGAGCGCAACCGCGCCTTGAAGCTGGTCCGCGATCTTGGGGGCGGCCGCGCCAATCAGCAGCGCGGCATGCGCTTTGGCGGATAAAGGCGCGCGCAGGGCCGTGTAGTCCAGGCCCTTGTCCTTGCCGCCCAGAATCACCCAAAGACCGCCGGGAAAGGCGTCCAGGGCTTTGAGCGTGGCATCCACGCTGGTGGCTTTCGAATCGTTGTAGAAGTCCACGCCGTTCAGATTGCGCACGAATTCCAGGCGATGCTCCACGGCTTTGAAGGTGCGCACGGCGGCGGCGATGGATGCGAGCGGCGCGCCCGCCAGCCGGGCAGCCGCGGCGGCGGCCATGGTGTCTTCGATATTGTGGCGGCCGCGAATAGGAATCTGCCCCGCGTCCATCAGGAGCTCGCCGTCGAACCAAATCTTGTCATTGGCCAGCCAGAGGCCTGGCGTGACCGCGCGCGTGCTGCTGAACCAGAGCGGCGATCCGGCGGTCAGCGAAGCATAGCTCACGCAAATGGGATCGTCCGCGTTGAGAATGGCGAATGCGCCTGCCCGCTGCGTTTCGAACAGGCGTCCCTTGGCGGCGGCGTAGCTGGCGAAAGTATGATGGCGGTCCAAATGGTTCTGCGTGACATTCAGGGCCACGGCGATGCCGGCGTGAAATTCGGCGATGGTTTCAAGCTGGAAACTGGACAACTCCAGCACATTCCACTGGTCCGGACGCGAGCTTTCGATCATGGCGGTGACCGGCGTGCCGATATTCCCGCCCACCTGAGCAGGGACGCCGGATTCGCGCAGAATGTGGCCTACCAGCGCAGTCGTGGTGGTCTTGCCATTGGTGCCCGTAATCCCGATGGTGCGGCCCAGCAGAAACGGAGCCGCCAGTTCCACCTCGCCGATGACCCGCACGCCGCGCCGGCGGGCCGCATCGAGCGGCGGGAGGTCTGCAGGTACCCCAGGAGAAATGACAATCAAGTCGGAACCTTCGATGACTCCGTCCGACTGCTGAGTAAAAGGAACACCCAAGCGCTCCAGCGTCGCCGCGGCTTCGGGTAGTTGCGAGAGTGGCTTCACATCGGTGGCGCGCACCGCGGCGCCTTGGCGCAGAAGTAGTTGAATCGACGCCAACCCGGACTTCTCCAAGCCGACGACAAGCGCCCGCAGGCACGTGTTGGGCGCTAGGTGTGGGGTGTGGGGCGCTACTTCTGGTGGCGGGCTGCTTGTTCCTGCTTCTGTTGGGCAGATCGCCGCAGGTTGCGCAGGGCCTGTTGGACCAGTTGGGCGCCCCGTTCGTCTATAGTCAGTTCCCTGGGCGGCTTGGTAGACATATTCGGGGATTTGGGCACGCTGAGATTCGAGGATGCCATAAAGTTGGTCTCTACTTTCATGATAGTCCTGTTTCCGGGTGAGGGCGATGCTGCCTGGGACGGGATTGGCGCCGCTATTGTCGATGAACCAGAATCGAACGTCGGGATGGCCGGCATATTTCTCGACCAGAGAACGCACGGTTTGGGCAGCACCCTCATGGGTTCCGATGAGGGTGCCGATGGAAACCGTGCGCCCCTCCAAGCGGGTGCGGGCGAGGACTCCTTCGAAAGCTTGCTGGATCGGCCGATAGGTATAGACGACCTGGACGCTTTTGTCAGCGTTCAGCGCCGCCTGTATCAACTTCTCGGAATGTTCAGGGTTGCTCAGCGTGGTGTCCATCACCACGTCGCCGGTAAGTCCTCCGGTGCTCTTGCCTGCGCCGTTACCGCCGGCTGTGAAGATCACTTCGCGTACGTTCGGGTCTTGCAGCGCGCGGGCGAATAGCTCGTCGCGCACCCACTGGGCCGCCGGATGCACGGCCTGTCGAAGTTGTGCGCGGGACGCAAGGGAAGCGGCGTATTCCGGGAACAGTTCGGCGGCATTATCGGCGTTTAGCACACGACCGAAACGTCGTGTGTATTCCCCAATCAGGCCCTCGGGATCGTCCTGAACAAGGCGCAGGGCATTCGCGCGAACTTCGGCTGGTTCCGCGCCGCGCCGCCGCAACTGCATGTCTTGTTCCAGCATCCCGTTTTCTAACGCAGCTTCAGCGTGGTTAGCGCAAAGAGCGCTAAGACAAGTCCCGCGATCCAAAACCGGGCGATGATCTTCGATTCCGTCCAGCCCAGCGCTTCAAAGTGATGGTGCAGCGGGGCCATCTTGAAAATCCGCTTGCCGCGCAGCTTGAAGCTGCCCACTTGCAGGATCACCGACAGCGTTTCCAGTACGAAGATGCCGCCGATGAACAACAGCAGAATCTCCTGCTTGATCAGGATGGCCACTATCGCCAGCGCGGCCCCCAACCCCAACGAGCCGACATCGCCCATGAAAATCTCGGCCGGGTGGGCGTTGTACCAGAGGAAGCCCAGGCTGGCGCCCGTGATCGAGCCGCAGAAGATGGTCAGCTCCGAGGTGCGCGCGTTTCTGGCGATCTGCAGATACTCGGCTAGGGTGGCGTGGCCGCCGGCGTAGGTCAGCACGGTCAGCGCGCCCGAGGCCACCACCATCAGGCCGATCGCCAAGCCATCCAGGCCGTCGGTGAGGTTCACGCCATTCGACGATCCCACGATCACCAGGGCCACGAAGATGAAGAACGGCAGCACGCCCAGCGCATATGTCCAGGGACTCGCCAGCAGCGAAGATATCAGCAGCGTTGGTTGGAAGCGCTTCAGGAATGGAACGTTCATCACCGTGGAATACCCGCCGAACGTGCGCATGAACATCAGCACGGCCGCCACCACAAAAGCCGTTCCGACTTGATACAGTATCTTGCGCCGCGCGGTCAGTCCCAGGTTGCGGTGCGTGGCGATCTTGGCGTAATCGTCCATGAAACCGATGGCGCCGTAGGCCAGCAGTGTCAACACCGCGATCCACACGTAGGAATTGCGCAGATCCGCCCATAACAGGGTGGGGATCACGATCGACACAATAATCAGCACGCCGCCCATGGTAGGCGTACCGGCTTTCTTCTGGTGCGACTGAGGACCTTCCTCACGGATATACTGGCCGATCTGGAAGTGGCGCAGCTTGCCGATCAGCCAGGGACCCAGCGCGATGCACAGAAACAGCGCGGTCAGGCTGGCAAACGCCGTGCGGGAAGTGACGTAGCGGAAGACGCGGAACCCCGACACCACCGGCGACAGTTTCTCGTAGAGCAGGAAGTACAGCATGGTTATGCCAGGAGTTTCTCCATCGCCCGCTCGATCGCGACGCCGCGCGAACCCTTGAACAGGATGGCGTCGCCGGGCTGCGCCATTTGCCGGACGAACTCGCCGGCGGCGCCCTCGGAACGTTCAAAAAAGTGCACGGAGTGTGGCGGCATACCCGCGCGCTCGGCTTCTTCGGCCATGAAGCGAGCCGCCCCCTGCACGGCGACCAGCGAGTCCAGGCCGCTTTCCGCCGCGCAGCGTCCCGCCTGCCGGTGCAGGAATTCGGCGGCGTGTCCCAGTTCGAGCATCTCGCCCAGCACCGCGATATGCCGGCGCGCGGGCGTGGCGCGCAGCACCTCCAGCATGGCGTGTAGCGCCTCGGGATTGGAATTGTAGCAATCGTTCCAAATAATGATGCCGTGGCGCTCCAGGCGCTCGCCGCGCATTTTGCCGATAGTGAAAGTGGCCACGGCATCGCGCAGGCGCTCCAGCGGGATCTCAAACACGCGCGCCACAGCCATGCCCGCCACCAGGTTGAGCACGCCGTGCCGGCCCGCCAGGGTCGTCTTAAAATCGACGCCCTCGACACGGAAACGCGTACCTTCGGCCGAGAGGGCGATGTCCGTCGCCCGCACATCCGCCCCTTCCGAGAAGCCGAATGTAATCGCACGGCCGGTATGCATCTCGCGGAAGCGCAGCACCCGCGCATCGTCGGCATTGAGCACGGCGATGCCCGTTTCAGGATCGAGCGCCTCGATCAACTCTCGCTTGGCCAGCGCCACGCCATCGATCGAAGCGAAGGCTTCCACGTGCGCGTATCCTACGTTGGTGACTACGCCGATGTCCGGCTTGGCGATGGCCGCCAGGGCGCGGATCTCGCCCGCGTGATTCATGCCCATTTCGAGCACCCCCACGCGCGATTCGTCCGGCAGGCGCAGTATAGAGAGCGGCACGCCCACATGGTTGTTGAGGTTGCCCACGGTCTTACCTACAGGCCATTCGGCGGCCAGCATGTGGGCGATGGCATCCTTGGCGGTGGTCTTCCCGGCGCTGCCGGTGATGCCTACGATGCGTCCGCCCCATTGCTGGCGCGCCCAGGCAGCCAGGTTTTGGAGGGCCGCGAGGGAGTCTGGTACGACGAAGACGTTGGCGCCCGGCGTGGCATGCTCGGCGACGGCTGCCACGGCGCCTTTCTCAAGTGCCGCCGCAACGTAGGCGTGGCCATCGTGATTGGGCCCGCGCAGAGCGAAGAAAAGATCGCCAGGCGCCAGGGTGCGGGTGTCCACGGACCAGCCGGTGCAGAGCGAGGCCTGGAGGCCTCGCGCAGGCCTGGAGGCCCGCCCCACAGCCAACACGCCCGCCACCGCGCTCAATGCCAGGGTCATGTCGGCTCCCGATGGTAGCCGAAACCTCGCAGCACTCCGCGGGCCACCTCGCGATCGTCGAAAGCGATGGTCTTGTCTTTCAGTACCTGATAAGTTTCGTGTCCTTTTCCGGCAAGAATTACAATGTCGCCGGGACGCGCTTCCTTGATGGCGCGGGCAATAGCGGTGGCCCGGTCCGGCTCGACGATCAGGGGCACGTCGGTGCGCCGGATGCCCACCAGCGCGTCGTTCATGATGGCCAGCGGATCCTCCGACCGCGGATTGTCGCTGGTCAGCACCACCAGATTGCTGTTTTGCGCCGCCGCCTGCCCCATCAGCGGACGCTTGGCGCGGTCCCGGTCGCCGCCGCATCCGAATAAAGTAATGATGCGTTTGGGCGCTAGGCCGCGCGCCACCGCGATGGCGTTCTTCAGCGCGTCGTCGGTATGCGCATAGTCCACCACCACGCCGAACGGCTGGCCCTCGTCGATGCGCTCGAAGCGTCCCGGCACGGTGCGGCATTGCGCGATGCCCGCCGCGATAGTCTCCGGCGCGAAGCCGTAGCTCAGTCCGGCGCAGCAGGCCGCCAGGATGTTGTAGACGTTGATTTTGCCCAACAGCGGCGATTCCACCATGAAGCGCAATTTGCGGCTCTGCACTTCGAAGCGCAGCCCTTGCAGGTTGGAAGCGATGTGCCGCGCGCGCACCGTGGCGCCCTGCCCGAGTCCGAACCACAGCGCTTCGCTCTGCCGCGAGACTTGCACGCGGCGGCACCATTCGTCGTCGCGGTTCAGCACGGCCCAGGCCGGCGGCGGCGCGCCGGCGCCGGAGAACAGCAGTTGCTTGGCGGCGAAGTAATCCTCCATGCTGGAGTGGAAATCCAGGTGGTCGCGCGTCAGATTGGTGAAAATGGCCGTGTGGAACGTCAGGCCGTACACGCGGCCCAACGCCAGCGCATGCGACGACACTTCCATCACCGCGTGCGAACCGCCGGCCGCCTCCAGTTCCGCGAAGAGCCGGTGCAAGTCGAGCGATTCCGGGGTGGTGTTGACGGCCGGCAGCACCCGTCCGGCCAGATGGTACTCGATAGTGCCGATCAGCGCGGTGATTTTGCCGGCGGCGCGCAGAATCGCATCGATCAGATACGATGTGGTGGTTTTGCCATTCGTGCCGGTGATGCCGGTGAGGGCGATGCGCTCGTCCGCGTGGCGATAGAAATTGCGGGCGGCCAGCGCCAGCGCCTGGCGGCCGTGTTCGACTTCAATCCAGGGTGCCGGAAAGCCATCCGGGGCGGGGAATTCGCTGGCTACCGCCAGCGCCCCCCGGCCCATCGCATCCTGCGCGAACTGGCGGCCATCGGCGCGGCTGCCCGGAAAAGCGAAGAATAGGAAGCCGGGTTGCACGCGGCGCGAGTCGTAGTCGAGGCCCTCCACATCCAGTGGGGAAAGATCCGGCGGGAGTGGCGCCTTGAGCCGAATCCCCGCCAGTATCTCGCCCAGGGTCATCTGGCAAGATCGACTCGAATCCTTTCTCCGCCATGCAGAACGGCGCCGGGCGCCGGTTGCTGCGCGCGGACGATACCGGTGCCCGCCAGCACTACGGGCCAACCTTGCGCTTGCGCCAGCGCCACTACGGACCGCATCGACAATCCGATGAAGTTCGGCGCGGTGGGACCGATTTTGCGTGGCGCGGGTGGAGCAGGTGGCGCAGGGGGTACAGACTGCTGGCCCGCAGGTGGCGCAGGCCCATGGCCTGCGTCTGCAACCGAACCGGCCTGTTGAGATGCCGGCACCTGCGGGTCCGCCGCTTCCAACACCGGCGGATCGGCCAGACCCTCCACCATGGGCGGGTCGTCCAGGTCGGCGATCTGCGTTTCCGGCGCGTCCGCGGAGTTGTCCGGCAAATCTCTGGGCACATCCAATACGCGCAACGCTTCCGCCGCCACGTCGTGGAACACCGGGGCCGCGACGACGCCCCCGAAGCCGCCCGTACCGTGCGTGCCATTCAGCGTGACCACCACCACGATTGCCGGATTCGCCACCGGCGCAAATCCCATAAACGAGGCGTTGTAGCTGTGCGTATAGTGTCCCGTAGCGTAGTCGAAGATCTGCGCGGATCCGGTCTTGCCGGCGGTCGAATATCCGCTTAGCTTGGCTTTCTTTCCCGTCCCCACCAGCACCACGCCTTCCATCATTTTACGCATAGTGATGGCGGTTTCCGGCTTCAGAATACGGTGCGGAGGAACCACCGGCACGGTTTCCGTGCCCTTTTTCAGAATCAAACGTGGCGGCACCAGCAAACCGCCGTTAGCTACCGCGGAACAGGCCTGTGCGAGTTGCAAGGTGGTGACCCCCACTTCATGGCCCATGGATACCGACATCAGCGAAGTGGTGCGCCATTTCGAAAGCTTGCGCACGATCCCCGGAGACTCCGCCGGCAGCGGGACGCCCGTGCGCGCGCCGAGGCCGAAACGCCGGACATACTCATAGAGTTTGGCCGATCCCACCTTCAATCCGATCTGAATCGCTCCGATGTTGCTGGATTTGGCGAGCACCATCTCCATGGGCATGGTGCCGTAGCCGCGGTGGGCTTCGTGTACCGTGCGGCCGGCCATGGTGAAGCTGCCGTTGCCGCAGTTGATCATGGTAGACGGCGTAAGTCCCGTGGTTTCGAGCGCCGCGGAAAGCGTGATGACCTTGAAAACGGAGCCCGGCTCGAAGGGCACCGAAACCGCGTGATTGAACCGCGCCTTGGCGTCTTCACCGCGCCCCGGCGGCTGGTTCGGATCGAACGGCGGATAACTGGCGAGGGCCAGAATATCGCCATGATAAGGGTCCATCACCACCACGCTGCCGCTTTCCGCGTGCGCGTCCTGGACCGCGCGCGCGATGGCGTCCTGGGCCGGCAACTGGATGCGCTCGTCGATCGAGAGTGTCACGCCGGCGCCCGGCCGCGGTTCGGCTTCCGCATGGGAATCGATGCCGCGCCCCTTGGCGTCGGTGAGTACCCGCACGCTGCCCGGCAAGCCGCGCAAGTCTTGCTCCAGGCTTTTCTCCAGGCCCCACTGGCCGGTCTCCTCGCCATCCACGGCTCCGATCACGTGCGCGGCCAGCGTATTCCGCGGATAATTCCGCCGGCTTTCATGCTCGAATCGGATCCAATCCAGGTGCAGGCTGAGGAGCCGTTCGTACTGCTCCGGCTCGATGGCGTGCGCCACCCACATGAAGCCTCTCCGGTTGGCGGCGTACCACTGCATGCGGCCATAGAGCGCCGCCCGGTCGATTTGCAGCACTCCCGACAAAATGTCGGAAGCTAGCGTCAAATCCGGCACTTGCAGAGGATCGATGTAGACGGAATCCCGCTTCACGCTCCCTGCCAGCAATTGTTCGGAGCGATCGAAGATGGAGCCGCGCGGCGCGGCGGTTTCCACCGTCTCTTCCTGCTGCCGCTGGGCCGCGCGCAGGTAATCGGCATGGTGTACGACCTGCAGGCGGAACAACTGAACCAGGATCAGGGATGCCCAAAGCAGGACCCCCGCGCCGAACCACATCAGACGTTTGCCGGCTTTATTGCTCGCGACAGGTTCCATGACGTCCAGCCCGTGGGGTTTGGGATCAGTGCCGGTTCAAAGCCAGCTTGCTGTCGCCCTTGGGATCGAGGTGTACCACCTGTTCGGGCGTAGGCGCGCTCAGATCGCGCCGCTTGGCGAGGGACTGGAGATTCTCCTGCCCCCACAGCCGCGCTTCGGTGATATCCAGGTCGCGCTGTTCGTCGAGCAGGTGTTGTTGCTCCTGCCGGAGGGATTCCAACTGATAGCCCGCGAAAATGTTGGCCACCCGGGGCGTCGACAGGGCCATGAATAGAACGGCCACCGCGCACGCCGTGCCGATCATGGACCATTCGCCGCGCGCCGTGGGATCGGGCTCCCGAACTACGCGCGAATTGTCGATGGACTTCGAGTACAGGAAAATGTCCTCGTTGGGCAGCTCCCGCAAGCAATAGCGGGTATCTACCGGGATGAATGTGAATTGCCCGCCGCCGCTAGCGGCGGCAGGCGCCGCCAGGGGTTTGCGGAAAAATATTGCCAGCGTTGCCATCGGTCGTTCCCTCGCTATTTCATTGCTGCTTCGCTACTTCATTTCGAGCGCGCGCAGCTTGGCGCTGCGCGACGCCGGATTGAAACTTGTTTCCTCGTCCGTGGGCGTCAAGGGACGCTTGGTCAGGATGGTGGCGCGGCCCTCCTGCGCCAGGCCGCGGAACCGCTGCTTCACCTTGCGGTCTTCGAGCGACATGAAAGAGATCGCCACCATGCGGCCGCCGCTGGCCAGCAGCTCCGGCCCGATTTCGAGCAGGCGGTCGAGCTCGCCCTGCTCGTCGTTCACAAACATGCGTAAGGCCATAAAGGTTCGGGTCGCGGGATGCAGACGACTCGTCCGAGGGACGGCCCGCTCCACTAACCCGGCCAGGTGTAGTGTGCTCCGTATGGGCCGCCCCCGAACGATGGCTCTGGCTATCTTCCGCGCCCTCCTTTCTTCGCCTAGCTGATAGATCAGGTCGGCGATCGCCTTTTCGGCGTACTGATTGACCAGGTCCGCCGCCGTAATGCCCGTGGATCGATCCATGCGCATATCTAGCGGCCCCTCGGCCATAAAAGAAAATCCCCTGTCCGGCTCGGTCAGTTGATACCGGCTTACGCCCAGGTCGGCCAGCAGCCCGTTCACCTGCTCCGCTCCGCATGCCGGCAATGCCGCGGCCAGCCGGGAGAAGGTCCCCTGGTGATAACAAATCCGATCCGCCCATGCGGCCGTATTGCGCCGCGCCATTTCGAGCGACTCCGCATCGCGGTCGTTGGCAATCACCCTGCCGGTGGTCAAGCGCCGCGCGATCTCTCCGGTATCCCCGCCCAGCCCCGCCGTGGCATCCAGATACGTGCCCGTGGGCCGCACCGCCAGCAGTTCGATCGCTTCCGCCGCCATTACGGCAAGGTGCATAAGACATTACTTGAACCCAGCCCGTTCCAGGACTTCCAGATCGTCCTCGACCGATTTCGCGGCTTCCGCCCGCCGCGCTTGGAACATCTCTTCGCTCATTACCTGGATCGCGCCGCTTACCACCAGCACCCGCACCGGCTTGTTCTCTATGTTCAGATCCCGGCGCAGATCGGTGGAGAATTGCACCCGCCCCTGCCCATCCATTTCGGTTTCCGACCCCAGATCCTGCGTAGTGAACCATATCCGCTGCAACGCCTTGGGATTTTCCCGGAAGTTGGCGGCCAGCTTTTCGTTCTCTTTCCAAATTTCGATGGGGTACACTGTAGCCATGCGCCGGTCCTTGCTGGTGACGAACAGCTTTTTCTGGGTCAGTCCTCCCAGGTACTTCTGGAACTCCACCGGTAGCTTGAGGCGCCCCTTTTCGTCCAGGCGGGCCGGGTACATGCCTCGCGGTGGTTCCACCGGTACCGCGCCTTGAACTATTTCGTCCGCCACTTTCAGTCCCGCTTATGACCACTTTTAGACCACAACAAATTGTGGCACGAACCTTTGTTGCATTGCAAGAGAAATCTTTAAGAAAGTATTGATTGGAATTGGGTTAGTGGGATACTAGGCGATCCACCGGCACTGTCCGGCACCCCCATATCTTGATTTCTTGGCGAAGACATGGCGAAGATTGTGCGGGTTGGTCCTGTCATCCGGCGCTGCTGCCCGGCAAAAAAAGCGTGGAGCGTGCTGCAGGGTAGTGCGGCCTACCCCCGATGATCCACAAGTACGGGTAGCCAAAGGTGTTAGTGCATCTCGCCTATCCAAAGACATAATTGAAGTGGCGGCGATCCTGGTGCTAATTGTGAAATACCAAGAAGGCAGTCGGCAAAGGGACGCACCCACTTATGGCGAAACGGAAGAGGCAGGACGAGAACATTGACCGGCGTGTCAAGCGCCGGTTCAATATCGAGCAAGGGCTGCGATATAAGCTACTCTACGGGAGCCGCGTGTCCGAGGCCGGGAACGGACGGACTGTGAACATCAGCAGCAGCGGGGTCTGGTTCACGACGGAAGGCGTTCTGAGCACCGGCTTGCCGGTAGAGCTGTCCATGAGTTGGCCTGCCCGGCTCAACGACGTCTGCCCGATGAAATTGATGATCTACGGATGCGTGGTGCGCAGCGACCACGACTACGCGGCCCTGGCGATCGAACGCTATGAATTCCGCACGCAGGGCACCGCTCAGGTGCCGCTGTACGAGGAAACCGGTATCCGCCTTCCCACTTAGGCTCAGGTGGGGCGGGCGTCCACGCCTGCAGCGGGTCTCCAGACCCGCTCCGTCATTCATCCATCACGCACCGGAACCCCAACGTTCCGGCGCGATCCTTGGAAGGCGCCATCAGCAGATACTTCCCGTGCTCGTTCAGCTTATACGCCTGCGGGAAGTACCACATCGACCCTTGCGGCTGATAATAGCTGCCGCCGCGCAGTATCGCCGCGCGCGTGTGTTCATCCACAAACTCATCGGTCCACTGCCACACATTGCCGGTCATGTCCATCGCCCCGAATGGGCTGGCCCCCGCCGGATGCGCATCCACGTTCGCCGGACCAGGCAGGTCGCGGCCGTTGTAGGACGGCGGAACCGCGCCCTGGTCCCACGCATTGCCCCACGGATACAGCCGCCCATCCGTGCCTTGCGCCGCGTATTGCCATTCCCATTCGTGGGGCAGCCGCTTGCCGGCCCAGGCGGCGTAAGCTCGCGCATCTTCGAGCGAAACCCAGGTGACCGGCTTGTTCGCCCAACCGTCCAGGAACGTTCCGTTGCGCCAGTCGCGTAGAAAATTGTGATCGTCCCCCGGATGATACTGCGTGGCGTCCAAAAACTTCTTGAAGTCCGCATTGGTCACCGGATAGCGGTCCATGTAAAACGATTTCATCGTCAGCAGATGGTGGTGGCCGCGCCGCGGCGCGTCTTCCCAGGGATACTGCACATCCAACCCGATCCAGTTGGATCCTTCGATCTCAATGCCGGTCACTTGGAAATCGAATGCGCCGGCCGGCACACGCACCATGCCCGGCGGGCTTGCGGAGGGCGGTTGGGTGGGCGCGGTGTCCACCATCCGCTGCGGCAGGAAGTTCCACTCGTGCGAAAGGCTCGCCAGCGGCGTGCCCGCCCATTGGCGCATCTGCGCCAGCGCAGCGTTGAGATCTTGCGGAGCCCCGCCGGGCATCACCGCCAGAATCGCGCCGAAGCCGTTGGCTTCCATGCCGAAGCTCAGCACCGCGCCGCCGCCCGCGATGCGTGGCTTGATTTCGACGCCGTGCCAAACATCGTAGTAGCGCGCGCCTGCCGTATGCGGCGCCTGGATCTGCTCGCCGCTCACGCCGTATTCGTTGCGATTGACCACCGTCCAAAGAGTGCGGCCCTCGCTGGGAAAGCGCGTCGCGAACACGCCGTATTGCAAGGTCGGCGCATAAGGCTCCCAGTCGCGCGCAACCAGTAATGCCGCGAATTGGCGCTCGATGTACGCGACCCGCCGCAGCGCCTCGGCGTCCCGCGGAGCGATCTGGTTCCAGATGCCCCAGATGTTTTCCCAGCTTTCGTAGCCCACGCCGTTGAAAAACGCGGCTTGCAAATTGTCCGTCTTGTCGCGCGCCCAGCGGTCGCAGACATTGACCATGTGGCGCGGCTCCAGCCATTTCAGCTTGCTCACCATGGGCGCGAACGGATATTTCCAGTACCCCCAACTCTGGTTGTTCCACATCAATTGCTCGTCGGCGCGTGGCGATCCCTCCGGCTCGAACGCTACCGGGTGGCCGGTCTGGTCGGAAGCCGTGCGATAGGCGCGCGGCATCCCGTCGAAGGTATCGCCGTTCACGCCATCGGCGCCGATCTCGGCCATGAGTTGGGCGGCCGCGCTCCAGTAAGGCTGCGCCACGTCCCGCGTGCCGGTGTCCCACGGCATGCTTGGAAAGAAGACCCGCACGCCGCGATGATGGAAGTCATCGACCATCCGCCGCAAGCCGGGGATGCCGCCGGGCAAGTCCCGTGCCAGGTCCCACTGATTGCGGTTGTCGATGCCGATATTCGGATATACCGGCCAGATGAGCACGCTATCCACGCCGCCATAGCGCTTGTCGAGATCGTCCAGGTACCGCGCGACCGTGTACTTTCCGGCTGCCGGATCGTAGAAATAGCGTTCTTCCGCCATCGTCTGCGGTTGGATGAAGTTGCGCTGCGTCCACAGCAGCTCGGGCCGCCGGTATTCGGCATCGTCGTAGCCCATGCGGATCAGGCGCTCGCGCCGCCACTGGCGCAGGTCGTTGAGCCAGGCATCGTGTGCGCCGCTTCCGGCGATCTGCCACTCGCTCAGTTCCGATATCCAATCGGGAGTGGACACCCGCCCCGGGGCGGGTATCTGGCTCCCATCCGGAGGAAACCGGGTATCCTGTGCCGCCAGGCCGATCGCCGCCGCACAGAACATGCCGATGAGCCGCTTCATCACAGATGAACATATCACGCCCATCTGCATCGAGGTGGGGCGGGCAATCCTGCCCGCAGCCGGCTCTGGCCGCCTAGAAAGGCGGCTGCGGCCAAGATTGGCCGCCCCACGAATTAAGATTTCGTAATACGCCGCAACCCTGTAAAGTTTTCCATAGCAGTGCAGAAATGGGCGAAAACTCACAAAGTCTGGCCCATAAGTCCTTGAGAAGTCAGCGCGACAGCAATCGGCGCAAAAATTGCAACGCTAGCGCCGGGAGTTAACATATGACACGCACCATGCTCAGCACAGGTCTTCTGGCAGCCACGCTGCTCACCGGCGGTTGCGCTACCAAGAAGTACGTACAGCAGACAACCGCGCCGATCCAGGCCAAAGTCGATCAGGTCGGCGACCAAACCAATAAGAACGGCCAGCAGATCCAGCAGACCCGCACCGATTTGACGGCCAACATCAACGGTGTGGATGAGAAGGCCCAAACCGGTATCAGCGCCGCGAAAGAGCAGGCCATGACCGCCCAGAACAGCGCGCAAAACGCCATGAACAAGGCCAACGACGCGTCGACTCTGGCCGGCCAGGATTCCGAGGAGATCAAGAGCCTGCGGCAACAGGTTTCCAACCTGGACGATTACAAGCAGGTTGCCGACCTGACGGTCCCCTTCGCGTTTAACAAGTACACGCTTACCCCCAAGGACCGCGAAGATCTGGACAACATGGTAGCGAGCGCCTCCAAGAATAAGCGGTACTTCATCGCCGTGGAAGGCTTCACGGACCGCACCGGGTCGCGCCAGTACAACGAAGTGCTGAGCCGCAAACGGGCCGATGCCGTGACCGAATACCTGGTGGCGAAGCATGACATTCCCATTTACCGCATCCACATGATCGGGCTCGGGGAAGAGAAGCCGGTGGATGATGGCCGTACTCGCGCCGCGCGCGCCAAGAACCGCCGCGTGGAAATCAAAGTTTTCAGCGCCGATGAGAGTTACTCCCTCTCTGGTGCGCAGCCGCAGGCGCAATCGTCTCCGCAACAGGCGCAGGCTCAACAATCGCAGCAATAGCATCGCCGGCCGCGCAATGCCGTCGTCAAGCGCCGGGTGGGTCCCTTCGGGGACCCGCCCTTTTTTTGTTTTTAGCGGGACGGGCCTCCCGGCCCGGCCGGATGAGCGGGAAGACGTGCCACACCTAGCGCCCGCCACCAGATGTACAGACACAGAAAGCCGGTAGTCACCTCCAGCAATGTTCCGGTCAGAAGCAGGCGGCGGGAAAAATGCCGCAACTGTTCACCCATGATCGCCCCGGTAAGCTGTAGACCCAGTCCGCCACTGAGCAGCATCAGCCCGCGGTCGGGGCGGCGCGCGGCGGCCAGCAGCGACCACAGGATCAGGTCCAGAACCGCCGCGCAGATATTCAGGTCGCGGCTGACCAGAGTCATCTGGCGATTCAGGTGGGAGCTGTGGTGGATGGCGAACGATACGGCGCAGATCAGGACTGCGGCGAGCACCAGCCAATGGCGCTCGACCAACTTCTGCTTGGAATGCCGGGCAGCCTCGTCGATAAAGGCGATCACCATGCAAAACAGCAGGACGTCCAGGATGGCCTCGTCAATCCAGTAATAACCGTCCTGCACCGTACGGGGCGCGGCCTGCAGTCCGATCTCGACCAACGTTGACACCAGTAGAGTCAGCGCATATGCGAAGACAAACGGATACTGCCGGTAGCTGCCGCGCACCAGCGCGGCGATTACCAGTAGATTGAGCCACAAGCCGATGGCCCAAGCGCCATACTGAAGGGCGTGCTGCATTCTCCTCCGCGGAGAGAGGCCCCTTCCCTTCGCCGGCGCTTACCTGGCAGCGCTATTCAAGCTGTCTTGCCGCACCACGGGTCGGGTGGGAAGGTCGGGCCATGCGCTACTTTACCATCCCACGGGTGGGACGGCGAGATGGTGGCATGGGTTACCTTGCCGCACCACGGGTTGGGTGGGAAAGTCGGGCCGTGCGAAACCCGCGGCGCCGCCACCGCTGCGAATCCGGAGGCCGCCATCCAAACCATGACCGCGGCGCATACCGCCAAGCGAACTAACCGGCTCTTCGAGAACACGCTCATTGTACTGCTCCTTTGTAGTGAATTCCCGCCCTGACCCTCACCGGACATCATTTCCTGGAGTTTTCGAAAAGTCAGGCTGATGTAACGACAGGGGACAGTCCGGGCTTGTTTCCTCTGAAGTGTATCTCAGATTTGGGGAGTACAGAGGATAATATCGGCCCCAGCCGTTTTTTTTGCGGAATTAATCTTACGAATTGCCGACGGAGCGCTAACGAAACGCTAACCAACGGGTGCTTCCTAGCCGCCAGGGGTTTACTGCCGTTGTTCCCGCAGGCCGCTCCCGGCATAATTGCCATCCGGCCGGAAAGGTCTCTGGCCGGGCCACTGCAAGCGCATGTCGGCGGCCACCTCGTCGACCATGGCCGTCGTCACGACCTTGCTCTCCAGGGCGAACGCAGTGAGCAGCAGATTATCGCACATGGCGTTGATAACCCTGGGAATGCCCTGCGTCCGGAAGTGGATCTCACGCAAAATCTCGGGCGGAAGCGGGCTCTGTTCCTTCAACCCGGCCCGCGTCAAGCGCGACTGGATGTAGTCCAACGTTTCTTCCAGTTGAAAGGGCTCCAGCACGCAGCGGAGCGCGATGCGCTGCTTCAACTGGCGGAACTCGGGGGCTTCGAGTTTGCGGTCCAGTTCGGGTTGGCCGGCCAGCAGAATCTGCAGCATTTTCCCGCGCCGGTTCTCCAGATTTCCCAGCAGCCGGATCTCTTCGAGCACGTCCCAATCCAGGTTGTGCGCCTCATCGACGATGAGCACCGTGGTACGCCCCAGATTGGCGCGCTCGATGATCATCTCATTCATGGCGAACAGCACCTCGGTTTTTGAAGTGCGCGTGCACCGCAGGCCGAAATCGTAGGCGATCATTTCGAAGAATTGCTGGACGTCCAACCGGGAATTGAAGAGCGAGGCGTAAGCGATCTGCTGGCTGTTGAGGAAGTCCCGCAAGCATTCCAGCATGGTGGTTTTGCCGGTTCCCACTTCACCGGTGAGCACCACGAATCCCTTGCGGCTCTGCACGCCGTAGATCAGATTGGCGAGAGCCTCCTCGTGTTGCGCGCTCCGGAACAGGAACGACGGGTCCGGGCTCATGTTGAAGGGATTCTCGGCGAAACCAAAGAAGGCTTTGTACATTTATGCTACGCTCACGATCGCCGATGGGCTTGGTTGTATCTTACCACGCAGCCAGCCACCGTTCACCAGCCACGCCGAGCTATCGAGCTATGCTGGCCTAAGCCTTGACGGATTTAGCCGGGCTGATCAGGATATGCGCGTTGCGGCCTTCCATGCGCGGCATGCTTTCGGCCGCGCCGTACGCCGTCAGGTCCGCGGCGAAACGCGCTAACAACTTGCGGCCCAAATCCGCGTGCGCGATTTCCCGTCCGCGGAACTGCACCACGGCTTTCACCCGGTTGCCCTCCTGCAGAAAACGGATGGCGTGATTCTTCTTGAAATCGTAATCGTGGTCGTCGGTATTGGGGCGGAACTTTAGTTCCTTCACCTGCACCACGTGCTGTTTTTTCTTGGCCTCGTGCTGCTTCTTTTTTTGCTCGTATTGATAGTGGCCATAGTCCACCGCTTTGGCCACCGGGGGCACAGCGGTCGGCGACACGATCACCAGATCCAGCCCCAACTCCTGCGCTTTGCGCAGGGCGGCCGCGGTGGGCATGATCTCGGCGGTGCCGTCCGGGAAGACCGCACGCACTTCACGGGCGCGGATCGACTCGTTCACGTTTTCCCTACGGGCTGGCCTGCGAGGGGGTAAGTTTCTGCCTGGAGCCATGTATGCTATTGAGCGGCTGCGCTAAGATCTGCCGGGAACGCGAAGCGGGACGTGCAACACCTGCGCGCGCCGGGCGGCCGCATGAAATCGAGGATGGAGGTAAAAACCAATAGAAATTCGCTGTCTAGCAATAGTGTACTTCTAAATCGCGACGATTGTCCAGTTTTTTGTGGCCTGCATTTTGTGGAGAGTTTTGTGGGGCAGCGCCATGCGCTCCCTACCCGGCCTCCCAGGAATTGAACCGAACCCTTCATGCCCCCGTATCATCCAATTAAGACTGTGCCCGCCTCCGCTGGGGAACCCTACGGAACCATTGCCGCCAGCCCCAATGGCGCGGCAAAGCCGTCGCCGGAGGCCGTCCGCGCGCAGTTGGACAAGATCCTCGCCAGCCGCGCATTTGCCGGCGCCGGCCGTCCGGGCCGGTTCCTGCGCTTCATCGTCGAGCAAGCCCTCGCAGGCCATCAACTCAAGGAAACGCTGGTCGGCGTCGAAGTCTTCGGCCGCAAACCCGGGTACGATCCGCGCCTGGATGGCGTGGTGCGCGTGGAAGCCGTCAAGCTGCGGTCGCGCCTGAAGGACTATTACGAAACGGAGGGCGCCGCCAGCCCCGTCCGGATCGATCTGCCGAAGGGCGGGTATCTACCCTGCTTCGAAGCGCTGCTGGATCCGCCAGCCGGGCCGATGGAGCCGCTCGAGCCGATTGAAAAAGTGGCCGCGGCACCGCCGCGCCGCGCGTGGTGGACGGATTGGCGGGTGATGGCTCCGCTTCTGGCGCTGGCCCTGCTGACCGGCGGTTTCTTGCTGGCCCGCCGCGCGCATCCCCGGCCCGCAACTCCGGATTCGTCCTCCATCGCCGTGCTTCCGTTTGTGAACCTGAGTTCCGATAAGGAAAACGAGTACTTCAGCGACGGCCTGACCGACGACCTGATCAATGCCCTGACCAAGGTCCGCGGATTGCGCGTGGTCGCGCGGGGTTCCGCCTTCCAATTCAAGGGGAAGAACCCAGACATTCGCGCCGTGGGCCGGCAACTCAACGTGGCCACCGTGCTGGAGGGCAGCGTGCAACGATCCGGCGATCGCCTGCGCATCACCGCGCAACTCAGCAGCGTGGCCGACGGCTACCACGTGTGGGCGGAAACGTACGACCGGCGGCTGGCGGACGTCTTCGCCGTGCAGGATGAGATTTCGCGCGCCATCGTGGGGGCGTTGGAGGTTCGCGTCGCCGGCACTCCGGGCCGGCTGGTACAAACGTCTACCCAGGATCTGGAGGCCTATAATCTCTATCTGCAAGGGCGGTTTCATCTGAACAAGTGGCGGCCCGAAGGCGCCCGCAAAGGCATCGAGTACTTCACCCAAGCCATCGCCAAGGACCCGGGCTATGCGCCCGCGTATACCGGCCTGGCGGACTGTTACACCTGGCTGGGCGTGTTCGGCTGGACCGCGGCGCGGCAAGCCATGCCGCAAGCGCGCCAAGCCGCCAACCGCGCGCTGCAACTGGATGAAACGCTGGCCGCCGCACATGTTTCACTCGGCTACGTCAAAGCCCTGTACGACTGGGATTGGCCCGGCGCGCAGCACGAATTCGAACGCGCCTTGCAACTCAGCCCCGGCGACGCGGATGCGCACTTCGCTTACAGCGTGACATATCTTACCCCGCGGGGACGTCTGGACGAGGCCCTTGCGGAAATCCAGCGCGCGCTGGCTCTCGATCCGCTCTCGCCCTACAAGATTACCGCTGCCGGGATGATCTTCACCTACCGGCGCGAATACGATCGGGCCGTGGAACAGTACCGCAAAGCCATCGAGCTGGACCCAACCTTCTATCACGCTTACGATGAGCTCCGCGGCGTCGAAACCGTGAGAGGCAGGCCGAAGGCCGAGGACGCGGTCATCCAGTCCATGCGTGCCGTTTTCCCGAATGTGGACGACACCTCGGCCCGTGCGCGCCAGGCCGCCCAACAAGGCAAGCAGGCGGCAGCGCGCGGGTTGGTGGAGCAGTGGATCCAGGAGTGCATTCGCACAGAGAGGCGCGGAAAGTCCTGCTACGCCGCCCAGATCTACGCGAGCATCGGCGAAAAGGATCTGGCATTCCACTGGCTGGACCAAGCCTACGAGGAGCGCAGTCCGCTGCTGGCGTATTCCCAGGTGATGCCGTACTACGACAACATGGGCGCGGACCCGCGGTTCGCCGCCCTGCTCAAACGCCTCGACTTGGGGAATTGAACCGCCAGTCTACGGATGTCTGCGCTTTCTTCGAGAAATGACCGCGAAGGACGCCAGACCAAGGCCGAGCAGGGTGAATGTCACGGGTTCGGGGGTGCTGCCGCCCGCGGTCGCGCTGCCCAGAGTGATATTGTCGAAGCCGATCTGGTTCACTGTTCCGCCGAAGTCCACAGACTCCGCCGTGCCCGAGAAAGTGACTCCCAAAGCGAAGAACGGACAGTAAGGCTCGTCGGTCTGCGTGCACGCCGGGTTCGTGCCGACCTCGCTCGACGTTACCGGCAGCGTAATCGTCTGCAGAAGCGTTCCCGTGTCGTTGAGCCCGATCCAAACAGTGATCGACCCCGCATCGTGGATCGCCGAATAGTAGAAGGAAAAGCCGGTGGTGAAACCAGCCGCTACATTCATCGTTGCCGACCCGGACAGGAAGTATAGCGTCGTGTCTCCGGAAGGGTTGCCGGCAAAATTCCCAGTTCCGCCGCTAAGTATACCACAAGCACTATATGTCATTTCAATAATATATTCTTATATTAAATTGCCGAGGCGGTCTCCGTCTTTACTTCGCCGAGATTTCGCCTGGTTCTAGGGGTAATCCTGTAAACTTTTGTAAGTTCTAGAACGACAGGCCGGGTGCCGAGGCTTGGCGCCGTATCCGCATGGCGCGAGCCTGGTGGACAGCGGCCAGATTGAACCTCTTCTGCGCGCTTTCCATCTGCGCCAGATTGGCCAGCGTGGCCGCCACAAAGGGATGATTCGGTCCCAGAGCCGTCTCGCGAATGGCCAACGCGCGATAGTAGAGCGGCTCGGCCCTGGCGTATTGTCCCTGCGCATGATAGATCGCCGCCAGATCGTGCAGAGCCGTGGCCATCAAGGGATGTCCTGCGCCCAAAGTGGCCTCCACCACCGCCGCCGAGCGCCGCGAAAAAGCTTCGGCTTCCGTGTAACGACGGGCCTCGAAGTAGAGCTCAGCGAGACCGTTCAACGCCGGGATTAGATTCGCGGTCCCGGTTCCGGATGTCTGTTCCACGATCGCCAGGGCCCGGAGGTACTGCGCCTCCGCACGGTAGAAGTATCCATCTGTCCGGTTCTGTCTGGCATTGACGATCAGGGTGATGGCCTCGCTCCCCTGCGTGCCGGGCGGTTCCGCCCCCATCATGCCGATTGGAATGGAAGCCAACAGCACTCCCAGCAGTCGTTCGCGCATTTTTCCCTCCTGATTGAGGGTGCGCTTCCAACGCGCGACCGCACAAGTATTTAGGGGTAAGGTAACGGTTGCGGCAACCGTTACCTGTACCGCCTTGCACCTGCGTGGTAGAGCAGGCGCTTTCGCCTGCCAACCGAGGTCCTGGCCCAGGCGGACATCGCGCCTCTGCGCGGAAGCAGCGGACACACCTCCGAGATCCGGAGCGCCAAACCCTCCGAGATCCGGAGCGCCAAACCCTCCGAGATCCGGAGCGCCAAACCCTCCGAGATCCGGAGCGCCAAACCTCCTTCAGGAAGACCCGTGCTAAGAAGCCGGCTTGGTTTTTCAATCTGCGGGCCGAGCTGTTCATCTAGAGCAAGAGCGCGACCGGGGGGTCGCGCGCGGACGAGGGCGTCCGCCCCACGGAGTTTGACACTCCCTAGGGGCAAGTGATATGTGTAGTGATCTTCGCTGGAAAATCAAATGGCTGACGAGCAAAAGCCCGAGGGCTCGGCGGCGCCTCCTCCCGCAGGGGGCGAGGCCGGCATTCCGGCCGCAACACCGGTTGCCGCAGCGCCGAAACCAGTTGCTCCCAAGCCTCCGGCGGCGGCCCACGCCGCGCCTCCCAAGCCCCCAGCCGTCATGGTCACCACGCCATGGGACAGCGACATCACGCAAGTCCTGAAGGAGCGCTTCGGCGGCGACATCACGGAGTTCTCGATCTACCTGGGGCAGAGCTTCATGGTGGCCAAGCCGGATGCCGTCATCCCCATCCTGGAAACGCTTAAGCTGGAGTTGGATTTCGACTACCTGGTGGATGTGACGGCCGTCGATTACCCCAAACGGGCCGAGCGCTTCGACATGGTCTACATTTTATACAGTTTCGCGCGCAACGAGCGCATCCGGGTGAAGACCATGATCCCGGACGGCTACAGCCCGGCCACCGCCGTGACCGTACATCTGGCGGCCAATTGGCTGGAGCGGGAAGTATTCGACATGTTCGGCATCCAGTTCGCGGGCCACCCCGACATGCGCCGCATCCTGCTGCCGGAGGAATGGCAGGGCTACCCGCTGCGCAAGGAATATTCGATCTTGCAGCAGGACGACAGTTGGGTGCGGGAGAACCTGGGCATCGAAAGCGGGCAGTAATCCCCCATGCCGGAAGCCACCTTTCTAGACGCGACCGAGTTAGTGATCAACATGGGTCCGCAGCACCCGTCCACGCACGGCGTGCTGCGCGTGATCCTGAAGCTCGATGGCGAGAAGGTGAACGGCACCGAGTGCGTGATCGGCTATCTGCATCGCGGCGTGGAGAAGATCGGCGAAAACCGCACCTACCAGCAGTTCGCGCCTTACGTGGACCGCATGGATTACGTGGCCGCCGTCTCCAACGGCCTGGGCTATTGCCTGGCGGTCGAAAAGCTGCTGAACGTGGAGGCGCCCCCGCGCGCGCAGGCCGTGCGCGTGATCCTGACCGAACTGAACCGCATCGCCAGCCACCTGCTGTGGCTGGGCACGCACGCGCTCGATATCGGCGCCATCACGCCGGTATTCTACTGCCTGCGCGAGCGCGAGGAAGTGCTCAAGATCTTCGAGAATTACTGTGGCGCGCGCCTGACCACGCACGCGTTCCGCATCGGCGGTCTGCAGTACGAAACCTATGAAGGTTTCGAGGAGGAGGTCAAGAAGTTTTGCGACTGGTTCATCCCCAAGGTGGATGAATACGAGGAACTGCTGACCAACAATCGCATCTGGGTGGGGCGGCTGAAGGGCGTGGGGATCCTTTCGGCCGACGAATGCAAGGAGTACGGCGTCACAGGGCCGGTGCTGCGCGCGGCCGGCGTGGCCTGGGATCTGCGCAAGGCGCAGCCGTATTCCGGCTACGACCAGTACGAATTCGAAATCCCCACGGCCGAGAACGGCGATACGTACGACCGGTACACGGTGCGCATGGAGGAGATGCGGCAATCCACGCGCATCCTTCGGCAGGCCGTGGATCGCATCCCCAGCGGGCCGATCATGGGCAAGGTGCCCAAGGTGGTGAAGCCGCCGGTGGGCGAAGCCTATGTTTCGATCGAAGCGCCCAAAGGCGAGCTTGGCTACTTCATCGTGAGCGACAATTCCACGCAGCCGTATCGTTTGCGCGTGCGGCCGCCTTCGTTCGTGAATCTGCAGGCGCTCGACCGGATGGTGCGCGGGGGCCTCGTGGCGGACGTGGTGGCGATTATTGGTACGCTGGATATCGTGCTCGGCGAGGTGGACCGATGAGACGTGGAGATGGGGAGACGCGGAGACGCGGTAATTCCGGCGCGCGCGTTCTCCGTGTCACCGTGTCTGCGTGTCTCCGCGCCGGCATCGAGGAACGCAAATGATTTCGAAGCTTCTCAGGACCGTCTTTCTGGTAGATCTCTTCCAAGGTCTCCGGGTGACTTTCCGCAACCAGGACCCCAAGCGTATCTACACGGAGCAGTATCCGGCGGAGCGGCCCAAAGTCGGCGAGCGCTATCGCGGCGCGCCGCGTCTCAACATCAACCCGGATAACGGCGAGACGCTGTGCATCTCCTGCAACCTCTGCGCGCTGGCCTGCCCGGAAAACCTCATCGTGGTCACCAGCCAGCGCAACGAGCAGACCAAGCGCAAGGATCTGACCACCTTCACCTACGACACATCCCGCTGCATGTTCTGCGGGCTGTGCGAAGACGCTTGCCCGGTGGACGCGCTGGAACTGACGCAGGATTTCGAGATGGCCAGCTACACCCGCGAAGGCGCCATCTGGGATCGCCAGATGCTGGAAGAAGGACCCAAACCGACCCAATACAAATGCTGACCCCGGAGCTGACCCAGGCCATCTTCTTTTACCTGTTCGCCGCCATGGTGCTGGGCGGCGGGATTCTGACGATTACCCGCCGAAACGCCGTTCACAGCGCCATGTTCCTGATCGTTTCGCTGATGGGCGTGGCGGGCTTGTACCTGTTGCAGCAGGCGGAATTTCTGTTCGCCGTGCAGATCGTGCTGTATATCGGCGGCATTATGGTGCTGTTCCTGTTCGTGATCATGCTGGTGAACCTGGATCAGGCGGCCAAGGAAAAACAGTTCAACGGGCAATGGGCGATCGCGCTGGTCTGCGTAGTCGTCGTGGGCGTGCAGGTATTCTGGTTCCTTTCGAAAGGCGACGCCGCGTTCAAGATCGCACAGCCCGGCATCCTGCCCGCGGCCTCCGCTCTGGGAAATACCGAACAACTGGCCGACGTATTGTTCACAGAGTATCTACTGCCGTTCGAAATCGCTTCCATCCTGCTGCTGGTCGCGGTGGTGGGGTCGGTAGTGATGGCCAAGAAAAGGATTTGAACGTGTACCCGATAACCACAGCCCATTACATCGCCTTGAGCGCCGCCCTTCTGCTGATCGGAACGGTGGGCGTGCTGACCCGGCGGAATATCGTGATCATTCTGATGTCCATCGAGCTGATACTTAACGCGGTCAATATCAATTTGGTGGCTTTCTCGCAGGCGCTGCACAATCTGGACGGTCAGGTATTCGCCATCTTTGTGATCACCGACGCGGTGGCCGAAGCGGCCGTGGGGCTGGGCATCCTGATCGCACTGTTCCGCAATAAAGAGACGGTGGAGGCGGACGAGATGGACTTGCTGAAATGGTAGGGCAGGGAGATATGGCTTGAATTTCCTCGACCTGATTTGGCTGATCCCGCTATTCCCGCTTTTCGGCGCGCTGCTCATGCTGCTGTTCGGGAGGATGCTCGATCCGCAGCCTGCATCGGAGGTCGCGGTGGCGCCGGGCGTGGAACATACCCACGACGAACACGATCGTCATCACGATCACGGCCACAGTCACTCGCACGACCATGACCACGAGCACGATCACGGCCACCATCATCATCATCACTCGCCGCTGAAGGTGCTGATTAGCCTGATATGTCCCGGCATGGTGCTGATCTCGTTCCTGCTTTCGGTAGGCGCGGTCTGGCGGTTGACGGACTACCCGGGCAGGGTCTACGAGCTCGTGAAGTTTACCTGGCTGGCGGGGCTGCCGTTCCACATGATGGACGGGCGCCTGACAACTTTCAGCGCCGATTGGGGCTTTCTGCTCGACCCGCTGAGCGCGGTGATGATCCTGGTGGTCACCGGCATCGGCTTCCTGATCCACGTGTACTCCACCGGCTACATGGCCCACGACAACGGCTATTACCGTTTCTTCGGCTACCTGAACCTATTCATCTTCTTCATGCTGATGCTGGTGCTGGCCAACAATTACACGCTGCTTTTCGTGGGTTGGGAAGGCGTGGGGTTGTGCAGTTACCTGCTGATCGGCTTCTACTTCCAAAAGAAATCGGCGGGCGACGCGGGCAAGAAGGCGTTTATCGTAAACCGGGTGGGCGACGCCGGGTTCATCATGGGCATGCTGCTGATGTTCAGCCTGCTGGGGACCGTGCGCTTCGTGGAGGTGAACGCGGCGTTGCGCGGCGGGCACTTTCACGCGGAGACGGCGGGCTTCGGCGTGCTGAGCGCCATGGCGCTGCTGTTCTTCATTGGCGCAACGGGCAAGTCCGCGCAATTCCCGTTGTACGTCTGGCTGCCGGATGCCATGGAAGGTCCCACGCCGGTTTCCGCCCTGATCCACGCGGCGACTATGGTGACGGCGGGCGTCTACATGGTGGCGCGTTCCGCGGCACTGTTCCAACTCACGCCGCAGACCTTGAATATTGTGGCGGGCATAGGCGCGTTTACCGCCATCTTCGCCGCCACTATCGCGCTGGTACAGAACGATATCAAGCGCGTACTAGCTTACTCGACCGTGAGTCAGCTCGGCTATATGTTTCTAGCGCTGGGCGTGGGCGCATATTGGGTGGCCGTCTTCCATTTGTTTACCCACGCGTTTTTCAAAGCGCTGCTCTTCCTGGATTCCGGCTCGGTGATTCACGCCATGGGCGGCGAGCAGGATATGCGGCGCATGGGCGGGTTGAAAGATAAGATTCCCATCACGCATTGGACCATGTGGATCGGCTCGGCGGCCATCGCCGGCATTCCCGGCCTCGCGGGGTTCTTCTCGAAGGACGAGATTCTTTGGCAGGCGTACAGTTCGCCGGCCGGATCGAAGGCCCTCTGGTTCGTTGGCCTGGCGACCGCCGGTCTGACGGCATTCTACATGTGGCGGCTCATGAACATGACGTTCTACGGTAAGTCGCGCGTGGCGCCGGAAGTGGCCGCGCATATCCACGAGTCGCCTCCCGCGATGACCATTCCGCTGGTGCTGCTGGCCGCGGGCGGTGCGCTGGCGGGGTGGCTGAGCGTTCCGCATGCGTGGAGTTGGCTCGGCAGTCTCCATGGGTTTGAGCATTGGCTGGAACCGGCCTTCGCGTCGGCGGCGACGGAAGCGGCGCAAGGGGGCGCGCATGATGCCTCGACCGAATGGATTCTGATGGGAATCTCGGTGGCGGTAGCCATCATCGGGATCGTGGTGGCGCGCTACTTCTATCACCATAAGCCGCATATTCCGGATACGCTTGAAAAATCGCTCAAGCCGCTGCACGGGCTGCTCTACAACAAATATTACGTGGATGAAATCTACGATTTTCTGTTTGTCAATGGTTTGGGTAAAGGCGGAGGCCGAGTGTTGGGCGCGTTCGACCGCAACGTGGTGGATGGCGCGGTGAATGGCGCCGGATGGCTGACCCGGTTTTCCTCGCGCGTCTCGATCTGGTGGGATACCTGGATCGTGGATGGCGCGGTGCGCCTGGGATCCTTCACGGTGAAACTGCTCTCCTATCCGGTGTGTATCCTGCAAACCGGCCGCGTGCAGGCCTATGCCCTGTTCGTAGTGGTGGGTGTTCTGATCTTCTTCGGGTATTACCTGGCGGGTAAATGATGGATAACCACTTACTCAGTCTGGTGCTATTCACGCCCCTGGCGGGACTATTGGTCCTGCTGTTCATTCCGTCGCGCCAGAAAGAACTCATCAAGGTCTGGGCGAACCTGGCCAGCTTCGCGGGTTTCCTGATTTCCCTGCCGCTGGTTTCGCGCTTCGACAAAAGCGTGTCCGGTTTTCAGTTCGTCGAGCGCGCTAACTGGATACCCAGCCTGGGCGCGCAATATCTGATCGGCATCGACGGCATCAGCCTGCTGCTGATCATGCTGACTACGGTGATCGGTTTCATCGCCATCCTCTCTTCGTGGAACGCCATCCAAGACCGGCTCAAGGAATACTATTGCATGTTCTTGCTGCTGCAAGTGGGCATGCTGGGCGTATTCATGTCGATGGATTTCTTCCTGTTCTACGTGTTCTGGGAGCTGGTGCTGGTGCCCATGTACTTCATCATCGGCGTGTGGGGCGGACCGCGCAAACTATATGCGGCCATCAAATTCTTCCTCTACACGCTGGCCGGCTCGGTGCTGATGCTGCTGGGCATCCTGACGCTGTATTTCCAATACGCCGGCCAGTTCGGCAAGTACACCTTTGAAATCTCCGAATTGATGAAGCTGAGCCTGCCGCTCGGTTTGCAGGAGTGGGTCTTCTGGGCTTTCTTCCTGGGCTTCGCCATCAAGGTGCCGATGTTCCCGTTCCACACCTGGCTGCCGGACGCGCACGTGGAGGCGCCCACCGCGGGATCCGTCATACTGGCCAGCGTATTGCTGAAGATGGGAACTTACGGCTTTATCCGCTTCTCCCTGCCCTTGCTGCCGAAAGCTTCGATGGACCATACCATCGTGCAGGTACTGGCGGTGCTCTCGATCGTCGGCATTATCTATGGCGCGCTGGTCAGCCTGATGCAGAAGGATTGGAAGAAGCTGGTGGCTTATTCTTCCGTGAGTCACTTGGGTTTTTGCACGCTGGGCATCTTCGCCATGAACCCGAATGGCCTGGCCGGCAGCGTACTGCAACAGATCAACCACGGCATCTCCACCGGCATGCTCTTCCTGATTATCGGCGTAGTCTATGAGCGGCGGCATACGCGCGAGATCGCGGAGTACGGCGGCCTGGCGCACGTGATGCCGAAATACGCGGTGATCTTCGCCATTGCCATGCTGAGCTCGGCCGGATTGCCGCTGCTGAATGGCTTTATCGGCGAATTTACGATTCTGCAGGGCGCGTTTGAGGCTAATCGCGCGTGGGCGGCGTTCGCGGTGACCGGCGTAGTTTTTGGCGCGGCGTACCTGCTATGGCTCTACCAGCGCACCATGCTGGGCCAGATTACCAACGGAAAGAACTTGCATTTGCCCGACCTCAGCCTGCGTGAGATCGTTGTCTTTCTGCCGCTGATCGCCTGGGCGATCTGGATCGGCGTATATCCCAAGCCTTACTTCGACATCCTGGAAAAGCCCGTGCAACAGATTGTGGAACGCGTGCGGCCGGGATACTATCAAGGCGGCGCGCAGGCAGCTACGCGGCCGGCGCCTGGGGTCACAGGCCGGGGACCGGGGGTAAGTGGCCAATGAACCAGTTCTTCAGCGAAGCCGATTATTTTGCTCTCGTTCCGGCGGTGATGCTGGCGTTGTTCGGGTGCGCCATCCTGCTGTTCGATTTTGTGGTCTTTCCCGAACCGCGGCAGCGTAAGCGCCTGGCGTTCGTCCTGATCGCCGGTGAAGCGTTTGCCGGATACGCCTTGTGGAACCAGCAAGCGAACCTGGCGGCCAACGGCCCGTCCCAGGCTTTCCACGGCGCACTCGTTATTGACGGTTTCTCCATCTTCTTCAATTGGATCTTCATCGCCGCGACAGTGATCGTGGCGATGGTCTCGTACAAGTATCTTGAGATCGAAGGCGAACATCACGCCGAGTATTACTCTCTGATGATGTTCGCCCAGTGCGGCATGTTCTTCCTGGCGGCCGGCACGGACTTAGTCACTCTCTTCATCGGCCTGGAATTAATGGCGCTCTCGTTTTATGTGATGGTGGGCTTCCTGCGCACCAGCAAACGGTCCAACGAGGCGGCCATGAAGTATCTGCTGCTGGGCGCCTTTTCAAGCGGTTTCCTGGCCTACGGCTTCTCGGTGATGTACGGTATCTCAGGATCGACTAAGCTGGCGGACGTCGCCACGGCTATAGCGGCGCGTGGGCCATTCGATCCGCTGGTCTTGCTGGCGCTGGCCACCACGTCTGTCGGCCTGCTCTTCAAGATCTCGGCCGTCCCGTTTCATATGTGGGCCCCGGACGCCTACGAAGGCGCGCCAACCACCGTCACGGCCTATCTTTCGGTGGCCTCCAAAGCGGCATCCATAGCGTTCCTGCTGCGCATTTTCCTCGGTCCGCTGGCCTCCGCAAGGGATGCCTGGGAGCCGATCCTGATCTTTGTCGCTGTGGCCACGATGACGGTCGGCAATCTGGCCGCCATCAATCAGAGCAACATCAAGCGGCTGCTGGCCTACAGTTCCATTTCGCACGCCGGCTACATGTTGCTCGGCCTGATTGCCGGGAACGACACGGGCATCGAGGGTATCGCCGTCTATGTGATGGTCTACACGTTCATGAACCTGGGCGCGTTTCTGGTGCTGGTGGCGCTGCGCCGCAAAGGTATTATCGGCGAGGATATGGACGATATCGCCGGCTTGATGCACAAGAGCCCGGGCTATGCGCTGCTGATGCTGATCTTCCTGCTGTCGCTGGCCGGGATTCCGCCCACGGCCGGCTTCCTCGGCAAGTATTACATCTTTCTGTCGCTTATAGAAACTCATCACTACACGCTGGCGGTGATTGCCACACTCTATGTCGCCGTGGCTATTTACTATTACTTCCGCATCGTACGGAGCATGTTTGCCCGCGAGCTCACCGAGCCGGCGCCGCTCTCCACCAGCTTCGGATTGCGCGTGGCGCTGGCCGTGAGCGTCATTCTTACACTGGGCATCGGTCTCTATCCGGAACCTTTCCTGCGGCTGGCGCAGACGTCATTGCCGCATTAGGAATATATGGACGCCATCATCCACCATCCTTTGTTCACGCCGCTTATGGTAACGCTGGTGGTGATCGCGCTGTTCCCGCTGGTGGCCGGTTACATCGTGCTGATCGAGCGCAAGGTACTGGCGGATTTTCAGGTGCGGCTGGGGCCCATGCGCGTCGGCCCGCACGGCCTGTTGCAGCCTATCGCGGATGCTCTAAAGCTGCTGATCAAGGAAGATATCATCCCCACGGAAGCGGACCAGTCCATATTCTGGCTTGCGCCGGTGATATCTACCTTTACCGGATTGACCGCGTTTGCCGTAATTCCATTCAGCAAGTATCTCTATGTGGCGGACGTGAATGTGGGCCTGCTGGTAATATCGGCAATGTCCGCCGTCGGTATTTTGGGGATCATTCTGGGAGGCTGGGCTTCCAATAGCCACTATCCGCTGCTCGGCGCGCTGCGCAGCGCGGCGCAGCTTGTGAGCTATGAAGTGGCTCTGTCGTTCGCGCTGCTCTCCGGGGTGATGGTGGCCGGCACGTTGAGCATGCAGGGAATCATTCAGGCGCAGCAGACCCGCGGTATCTGGTTCGTCTTTTCCAATTACGGCTTCATGATCGTGCCGTTCGTGGTGTATATCATCGCCGCCACGGCGGAGACTAACCGCGCACCCTTCGACCTGCCCGAAGCGGAGTCCGAGTTAGTGGCCGGCTTCCACACGGAGTACAGCGGCTTCCGCTGGGCGCTCTATTTTCTGGCGGAGTACGCCAACATCTTCGTGATTTCCGCGGTGGCCGTTACCCTGTTCTGGGGTGGCTGGTTGCGCCCCTTTCCCAGCGTTTCCTGGCTGGCGGCGCTCAACTATATCACGCCGCTGGTGGTGTTCGCGGGCTCCGGCCTGAGCAGCCTGACCCTGGTGCGCAAGTTGAAAGACCCGCTGCAGCAGAAAGTGCTGGTCGGCGCGGCGCTGCTACTAGTGCTGATCGCCGCGATCTACATGATTCCCGCCTTCAATGCCGCGGCCATCGGCGTCTTCTGGTTCCTCTTTAAGGTGTCGGCGATCGTCTACATAATGATCTGGTTCCGCGGCACCTTCCCGCGTTTCCGCTACGACCAGCTCATGAACATCGGATGGAAAGTGATGATTCCGGTGGGCATGGCGTCGATCGTGATCAACGCGCTGCTGGGTATGATCCCGCGCGCGTAGTCGGAGACTTTCCCCGCCGTTTTCGCACTATCTATTTCCGCCGATGTGGGGGCTGGGGCGTTTTCTGGCGTCCCAAACGCCGGCCGGCCCGGTTGCGCCGGGCCGGTCAAACTACGTTTGGGCGGAAAGGAGGCAGCGTAATGATCATCATCACGCTGACCGTTACGATCGCAATAGCAGTTGCGATCACGGTTAGGATCCGCATAACGCGGAAACCACCGAAGTAAAGGACAAGCCGCGGATCGGAAAGCCGGTCCGCGGTCCCTTCTATAGAATACACCCAATACACCGCGCTGAACCCCAAGTTTGGCTGTGGGGCAGGATGGTATCCTGCGCGCCGATTGAAAAATCGGCGCAAACTGGGCCGATTCACAATTGGCCCGCAGGTTGGCAACGTTGGCAACCTGCCCCACAACGCGCCTGTCCTCATAGCAGGTATCCTGGGGATTGTCCCCTACACACCGTTACGAAGACAAAGTCCTGCTGCTGCTGACGCTGATTATCGGCGCGGTGGTCGGCCTGGTGGTGGTCGCCTTCATCCTGGTGACCGAAAATCTGGGCGCCCGGCTCTATCCGGGTACGGTCGCCGCCTGGCGCAGGTTGGTTATCCCGGTGGCTGGAGCGCTGCTGACCGGCATTCTGCTGGCCCGCTACTTTCCAAACGCGCGCGGCAGCGGCATTCCGCAAACCAAGACGGCGCTTTTCGTGCGGGACGGCTTCATCTCGCTGCGCACGGTGATCGGCAAGTTCAGCATGTCGGCGATCTCGCTGGCCAGCGGCATCGCCCTGGGCCGCGAGGGTCCGTCGGTGCAGGTTTCCGCAGGGATCGCGTCGGTGCTGGGCCGGAGATTGGGGCTGAGCGTCAGCAGCGTGAAGGCGCTCTTGCCGGTGGGCGCGTCGGCTGCGCTGGCTGCCGCATTCAACACTCCCATCGCAGCGGTGCTCTTCACCCTGGAAGAAGTGATGGGCGACATGCACGCTCCCGTGCTCGGGTCCATCGTGCTGGCTTCCGCCACTTCCTGGATCGTTTTGCACCTGCTGCTGGGCGACGAACCTTTGTTCCACGTGCCTGCCTATCAACTGGTCCATCCGGTGGAGTTCCTGGTTTACGCCGTGCTCGGCGTGGTGGGCGGCCTGGTCTCGGTGGGGTTCGTCAAGCTGCTGCTGTGGCAACGCAAATACTTTCTGAGGCTGCCGAAGTTCACGCTATGGTGGCAGCCGGCGGTGGGAGGACTGACGGTAGGCATCCTGGGCTGGTTTTTTCCGGATGTGCTGGGGGTGGGCTACAACTTCGTCGGCAAGGCCCTGAACGGGGAGATGGCGGTCCGCATCATGGCGCTGTTGGTATTGCTGAAGCTGGTGGCGACGGCCACGTGCTATGCATCCGGAAACGCGGGCGGCATTTTCGGTCCGAGCCTGTTCATCGGCGCGATGTTGGGTGGGGCGGTGGGGGGCGTGGCCCATCACCTGATGCCCGATTACACCGGCAGCGTGGGAGCCTACGCCCTGGTCGGAATGGGAACCGCCTTTGCGGGCATCGTGCGCGTGCCGATGACCTCGGTCATCATGATTTTCGAGACCACCCGCGACTACTCCGTCATCGTGCCGCTGATGATTTCGAATCTGATCAGCTATTTCATTTCCAGCCGTCTGCAGCAAGAGTCGGTTTACGAGGCGCTGTTGCATCAGGATGGCATTCACTTGCCTTCCGGCGCCAAAGCCCGCGAGGCGTTGCTCATGGTGGGGCAGGCATTGCGCCAAACGCCGGTGTCGCTGCCCGCTGCCCTAAGCGTCGGCGAAGCCGCGGCCATGGTGAACCGGGAGACGGGCGCCTGGCCCGTAGTGGACCAAGCCGGGCTGCGCGGGATGTTGCGCATGGAGCAATTGGATCGGGCGGTCGAACAAGGCCAGGGCCAGCGAACGCTGGGCGAACTGGTTCCAGCGCCCCATCCGGACAGACTCACCGCGGAGGAATTCCCGCATCTGCACGCGGACCACTCGCTGGATACGGCGATGCGGCGTCTCGCGGAAACCGGTCTTAAGGTCCTGCCGGTGGTCAGCCGCACGAACATTCGGGAGATGAAAGGCACGATTTGCATGCCGGATATCCTGGCAGCATACGCCATGGGAAACGTGGAGCAGGAAGCCGCGCCCGTGCTGCCGAAGGGCAGGCCCGTGGCGCTACTGGCGGGCGTGTTGGCTGCGCTGGTCGGCCTCGCCGTGGTGGGCGGCCTTCTGAGCTACTATTACCGCACGGAACGCGCGGGAAGGGCGCAGCATTTCTACGAGTTGGGCAATCAATTTCTGCAGAAGGACCAATACGACGAAGCCATTGGACAATTCCGGGAAGCGCTATCCATATCGCACACCAGCCAGTACCGGCTGGCGCTGGCGGCCGCTTTGGTGAAAGCGGGCCATCCGGATGAAGCCACGATTTATCTGAAAGACGTATTGCGCAGCGATCCCACCAACGCCCCCGCGAATCTGGGGATGGCGCGCGCGGCGGCGCAGGCCGGACGCATCGACGAGGCCGTGGGCTTCTATCACCACGCGATATACGGGGCTTGGCCGGGCAACGCCGCCGCGGGGCGCATTCAGGCACGCATCGAGCTGATCCAGGCGCTGGGCAAGGCCGGCCGGCGGCAACAGGCCCAAGCGGAGCTGCTTTCGGCGCTGGCGGTAATGCCCGGCGATCTCTCGGTCAAGAAGCAAGCCGCTTCCCTGGCGCTGGAATATGGGCTACCGAAGGAGGCCGCGAGCCTGTTCCTGGACCTGACCCAGCGCGATGCGCAGGATGCGACAGCCTGGGCCGGCCTGGGCGAAGCGGAGTATGCGCTGGCCGATTATGCGGCGGCGCGGGATGCGTTGACCGCCGCGTTGCGGTTGAACCCTAACGATACGGCGGTGCGCAAGCGGCTGGATGCGGCGGCGCAGATCCTGGCGCTCGATCCGGCGGGGCGCGGACTGCGCGCGGCCGAGCGATTCGACCGCAGCCGGGCGGTGTTGGCCGCGGTTCTGGATGCGCTGAACAACTGTTCCGCGGCGGCCCTGCCGGCCGGCCTCAAACAAGAAATGGAGACGGCGCGCAGGTTGTTGGTGAAAGGCCGGCGGCCGCCATCCTACAGCGACGCCGCCGAGAACAATACTTCGGTGGCCGAGCAACTCTGGAAGGCGGGGGCCCAGGCTTGCGGCGCGATGCCGCCGGCGGACGCGCCCTTGAGCAGGGTGATGGCGCGGCTGCTGGCGCGATAGCGAAAGACGGTGGGCAGTGGATGGTGGGTGGTGGCTGGTGGAAGTGCTTCGGCGTAACTCCAGCGGACTCTCCGCCGGCTTCAGACTCGCCGCATGGTTGGGTTTGTCTTACTTAGCCGCGCTGTGCAATACTTGCTCATGCTTGAGCAGCAAAAAGTAAATCGAGCCCGGGCCATTGGTTCCCTGATCGGCATTGCCGCTATTCTTATGGTTCTGGCGTGGAAGTTTCTGGTGCACTAGCCGCCCTCATCCGTTACCTCAACAAACGGGTATGAACTCGCCCCAGCCTGTGGATCATCCAGTTGATGCGCTGTCTCCTTACCCAGGCCAAGCGGCCGGCCGAACTCGATCGCGATCGAGAGCTATACGCCGGCGGCAAGGCCAAAGCGACACTGGCGGCCGGGAACTTTCCATCGGCCGGCGGTGTCTATAATGTTTCTAGGGAAGGCTCCCTGTGGCGACCGCAATTCTGGACCTGAACGCGCAGAAGACGGCAGTGACGGATTCCGAAGATCTGGCGCTGGTGCGCTCTCTTCGGGAAGGGTCGGAGCGCGCTTACGAGACGCTGCTGTTGCGATTCCAACAGCCTGTCTATAATCTGGCTCTGCGGTTGCTGAACGACCCATCGGACGCCTCCGACGTGGTCCAGGAAGTGTTTCTCAAGGTGTTCCGGAATGTGGGCCACTTTCGCGGCCAAAGCAGCCTGAAGACTTGGATTTTCCGGATTGCCATCAACGAGGCGCACAACCAGCGGCGTTGGTTTTTCCGGCACCGTCACCGCGAAGTCGGCATCGACGACGAGCAGGAGGATGCCAGAGGCCGGGCCGGCACACTGGCCGACGCCTCCCCGTCGCCCTTCGATTACGCGCTCGATCGGGAAAAACAAGCGATGATCGAAGCTGCCCTGACCCGCATCAATCCTACGTTCCGGGCCGCTGTGGTTCTGCGGGATATCACGGATTTGAGCTATGAGGAAATCGCGGAGGTATTGCAGGTCTCCCTGGGTACGGTGAAGTCGCGAATTCTGCGGGGCCGCGAGGCTCTCCGCCACGAGTTGGAAATGAAGTTGCAACCGCAACCGGTGATGAATTGGTTGCCGAAAACGGCCGAGTAGCTGCTATGAGTTGCCAAACGGTGCTAAATTCGCTATCGGAATTCCTGGACCACAGAGTGGCCGGGGAGGAAAGGGCGCGCGTGACCGTGCACCTCGCCGAGTGCCGGGAATGCGCGGCGCATTTGCGCGAGCTTTCCGAGTTGCGTAACGGTCTGAAGGGTCTGCCGCCGGCAGCGGTTCCCGCGCGCTTGCGCACGCAATTGCAGGTGCTCGCCTCGCACGAGCGCGCGCATTGGAACGCCACCAAGACGCTGCCCCTGGCGTTGCGCGCCTGGGCCGCCAACATGAAGCTGGCAGTCGACAATCTGATGCGCCCGCTGGCGGTGCCTTTGGCTGGAGGCCTGGCCTCCGCCCTGTTGCTGTTCGGCCTGCTGGTGCCCACGCTTGGTTTCCAGCCCAGTGTGCTGAACGATGTCCCGACCGGCTTCTATACGGCGGCCACTCTGGTGGAAGTCGCTCCAACCAGCATCAATAACGATGAAACCGTAGTGGAGTTGTATGTGGATGCCAAGGGGCAGGCGACGGACTATTCCGTGCAGCGCGGCTCCGTCAGCCCGGCAATGCAGGCGGACCTAACCAAGATGATGTTCTTCAGCCGGTTCACGCCGGCCACTTGGTTTGGACAGCCGACCAATGGCAAGGTGCTGGTTTCCTTCCGCCGCATCAACTACGTGGTTCGCGGTTAATCTCGTAATTGGAGGGCGGGCAATCCTTGCCCGCAGCCGGCTTTCAGCCGGCTCTGACCGCCTGAAAGGCGGCTGCGGCCAAGATTGGCCGCCCTACAAGGCTCTTAGCGGTGGCGCGCCAGAAACTCGGTCAACATTTCCTCGTGCGGGGCGCGGTTCTGGAGCGCATCGCCCGCGCCGCATGTCCCGAGCGGGAGCCGCTGGTGGTCGAGATCGGTCCCGGCAGGGGCGCTCTTACCGCATACCTGCTGGCCCGCGCGGATCGCGTGGTCGCCGTCGAAATCGATCGCTATCTGGCGCAAAAGGTGGGGCAAGCGGTTTCGCCTGCCTGCCAGGGCCGCCTGGAAGTGGTGGAGGCTAATGCCTTGGAGATCGATCTCGGCCAATGGGGACCGGCCACCATTACTGGCAATCTTCCTTACTACGCCGCCACCGCCATTCTGGAGCGGGTAATGGCCCTTGGGCCGGTGGTGCGGCGCGGCGTGTTCCTGACGCAGAAAGAGGTGGCGCAGCGCATCACCGCGTCGCCAGGCAGCCGCGACTATGGATATCTCAGCGTGTCCATGCAATTGTCCGCCGATATCGAGTTGTTGTTCGAAGTGCCGCCGGCCGCCTTCCATCCGCCGCCCAAGGTGGATTCCGCCGTGCTGCGGTTCGCGCCGCACGACCGCGCCGTCGAGTTGGGTATCCCCGGCCGGGCGGCTTTTCTCCGTTTCGTAGCTCTTTGTTTCCGGCAAAAGCGCAAAACCCTGCGCAATAACCTGGTTGCCCAATATGGCGCCGCGGTGGACGGTTGGCCGGAAGTTAGCATGCGCGCGGAACAAATCGACATTCCCATGTTTGCCGCCATGTACCGTCGTCTTGTAACATAACCCCAAGAGGTGATGTATGAAGCGGAACGTTACTCCGGTCGCCGCGATCGGTTTGTGCCTGGCGGGCATCACGCAGTTTTCCCCACGGATGGCCGCTCAGATTCAGGAAGAAGGTCCCTCGCCCGCGCCTAGAGTCCTCATGGTGGTCAGGGAGCAGATCAAGGAAGGCCGCGAGGCCGCCCACGTGAAGGCCGAAGAAGCCTGGCCGCGCATCTTTCAAAAAGGGAACGTCACCAGCCATTACGTGGGGATGACCGCGGAATCGGGACCCTCGGAGGCCTGGTTCCTGGAACCATACGACTCGTTCGGCGGCATGGAGAAGGCCCGCGCGGAGATCCTGCAATCGCCGCTCGCGGGCGATTTGGAAGCGGCGAATGTGCAAGACGGCGATCTGCGGACCGGCTCGCGGACACTGTTGGCGGTGTTCCGCGACGATCTCAGTTATCACGCGGCGGACGCCATCTCGTTCATGCCGAAATGCCGGCATATGGGCGTGACCGTGCTCCGCATCAAGTATGGCCATGAGGCGGACCTGGCGCAGGTTGCCAAGCTGGTGATCGATGGCGACGAGAAGTCCAACGCCGACCAGCCGGTTTTCACTTATCAGGTGATCTCAGGTGGGCCGTCGGGAACCTATCTACTCTTTTCGCCGATGCCCTCGCTGGCGCGCCTGGACGCGGCCCCCGCGCGCACGGCGGCCGCGCGGCAAGCCATGGGGGACCGCAACCGGCAGCGTTTCGATGCGCTGGCGCCGGAGGCGATCCAGTCGACCGAGAACTTGCTGTTCGCTTTCGAACCGCGGATGAGCTACGTCTCGAAGGAGTTCGCGGCGGGAGATCCGGAGTTTTGGAATCCCAAGCCGAAGGCGCCGTCGAAGCCCGCCGCCAGGGCGAAGGCCAAACCGTAATACCCGCGTGGAGCACGCACGCGCGTGCCTCTGTGGGGCACCGTCGAAAGCACGCCCCTGGAGGGCGGGCAGTTCTGCCCAGAGCCGGCTTTCAGCCGGCTCTGGCCGCCTATAAAGGCGGCTGCGGCCAAGATTGGCCGCCCTCCAAGCGTTTTCATCACATTTGGTGGCCCGCAGGGCCATGAGGACAGGATGGCAACCTGGTTGGCAAACTGCGCCACAACCAAATTGACAGAGGCCTAGCCGCGCTTCGCCTATTTAAGACTCAAGGAAAGAGGCGGGTGTATAATTCTTCTATCCTGGAAGCCATTTCCGGGTGAATGTCAATTGAAGGGATGACTCCTATGAAGAAACGGATCGGGACTCGGACGGTAACCGCATTACTTACAGTTGCAACTTGCGCCTTGACGCTCGGGTTCTCGCCTGCGGCAGGGCAGGTCACGGGCAGCGGAAACGCGGACTACCTCGCCAAGTGGACATCGACCAGTGCAATCGGCGATGCCGTGCTATACCAGACCGGCGGCCGTGTGGGCCTCGGCACCACGGCCCCGAGCGCATTTCTGGATGTGGTGACCACCAACACGGCGGGAACGCCGGCCCTCGAGGGGAACTCGAAGGCTACTTCCGGCACGGCGTATGGCATGTTGGGAATCGTGAATAGCGCCCCAACCGCAACAGGGACGCTGGCGGCGGGAGTTGCCGGCACATCCAACGGCGCCAGTGGCAATACATCGGGCGTGTTGGGAACCGATAACAACCCGTCGGGCGTGGGTGTGTTCGGCCAAGCTGTGGCCACCACCTCCAGCGGGCAGCGTGGAGTACAAGGTATCGCGTACGGTCCGGGCGGTGTCGGCGTGCGCGGAGATGCCACCGGCAATACGACCAATCTGAGTTATGGCCTGGAAGGAGTCGGTAACGGACCTATCGATATTGGAATCTCGGCCTTCGCTACGTCCCCGACGGGCGCGACGGTTGGCGTGGAGGCTTATGACTACAGCACCAGCGGCACTGGTGGAGTATTTGAAGCTACCGCCACCACGGGCGCGACAACCGGTTTGGCGGCCTATAGCTTCAGCTCCGGGGGTACCGCCGCGCTAATTGACGCTGGGTCCACCACGGGCGCCACGATTGGCATAGTCGTTTACGATCACAGCGCCACCGGCACCGCCGGAATCTTCAATAACATTGGCGGCGGCAACGTCTTGATAGGGCAGAATAACGGCGCGAATGTGTTCCGGGTGGACGGCACCGGCAAGGGGTATTTCGACGGCGGCACGCAGACCGGCGGCGCCGATTTCGCCGAGTCGGTCGCAGTGCGCGGAGATCGTTTGCGATACGAACCGGGAGATCTGTTGGCCATCGATCCCACCGGGAACCGGCGTTTGGAACGCTCACAGGACGCTTACTCGACGCGAGTGGCGGGCATCTATTCGACCAAACCAGGCATTCTCGCCACCGTGCATGCGATGGACAACTCCGCGTTTGCGGGCGAAGTTCCGCTGGCGGTGATGGGCATCGTGCCATGCAAAGTGACCGCCGAAAACGGCGCGATCGGCGTGGGCGACCTGCTGGTGGCGTCTTCCCACGCGGGCTACGCCATGAAAGGCACCGATCACGGCCGCATGCTGGGCGCGGTGGTGGGCAAGGCCATGGAACCACTGGCCCAGGAAAGCGGCGTGATTCAAGTGCTGGTGACGTTGCAGTAAGATAGTTTAGGCAGATCAGGGAATAACCAGCCCTTCGTTGCCTTGGTGCGGTCCCGCCGTTATCTTCACGCGGAGCCGGAGATGTCCCTGTGTCGCGGCTCTACTTTCAATCCGCACCTAGTCTTGATCGGCGACTATAAACGCGCGCCGCTGCGCGATCAAGCGATCGAGCGCTACGCCCTTTCCCAAGTCGGCTAGAGCAGCTTCATTAGAGAAGACGATGGCGCCTGGCAGAATCGGTTTTGGCGCGGGAGGCGTGCTAGTCCGCTGACGTGCGGAATACTGCTGAGCGCGGATCGCTCGTTGCACCGCGGGCGAAAAGCGCACGATGCCGATTTCCACTAGAAGAATCAGTAGCGTTATGAAGATCCAGTAGCCAGAGCGCGTGCTCGCCCCGGCGTCGCCGGCGATTCCCCCCGCCTCTGCCGCTGGCGTGCCGGATCCCGGTTGCTGGGCGGTGGGCCAATCGGAGAGGTAGCGGGACAGCACGGCATCAACTGCCTTGCGCCGCTCGGGCAGGACCGGTATTCTCGCCGGGGGCAGCGCTTTCAGCAGCCGTCGCAAGTGGATCTCCAAGAAAATGGAAGAATGACGGCCGCTGAAGTCCCACTCGTAAGATTCGATGTTTCCCCAGCGCAGCAGCGTGCCCTGGAATATGATTCCTTGTTCCCGGATCTCCAACCGGCCGCCAATGATCAGCACAGCCCCTCCAAAGAACTCGGCAAGGGTCAATGGAATATAAATTTGGCGCGACGACGGGTTCGTAAGACAAACGAGAAGGAACAATGCCGTGAGCAGAGCCCACAGATAATAACGCCATTTCTTCGTTGGCCGGCTGAGGTCCAGCAGCAGCCGTCCGGCCCAGCGCTCCCGCCTCAACCATCGGATAGCTGGCGGGCAAAGCATGACTGCGAAGCCCAGGGAAAGGTAGGCAAGCGAAGCCAGATGAAAGAACCGCCAAAACAGGAAAAGCAATGCAATCCCCATACCCAGAAGAACAAGGCCCGCCGGGGCGCCCCAGAAACCGCTTTCGGCGATCCGCGGCCCCATTATTCTGTCGGTCGCGGCATACCACAGGCTCAGGATGGCCACGCCTCCAGCCAGATAGAGCAGCCCAATCGGCCGGATGGTCACCACGCCCGTAGCCAGCGCCGCCGCCAGCGCCAACACGGCAATCACCCAGATCTTGTATCGCTGCAGAAACTTGCCGGTCCTGTAAATCAAGGTGTCGCCGCGGGCCAGCACCGGCTGACCCTGCAGATGCCGTTGCACGTCTTCGTCGAGTTGCCCGGCCGAACGATAACGCGCCAACGGCTCCTTGCTCAGCGACTTCAGCAGGATGTTATCGAGATCGCCCGTAAGCTGCCGCCGCAGTTCGGCCGGGGAGGCATCGCGGGCACGGCTGACCATCTCCGGGGTTACGGTGTCCGGCTCCGCGTTGCTTCCATCGGGCAGGCTTACCGCCGTGCTGGGCCGTGTGGGCGGCTCCTCGCAAATCACGCGCACGATCTCGTGGAATACGCGCGACCGCATCCGGTAAGGCCGGTGGCCCGTGAGCAACTCGTAGAGAATCGCGCCCAACGAGTACACGTCGCTGAGCGCGGTAACGGCCTCGCCGCGGACCTGTTCCGGACTGGCGTACTCCGGGGTCATCAGGTGCAGACCCGTGCGCGTGATGTACACCGTTTCGTCTTCCGCCGCCTTCAGCACTTTGGCGATGCCGAAATCCAGCAGCTTCGCCGCGCCCTCGGCGGTCACCAGAATGTTGCCAGGCTTCAGATCGCGATGCACGATGCCGCTGCGGTGCGCGTACACCACGGCCGCGCACACAGTGCGAAACAGCTCCAACCGCGCCGCCACGTTGAGCTTGTGCCGGTCGCAGTAGATGTCGATAGGCTCGCCCGCGACGTACTCCATCACGAAGTAGGGCAGGCCTTGTTCGGTGCTGCCGCCATCCAGCAGACGCGCGATATTGGGGTGGTCCAGGGTGGCCAGGATTTCGCGCTCCTGCTGGAAGCGCCGCAGCACTTCCCGACTGCCGGCGCCGCCGGCTTCGGGGCGCACGATCTTGAGCGCGACCTGTTTGCGGAAGGCGTGGTCGGCGCGCACCGCCAGATAGACGGTCCCCATGCCGCCCTGGCCGATTTCGCGGAGGATTTCATATGGACCTACGCGGCGGCCTTCCAGGCGCTGCGGATTCTCGGGCGGGATGGCCGGTCCGGCCAGCAAATTCGTATCGTGTCGATGCGCGGCGAGCAGCTTTTCGACCTCGCCGTGCAAATCGGAATCCCCCGCGCAGGCTTCCGCCAGAAACGCGCCGCGCGTATCCGGCGGACGTTCCACGACGGCCTCAAAAAGGTTGCGAATCTGTCGGAAGCGTTCCGGTGTCATGCTCTGCATGTCCTAAATAGCGGGATCTCCACGTAGAATAGCTCATGAGTACCTCGCGGGAACAAATGCCGCCCAACGCTCCCAATCTGACCCAGGCGCTCGCGGACTGGCGCAACGGCGACCAGGACGCGGGAAACCGCCTGTTCGCGGCCGCCTACCAGGAACTGCGGCGGCTGGCGGCATGGCATCTGCAGCGTGAGCGGCCGGGCCACACCCTGCAGGCCACCGCGCTGGTGAATGAACTCTACTTAAAGCTGTTTGGCGGTGAACCGGCGGATTGGCGGAACCGTGCGCATTTCTTCGCCATAGCCGCGCAGCAGATGCGGCGCCTACTGGTCGATTATGCGCGCGCCGGCCTGGCGGAAAAGCGGGGAGGGGGCCGCGTGAAGCTGTCGCTCACGGAGGTCAAGGGGCTGGCCGCTCCCAGCGAGGAAGCTCTGCTCGACCTGGATGCCGCACTGGGCCGCCTGGAGGCGCTCGATCCCCGCGCCGCCCGCATCGTGGAGCTGCGCTATTTCGGCGGCGCCACGGAAGAAGAGACCGCAGAGGCGGCGGGTGTTTCAGTAGCCACGGTGAAGCGTGACTGGGGTTTCGCCCGGACCTGGCTGATCAGCCAGTTGAAGCCGTGAATTGAAGCCGGCGAAGAGCGGGTCTGGAGACCCGCTGCAGGCGTGGACGCCCGCCCCACCGCCCCACCGCGCAGCCCGCCCCCCGTTATAATCTTCCGTTGAGACGGAAATTCCTCACGGCCGCCTGCTGGTCGATTCCTTGCATCTTCTGCCTGGTTTTGTACTGGCCCGGCTTGCTGGCATGGTTCCAACAGGACGACTTCGTCTGGCTGAACCTGCTGAACCAGGCGCAGGAACGGAACGGCCTGCTGCGGACGCTGTTTCAGCCGACCGTGCAGGGAACCTGGCGCCCGCTCAGTGAGCGCGTGTTCTTCCTGGCGTTCGGCGCCATATTCGGCAGCGACGCGCTGCCCTACCGCATCTGGGTGTTCCTGACGATGTTCGCGAACCTGGCGTTGTTGCAGTCCGTCACCGCACGGCTCACGGGGTATCGCGCGGCCGGATTCTGGGCCGCCATTTTCTGGGTGGCGAACAGCAAGCTGGCCACCGCCATGTCGTGGACCTCCGAGTACATCCTGGTGGCTTGCGGCTTCTTCCTGCTGCTGGCCCTGCACTTTTTCCTGCGGTACATCGAAACGGGCGAGCGCCGCTACTATATCTGGACGTGGGCGGCGTTTCTGACCGGCTTTCTGGCCATGGAGACCAACATCGTGTTCCCGGCCCTGGTTGGAAGCTACGCGCTGCTGTGCGCGCGCAAGTATTTCCGCCGGACGCTGCCGTTTTTTGCGGCGTCGGCGGTGTACGGCATCCTGCATCTGGTTCTGGCGCCCAATCAGGGCACCGTGGCTTATACGATGCACTTCGATCGCGCCATTCCAGCCACCTTGTGGACCTACTGGCGCCGGTCGTTCGAGCCCATCGGTCTGCGTAACCTGTCTCCTTTCACTACGGTTACGGGCACTGTGTGGATGGCGGGGTGCACGGCTGCGCTGCTGGCGTTTGCCATCTACCAGGCGCGCCGGAAGCAATGGCTGGCGCTGGTCTTGTTTGGCTGGTATTTCATCATGCTGGGCCCCGTCGTTCCGTTGCGCGACCACATCATGGACTACTATCTGACGCTGCCCGCCATGTGCCTGGCGATGTTGGGAGGCTACGGGCTGGCTTGGGCCTGGCGTGCGGGCACGGCTTGGAAAGCGTTGAGTGCGGTACTGGCCGCCGGCTTTGTTCTGCAACACGTACCGCTGGGGCGGGGCATCGCGGAATGGTATCGCGAGCGTGGCGCCGCGCAGGAGGCGCTGGTGCTGGGAGTGGCGCGCGCCCACGAATTGCATCCGGGCAAAGTGATCCTGCTGGATGGCATCGACAGCGACCTGTTCTGGGGCGCCATTGAGCAGCGGCCCTTTTTGTTCCTGCGGATTCCGGACGTATATCTGGCTCCGGGGTCCGAACAGAGCATTTCGGCGCATCCCGAAATGGACGACGTGTCCAAGTTCGTCTTGCCCGCCGACGAAGCCCGCCGCGGTCTCGACAGGGATCAGATTGTGGTGTACCGCGCCGGGAAGGGGCCGCTGCGCAACATCACGCATGAATACGCGCCGCCCGCCGATCCGGCGGCTTCCGGGCCGCTGCGGATCGATATGGCGGATCCGCTGGCGCAGGACCGTCTCGGCCCGGGCTGGTATGGGCTCGAAGCGGGATTCCGCTGGATGCCGCGCGTCGCCAGCGTGCGCATGCCGGGACCGCGCACAGCCGGTCAACGGTTGTATGTGACGGCGATCTGCCCGGCGGCTCAAGTTCAGAATGGGCCGCTGCAGATGACTGTGACCGTGGACGGCATCCGCCTGGCTCCCGCGCAATTTACGAAGGGCAATGCGGAGGCCACATTCGACTTCGCGCTGCCGCCCGAGACTGCCGGTACGAGCGAAATCGATATCACGGTGGAAGTGAGCCGCACCGTGCGGGTTAGCCCGGACGTGCGGGATCTGGGGCTGGCCTTCGGCCGGTTCGAGATTAAATAGGGCAGCCGCAAAGTTGTGGATGTAGTTTAAGCGATGCACGGCATCGGCCTGGGAGTGTTGTTTCACAATTCCCGCTTGAACGATCTTAAGAACTACGTGGACGCGAAGTTCGCCGCGACAGACAAACGCCTGGACGACCTCAAGGACTTCATCCGCTCCGAAGTCCACAGGCTGGAGGACCGCATGGAGCGGCTGAAACGGCCGATTACCGGCCTTCACCCACGGTTCGCCGGTTGCGGCATTAGCGCGGCGCCTCCGCTGGCGCCAGACTCGGAGACCACAATTGCAATTTGAAGTTGGTTTGAGACGATAATTGGATATGGATACTCAGGTTGCCGATTTGCTCGGAGGGGAGCGGGTGCTCGGCGCATCGGTCAAATCGAACCTAGACCTCGCCCGCGCGACGCGGCAAGGGTTGCCAGCCGAGACGGCCGCTTGGTTGGCGGATGCGATTGGTCTGCCGGCAATGGGACCGCTGGGGGCTTTAATCGGTTTTCTTCCGCACGCGCTGAGCCGGAATGCTTCGCCGGCGGCGCGTCTGACGCCGGAGCAATCGGACATTGTGATCCGGACGGCGAGCACCTTGGCGAAGGCCATCGATACCCTGGGCGACAGGGACAGGGCGGCGCACTGGCTGACGGCGCCAAACCGCGCGTTGGGAGGAGAGATTCCAATTACCTTGCTCGACACTTCCGCGGGCGCGCATGAGGTGGAAGCATTGCTGGATCGCATCGAGTACGGCGTATATAGCTGATGGATGGTTGGCGGATTTCGAAACGCCGATATGCGAAGCCGCCGGCCGCGGCGTTCGATGGGGAAGGATCGAGACGGCGCGGCGGCAGATGGACGCCTCCGGGCACGCGCGTAGCTTATGCGTCATCGAGCCTCGCCTTGGCGTCCCTTGAATACTTCGTAAACCTGGATCCCGCAGATGCGCCCTCGGACCTAGTGTCCATTCGCATATCGATTCCGGACAGCGTGAGATGCGAACGGGTAAATATCGCATCTCTTCCCCAATCATGGCGCGCGTTTCCTTTTCCGCAGGAACTTTGGCTGGTAGGGGAGAGGTGGCTGGTGTCGGCCTCATCAGTCTGCCGCTTGGTGCCCTCGGCGGTGATCCCGGAGGAGTACAGCTTGCTCATCAATCCGTCGCATGCGGATTTCAAGGACCTGCGGTTCTCGGATCCGGCGCCGTTCCACTTCGATCCGCGGATGTGGAAGTGATCGTGCACGCCGTCTTCAGGTGTCCGATCAGGGCGCCGGAGATCTTCGGGAGGATGGACGAGCCAACAAACATCGCCGGCTGCGTACGAAAGTTGCGGAGAATGCAAGGGGTGGGGCGCTACTTCTGGGCCGATTAACAATCGGCCCGCAGGATACCATCCTGCCCCACAACCAAATTGACCATCACTTCTACTTACTCCCCAGGCCCACGAAGAACACGCCCACGACAATCATGAAGAGACCGATGAACTTCACGCGCGTGAAGGGCTCATTGAAGAAGATGCGCGACCAGATCAGGGTGAAGATGTAGCCCAGCGACACCATGGGATACAGGACCGAAAGCTCTCCCGGCGGGCGGATACCCAGCACAAAGAAGTACGACGAGAGCAGATACAATCCGACGCCCGAGGCCAGGCGCCAGTTGAAAAAGGGCGGATCCCGGGCGATGAACATGTACAGCCAGCCTTGGCGCAACTGCCCGGCGCCGGATTTCATGAACACCGCGGCAAACGACCCGATAAACGAGGCGAGCAGCACCAACAGCATATTGCCGATGGGAGTCTTCAACGCCGGCCGCCTTTGCCCAGCACGGCCACGCCCGCAACGATGAAAACGATGCCCAGCAGCTTCCACGGGTTGATGTGGTCGTGAAAGATCAGAAACGAGAGCGCCGTGACCCACACGTAGGTGAGCGCAATCACGGGATAGAGCAACGATAACTCGCCGTCCTTGAGGGCCAGCACCAGCAGCAGCGTGGAGATGCCGTAGAGACAGTACCCGCCCATCAGCGGCAGATTGGTGGCCATGCCCAGCAAGCCGGGATTCGCCATGCGGTTGGCCCCGGTCTTCATCAGGATCTGCGCGGCCGCCCCCAAGATGGTGCAGCAGAACACCAGCCCGACCGGCTGGCGGCGGGCGGGCTTTTCGGGAATCTGCGTAGAATCGGTTATGGCGGCGCTCAATATGTCTCCGGATGCACTCCGTTTCCCACAGAATATCAAGCTTTCGCTACAATAGGTGTCTGTGGAACAAAAGAAGGCAGCAACGCTGGCAGGCGAGAAGAGTCCCGCTTCCCCGAGGCGATGGAAATGGAGTTGGATAATGGGGGCGCCGGTCAGCGCGGATCAGCCGCGCAGCTTTATCGCCGAATGGACCGTGACCATCATCCTGCTGCTTTTCGGCACGACCACGCTGGTGCAGGCTTTCGTCATCCCCACGGGGTCCATGGAGGACACGCTGCTGATCGGCGACCACCTGCTGGTGGATAAGCTGGCCTACGCGCCCCCGGGGCCCGTTTCCAAATTCATTCTGCCTTACGAGAATGTCAAGCGCGGCGACATCATCGTGTTCCGCTATCCGGTGGATATCCGCCAGACTTTCGTGAAGCGCTGCATGGGCGTGCCCGGCGATCGCATCAAGCTGGTGAACAAGGCGGTGTACCTCAACGGCAAGAAACTGGACGAGCCGTACGTATACCACAAGACCGAATATATCGATTCCTACCGGGACAATTTCCCCAGCGATCCGGACGTACACATTTCCGACTCCGGGCAGGACATGCTGGACCACCATGTGGTGAACGGCGAAGTAGTGGTGCCGCCGGACAGCTATTTTGCCATGGGCGATAACCGGGATTCTTCGCTGGACAGCCGTTATTGGGGATTCGTGCCGCGGGACAACATCATCGGCAAGCCGCTGATCATTTACTGGTCCTACGACGCGCCGACCGAAGCGCTGTCGAACCCCACCATCGGCATCGACCATCTGGAAGACCTGCTGTTGCACTTCTTCACCAAGACCCGCTGGCGGCGGACTTTCATGCTGGTGCACGGAGTCGCGGTCAATTGACGCGCCCCGAACGAAAGGCCAGGAGGCCCGTCCCACCTGCCTAATTCGCACCACTATGGCCTGATTCTGGCGGGCGGCCGCGGCACGCGCTTCTGGCCGCGCAGCCGGCGGCGTTCCGCCAAACAAGTGCTGAACGTGGCGGGATCCCGCTCGCTGATCCAAAACACGGTGGACCGCCTGCGGGCGGTGATTCCCCCGGAGCGGCTGTGGGTGCTGACCAACGATTACCTGCGCGAGGAAATCGTGCGCCAGCTTCCGGAGGTGCCCGCGCCGCAGATTCTGGCGGAGCCCGCGCAACGCAATACGGCGCCGGCCATCGGTCTGGCGGCGCACATCCTGCAATCGATCGATGCGGATGCGGTGATGGGAGTTTTTCCGGCGGACCACATCATCGCCCGGGAAGGCCGCTACCGGCAATTGGTACGCGCGGCGTTGCGCGCAGCGGAGCGGGGACAAATGGTGGTGCTCGGCATTCTGCCGCGCTGGCCCGAAACCGGGTACGGCTATATCGAGTTTCCGCGGGGGACGGAGCCGGGACCGAAGCCCGTCGCGATCCGTTGCTTCCAGGAGAAGCCGGACGCGCGCACAGCGCGCCGGTACGTGGCCGCCAGCCGGTTCTTCTGGAATGCGGGTATGTTCTTCTGGCGCGCGGGCGTGCTGCTGGACGAACTGCGCAGGAACCTGCCGCGAACGGCGAGTATCCTGGCCGCTTTGCCGGCATTCCAGGACGCCGGGTTCGCGGCCAAGCTGCGCGAGGCGTTCCCGCTGTGCGAGAACATTTCCATCGATTACGCGGTGATGGAGAAAGCGCGCGGGGTAGCGGGCATCGCGTGTCCGGAGATCGGCTGGAACGACGTGGGAAGCTGGAACGCAGTCTATGAGCTGCTGCCGCACGACGCGGACGGAAACGTCCTGCTGCACGACGCCATCTGCCAGGCAGCCAGCGGCAATTATGTGGATACGGGCGGAAAGCTGGCGGCGCTGGTGGGTGTATCGAACCTGATCGTCATCGACACTCCCGATGCGCTGCTGATCGCCGACCGTAATTCGGCGCAGCGGGTGGGCGAGGTGGTAAAAATCCTGGAGAAGCAGGGGCGGGACGATTTGCTGTAAGGGAGCGGGGTGCGATGCCTGACTGGAAGTCTGCCCCGCACGGAGGCCGGCTGAAAGCCGGCTGCGGCCAAGATTGGCCGCCCTCCAGGGGTCATGCTCACGGTGCAAGCATCTCAGGTTCGGATGGCGCGGGCGGCGAGGGCTGCCACAGCGCCTCCCCACGAGCAGGAAAGGAACAGGCCCAATGGCTCGGTCTCTTCGATGCGGCGCGCGGCGCCGCTTACCAGATCCAGGGTGGCATGCGGGGTGGAGCCGGTGTGGCGCGCGATGGCCGGCACGAAGCCTTGGCGCGCGCACAACAGCCCAAGTCCTAATTCCGCGGCGGCGGTGGCCGCGCCCATATAACCGGTCCGGCTCTTCAAGGCGGTGACTGGCGCGCGGCGCCCGTCTATCGCAGCCAGCGCGGTCAGCGCCAGGGCCTCGCAGCGGTCTTCCTCCACGGTACCCAGGCCGGAGGCCACCACGAAATCCGGCTGCGCATCGGCCAACGCCTGGCGGGCGGCCCTACAGATGGTTTCCGCGGTCCAGGCCGGGCGCCATGCTTCGTTCGCTCCCATGGCCGATCCGGCGCCCAAAAACTCGCCCAGAATGGTGGCTCCCCGTTCCGCGGCGCGCTCCCATCTCTCCAGCACCAGGAAGCCCGCGCCTTCGCCGAGCACCAACCCGTCCGCCTGGCTATCGAAGGGCCGGTAGGCGTCGGCCGGATCCGCGTGCGAGAGCAACCCGGCCTGTTCGTAAGCCAGAAAGTTTCCGGTGGTAACCAGCGAATCGTAGCCGCCCGCGACCCCTACGTCGCAGCGATCTTCAAGCAAGTCCAGGTAAGTCGCCTGCAAAGCCTGCGCCGACGCCGTATCCTTCTGGGTGAAGTTGCCATTGGGGCCGCGGATGCCGAATTCGGTGGACAATAGCGCCAGTCCGCCGTTAGCTAGCGTACGCAGGCAAATGTAGCGGTCGATGAGGTGGGAAGGCAGACCGCCCAGATACTTGTAATCCATCTCCCGGCCGGCGTCCCAAGCCATGATGAGCGAGGGGAAAAAGTGGTCGTACTCCACGCCAGTCTGGCCGGAGCCCACGTGAATCCCCACGCGCGAAGGGTCCATCTGGCGCGGATCGATGCCGCTCTGCTGGATAGCTTCGTGGGCCGCCCGCATGGCGAACCGCACCGCGCGGCCCATGAATTTGTAGTTTTTGGGGAAGCGCAGGAACGGCTCCAGTTCGAACTCGGCTACGGTGGCCAGCGCTTGGGCCGCATGACCGTCCACGGCAAAGGCCACGGCTGGTCCGATTCCGGATTCGCACCGGCCACAGCGCGCCACGTTCTCCGCCGCGGTCAGCCCGAGAGGCGTTACCAGACCGATACCTGTAATCGCAACGCGCTGCAGCATGTCCCTTCCGAGATTCTACAATACGAGTGACATCTCTTCGGATGACAGGGTACCGGGTGCGCGCGGCCGATGTGCCAGCAAACAAAAAAGGCTCCCCTATTCGGGGAGCCCACGAAATTCGATAGGAGAGGATCCGGCCGGACTTGCAGCTAATTCTTGTTCTTACGCGATCTCCGGCGCAGCAGTCCCAGGCCCAGCAACCCGGATCCCAACAAGACCATGCTTACCGGCTCCGGCGTTCCCGAAGCGGGGTCGAAGGTCTGGGTGAACTCGCTCAATCCTCCAGTCTCCACGTTTATGTTCTTGAAGATGTAAACGGGAGAAGTAGAGGCGAAG